>ERZ773246.3-NODE-3-length-341496-cov-13.9846_pt1 | contig 341496 bp, 315 predicted proteins | sample MGYA00580519_ERZ773246 | MGnify/ENA primary metagenome ERZ773246 (study PRJEB29015, sample SAMEA2738153) | human oral metagenome | biome: human oral; feature: human-associated habitat; material: saliva | place: China | collected 2246 ...
CCTAAAACAAAAAACAATAATTGTATATGGTCTTGATTGTTGGGAAGGCGTCACTTGTTTGTTCGGTGGCGTCTTCCCTTCTTTTTATGTGTTTATTACAGGGGGATTGTTCGGGTATCGGGGTGTGGGGCTTAATGTTTATGAGTCTGATTGGTAGGGGGTGTGTGTAGTGAGAACACACAACCCCACACACCCCCGGGGCTGAAACGATTATGGGCCGGGAGGCGAGTGTAGTGTGAAGCAACACACCCAACACACCCACACAGCACTAGGGCAACGAGTAAGAGCGCAGGATGTGGTCGACGGGTGGGATCGGTGTTGTCTTGTTGGCAGATCATGATGAAGGGGTGGTGGGGGATTTTTCCTTGGTGGATGGTTCGTTCGGCGGTAATCATTTGTTGTGGTGTGTCGCCGAGGTGTACTGTGCCGGATTTGTTGGTTTCTGGGTTGGTGTGGATGTGGCCGCCGTTGTTTTTGATGATGGTGGCTAGTCGGTGGGTCATTTCACCGCTTCCTTTGCGTGTGATTGGCCATCCTGTGGATTGTCCGAGCGCAGCGAAGAGTAGGCCGATGCCGGCTGTTATGGGGAGGTTTGGGGATCGGATGGCGTGGAGCGCGCAGCCGCGTAGTAGGGCTTGGGCGGCGTCGTTGGTGAAAGCAGTGGGGGCGAGCACACTGGCGGGCAGAGTGTTCCGGCGGTGCTGAAGGTGAGGGCGGCTGCGGTGAGTGCGTCGGACCCGGATCCGACGATGTGGATGGCTTCGGATGCGTGGGAGTTGATGGGGTAATTCTACAGTGGCAGCAGGTTGAATCGGGTGCTGCGGACTTCTTCGAAGCGGTTTTTGTTTGCTTCGAGGAGGTTCCATTCGCGCCCCGGGATGTTCTTGATTGCTTCCTTCCACACAGTGGTGTCGGGGGTGGCCCAGTCGATGGGCATGGGGGAGACTTCTTCTAGGGTGCCTTGGCGGCTTCGGCGGCCTGGGACGGCGACTGTTGCTACGCGGTCGCCGAGTGCGCAGGGGTGGCCGAGGCTTTTCATGGGGCGTACTGCGAGTGCGTAACGGTCCGCGGCGTCATTGATACGGACGAGTGCCATGAGGGTGAGGTCGTGGTCGCCTTTGGCGGCGACGATGGCGGGGGCTAGTGGGTAGGTGTCGTAGAGGTCTTGGGAGTCGCCGATGCGGCGGCTGACGGCGATCATGGAGCCGAGCATGAGGGCGGCGACGACTAGGAGGGATGCGGCGAATAGTAGCCCGGTGGGGGTGAAGCCGCTGATGAAGTAGACGATGATCGCGGCGGCGACGAATGCGGCGCTGAGGATGTAGCCGGAGAGTTTGAGGCGGCCGGCGTCACGGTTGAATTCATTGTGGATTTTGTTGTGGGCGGCGTCTACGGGGATGTGCATATCAGATAGTTTAGATGGGGCCGATGAGATCGTCGGCATCGACGATGCGGTAGGCGTAGCCTTGTTCAGCGAGGAAGCGTTGGCGGTGGGCGGCGTAGTCGACGTCGAGGGAGTCTCGGGTGACGACGGAGTAGAAGTGGGCTTCCCCGCCGTCGGATTTGGGGCGGAGCAAGCGGCCGAGGCGTTGGGCTTCTTCTTGGCGGGAGCCGAAGGTTCCGGACACTTGGATGGCGACGGCTGCTTCGGGTAGGTCGATGGAGAAGTTTGCGACTTTGGAGACGACGAGTACGTTGATGTCGCCGTTGCGGAATTGGTTGAATAGTTTTTCGCGGACGGTGTTGCGGGTTTTGCCTTCGATGACTGGGACGTCTAGGCGGCGGCCAATGTCTTCGAGTTGGTCGAGGTAGGCCCCGATGATCAGGGTGGGTTGTCCCTTGTGCCGGTTTAAGATGCGGGTGACGACGGGGAATTTCTGTTCGCTGCAGGCGGCGAGACGGTAGCGTTCTTTGGGTTCTGCGGTTGCGTAGAGCATCCGTTCTGCGGGCTCCATGGTGCAGCGAACTTCGACGCAGTCGGCGGTGGCGATGAACCCTTGGGCTTCGATGTCCTTCCAGGGGGCGTCGTAGCGTTTGGGGCCGATGAGGGAGAAGACGTCGCCTTCACGCCCGTCTTCGCGCACGAGGGTTGCGGTGAGGCCTAGGCGACGGCGGGATTGCAGGTCGCTGGTCATGCGGAAGACAGGGGCGGGTAGCAGGTGCACTTCGTCGTAGATGATGAGGCCCCAGTCGCGGGAGTCAAAGAGCTCGAGTGCGCGGTACTCGCCTTTGGTTTTGCGGGTGACGACTTGGTAGGTGGCGATGGTGACGGGGCGGATTTCTTTTTTCTCGCCCGAGTATTCGCCGATTTCCTCGGCGGTGAGGCTGGTGCGTTTGATAAGCTCGTCGCGCCACTGTCGGCCCGCGACGGTGTTGGTGACCAGGATGAGGGTGGTGGCTTGGGCCCGGGCCATCGCTGCGGCACCCACCATGGTTTTACCCGCACCACAGGGCAGGACCACTACTCCAGAGCCACCTTCCCAGAAACTATCGGCGGCGTAGCGTTGGTAGTCGCGTAGCTCCCAGTCGTCTTCTTCGAGGGCGATGGGGTGGGCTTCACCATCGACGTAGCCTGCGAGGTCTTCTGCCGGCCAGCCGACTTTGAGTAGTTCTTGTTTGAGACGGCCGCGTTCGCTGGGGTGGACGACGTAGGTGTGCTCATCTATGCGCGCACCCAACATGGGGGCGATCTTTTTCTGACGGGAGACTTCCGCCAGGATTGCGGGCTCTTCCGATTCCAAAATAAGCCCGTGGGCTGGGTGTTTGTGTAACCGTACCCTGCCGTAGCGCGACATGGTTTCCGCGACGTCAATAAGCAGCGGTTGTGGTACAGGGAAGCGGGAGAATCGGTCGAGTACATCCACGAGCTGTTCGGCGTCATGGCCTGCGGCACGCGCATTCCATAGCGCAAGCGGGGTGATGCGGTAGGTGTGCACATGCTCGGGTGCGCGCTCGAGCTCAGCAAAAGGTGCAAGTGCTGCGCGGGCAGCGTCCGCTTGGGGGTGATCGACCTCCAACAGCACGGTCTTATCGGATTGGACGATCAAAGGGCCACCGGACAAAACGCACTCCTTAGAACTTCAGATCGCTGTCAGCCGGCACGAGGATGCCCGCCACCCGGTCGATGCTGACTCGACGGGGAAGACCCTGGGAATCAACCCCGGTTAATGCACCGCTCAGAATACGGCATGTGTCAAGCTGCAGCACCTGCAGGCCGCCCCGACTGTGCTCGAATTCGACGCGCACGGGCACCTTGGCTTGAGATGCCGCGGCAACCACGGTGATGACATCGCGCCCACTCAGCTGCTGACCTTCCGCGTCGCATACGGCCTGCCACTGGGGGGTGTCTTCCACACCAAGGCGGCGAACAACGGTATCCACCATCGCAGGGTCGAGCGGGGCGTGTTGGCCATCAATGGTTGCCGGGGGACTGAACTGTCCGGCGGGGCGAGCCGTGTGACGGTCGGAGATTTCGAAACGCCGCACACTCAAGTCAACAACCTCGCCGTCTAGCGACTCGGCGGCGGGGGAGAAACCGGCATTACGCAGCAGATCCAACAGCATTGTGGGCGCCACCGTACTGATTGCCACGGTGGGTGCAAGCAGCCGTAGCTCAGCCGAGGGCACGGCCTGTGCTGCGTGCGCCAGCATCTCCGGGTCCTCGCAGCGCAAAAAACAGCTTGCAGCCCCGACACGAAGCACCCCGTGTGCGCGTTCGGCATCGGCCAGAGCGTACACAAGCGGCTGGGGAAGTTCCCCCACTACGTAAGTCTCCAGCAATGTTTTCATTTCCGGGACGCTGACGCCGCGTTCCAGACCGCGCGCAATGGACTCCGGGGAGATGCGGAATACGGTCGCAACACCCGCGGATTCTGTGTCGGCAAAAGCGAGCAGCATGCGTTGGACGTTCGGTGCCAGTGGGCCGGGCGCCAAAATGGTGTGGTCGGCTTGAGCAATCAGGTAATCCACCGGCGCAGGGAAGAGTTGTGCTGCGCGCTCCACGCCTTCAAGCAGCAGCGATCCGGCCGCATATATTTCCACTCCGTCGATGGTGTGGCGCGATACCAGCCCCAGCCACGAAGCCTCCCGCAGTACATTGCCGAAGGCGTCACGCGGGTGCTTCGGAACATCGCCTGGGGCCAGCACTGACGCGACGTCAACAATGTCGTCAAGGGACAGAGCGACGACTGTTTCCGCATGTTGGTGGCAGTGCCTAAACACCCGTACCAGTAGCTTTTTGGTTGTCACCACGATGGGGTCGCTGTGCTCGGGGGCGAAGAGTTTGGGTTTCTGGTGCTGCTCCTCCGCGATTTTCATTAATGACGCCGTGGAGAGCACCGACGCCAACCAACCTCGTGCAAGCAAGCCCCAACGAGCCGCTTGGTCGGAATCGATCCACTGCTGGGAAGACTCCGTGACGGCAAGGAAGGAAAACCGCCCATAGTCGGGTTCGGGGTGGGGCACGCCGACGGTCAGGAGGTCTGCGCCCTGCAGGACACCGATGATGTCAGCAAGCTGTTCAAAGTCCAGACCGAGGGTTTTAGCCAACGCGTTAGCCGCACGGACGCCGACCTGCTCGGATGCGACCAGCTCGACCGGCTGTTGCTCGATAACAGTCACCACGTCGTAGGCCACGCGTACGACCTCCAGGGCTGCAGCGACGCACGCATCGTCAACCTGCTTAAGCGTGGGGCCGCCTGCGTGCGGAGTGTATCCGGGGTAGACCAGCGGGGCGAGGTGACCTCCGTTGGCATAAGCTCGCACGGTGTTGGGCAGGCGCACTCGACCCTCAACCGGGGGAGCGAGCTCCAGAACACCACGACGAAGCAGCGAAGGAACAGGGGTGTGCGCCTCCAGATCCAATGAGCGGCTGAACCCATAGCCACCACTGGTAGCCAGGGTAGTGATCACCCTGCGCTCCTCGGGGCTTAAACCCTCGAGCAGCTGCGGAATGTCCGCCGCAGGAATAGAGACATCCGCCAGCACACACAGTGCTGACAAACGGTTGAGATTGCTATGCCGAACATGGGGAGAGAGAACAAACGCCTGCGGATTGCCCCACGCAATTCCCGCCACGATCAGATCGACTAAGGCACTGCGGAGTTCAGCCATACTGGGCCGGTAGTTGTCGCCCAATGACGCCGCGTCTGCCCTGGAGACAATGAGCGCCGCGACGTCATCAAGTTGAAAAGTGCGCGGGGTGTTTGCTCCGGAACGCTCGAGGCCATCGAGGCGCTGTTGCTCCGTGGCTTCAACAATTGCGGCAGATAGCGAAGACAAGGTGGGCGGGTAGGCCCTGTCCACGCAACGAGCGAGTTGTGTAAACGTTGACACTTGGGAGACTGTGCGCTCGGGCTGGTGGGCGACGATAGCGCAGATGACCTCGCGCGGACAGGTTGCCAGCCACTGTTCGTAGGAAGCGAGCTGCCCTTCAGCCGGTGCGAGAGTATCGAGAACACCGCTGGAGAAGCTGGCAGGGCAGGGATTCATAGCAGACAATTATCCCACAGTAGGGGTGAAGTCGTTGCAGTTAGTGCCCGCATCTGCGACAATGAGCACATGAGTAAAAGCGCTGATGTTGAGAAGAAGTCCTACGTAGACCCGGGCTGGCCCACACACGTTGCCGGCGGCGGTCACCCCGTAACCGAGCTGGTCTCCAAGGTTGCTGGTGCATCCAGCCCCTATGGTGACGAGACCATCTTCCCCGTCCCCGCATCCCAGCTGGGTTACGTCCACCCCTACACCAAGGTCAATAAGTAATACTTCAAGTGCACAAGCAAAACCCCCGGACACTGCTTTTCCAGCAGGCCGGGGGTTTGTGTTGTGCAGACTAGTTGTTAGCCAGCAGAGCCTCAATGGTGCCGCGGTTAGCGTTGTAGAAGTTGTTGAACTCCGCACGGTTGGCGTTGTAGTAGTTGGTGATGAACGCGGGCATCTGGATGCCTGCACGGTTGAATGCGTCCTGCAGCTGCTTGAACAGTGCATCAGACGGCAGGGAGGAGTTCTCGCTGGAAGCTTCGACTGCGCGCTCAACGGTGCGCTCGACAGCCTGAACAGCGGGGGCTGCTTGGACGTCGCGGAGGGTCGGTGCGGAACTCAGACCCAGGCGAGCGGAGCAGGACGGCCATGCGCCCCAGCCCTGGCCAGCCAGGACCTTCTCAGCGATCGCGATCTGTTGTTCGCGGGTTGCCTGGAAAGCGAAGGGGGCGAACTGGCCGCCACCGTATGCACGCCAGGTGGAGGGGGAGAACTGGAGGCCACCGTGGTAGCCGTTACCAGTGTTGATCTGCCAGTTGCCGCCGGCCTCGCACTGTGCCAGACGGTCCCAGTCAGAATCGGGCGCTGCGGAGGCGTTCGGGGCCAGGATGGTAGCAGCGGTGCCCAACGCGACGGTGGTAGCTGCGAGCTTGGTCGCTACGGACGAGTTTTTAGCTGCATGACGAGCCATGAAAATCCTCTCGAAGGAAGTGCTTGAATATCTCAGACCACCCTAGACGTTTATAACGAAATAGTCACGCTAAAAGCGCAAAAAGTTTGCAGATTTGTTATCAAATTTTAGAAATTGCAGGTCACGGCGATAAAAGTGCGTTAAAAAAGGCGGTGTGATTCGTGTCGCCCTCGCCCGCGCAGTGCAACGCCACGGTGCGCGCGAGGGAACAATAGCAGCCTGCGGCGCGTTAAAGTGGGCGTTAGGTTATAGCTCACCCCTCAACGAACGCGAAAACGATAAAAAGGAGAAACTCATGCCCATCGGCAAAGTGAAGTGGTACGACCTCGAACGCGGCTTCGGTTTCGTTAGCAACCCCGGCGAAGAAGACTGCTTCCTGCCCAAGTCCGTACTACCTGAGGGGATCGATGACCTCTACCCGGGGCAGAGGATCGAATTCGACTTTGTCGCCGGCCGCAAAGGCCCCCAGGTCCTGCGCATGGAAGTGCTCGATCCCCCCAAGCACAAGGTGCATAAGTACAGTGCGGATCAGCTAGGGAGCATGGTCGCAGACTTAGTCACCCTCCTGGAAACCACGGTGCAGCCGGGGCTTGCCGCCGGTCGATACCCAGAGAAAAAGGTGGGCCGACAGGTCGCAGAGATCCTGCGCGTCGTCGCCACCGAACTCGACGCCTAAGCAACCCCCGAAAACCGGAACATCTGGGATCCAACCGAGCCCCAGCCCGGCCCATTGCCCCAGGTTCTAGACCAGGGGAATGGGCTTTTCATCATCAAAGGCAGTGTGTTCCGCCTGGCCAAGGATCTCCGCCGGGGGCGTATCCGAATGGGCACCGCAACCAAACCCAAGCTGCACAACCCTGCCGTCAGCAGAATACTCATTGGTGCACACACCGAATCCTTCGCCAATGACCTCCCCGGCGGGAACACAAAAAGCACAGGTCTTACAGAACAACTTCGCCGCGCGAGCAAAATCCGAATTCGGACCAGTTTCGCCTTTGCGCCAGCGGTCCTTCGCAGCAGACAACCCCTGTTCACTCAGTGCGTAACCATCGTCACCGCGCTCAAGTCGGGGATCGTCCGGACGCGGAGGCATCTGATCATTAGGCCCCAAATCTCCCGGGCGGACACGATCCTCATAAGGAACCCACTCCGGGGCCTTCAACGCCTCATTGCCAGGCAGCAAAGCAACCTCATTAATGGTCACGTGCTCGCTGCCCGGGGCACAGGCCACCACAGCCGTCCACTCCCATCCCGGATAGCCTGGAACAGACGCTGAGAAACGATGCAAAGCCAGATTTTCCCCCAAGCGTCGAACCCCCAAATGACGCCCAACAGGCCCCTCATCGAGCTCAAGAAGCGCGGCGCGCGCAACGTCGCGGGCAGCATCGCCACACAGCGGTGTTGTTGAATCAGGCACCTGTCCATTATCCACGGTTACCACCAGCAATCAACCCAGACCCCACACCCTTCAGGCATGATAGAGCCATGCGCCAGGCAGCACACCAGCACACCCGAGCACACGCGCGCGCACTCCTCATCACCTGTGCAGCAGCGCTCCCACTAGTCGCCGCCTGCACACAACTCGACCCCGACCAAGTAGAACAGCTACGGGCAGACGTCATCACCCGTTACCCCTTCGACGCCGACAGCTTCACCCAAGGCCTCGAATTCGACAACACGGGCAACCTCCTCGTCTCCACCGGATGGTGGGGAGAAGGCCGGGTCTACCGCACCACCATCGAAGGCACAGAAACAGCCACCTCAGAAGTCCTCGACCCCGAACTATTCGGCGAAGGGATCACCGTCGCCCAACCATCCGGACCACTATGGCAACTCACCTGGAAAGCCGGAACAGCCTACAAACGCGACCCCCACACCCTAAGAACACAAGACACCGTCACCTACCAAGGCCAAGGCTGGGGACTGTGCGCCTACGAGGACTACCTCGTCATGTCCGACGGCAGCGCAACCCTCACGTTGCGCGACCCGCACACCTTTGACGTCATCGGCACACGCGACGTCATCAATCCAGACACGGGCGAAAAAATAGACAAACTCAACGAACTCGATTGCACCTACGACCGCCACGGCCACAACGCACCCCGAGTGCTAGCCAACCGCTTCCTCACCACAGACGTCTACGAAATCAACCCGGACGACGGCCACGTCACCGCGCATATCGACGCATCCGGCCTGCCCAACAACGCAACACCCGACCCAAACAACGTCCTCAACGGCATCGCCACAGCCAACCCCCACGAACGCAACAGCGACGCAGGCACCGCAGGACGGCTATTCATGACAGGCAAACGCTGGCCAGACCTGTACGAGGTCGCCCTCGTCAACGTAGAATAAGACCCCATGAGCGAGCCCACACACGACGCGACCACATCAACCGTCGAACCAGCACCCGAACGCAACACAAAAACCACCCTCATCCAAATAGGGGTCATGCTGGCCACCGTCGTCGTAGTCACCATCGCATTCCTAGGCTTCCGCACCTGGTGGAAACCCGCCGACCCAGAACCGCAAGACGTCCACATCACCGTCGCCACAGCGAACACAACAGAAGAAATAGCCCCATACTCCGTGTGCGAACAAGGCGTCGAATGCCAAGAGCAACCACTCACAGAACTGAGCTTCGGCGACGACGTGACCCTCACCCTCCCCGAAGCCATTTACGACCACGACTGGGCCTTGCTGAAAATCTACGACAACCCCGCCAAAAACGACCAGTCCTACTACGGCTCGCACGAAAAGCAGGAAATAACCCTGCCCACCCACGAAGACGACGCCCAACTAATGGTCATCGAAGTGTCCTCCCTGATGATCGGCCACGACGACCAAGGCGAAGAAACCCCCTACGTTGTCACCTGGTCAATCAGCTCCGATAAAGCCTAAAACCCAGGCACAGCACCCCATTGGCGCCGCCGCCACGAGCGTTTAAACATCATGCACTGACTGCGCCTGCGCCCACAAATAATCATTGACGACGCCGCGCAATTGTTCCCAGGCCGCAGGGCCCGCGGCGTCATCAATTCCCGCAGCGCGAGTAATATGCTCCGGGATCTCGGGGTAAGACGCAGGCACCATAGCGGCATATTCCAACCAATGCGACACCGAACGAACCCCGGAAAAAGAATTCAATAACCACACATGCGAACGCATCAAGTGCGGCGGGCGCAAACCTAACTCGTGGCGAATCACCCGGAAACCCCAACGCTCAACCAGCGGCAACACTAAGCCGGCAGTCACCGACGCCAACGCCCGCGGATGCGTCGAGACATGCACAACACCATCGGCATCAAACGCCAGGGGAGTGGAATAAAAACACTCCACGATCCGATCCCTCGGGGCCTCCGGACAACCCAAAATACCCTCGGTGGCGCCCTTCTCATGAGCACGATGCATCAACACACTTAACATGTAAATATCCGGGCCCTTGACCGTGGGATTGTAGCGCTCATCCGGCACAGGATGGACACGAACAATCGCGGCATCCTCCACCACACGGTCCGGGCGATGCGTCACCACCCACTGGGTGCCCTCCAAGCTGATCTTCGGATTGCACGGGCCCGGGCCAAAAGAGCGCAGCCGACCCAGGATTGCTTGCTCGACCTCGGTAGTCCACGGCACCGACTCGAGCGCCGAATAGGTACGCAAACGTTCAAGATGCAGATCCAAACCACGAACCCTGCCATCAACCATCCGGAAAGAGGTCATCCCTAAGGAACTCACAAACCACGCACCTCGCAGAAATAACGTGCATAAAGCACACCTGTACAACACCACCGGCCGGTACCAAGAGGCACCGCGTGGACACAGACGACCGCAGCACTACCTACGGCACATACTGTTGGCCCAGCAGCGCAAACAACGGCCGGGCCTTCACAAGGACCTCATCGTATTCATCATCTGGGTCGCTCAGCCACGTTATTGCACCGCCCACGCCGTAGTGCAGACGCCGCTGACGTAGCACGACGCAGCGAATCAGCATGGACAAGTCAATGTCGTCACAGTCAATGTAGCCCATCACCCCGGAATAATAACCGCGAGGGTGCCCTTCGCATTCCCGCAGAAGATCCATAGTTTTCTGCTTTGGTGCTCCCGTCATCGAGCCGCCCGGGAAAGCAGCGAGCGCGGCGTCGATGGCGGAGACTTCCGGTCGCACGTGACCAGAAATAGTCGAAATCATCTGAGTGACCTGGGGGAGCTCGTAAATACCAAAAAGTTCCTCCACCGTGACGCTTCCCGGGGTGCACACGCGGGCGAGATCGTTGCGCATCAGGTCGACGATCATCAGGTTCTCGGCGCGATCCTTTTCGCTAGATAGCAGCTCCGCGGGGTCGCAACCGGCTGGACGTGTTCCCTTGATCGGATGGGCCGAGATCGTGCGCCCATCCCCAGTTGCTGCCTGCCCGGGGCGAACGCGGACGAAGCGCTCCGGTGATGCTGAAATGATTGACACCTCGGGGCTCGTTAACATCCCGCGCATGGGTGCCGGCACCAGCGAGCGTAGGCGCACATACAGCTCAAGCGCAGAAACATCTTCAAGCAAGATTGATGACGCAGCGGTGGTCAAGCACAACTCGTAGGAATCACCGCGGGCAATGGCCTGTCGACAACGTGAAATAGCTTCGCGATAGTCTTCGCGGCTGTCACGGAAAGAAATAGCACTGGCCTGCGGTGCTGGCGGAACATCGCCTAAAAGTTCTTCCGGTACGACCCCCTCCCAATGCAGCTCATGCTCGGGGTGAAACCATATACTCTGCGCACTATTGGCACTGGAGTTGTCCCTGGTATGCAGCTGCGCGGCACTACTGCCATCCATCCCGCCTGTGGCCTCATACGATAGGGCGCCATACAGGGCGACATCGGTGTCCAGCGGTCCCTCCCAGCGCTCATTCCCGGCAGCGATGCGGGTGTATCCGTCGAATTCAAACCATGCAAAATACGGGTAGCGCTGCGCCCACTTCCACGGCTCTAATGCGCACAGCAGGGCATTACGCACAAGGTCCACGCCCTGCTCAGTCGCAATGGACTCCGGGTGAAACTGCACACCCCACTGCGGTGCATCCATCCGGCGGCAGGCCATGATCGAACCGTCGTCCGCGCGGGCCAGAACCTCCAACGCGGCGTCATTAAAATCTGTGATCTCCAAGGAGTGATAGCGCACAACCTCCATCGGCTGCGGCAACCCCGCGAACATTCCTGTGCCGCAATGCGACACCTGGCTGACACGGCCATGCATAGGAAACTGCGCGGGCCCTACCGTCGCACCGGCTTCCATAGCAATCACCTGATGCCCTAAACACACCCCCACGCACGGCACACCGCTGCGCACGGCCTCGATACTCAACCGCGCGTCCTCTGGTCGGCCGGGGCCGGGGGAGAGCACAAACACGTCGGCGTTCGCAGGCAATTCGCCGTCATGGGCAACCACCTGCGGAAGAATCCGGACGGCTCGAAAAATCGCATCAGCTAAAAGATGCGAAAAAGAATCCTGGTTGTCGATCAACACAATGCGCGGCACGTAATACACCCTAAAGCACCCCTGGGCGAGTGGGACTATGCGCCAGTATTTGCCCATTGAGCGGCCTCAGTGAGATTCTTTAAAGCGCCAGTTCACTGAGGGCGAATCCCGCCCCGGCACCTTCAAACGGAGAGTTCATGCAGCAAGCACTCGATCGCTACTTCCACATCTCGGAACGTGGATCCACTTTAGGCACCGAAGTACGTGGCGGACTCGTCACCTTCTTCGCGATGGCCTACATCATCATTCTTAACCCGCTCATCCTCGGAACGACCGAGGACATCACAGGTCAGGCGCTTGGCGGAGCACGCGTTGCAGCGGTGACCGCACTGGCCGCGGGCGCCATGACCATCCTTTTTGGTTTGTTCGCGCGCTACCCATTCGGCATCGCCACCGGCCTGGGCATTAACACCCTTGTGGCTGTCACCTTGGTCGCCACCGAGGGGCTGACGTGGCCAGAGGCCATGGGCCTGGTAGTCATCGACGGTATCATCATCGTGTTGCTGGCCGTGTCGGGTTTCCGTGTCGCCGTCTTCAATGCCATCCCCCGCGAGCTGAAAGCCGCAATGGGTGTGGGCATTGGCCTGTTCATCGCGATGATCGGCCTGGTTGATTCTGGTTTCGTCCGTCGTATTCCTGACGCCGCGGGCACCACCGTCCCCGTCGGCCTAGGCATCAATGGTTCCATCGCGTCGTGGCCGACCTTTGTTTTTGTGTGCGGTTTGATCATCTGTGGCGTGTTGGTTGCTCGTAATACCCGCGGCGGGTTGTTTATCGGCATCGTTGTGACCACCGTGATTGGCATGATTGTCGAGGCTCTCACCGGCGCTGGTCCTTCCTTTGTTGATGGCAAGCCCAACCCCACTGGGTGGTCGCTTGCGGTACCGACCCTGCCGGATTCCATTGGTGGTATGCCGGATCTTTCTCTTGTCGGCGCGGTTGACCTGGTGGGTGCCTTCAGCCGCATTGGTGTGCTCAGCGCTTCCCTTTTGGTGTTCACCCTTGTGCTCGCGAACTTCTTTGATGCCATGGGCACCATGACAGCATTGGGTAAGCAGGGCGGCTTGGTTGATGAGGATGGCAACCTTCCCGACATGAAGCGCGCCCTGATAGTTGAGGGCACCGGCGCCATCATCGGTGGTGGCGTGTCTGCTTCCTCCAACACTGTTTACATTGACTCCGCAGCGGGTATTGCTGACGGAGCGCGCACTGGTCTTGCGAACGTCGTCACCGGCGTGCTGTTTTTGGCCGCGATGTTCCTCACCCCGCTGTATTCCATCGTCCCGATTGAGGCTGCGGCACCCGTATTGGTCGTCGTCGGTGCCCTCATGATGGCGCAGATTAAAGACATCGACTTTTCCACCTTCTCTATCGCCTTGCCCGCCTTCCTGATGATCGTGGTCATGCCTTTTACCTACTCGATCGCCAACGGCATCGGCGTCGGTTTCATCGCCTACGTTCTGATGGCTCTGGCATCCGGTAAAGCTAAGCAAGTTCACTGGCTGTTGTGGCTGATCTCTGCATTGTTCCTCGTGTACTTCGCAGTCGATCCCATCATGAGCGCTATCTAATGAGCGCCCAGCCAGCTAGCTTTGACGCGATCGACGGGGTTGTACGCCTCGACGATCCCCATGACCCCCGTCTGGACGATTTTCGGGATCTCAACAATTCTGATCACCGTCCCGATCTGCCCGACGGTAAGGGGCTAGTTATCGCCGAGGGTGCACTGGTGGTTGGCCGGCTGATTGACTCTCGCTACCCGGTGCGCGCAATCGTGGGCTTTGGGTCCAAACTGCGCGGCTTCATCGACGCATATGCCGAGGAACATGGCATTGCCGCCGAGGATCCGGCATCCACCCGGGTCGCGTGCGTGCAGCACTTACACAGCCTAGGGATCGAGATCTATGAGGTGTCCCGCGCACTGTTAGCCGAGGTCGCCGGTTTTGATATGCACCGAGGGCTGGTCGCCGTAGCGCAGCGTACGGAGCCGCTGTCGGTGACACAAGCCATCGACGGGGCACGAACGGTGGTGGTGCTCGAAGGCGTGGGCGACCTAGAAAATATTGGCTCCATCTTCCGTAATGCAGCAGGAATGGGTGTTGACGCCGTGCTGTTTGGCGCCGGCTGCGCAGACCCCCTGTATCGCCGCGCGGTGCGGGTATCCATGGGGCACGTTCTGCGACTCCCCTTCGCTTTCTTCGAGGGAAGCACACGCAACTGGCACCACAGTATGCAGCAGCTGCACGAGGCAGGCTTCACCACTGTGTCGTTGACGCCCGACCCGCAGGCGCCGACAATCGCGGCCGCTCTACAAGGCGTCGAGAAAGCAGCGCTACTCGTAGGCGCTGAAGGGCCAGGCTTGAGCGAAAGAACCATGCACTACACCCACACCCGCGCACGGATCCCCATGGCGGAAGGCACAGACTCGCTCAACCTCGCCACCGCAGCAGCCATCGCATTCTACGAACGCGACAGGCACCTGCACGGCTAACCCCCCCGCGACGTTAGCAACGGTCGATGCGGCGCAAACGCTCGCGAGCCGAATGCGCCGCAGATTTCGCCGCATCACTCATACCCGACAACAGGGTGCGGCCCACGTCGCTAGCCCTCGCAGCAGTATCACGCATGCGGGCGGTCATCTCGGCCTCCGCATCAATCGACAGATCCTCATAATCCGGCTCCAAAGCCTCAGAACCGGTATCAACCGGAGGCACCGGCCGCGTCACCAACGGAACCTGCTTTGGCTCAGGGCGCCCATCGACCGCAAACGCCACAATATTGATCGGCGGGCCCTCCACCGACACATCAACCCCCAGCCACCCCTGCTGGGATGCCACAGCCAACTCCACCGGATCAAAAGGCAACAAAATGCCCCCGTCAGCGCGTTCCTGTGACCAAAAAGGCAACTCGAAAGGCTCCGGCACGCCTTCGTCTTCAAAAATCCGGTCGGGGATCGCAACAAAACTACGGCGCAGAACACCACCCGAAAAATGCGCAAAGCCCCCAAGCCCACTGGACTCGTTAACCGCACTGATATACACATCAGCAGCCGGCAAAGCAGTCAGCAAAAAATCAGGCAAGTGCTCCACACTGCGTGCGTCCTCCACCACCGTCTGGATAATGCCCACCCCCGGAAAACCGGCAATATAGAATTCGCCGGTGGACGTCGGAACACTGCGATTCATCGAAAACTGGCCGATGGGGGTGATGGGCCACGAAGGATTCAACTGGGCCAACAGTTTCCGGCCGAAGCCACGATCCGCCCGAGGATGAGAATTGATCACCGCAGCAACATCCGCAGCGGTGACAAACCACGCGGTCACAACCGCACTGTAATCCACGACGATCCCCGCTAGTTACGCGGACGCTTTGTGTTGGCACGAACCCCCAACAGGACGTCCTCCCAGTGAGGAGTCACGGCCTTGCGGCGACGCTTGGAGGAAGGCTCCTGACCTTCCCGCTGGGCGCCCCGGGAATCCGACTGCTCGGCCGCAGCGTCGCCGTCGTGAGCAGAAGCATCAGCGGCATCGGACTGTCCAGCGGCAGGGGTTTCGACAACGCCAGTCAGCTCCGACAGAAGATCCATTTCTTGGGTGTCTTCCGCAGAAGGACGGGGCCGGTGGACACTTACTTTGCGGACCGGCTGGATGAACTCCGGATCGATCACATCAGCAGCGATGGCGTTTCTTGCCACAGCAGTGGACTGGCCGAAATTCTTGGTATGCAGTGACCACTCGGCCGTATTCTCCGACAGGCCGGCCTTCCAAGACACGCTCACCACCCACTGGTTGGACGCATCACGGTAGGAATCCCACTCGGCAGATTCCAAATCGATACCACGGGCGGCGAAGGCAGTCGCCAAAATCTCCCACAGGGTGAGCTTGGCCGGGCCGTCGTCACGCACCGGGTAGGCCTTCTTGGCGATCTCAGCCATACGCGAACGCTCCAACAACACCGGGTAGGCGTAGTCGTCAATGCGCTCCACAGACACACCAGCGAGCTCCGCAACCTCTTCGACGGTAGCGCCCGCGCGAATGCGCTCCTGAATCTCCTTTGGGCGGAGCTTGAGCGGTTGCGAACGCGGCGACTCAACGGGTTCAGTCGCGGGTTTAGCGGGGGAGGAAGCGACGTCATCTCCTGCCGTGGCGGTCTCGGCAGAAGCCTCAACTGTGGAGACATCAGCGCGGCCGTGAGAGGACTCTAATGCACTGGCCAGGGCCTCAATATCCTGGGGCGACAAGGTATCCAGGGCGAGGAAAAACTGCTCCTGCGCACCATCGGCAGAAGAATCGGAGGTAAACACCAAAGAATTACCATCAGACTCGGTGCTCTCAAAGCGAAGCTCACGCATCGTTACTCCTGACCCTAACGCGAATACGATTGTGCTCCACTTTAACGCACAAAACGGCCCAGCAAGCAGATGCCGGGCCGTTGACGCCACACACTAACGCGGCGTCACAAGCAGGTAAAAGAACGCACTATCCACCTTTAGCGGGCTGCGTAACCACCATCGAGGATGAAATCAATCGCCTTAGTCAAGGTGGTAACATCGGTGGAATCAATAGCGGGGAACATACCCACGCGCAGCTGATTGCGCCCAAGCTTACGGTAGGGCTCGACGTCAACAATTCCATTGGAGCGCAGAATTTTAGCGACAACAGATGCATCCACGGCGTCATCAAAATCAATGGTGCCGACAACCAGCGAACGCTTCGCGGGATCAGCCACGTAGCAAGAGGTTTCGGGACGAGCCGTGGCCCAATCGTAAAGAATGGAGGAAGACTCGGTGGTGCGCGCAACCATGGCATCCAAGCCACCCTGAGCGTTCATCCACTGCACCTGATTGTCCATCAACAACAATGTGCCCACAGCCGGGGTGTTGTAGGTCTGATTCTTGCGGGAGTTGTCGACAGCCGTCTGCAGGTTCAAAAACGACGGGATAAAGCGGTCAGACGCATTGATCTTTTCGATGCGCTCCAAAGCGGCGGGGCTCATGGCAGCAAACCACAGGCCACCATCGGAAGCGAAGCACTTCTGGGGAGAGAAGTAGTACACGTCAGCCTGCGACATGTCGACAGGCAGACCACCTGCGCCACTGGTGGCGTCGATAGCGACTAGGGAACCCTCGGACCCTGCAGGGCGGGTGACCGGAACCATCGCGCCAGTGGAGGTTTCGTTGTGTGCCCAACCGATGAGGTCGCAACCCTCCATGGCTACAGGCTCGGGAGCATCACCGGGATCAGTGGAGACCAAGGTGGGCTCCTCCAGCCACGGAGCCTTAGCGGAAGCAGAAGCGAACTTAGAGGAAAACTCACCGAAAGTAAGGTGGCCGGAGCGCTTCTCGATCAAGCCGTAGGTTGCGGCGTCCCAGAAAGCGGTGGCGCCACCCAAAGACAAAACGATTTCGTAGCCGTCAGGCAAGCGGAAGAGCTCGCTCAGCCCCTCACGAATAGAGCCGACCACATTCTTTACTGCGGGCTGCCGGTGCGAGGTGCCCATGATGGACGTTGCGCCATCGACGATCGCCTGGATCTGCTCGGGGCGAACTTTGGAAGGGCCGCAGCCGAAGCGGCCATCAGCGGGCTGAAGATCGTTGGGGAGGGTGGGCATGTCGGACATCCGGGTACCTTCTCTAATTCCTGGCTCTCAAGGGACAGTGCTCTACCAAGCACATGTTCTTTCAGAGTACTGCACCGCCTGCGCAGGTGTTTCTGCCATACCCCTTATGTGGGGCACCGCGCCAAGAGTGGTTTACCCCCGACTAGGGGGGGTGGGTGCAAAGTCTGAAAAACCTCCAATGGTCGTTAGGCGCCTAGGCTTACTGGGCTAGCGAGGCGCGCATCATCAATTGCCCCGGCTGGGCGGAGGATTATTCGGGTGCCGTTGGCTCCTAACGCTGCACAAATGGGGGGATGGTCACAAACTTTGCTAAACTGCGACCAACACCACGAAACTTCGGTGATAACGATATATAAGCAGGTGCTTGAGGGGCTCAACCGGCCCAAAAACCCGCCGCCTTCCAGTGAATAAAACGTGCTACAAGCAGCAACATTTTTGCTCCCGCTTACCTTTCACTGTCAGCTGCGGTAGTGTGGCTCTGATCGCTTAAATGATTGTCTCGATCTTGGAGGGCTTTCCCTACAAGGGATGCCGACCAAGTGGCAGGCAAGGCATGTGAGTAAAACAAAGCCCGAATGCGGTGCTAGCCCCGCAACAAGCCGGTGGAACCCCTCACCCTAGGGAGACCGCTTCACAAGTTTGAAAGGTAATACTGTGGCTACAGAGAACAAGGACAAGGTCATACTGAGCTACCCCGGCGGCGAGTACGAAATGGATATCGTGCGCGCTACCGAAGGCAACGACGGTATCGCCCTCGGCAAGCTTCGCGACGCAACCGGCTTGGTCACTTACGACCCCGGCTACGTCAGCACCGGCTCTACCGAGTCCGCAATTACCTACATTGATGGTGAGGAGGGCATCCTCCGCTACCGCGGTTACGCAATTGAAGACCTCGCGGAAAAGACCACCTTCAATGAGGTTTCTTACCTGTTGATCCACGGAGAGCTGCCCACCCAGGAACAGCTCTTGGCTTTCAACGACGAAGTTCGCCACCACACTCTGCTGGACGAGGACTTTAAGAAGCAGTTCTCTGTCTTCCCGCGCAACGCGCACCCCATGGCTGTGCTGGCTTCCTCGCTGAACATCCTCTCGACCTACTACCAGGACGAGCTTGATCCCCTGAACCCTGATCACCTTGAGAAGGCCACCGTCCGACTCATGGCTAAGGTTCCGATGCTTGCCGCTTATGCACATCGTGCACGCCACGGCGAGCCCTACATGTACCCCGACAACTCCCTCAACGCGCGTGAAAACTTCCTGCGCATGATGTTCGGTTTCCCGACCGAGCCCTACGAGGTTGATCCCCTCCTGGTCAAGGCACTCGATCAGCTGCTGATTCTGCACGCTGATCACGAGCAGAACTGCTCCACCTCCACTGTCCGCATGGTTGCCTCGGCTCAGGCAAACATGTTCGTGGCCGTGGCTGCAGGCATCAACGCACTGTCCGGCCCGCTGCACGGCGGCGCCAACCAAGCTGTGCTCGAGATGCTCGACGAAATCAAGGCCAACGGCGGTGACGCAACCGACTTCATGAACCGCGTGAAGAACAAGGAGCCCGGCGTTCGCCTCATGGGCTTCGGTCACCGCGTCTACAAGAACTACGATCCCCGCGCATCCATCATCAAGAAGACCGCCCACGAAGTTCTCGAGAAGCTCGGCGGCGACGACACCCTCGAGCTCGCCATGAACCTCGAAGAGATTGCTCTCGCTGACGACTACTTCATCAGCCGCAAGCTCTACCCGAACGTTGACTTCTACACCGGCCTGATCTACCGCGCCATGGGCTTCCCCACGGACTTCTTCACCGTCCTGTTCGCAATGGGCCGCCTTCCCGGCTGGATCGCTCAGTACCGCGAACTCGTGGAGAACCCCGCATCCAAGATCTACCGCCCGCGCCAGATCTACACCGGCGAAGCCCTCCGCAGCTTCGTTCCTCGCGATCAGCGCAAGTAAAAACTAGACCGAGGAGAAAACATGTCAGACATGGAAAAACCCCAACTGGAAGCTGGCGACCCGAAAGCCCTTCCCACTGAGCTTGTTGTCGAAGACATCATCGTTGGCGATGGGGAAGAAGCAACCCCCGGTGCCAACGTTGAGGTGCACTACGTCGGCGTTGACTACGCCGATGGTGCAGAGTTCGACTCCTCCTGGGACCGCGGCCAGTCCATCAGCTTCCCATTGAGGGGCCTCATCCAGGGCTGGCAGGACGGAATCCCCGGAATGAAGGTGGGCGGTCGCCGCAAGCTGATCATTCCCCCGGCACTCGCCTACGGCGAAAAGGGTGGCTTCCACCCCTTGGCAGGTAAGACGCTGATCTTCATGATCGACCTGATCGACGTCAAGTAGGCCCCGGCCACCCTAGCCAGATTATAAACTGCCGGGCCCTGCACTCACAGTGCAGGGCCCGGCAGTTTTCGTATATATCCCGTCTAGACGTCAGGGTTGTCGGCAAGCGCCTCATAATGGCGGAAGCGCTGCTCACGGCCAACACGTTGGGGCTCATGATCCAGGGTCCACAAGGCGTGCGCCACACTGTCGACAACGCGTTGGATGAACGCCTCCGGTTCCTCCGCGGCGTCATCACGCTCAGCAATCAATCGATCCACCAAGCCCACGTCCTTCAGGGCCCAAGACGACACCCTTTGACGCTCCATCATGGCAGGGGCATGCGTAGTATCGCGGTACATGATCGCCGACGCACCTTCCGGCGGAAGCGGAGACAACCAGCCGTGCTCCGCGCACAACACGCAGTCGGCAGGCAACATGGACAGAGCTCCGCCGCCGCAGCCCTCGCCCAGAATCACCGACACCGTAGGTACATCCACATCGACAAGCTCGCCAAGCGTGCGAGCAATCGATCCAGCCATGCCGTTTTCCTCCGCATGCTGCGACAATTCTGCACCGGGTGTGTCGATGATGCTGACCAACGGAAGCTTCAACTCGTGAGCCAAAGCAATACCGCGGCGGGCAAAACGCAAAGCCTCCGGGCCAAGCCACGCAGTGCCGTGGGGCGGCTGCTGCTCACGATTCTGCGCGATGAGAACAACGGGGCGACCAGCGATGCGACACAACGCGACCGTCACCGCGGGGGAGCGACGTCCATCGCCGGTGCCCGACAGCTCGATCAAATGGTGGGACAGACGCTCGACAATAGCCCGCGCACCCGGCCGCTGAGGATTACGCGTGCGTTCGATGGACTCCCACACGCTTGCCTCCGGCTTCCTGAGCGGTTCTTCCGGTTGTTGGGGTTGATCGGTGGAAGATACGGGACGCAGAACATCGATGATCTTTAAGACAGCGACGCGCAGCTGGTCCGGATCGACAACCCCGTCGATGACACCGTGCTCGGCGAGGTTTTCCCCACTCTGCACGCCTTCCGGCATGGGTGTGCCTGTGGTCAGCTCGACAACCCGCGGGCCCAAGAAACCGAGCAGAGCGTTGGGTTCCGCGAAGGTGAAGTGCCCAGCAGAGCCCCAGGAGGCCATCACGCCGCCGGTAGTGGGATTTCTCAGGTAAACCAAAAATGGAAGGTTCGCGTCCTTATGCCGGTATACAGCGGTGGTGATTGACACCATGAGTGCGAACGCAGGTGTGCCTTCCTGCATGCGGGTGCCGCCCGAAGAAGGGGAGATAAGCAAAGGTAGGCGCTCGTGGGTGGCGCGGTGAATACTTGCAATGATGCGCCGTGCGGTTGCCGCACCGATGGAACCGCCCAAGAATCCGAACTCGCTGACGATGAAGGCGACCCGGGCGCCACCGACCAGCCCTTCGCCGGTGATGACAGATTCATCCACCCCAGTCTTTTCGCGTGCCCTGGAGAGACTAGCGGCGTAGTCATCGTCGATATCGCCATAGTCGGGTGGAGTGTCCCAGGAAACAAACGTGCCCTCATCTAGTACGTGGCTGATGAGCTCTTTAGCGCTGGTGTGTTTCGTTTTAGCAGTTGAATCGGTGCTTTTAGCCTGCGTGCTCATAGTGACAAGACTAAAACATGGGCACACCGAGTGTGCTGGTTTTCATTTTCGGGGGCACCCGCTGGCCGGGGTTCCTGCACGCGCGCCGCATATTGACTTGAATAGACACTATGGCTACTTCTCTCACCCTCAACGATGGTTCCCCGATCCCGCAGCTTGGTCTCGGGGTGTACAAGATGAGCAACGACGAGGCTTACTCGGCCATTCGCCACGCAATCGAGGTCGGATACCGGCACATCGATACTGCAGCGCTCTACAACAACGAAGTTGGGGTGGGTAAAGCTGTCAATGACGCCGTGGCCGCGGGGGACGTGTCGCGCGAAGAGCTGTTTGTCACCACCAAATTATGGAATGACCAGCACCACCAGGCTGAGGTCGCGTTCCAACAGTCTCTTGAGCGCCTGAACCTCGACTACATCGACCTTTATCTTGTGCACTGGCCAGTGCCGGCTCAGGGGCTAGCCAACCAGGCGTTCAGCTCGATGGCCAAGCTTCAAGGCATGGGCACTGTTCAGTCTCTCGGCGTGTGCAATTTCTACGAAGAAGCCCTCGAGTCTTTGATCGCTGAATGCGGGATCACCCCAGCTGTCAACCAGGTTGAGCTTCACCCGGGCTTCTCGCAAAAGCCATTGCGGGAATTCAACGAGGGCCTGGGGATCCTCACCGAAGCATGGTCCCCGCTTGGTAGGGGGGCCAATATTGAGGATCCCACCATCGTCTCCCTGGCAGAGGAACTAGGTAGGACCCCCGCGCAGGTGATCATCCGCTGGCATCTGCAACTCGGCAACATTGTTATTCCAAAGTCTGTGACCCCGGCCCGCATCGAGGAAAACTTCGATGTTTTCTCCTTCGAGCTGACCCCAGCGCAGATGGACTCGATCAACGCTATGGATCCGGAAGATCCCGAAGCCGGCCGAATGAGTAACAACCCGCGCCTATGGCCTGAGGTCTCTTAGAGGCCACAGTACAAACAGCCCTCCCGCCGACCCGACTCTTTTGGAGTGAAAAGACACTGCTATGACCGTTTCGCCAGCTGACACCCATGAGGCTTTCAAGACCACGTTGCTGGAGATGACTTCGGAGATCCTCCGCATTGAGCTCGACGGGTTTGTGGCTGTTGCGACGATGACCCGACCGGACAAGCGCAACGCTCTCAACGAGGCGGCTTGCAATGCTCTTGCTGACATGTTGGAGGCTATCGGCCAGCATGATGAGCAGCACCCTGTGGATCCTCCGGTGCGTGCGGTGCTGATCCGCGGTGAAGGCCCTGCCTTTTGCGCGGGGGCGGATCTGTCGGGGTCGGTGTACGGGGACACATTCCACGCTGCACTGCACAGGATGTTGCGTGCGGTGGTGCATTGCCCGTACCCGGTGATTGCGGATGTTCAGGGCCCTGCGGTGGGTGCTGGCACGCAGTTGTCTCTGGCTTGTGATTTGCGGGTGGTGGGGGAGCATGGCTGGTTCATGGTCCCTCCCGCGAAGCTGGGTTTTGCTCTTGACAACTGGACTTTGCGGCGCAGTGAGCACTTGTTGGGCGGCGCGTGGACTAGAAGCGTGATGTTGTCGGGGGCTCGTGTTGATCAGCAGCAGGCTCGCATCAGTGGTTTCGCCTCAGAAGTGGGGGATGCGGATCAGGCCTTATCTTTTGCTCATGACGTCGCCTCTGCCGCACCGCTGAGCGTGAAGCATCTAAAGAGTGTGTTGAACCGTACGGATTATGGGTTTGAGTTTGCTGATCCAGAGCATCAGCAGGGGTATGAGGAATGCTGGGCTAGTCAGGATGCTGCCGAGGCGCGCCGGGCTCGGGCGGAGAAGCGGCCTGCGGTGTTTCGCGGTATGTGATGCTGTCGTCCCCTTTGGTTGTTCGTTCTGAGACTCCTCTGGAGGGCTTGGATTCTTCTGACGTTGCGTTGCGTGCGGCGCGTGGTTTGTGCAATGTGCATGAGCATGCGACGGGGCGTTCGGTGGGCGATATTATTCGCTCGAATGTTGTGACGCGGATTAATGCGATCTTGGTGGTGCTCTTTGTTTGCGTCATGGTGACCGGCAGCATTGTCAATGGTGCTTTTGGTTTGTTGATCGTGGCGAACTCGGCTGTGGGGATTATTCAGGAGTTGCGGGCGAAGCGCACGCTGGATCGTTTGAGTATTTTGGCGCAGGCCCCGGCTGTTGTGGTGCGCGAGTCGGTGGCGCGTGAGGTTGCTCAGGAATCCGTGGTTGTTGATGATCTGCTCCAAGTGCGGGCGGGGGATCAGATCGTGGTGGATGGGGTTGTGCGTGTCGCGCAGGGGCTGGATGTTGATGAGTCGATGCTGACGGGGGAGTCCGTGCCGATTCACAAGCATCCGGGGGATACGGTGTGGTCTGGTTCTTTTGTGACGGCTGGTTCTGGTGTTTTCCAGGCTGTCGCTGTGGGGGAGGATGCGTATCAAGCGAAGTTGGTCAGTGAGGCTGGGAAGTTTCAGCTGACTGATAGTGAACTTCGGCGGGGCATTGACCGCATTTTGCGGGTGATTACGTGGTTGTTGATCCCGGTGGGGTTGCTGACTATTTGGGTGCAGTTGACAGAGACGGGGGCGCCGTTTAATCGCGCGATGTTGGCGATGGTTGCTGCGCTGGTTCCGATGGTGCCAGAGGGTTTGGTGTTGATGACGTCCGTTGCTTTCGCGGTGGGCGTTGTGCGTTTGGGTAAGCGTAAGGCTTTGGTCAATGAGCTGGCGGCGATTGAGGGGTTGGCCCGCGTTGATGTTGTGTGCGCGGATAAGACGGGTACGTTGACGGAAAATCGCATGGTGTTGGGTCAGGTGCTGCCGTGTGGAGAACACCAGGATCGGTTGGTGCGACGGGTGTTGGCGGCTATTGCGCATGCTGATGCTGCTGCTAATGACACGATGGTGGCGATCGCGGATGGGCTAGAGGGCGTGGGCTTTGAGGGGGTGAGTGTCGGTTGCGTTCGCCCGTTTGACTCTGCGTGGAAGTTTTCTTCGTGGTCTGTGGATGGTGATGAGTGTCGGGGGGTGTTCGTGTTGGGGGCGCCTGATGTGTTGCTTCCAGATGGTGACGTCGCGGAGCGTGCGCAGCGCATGGCGGCTCAAGGTTTGCGGGTGTTGGCGTTTGGGGTGGTGGATCCATCTAGTGTGTTGGCGCAGTCGCCGGATAGTGCGCGGTTGCGCATGGATTCTTCTGCGTATGTGGACGATGCATGGGGGCTGGTTGTTGTGGAGCAGGCGGTGCGTGGTGATGCTGCGGAGACGGTGGATTTCTTTGTGCGGGAGGGGGTGGATGTGAAGATCATTTCGGGTGATAACGCCGCTAGCGTGGGTGCGGTTGCTCGTGGTGTTGGTGTGTGTGGGGAGGTTGTGGATGCGCGTGATTTGCCTGCTTATTCGAGTGAACCGGATGCTTTTGCGGAGGTGGTGTGCCGGGCCAAGGTTTTTGGGCGGGTGAGTCCTGAACAGAAGAGGGATATGGTGCGGGCGCTGCATGATCGTGGCCATGTGGTGGCGATGACGGGTGACGGTATTAACGATGTGCTGGCGTTGAAGGAAGCCGCTATTGGTGTGGCGATGGGCTCGGGGGCGGATGCGACCCGGAGTGTTGCGCAGTTGGTGTTGCTGAACAATTCTTTTGCTTCTTTGCCATATGTAGTGCGGGAGGGCCGGCGGGTGATCGGCAATATTGAGCGGATCGCTCATCTGTTTTTGACTAAGACGGTTTATTCGATCGTGTTGGCTCTGGTGGTGGGGCTGTTTGCGATTAATTTTCCTTTCCAGCCGATTCATGTGACGGTCGCGGGGTGGTTCACGATCGGCATTCCGGGTTTTATCTTGTCCCTCGCCCCTAATGCGGAGCGCGCGCGTCCTGGTTTTGCGTCTCGTGTGTTGCGTTTGGCTGTGCCGTCTGGGGTGATTATTGGTGGGGTGACGGTGGGGTTGTGGGTGATGATCAATCCGGGTGCGAAGGCGTCTGATGTGGATTTCATGCGAGCGTCTACGGCGGTGTTCGCGGCGTTGATCGTGATGGCTGTGTGGGTGTTGGCTATGGTTGCTCGTCCGTGGAACCGTTGGCGTGCTTTGTTGGTGGCGGGGTGCGCTGGGGCGTACTGTTTTGTATTTTTCTTCCCCCCTGTTGCTCGACTGGTCAAGCTTGATACCTCTGATACTGGGCTGATGCTTAGTGGTCTTGGCGCTGGTGTTGTTGGGATCGTGTTGATTGAGTCGGTACGCGTGCTGGGCAGGAGTGCGTTGGTCTCTTCTGTGCGACAGGCTGTGTCCACTAGATGGAACGGCTAGTGTGATCGCCAACATAGTCAAAATTCTGCGAAGTAGGCATTAACAAAGTTTGCAAAAATGCAGTAGGCTCCATTATGGGGGGTAGTTTCACCCCGAGTTTTGCCCCTGCGTGTCCAGAAGGTCGGGGGTGCTCTGTGAAGTGTGTGGAGTTATGGAAGGGTGTCCGCTTTCACATTGCAATGTGTCCTATGTAACTTAGGAGGTGCCCGATTGTTATGACTAGGGCCACATAAGGGTTTTCGTGATTGCATCGTCACATACAAGTGTGATCGAGCAGTTCGCCCCAATGGTCTACGTCGCGAAATGAGAAAGCGAGATGACTTCCCGTGACTGCATCGACTTCGCCACAAGGTTTGCCACAGCGGCATGAGCCTACCGCTGCCGAATTCCGCGCAATGCAAGCTTCTCCAGAGTTCATTGACCTCAAGAAGGCCTTTAGGCGCTTTACATTCCCGGTATCAGTAGCGTTCTTCGTCTGGTACCTGACCTACGTGCTGCTAGCTATTTATGGCGGAGGCTTCTTCGCTAGGCCCGTATTCGGCAACATCAATGTCGGCGTTCTGTTCGGACTGCTCCAGTTCGTCACCACCTACCTGATCACCGCCCTATACATCCGCTACGCCAACCGAGAGATTGAACCGCGAGCGACCCGCATCCGTGAAGAGATGGAAGGCTAAGGAGCACCCACAATGACTACAATATTTAATGCCCTCAACACTGTGGGGACAGGTAATCTACGCTTGTTGGCCGAAGGTGGAGCCCAAGGCGAAGCCAGCACCGGCAATCCGATCCTGAACATCGCCATCTTCGTTATCTTCATCGTGATCACGATGGCTATCGTGATGCGTGCCGGAAAGTCCACCAAAGAAGCTTCCGACTTCTACACCGGTGGCGCTACCTTCTCGGGTAAGCAAAACGGTCTGGCTATCGCCGGTGACTACCTGTCTGCTGCGTCCTTCCTGGGTATCGTTGGCGCCGTCGCCCTCAACGGTTACGACGGCTTCCTGTACTCCGTCGGCTTCTTCGTCGCATGGCTAGTGGCACTGTTGCTGGTTGCGGAGCCGCTGCGTAACACTGGTAAGTTCACCATGGCCGACGTGCTGAGCTTCCGCCTCAAGCAGAAGCCTGTCCGCATGGCTGCAGCTTTCGGCACCCTGTTCGTGTCCCTGTTCTACCTGATCGCGCAGATGGCTGGTGCTGGTTCACTGGTGTCGGTGCTGCTGGACATCCATGACAAGAAGTCCCAGGCGATTGTTGTCGCTGTTGTGGGCGCCGTCATGATTGCCTACGTCCTCTTCGGCGGTATGAAGGGCACCACCTACGTCCAGATGATCAAGGCTGTGTTGCTGGTTTCTGGTGTTGCGTTCATGACCATCGCCATCCTCGTCGGTGTGAAGGGCAACTTCTCCCACCTGCTGCAGCAGGCTATCGATATGCACGCCGCATCGGGTGCCTCACTGGAGGATGCCCAGAAGATTCTCGAGCCCGGCTTGAAGTACGGCAAGACCGCTACGACCCGACTGGACTTCGTCTCCCTGGCTCTGGCACTGGTGCTCGGTACCGCTGGTCTACCCCACGTGCTTATGCGCTTCTACACCGTTCCGACCGCTCGTGAGGCTCGCCGCTCCGTTACCTGGGCGATCGGCCTAATCGGCGCCTTCTACCTGATGACCCTGGTGCTTGGTTACGGCGCTGCCGCACTGGTTGGCCCCGAGCGCATCAAGAACGCTCCTGGTGGCGCGAACGCTGCGGCACCGCTGCTGGCACTCGAAATTGGTGGCAGCTTTGTGATGGCCCTGATCTCCGCTGTCGCATTCGCTACAGTCCTCGCGGTTGTGGCCGGCTTGGCGATTACCGCATCGGCCTCTGTGGCGCACGACATCTACCACTCGATCATCCGTGACGGAAAGTCCACGGAGGAAGAGCAGGTCCGCGTCTCCCGCATCACGGTTGTCGTGATCGGCGTTGTTTCCATCATCTTGGGCATCCTGGCCATGGGCCAAAACGTTGCCTTCCTGGTGGCCCTGGCGTTTGCTATCGCGGCGTCTGCAAACCTGCCCACCATCCTCTACTCGCTGTACTGGAAGGAGTTCAACACTACCGGCGCGCTGGCGTCCATGTACACCGGACTTGTGTGCGCACTGGTGCTGATCATCTTCTCCCCGGCGGTGTCCGGCACGGACAAGTCGATGTTCACCAACGTTGACTTCCACTGGTTCCCACTGAACAACCCGGGCTTGATCTCCATCCCGGCAGCGTTCATCGCAGGCTTCATCGGCACCAAGCTTGGTAAGCCGGATAACTTCGATGACCTGCAGGCAGAGATGGAAGTTCGTTCCCTCACTGGTGTTGGCGTTGAGGCTCCGGTCGACCACTAAAACCTGAGGGCTAGGCTCAGGCCTACCAGCCCCGAGGCGTATGTTTACGTGCACCCCGGGGCTTTGTTATTGGTGTCGTTTTTATGCTTGTGCTCTGCCGCTTAAGATTGTCCTATGCGTTTGGAGGCCCATCACATCTCTACGCCACGCAAGATCGCCATTGTGCTGATCGTCGTGGCGGTTTTTGTTGTGTTCGGGTTCGCTGCGGTGCGCCGCCCGTCGGTGCCGGAGGCCTTGTATAGTGTGTCGGCGGCTCCGGCGGAGATCAAGGCGTCCACCGATGGTCGCGCGGGGCTGAGCGATAGTGATATTGCGACGCTGAAGGGCTTTGTGTCGAATTCAACTGGTTCGCAGTTGAGCTATACGCGTTTGCCTGATGGTTACCACGTGGGCACCGCTACGGAGCGTTTCGCTAGGCCTGCGTTGAGCCTGATCAAGCTGTATATCGCTGATTATGTGTTGGAGCATGGCACGGTTAAGCAGCAGGCGCAGGCGATCGAAATGATTAAGGCTTCTGATGATGAGACAGCCGAAAAGCTGTATGAGGCCTATCCTCAGGCGATTGATGACGTCGCGGATAAGTACGGTTTGCTGTCCACGCGCAGCAACGAGTCGTGGGGGTACAGCGTGACCTCCACGTATGATGTTGTGCTGTTCATCATTGAGAAGTTGAAGACCGATCCTGATTCGCCTTTGTTGGATGCGATGAGACATCCGGATGCGGTGGCTGCTGATGGGTATCCGCAGGATTTTGGAACGTCGGTGTTGCCTGGTGTGCGCGGTTCCAAATGGGGTTGGTCCAATGATTTGGAGCTGCATTCGTCTGTGTCTTTTGGCGATAATTATGTGGTTGCTGCGGCGGTGACTGGTTCGGCGGATGATTTGACCCGGTTGGTGGTCAATCAGATGGTTCCGGTGTTTGGGCAGTCGTTGCGCCAGCTTGCTCCTCCGGAGGCGTCGGAATCTACGTCTACCCGTCCGCGTCCCACACCAACCACTACGTCGAAGAGAAAGAGCTAGTACGTGGCTGTCATGCCGGATATTGCATATATGGCTTCTGGTGAGGCCGCGAACGTCGATGTCATTTTGTCGATGATGTGGATCGCGATTGCTGCGTTGGCGTCTCCCTTGTTGAGCTTCCTTACGGGCAAGCGTGTGCCGGGTGTGGTGTTCATGCTTGTCCTTGGTGTCATCATTGGGCCTGAGGTTCTTGGTTTGGCTTCCGCGGACGGCTCGAATGCGTTGTTGCGTGAGCTTGGCCTGGGCATGCTGTTTTTGTTGGCGGGTTGGGAGATTGATCCCGATTCGATTCATGGCAAGCAGGGGCGTCGTGCCGCTGTGACCTGGATTGTGTCTTTGTTGGCGGCTTTTGGTGCCGCGCTGATTGTGTTCGACAACCGGGACGTGCTGACTTCTGTGGTGATGGCTATCGCGGTCAGTTCGACGGCGATGGGCACGTTGTTGCCTGTGATTAAGACTGCTGGTGTGGCGGATTCGCCTGTGGGCCGCGGGGTGTTGGTCCACGGTGCTGTCGGTGAGCTCGGCCCGGTGTTTGCGATGGCGCTGTTGTTGTCGACGCGGGCGACGTGGTTGACTTTGGTCATCTTAGTGTTGTTTATGGGCGGCGCGATCGTGGTGGCTTTGGTTCCTCGGTCGGTGAGTCTGTTGGTCCCGTGGGTGGGGCGTGCTGTTCGCGATGGTGCGAGCCATACGTCGCAGACGATTATGCGCGCGGTGATTGTGCTGTTGACTTTGTTGATGGCGATGGCTGCGGTGTTCGAGTTGGACGTGGTGCTGGGAGCGTTTGCCGCGGGTATTATTCTGCGCGCGCTGGTTCCTGTGCGGGCGCGCAAGACGGTGGAGGCCCGCTTGGATGTGCTGGGTTATGGCCTGCTGATTCCGGTGTTTTTCATCAGTAGTGGCATGGCGATTGATGTGTCTTCGGTGTTGAGTTCACTGTGGATTGTTGTGCTGGCCGTGGTGGTGATTTTGGGTGCTCGCGGTGTGCCGATTTTCTTGGCGGAGCGGTTCACGGATACTGGTTCCGGGATTGTTGGTTTGCGCGATCAGCTGCAGTTGTCCTTGTATTCGGCTACTGGGTTGCCGATTATTGTTGCGGTGACGGAGATCGCGTTGCAGCGTGATTTGATCGCCGAGCGTTTGGCGTCGGTGCTGGTGTCTGCTGGTGCTGTGACGGTGTTGTTGTTCCCGTTGATGGCTGTGTGGGTTGCTAATTTTGTGCCGGGGCCGCAGTCCGACGATGCCGATGACGATGCCGATGACGATGGTGATGACGCCGCGTCGGGTACTGATGCGGCGCAGGTTTCCGGTGATGCGGACGATGCGCCGGTGGAAGCGCACCGTCAGGCGGGTGCAGGTAATGAGGAGACGGCCGCACCGAAGCGGAGAACGTCGTCGACGGTGGACGATGAGGAGATCACCCTGGATGATGATCATCCTTCATCGCTGAAGAGCCCTGCTGCGGTCATGAGGGCTCCCAAAGAGTAAACAAGAGTTTACTTAGAATAACTCTTGTAACACTAGCAACATTTTTCTATAGGCGCGAGGGTTCCTCATGCCCATCAAGCTCCCTCAACAAATACACATCCATAATCCAGCCATGCTGCTCACGCAATGAGGCCTTGAGTTCCGCGACGTCATCACCAATGTCTGACACCCAACCCGAACGCAACACCTGCATATCCGTGCCCACATACGCGCCCCACCACATGTAGGTGTTGGGGCCGGAAACCTCACGCCACCCAGCGCCCCCATCCAACATCACCACACAATTACGGCGATCGGCGACACTCGTTGCAGGCAGATTACGCGCCGTCGTCACATGGATGGCCTCGCCAATGCGATTAATCAAAATCCCATGGGCGGCAGTGAGTGCCTGTACCGAGGTGATGCCGGGGATCACCCGCACCTCGCACTCCAAGCCGCACTCGCCACGCATACGGTCAATAATCCTCAACGTCGAGTCGTACAAACTGGGATCCCCCCACACCAAAAACGCCGCAGAACCCCCCTCACCTACAGCCCCCACTAGCGCATCCGTCAGCAGCTGTGCGCGGGCAGAATGCCAACGCCGAACCTCCGCACGATAAGCCGCCGCATCCCCTGGCTGGCGATCTCGAGGCGGATCAACGACACTGACCAGACGCACCCCCGGGGCATGCTTCGCCAAAATCTGCCGACGCACCCCCAGCAAATCATCCTTCGAATCCCCCTTATCCAAAGCGACAACCGCATCGACAGCCTGCAACGCCTCGATAGCTTCAACAGTCACATGCTTCGGGCTACCAGCGCCGATACCAATCACATAAACAGTACGCACACCCCAAGACTAGCCCCACCAACGCATGACGCCGCGCACCCACAGCACACAGCTGCAGCACGCGGCGTCACAAAGAGGAGAAGGCTTAGTCCTCGCCGAACATTTCCTCGCGCTCCGCCGGAGACAACTGGCCGTTCATGTCAGCGAAGTTGCGTGCGATGGTGCGCTGCATGAACTGGTTGGTAGCGTCGTGAAGCTTCTTGGCGTCGTACATGTTCAAAAGCAATGCGCGCTCGGTCGAACCAGTGGCCTCGTCCAGAAAGCTAACCTCCAGGTACTCAAAACCATTCTGATCCAAGAACGCGCACACGACCTTCTTGCCATCAACATCGGTAAAGGTGGGCTTCGTGCTCATGATGAAAAACCTAACTCTTGAAACGGACCCCGGTACACGGCCACAGGTCCACGAACAATACGAGTGCTCCAACGCACCACTCACACACCAGGATACTGCCTAAAAGGGTCAGGCGTGGCCGTTTTTAAAAAATGGGGCCAACTGTGTACCCCCGTTGCAGCAGCTCTATTTTTTCGGCACTATGGAACCATGTCTGAAGCACACGTGACCCTGTACACCACCACCTGGTGCCCCTTCTGCCAGAAGCTCGTCAAAAACCTCGACCGCACCAACACTCCCTACGTCAACATCGATGTCGAAGACGACCTCGAGGCTGCCGAATGGGTGAAATCCGTCAACGACGGTAACCGCGTTGTCCCCACCGTCAAGTATTCCGACGGTAGCTACGCCACCAACCCGCCCGCATCCGAGGTGCGCGCGAAGGTCGAGGAACTATCCAATTAGCTCGCGCATATCCCGAATAAAACAATAGTGGGGCCCAGCAGTGTTTGTACTGCTAGGCCTCACTTTTTGGGATATTCAGCAAACTCCCCAACCTTTAGCTCCGCCGCCGCTTCCGCGGCGGCTTACACGTTTTCCACCGCCTCCTTACACACCCCGCCACGCCTACCGTCCCGGAACCCAGCCTTGCGATAGCCGCGTCTCACCACTGGCTCTCGTCCTCTGGCAACCGCCGCTCAAACGCTGCAATCAGCCCACGGTTCTCGTGCTCGTCAAAGGGGACGGTCATGGGCAAGTCGGTTTCGCCCAGAGCGCTGGTCTCGGTCAGCCGTTCCCTGCACCAGTTGAGCCACTCTTCGGCCTCTGGAACGCCTTCGAGCGCGTCGAGGTACTCCTCAATTTCCCGCCGCTCTTTCCAGGCCTCAACGCGCCTGAGAAGCACCTTGTAACGCTCACCTTCCCGGTGGTGGACACGGGCGAGCTCCGTTGCCTTGTCGAGTCGGCGCTGCCGGCGCTCAGCCTCAAGTCGGTCTCGCTCTTCCACCACTGCGTACCACTGCTCTCTGCGGTGGACGTCAGCAAAGAAGTCTCCGAGCACCGAATTCAGCCGCGTCGGCTTCGCAGGGGTGTCGTTACGCCTGGTGAAACCGACAGTGAGAGACACCAGGCCTGTGCCTTCTTTGGCGTAGTACTTCGGCATTTCTTTGCCCTTGTTGTACGACCAGCGCAGCGAGTCCTCGTAGGCTTTGACTTCTTTCTTCGTCGGCGGCCGCTCAACGCTATTTTCGCGCTCGCTGGCCCACACTTCATACGAGCGGTAGTCGGTGTCGAGTGTGACTTTCTCCAGCACCTTCTTTCCCTTGTGATCCTCGGTGTCGTGGGCCGTCACGCTCCACCCGCGGGCTTGTGCCTCGGTGACAACGACGTGCAAAAGCAACTTCGCGCGCTGCTTCGTTTCTGCGCTGTACCACTTGGAGGTTCGCAGAAGCCGGTTGATGGCCGGGTGGAATTTGCGGACCTCAACTTCTCCCCGCAGGACAGGCCCTGGGTCTGGTGACACCCACTCGTCCGCGTCGAGCAACGCAGCGGTCACCGTCACGGGAGAGTCGAAGCACCAAGAGTCGGAGCGCCATTCGAGCTTGAACTCCTTGCCTTTCGGAACAAGGTCTTTCCTCGGTCCTTTGACCCACTTTTCTACCGGGTCCCAGTCTGCTCTTGCCACGTCGCGGTTTTCTACGCGCCTGACAACCCACCCGCGCTGAGAGGCGGCCAAGTCCGCGAGGAGGTCAGTTACTCGCGAGTCGAGTGCTACTTCGCTCGCAGGTGGTGGCTCTGGCGGGGCATAGGCGGGCGCAACGTACACCGCCTCGGGTGCCTCACCGCGCTTGCGTTTCGGTCTCCGGAGCGGTTCTTTCCCCGCCAGCACCCGCTTGCCACGCTCAGTGACCGTTGCTTGCCAGGTCTTGCCGTGGCCTTTGACCTTGACGAGCTCGTGGCCTTCGAGCGTGCGGGCGGTGGTTTTGTACGTCGAAGGCACTTCAGGGTCGGTGGGGCACACGTCAACGACCCATTGCAGGACGGTGCGTTGGCGCGGGGTGAGTTCTTTCGCGGCTGGCATGGTTGTATTGTCGCCGGTCGGAACGGGTTGCGCAGCGGTTAGCTTGGGTAATTGCCAGACGTGCGCGGAACTGTGCTGCGGGGAGAACTTTCACCTGCCTGGTCGGTTTCGTCCTCGTTCTCCGCTTTGGCCGCGCTCGGGTACTCGAACGAGAGCAGGAGAACCTGCTCGGTGAATTTGATCGCCTTGTCCGCGGTTGATTGTCTAACCGATTGGATCTCGTGAGTGGCTGCATTGCCCCAGGTTCTAATGCTGTCAGCCCAGTTGTCCCTGATGTGCGTCGTGATGATCCCCTTGTCAACGAGGTAGTTCACACACACCTCGAATTTCGGTGCGCGACCCTTGTCATTCTTCGCCGGCAGGCCGCACTTCACCGCGGTCGCGAAAACGATCTTTCGGCACATCAGGACTGCACTTGTGTAGGCACCCACCGAGTACGTTAGATTCGCCTCTTCCCACATCTGCATCACGTCGGTTGGCAGGTTTTTGATCTGCCGGCCGCTCGGGCGAGGTGGATATACCGTCGCCCAGCCATCTTCGTTGGCGATGGCTATTGACGCGCCGCAGCAGTCTTGACAGACCATCCAGCGGTATCCAGCTTTAACGGATGGGCGCTTGTCTTTGGCCAGGGCAATATTCACAGTCTTGCCTTTGCCACAAACGGGACAGGTGATCGAATCGCTTTGCGCCAGGTCTTCATCAAACCTGAACGACTGATGCCCGTTGTAATGAGACAGTGAAAGTAGGGCGAATCCGTTGTAGTTGAGCATTTCTCTCCTCCGAAACGTAGGCCGACACGTTAAGCGTAGCGGCCGCCGCGACGCCGCAACGCGCCAGTCGAACACATGGCCGGTCTTGCGGAATGGACAAGGTGGGGGCAGGCGGGCTTCCGGCACCAGAGTGCCCGTTGTATTCTCTCTGCGCCGTCACATATGCTTGGGGTATGGCCGACTATGAGGAACTTGATGTCCGATATGAAGATCCGTTCGATATTCCGTTCGATATAGAGCCAAGGGATACAAACTTCAAGACCGACTACGTAGGCACTGGGCGTCTCTGCAAGGACGACACCGGACAGGCTATAAGCATCTATGACCTGGCTGAACTTGACCCGAACCAGTGGATGGTCGTGGGGATTGAGTTCTCGCATGCGGGATGTCGCGACTTTTCGGAGGACACCGTTCGTTTGTGGGCGGTCAACAAGCTTGATGCAGATGCCGAGGGAAGGCACCCGCTGAAACCGAATTCCGACGGAAAACTTCCGGTGGTAAACATCAAATGCCACAACCTGACAGTTGAACAGGTGCTGAGAAATTTCGTGGACGCGGAGATGTCGTTCCGTCTCAAGGCGGTAGCGGAAATTCCGTTCCAGCTCATCGGTTATGCGGATCGTCCAAACATGGATGACGGCGATGCTCGTCCAGACTCGGAGCCCGCCCCTTAGGGGGTAGAAAAGAAGCCCTGTTACTAGGAAAAACCGGACCGAAGAATTCACCTCGGTCCGGTTTTTCTTTTGTCCGCTTCTAGAGGGTCGGCATCCGCTCCGTCACCGAACCGGCAACCAAATCGGCCCACGAGTCGGAAGAGGCAATGTCGTCCTCGTAAGCAATGAGGTAGCCCCAGGTCTGGTCCTCGTACTCCGACATGCCCACGAGTTGGCGCACCACGCGCTCGGCGGCAGCTCGCTTGGCCTGGACGCGCTCGTCATCGCGACCCCGGTTCTCCTTGGCCTCTACGATCCAGTGGGTGCCGTCCTTGTCGTAGACCACGAAATCAGGGACGTACGAGTTGTGCGGGGTGTAAGCCACCCGTGCGCCCTCGTGGGCGTAGATCCGCTTCCACCACACGATGTTCGGGTCGAGGTCGAGCAAAGCTGCCAGGCGGTACTCGCCGGTAAACGAGTCGAAGCGTGCGGCCTCGAACAGTCCCTTCTTCCAGGTGCCGTAGTATTCCGCGGTGCTAAACCCTGCCTTACCCGCGCTCTTTTCTTGCTGGTCGAGCAGATCGAGGATCTTCTTGTCGAGATTCAGAGAAAACGAGTCGTTAATCGGGAGGGTAACCGGGTGAATGGACACCGTAGTCCCGGTCTGGGCGTTCGCCTTCCTGGACTCTTCGACAACGAGTTCGCGCAGGTGTCGGGCTGCAGACTGCTTGGCCTTCTCCGTCCACTGCTCGATCTTCGTCGCTTCCATGAATGCGGGCACAATGCGGCGCTTCAGTTGGCTCGTGTTCTCTGTCGTCGCGGCAACTGCACCGGAACCCATGACGCGGCGGATGAGTTCCGCGGCGACTTGGGAAGGAGTCTGTTTGAAACTCGGCACGGCGGAGCGGTCGTCGTTGTCGAGTTCGATTTTGTTGCCCTCGTCTGCCACACCGATCTTCGTGCGAGCCAAGTACTCGTCGGTGTCGGTGACCTTGTCTGCCCGCTCAGCAATGACGGAGTTCGGGACGTCGACCAGCTCGAACTGCGTCTTCGTCTTCGTCATAGCCGAAGACGGGAAGTCGAAGGTGGTGCCGGCGAACCTCTCGTTGACGTGGACAACGACCGGCGTGAATATCTCAACGCCCTTCGCAACGTCGTCTTCGTCGGTGAGTGCTCGCGTGCCGACGGTGCGGTCAACTGCTGGGGTGTCAGGACCGTCACCATGGGCGCGAGACTCTTCGCCTGGCTGCACCGTGGTGCCAGTCTCGCCGGTGTCAGTAGTGTCACCCGCAGCGCCGGTGCCGCCTCCAGGTCTGGCGCCAACCTGCGGCGGATTAGTTGTGCCAGGCGGGGTGATGATCTCCTTGCCGCCGCCTTCTCGCACTGCGTTCTCGATGCCGAACTGCTTAAGCACGTTCTCGCTTTCCAGCAGTTTGACGAAGGACTCGTGAGACAAAATGTCCAGCTCGTCAATGGCAGGCGCCTTAGTCAACGCTCCGAACGGCAGGCGAAGGCCTCGGCCCATGACCTGCTGGGTGAGCACCTCAGAACCCATAGTGCGCAGCGTACACATCACCGCGATGCGCTTGGTGTCCCAGCCTTCACGCAGTTTGTTGACCGAGACGATCACCCGAACCGGGTGGCGCGCCGGGTCTCATTTTGGGCGTGACGGGCGGGGTGCCGGCTGTGGCACCGTCGAAGCGCGTGTTTGAGTCGCTGAAAAACCTCACCGACCGCCCGGAACTCCCGCGCCGGCACTTCATTGCCGACCGCCTCTACTCACCGGGGCAGAACCCGGTGAAGTTCCAAATGCCTATGCGCAAACTCGGCTACGGGTTCGTCGCTGACATGCGCCGTGACACCCGTGGTGTGCAGACTATTACGACGTCTGGCGCGCCCATTGTGGACGGTACTGCGTAATGTTCTGCAATTCTCAACATGCCCCGCCTGCTCGACCCGTACACCGCTTGGGAAAAGGGGCAACTGACCGACCAGCAGTTCTCGAACCTGCTCGAGGCTCGCAAGTGCCTCGCACTCGCCCGCTACGGCACGAAGCCGAACAAGAAGGGCGACGTGCGCCTGGGCTGTCCCGCCCGCGCAGAAGGCGCGGAAATTACCTGTCCGCTGGTCCCACCTGCCGAGGAAGGCAAGAAGAAGGCAGGCTTCCAAAAGGACGCGCTGACCGACTCCGAGGTGCCCTCCAAGGCCGCATGCCCGAAGGTCTGCCAGCAGCGCACCATGACGCTGAAGAACACCGCCGAGGACGGCGCGAAGTTCCTCCAGCATGGGCCGGCTTTTATGACCGCCGAGTGGCGTAAAGAGTACGGCCGCCGCAACACCGTTGAGTCTCGCAACGCCATGCTCAAGAACGGCTCCTACCAGGGTGCCGGAGACGTCACGACCCGCCTTATGCGCGGTTGGGCAGCACAAATGCTGTGCATGGCCATGCCCGCGGTAGGGGTGAACCTTGCCATGCTCGACGCTGCTGCCTGGTCTCGCCCGCACACGGGCCAGAAGCCGACTCCGCCACCGCCGCGGGGCGGCCGCAAGCCCAGCTCCGACGACATTAAGCAGTGGAAGTTGGGCGACAACGCGCCACCGAAGGCGGCATAATGACCACAGGCCACCGGCTGAGACCTCAATTTTGAGGTGTTCATGCCGAGTGGCCTACAGGTCGTTGAACGACACCCGTTTTGACGCAAAACCGGCCGGCAAAGCCTTTTCGAGGCTCAAAAACCGGCCGGTTTTCGTCATCTCGGGGATAGTTTCTCCAAAAGTTACCCAATTTTGAAAACCGGGTTTAACCTGGAAGGAGTTTCCTGAATTGAACGGAAAAGTTAAGCGAAACTCCCTTTTTCAATGGTGCCCCAGAGAGGAATCGAACCTCCGACACCGGCTTTAGGAGAGCCGTGCTCTATCCACTGAGCTACTAGGGCAAACACCACACGCACACAAGGGGGCACAAGCCGCGAAGCTTCGATCCCCCTGTCGTGGGCAGCTGTTAGATTATCACGATCGTGCCCAGCGTTCGAAGCGTAAGCGCAAGGGCACTTCACTATGGGCTTCATCAACACCTATGCCGCGAAGGAACGCAGCCGTTAAACGGCCACGTGCCGACTGCCGCCAGTCGGAGACCTCCACCAAAGAAAAATCCTGCCTCACATCCGGGGCGTGCACCAAGGATGAACGATCAGCACCGAGCGCCGACAAATTCACATCAATACTGGTCACAACGACCTCTTGGACCTGGTCGAGAGTGCTGGAATACAGCTTGCCGCCGCCAAGCACCCACAAGACAGGGCCATCTTGCTGCCCACCTGCAGCCGACTGTGCAGCGTAATCCAACGCGGCGTCAACACTGGAAAAAACCGTCGAGCCCTCCGACCATCGCCCAGACTCTCGGGAAGACAACACATAATTCGGCCGGCCAGGCAGCGGGCGGAAACGCTCCGGCAGAGACTCCCACGTGCCGCGGCCCATCACAACCGGGCAACCCAAAGTGGTGGACTTTAAATGGGCGAGGTCCTCCGGAACATGCCACGGCATCTCGCGGCCATCGCCGATCACCCCGTCGATGGACTGCGCCCAGATCGCACGCAGTTGCGGCTGCACTTAGACAGCCACCTTTCCGCGGATCACGGGGTGGGGGTCGTAGCCTTCGAAAGACACATCGTCGAAGGTGTAGGAGAACATGTCAGCGGCCTTACGCAGGTTCAACTGCGGGTAGGGGCGGGCCTGCCTGCTGAGCTGCAGGCGGACTTGCTCCTGGTGATTGTCGTAAATGTGGCAATCGCCGCCCGTCCACACGAACTCGCCGACCTCGAGACCAGCCTGCTGGGCAAACATGTGGGTCAACAGAGAATAGGAGGCGATGTTGAAGGGCACACCAAGGAACATATCCGCACTGCGCTGATAGAGCTGGCAGGACAACTTACCGTCCGCGACGTACAACTGGAAAAGCAAGTGGCACGGCGGCAGCGCCATGTTGTCGAGTTCAGAGACATTCCACGCCGACACAATGTTGCGGCGCGAATCCGGATTGCTACGCAGCAACTCGAGCGCGCCCGCGATCTGGTCAATATGCTGTCCATTCGGTGTGGGCCAACTGCGCCACTGCACACCATAAACAGGGCCGAGGTCGCCGTTCGCATCGGCCCACTCGTCCCAAATGGTGATCCCATTGTCGTGCAGGAACTGGATGTTGGATTCCCCGCGAAGGAACCACAGTAACTCGCCCACAACCGACTTGACGTGCACCTTCTTCGTGGTGATCAGCGGGAAGCTTTCTGAAAGGTCAAAGCGCATCTGCTGGGCAAACAAACTGGTCGTGCCGGTGCCAGTGCGGTCGTCCTTGTGGGTTCCCTCGGCGAGGATCTTCGCCAAAAGGTCTTCGTACGGGGTGTCGATCGTAGCCATTAGTAGCTGCCGTGCTCCTCGCGATATGCAGCGACCAGTTCGAAAATTTCCTCCGCCAACTCCGGGCGGCAGATCAGCAGGTCGGGAAGGTAGGTGTCCTTATTGTTGTAGTTCAGGCTGCTGCCATCGAGACGGCTGCAGTGCAGGCCAGCTGCGGTGCACACACCAACAGGGGCCGCGGAATCCCATTCGTACTGTCCACCGGCGTGGATGTAGGCGTCAGCATCCCCCAGCAACACGTGCATGGCCTTGGCGCCTGCGGAACCCATTAGGGTGGTTTCGAAGTTCATCTTGTCCGCCACGAACTTCGCGACCTCTGGCGGTTGGTTGTGGCTGATCACGATCTTGCGTGACAGGGGGCCGGACACAGCCTTGACATCGTCGGATGCGAAGACAACACCAAGGTCAGGCAGCCCCACGGCGGCAACAATAGGGGTGCCGTGTTCGACGAGTGCGATGTGTACCGCCCAGTCTTGGCGCCCTGTAGCGAATTCTTTCGTGCCATCGAGGGGGTCGATAATCCACACGCGGTCTTTGGCGAGGCGGGCGGGATTATCCGCGGCTTCTTCACTTAGCACGCCGTCGTCGGGACGGTGCTGTTCCAATACGCGGGCGATCCAGTTTTGGGAGAGCTCGTCACCGGCGTCGCCGAGGTTACGGCCACGCAGTAGGCCGACGTTGCGTACCCCTTTTAGAATCTCGCCGGTGCCCTGCGCGAGGCGGCGGGCCAGGATGGCGTCATCAAAGTGTGCAGTCATGGGTTTTAGCTTAGTTGCTCTTGTATGTTTGAGGCATGTCCGCTGATGTCGTCGATCGTTTCCCCCAGCCAGTCGCGCACTGGTTCCGTTCGTCTTTTCAGCGTCCGACCTCTGTGCAGGCTGCCGCGTGGGAGGAAATTTCTGCCAGCCGCAATGCACTGGTGGTGGCTCCTACTGGTTCGGGTAAAACGCTAGCTGCATTTTTGTGGTCGCTGGGCCAGTTGTGCCGGCCGCGTTCAGAGGGCACATCTGTGCAGGATTCTGCCCCGGAGCAGGGGGTTCGGGTCGTGTATGTGTCGCCACTGAAAGCGCTGGGCGTGGACGTGGACAACAACCTTCGGGCCCCGTTGAAGGGCATTGCGCTGGCGGCGGAAAAATTGGGTGTTGACGTCGCGTCGGTTACGGTCGGCGTGCGCAGCGGCGATACTTCACAGGCGGAGAGGGCGCGGCAGGTGCGCCGGCCCCCGGACATTTTGATCACGACTCCGGAGTCGTTGTATTTGTTGCTCACTTCCAAAGGTGGGCGGATGTTGCGCACCGTCGACACGTTGATTATCGACGAGGTGCATGCCGTCGCGGGCACCAAGCGCGGGGCGCACTTGGCGCTGTCCCTAGAGCGGTTGGAGGAGCTTAAAGCAGAGGCCGGCGGATCGAGGATTCAACGCATCGGCCTGTCCGCCACCGTGCGACCGGTGGAGGAAGTGGCGGCATTCATCGGCGGTGGGCAGCCTGTGTCCATCGTGGCACCGGAGGCGGCGAAAAACTTTGATCTTATGGTCAGCGTCCCGGTGGAGGACCTTGACGACATCCCTGCGGTGGATACCGGGTCGGTTATTGGGGAGGCCGTGGTTGATGATCCTTTCGGTATCAGCGACCTATCCGACACACCCGGGGTCGGTGCTGACGCATCGGGACCCGCTGCTGCCACCGCCGCGAACCCCGGGGGTTCCGTGTGGCCCTTCATCGAGCGCGACGTGTACGACAAGATCATGGGCGCCCGCTCCACCCTCGTGTTCGTCAATTCCCGCCGCACCGCAGAGCGACTCACCAGCAAAATTAACGAACTGTACGCGCAGGAACACCAGCCGGAAGCCTTGAGCCCCCCGCTGCGCCGAGACCCCGCACAAATGATGGCGAGCAGCGCACGCGCGGGCACCGCCGCCACACTCATTGCCCGCGCCCACCACGGCAGCGTCAGCAAGGATGAAAGGGCAGAAACCGAAGCGCTGCTGAAATCCGGCGAACTACGTGCGGTAGTCGCGACGTCATCACTAGAACTGGGCATCGACATGGGGGCCGTGGATCTGGTCATCCAAGTCGAATCCCCACCGTCTGTGGCGGCAGGGCTGCAACGCGTCGGTCGCGCCGGGCACAACGTGGGTGATACCTCCCGCGGTGTGTTCTACCCGAAGCACCGAGCTGATGTTGTGAACACTACGGTGGCGGTGGCACGCATGCTGCGCGGCCAGATTGAGCAGCTCAGCGTACCCCGCAACGCGCTGGATGTTCTGGCGCAGCACACCGTGGCGGCAGTTGCTTTGCGGGACTGGCATGTGGACCAATGGTTCGAGGTTGTGCGGCGAGCGTACCCCTACGCCGAGTTGCCGCGCGAGGCTTTCGACGCAGTCATCGACCTGGTGTCCGGCACCTACCCCTCGACGGATTTTGCGGAACTGCGTCCCAGGGTTGTGTTCGACCGCGTGTCCGGCATGCTGGAAGGCCGCCCGGGTAGCCAACGCGTGGCGGTGACCAACGGTGGCACCATCCCGGACCGCGGCATGTTCGGGGTGTTTCTCAGCGGCACCGAATCCGACACTGGGCCTCGGCGCGTCGGTGAGCTCGATGAAGAAATGGTCTACGAATCTCGAGTCGGTGACGTGTTCACCCTCGGGGCCAGCAGTTGGAAAATCGACAATATTACCCGCGATCAAGTACTTGTCTCACCCGCCCCCGGGCACACGGGGCGCCTGCCTTTTTGGCGGGGTGACCAGGCCGGACGCCCTTTCGAGTTGGGGCAGGCGATTGGCGCGTTTCGGCGCGATGTTGCCCGGCGCGGGCAGGCCGCGATTGATGACGTCGCGTGCGTGAAGGCCGGCGGTTCGGATGCGCGTGTGGTGGATGATTACGCCCAGAACAATCTGCTGAGCTTCATTAAAGATCAGCAGGAGGCCATGGGGGTGGTGCCTGACGAGTCCACTGTTGTGGTGGAGCGTTTTCGTGATGAGGTGGGGGATTGGCGGGTCGTGGTGCATGCGCCGTTTGGTCGGCCGGTGATGGCTGCGTGGGCGGTGGCTGTGTCGGCTCGTATCGAGCAGGATACGGGCTTTGATCCTCAGGCTGTTGCGGGTGATGACGGCATTGTGTTGCGTTTGCCTGATGGTTTCGCGGAGGGCGATGGGTTCCGTTCTTTGTTCATGTTCGACCCGGATGCGGTGGTTGATATTGTGTCGGAGCATGTGGGGGATTCTGCGTTGTTTGCTTCGCGTTTTAGGGAGTGTGCCGCGAGGGCTTTGCTGCTTCCGCGGAAGAATCCTTCGCAGCGTGCACCGTTGTGGCAGCAGCGTCAGCGGGCGTCTCAGTTGTTGGATGTGGCTAAGCGTTTTCCGACGTTTCCGATCATTTTGGAGACGGTGAGGGAGTGTTTGCAGGATGTGTATGATTTGCCGTCGCTTCGTCAGGTGCATGCGGATATTGCTGCAGGGCAGGTATGCATTATCGATGTGACGACGGAGTCGCCGAGCCCTTTTGCTTCCTCTTTGTTGTTTAGCTACACCGGGGCTTTTATGTACAACGGGGATTCGCCTTTGGCGGAGCGTCGTGCCGCGGCATTGTCGTTGGATCCGGTGTTGTTGGAAAAGATCCTGGGCCGCCAGCAGCTCAAAGACGTGCTGGATCCCGCGGTGATTGATCAGTGTGATCGTCGTGCGCGGCGCATGGTTGAGCCGTACCGGGTGGGCAGCGCGGAGCAGTTTGTGGACATGTTGCGCGAGTGTGGGCCGGTGCCGGTGAGCGAGGGCTATTCTGCGATGCCTGCGGATGTGGCTGCCGGGCGTTGCGACGATAGTTTCGCCGCCGATCTTGAGCAATTGCGTTCGGCGTTGGGCCCGTTGATGCCTGCGCGCGTGATGCAGGTGCGCGTGGGTGGGCGCGAGGTGTTCGCGGCGTCATCGGATGCGGCGGTGCTGCGTGACGCCCTCGGAGTGCCGGTGCCTGCCGGTGTTGCGGCCAACCCGGAGGTTGTGGAGGGGGCATTAGGGCAGTTGTTGCGGCGTTTTGCGCGCTCACGTGGTCCTTTTGTGGTTGATGACGTCGCGGAGGCGTTCGGGTTGGGCGCGTCCACTGCCGCGTCGGCATTGAGCCAGGAGGTTGCGGCGCGTTCGCTGGTGCAGGGACGTTTCAGGCAGGGGATTGGCGAGCAAGAATTTTGTGCGCCGGAGATGCTCGACCGGATTAGGCGGCGTAGTTTGGCCGCCGCGCGTGCGGAGCTGGAACCCGTCAGCGGCGATGCTTTTGCGCGGTTTTTGCTCGATTGGCATTCGCTGCGCCCGGCGGCCATCCTGGGCCCACCGAATGATGGTGCTACTCCGGCCGACCCGGGTGCCGCCCAAGCCGGTGGGGCGGTCGGCGGCATTGACGCGGTCTACGCCTGCATCGAGCAGCTCGCCGGGGTGGCCATGCCCGCTAGCGCGTGGGAAAAACTTGTGCTTGCCCAGCGCGTACCGACCTACAACCAGCAATGGTTGGACGAGCTCACCTCCAGCGGGGATGTGGTGATAGTCGGTGACGGTGCAGCAGCGACCAATGACCCCAGGATCATGCTGCTGCCGGCTGCTGACGTATCGGCTTTGGCTGGCGAACCCTCGCCGGAACTGGGTGATGATCCTTTGGCAGACGCCCTGCTAGATGCTGTGTCCTCTGGTGGGTTTTTTAGCTTCGCCCAGATAGTCCACCACGTTCGCGCCTCGAGCGACAGTACCGCTGCTAGAACCGCCAGCGTGAAGGACATCCGCACGGCTGTGTGGCAGCTGGTCGAACGCGGCGTCATCACCCCAGATAGTTTTTCTGCGCTGCGCACCCACGTGTCCGGCCAGGGGGCGCGCAAAGCACACCGCTCGCCGCGCGCCGCCGGCACTTACCGGGGCCGCCCCCGGGGCCTGGGCAGGGGTAGAGCCCGCGGGATCGGTATGGGCGTGGCCACCGGGGACACCTTCGGGGTCAGCGCCGCCGAGTTGTCCGAATACCCCGATGTTGCCGGCAGGTGGGGTCTGGGTGCGCGCGCTCCACGAGGTGTACAAGAGCTCGACCCGCAGGCCCAGGCACAGCAGGTTGTCGTCGCCGCTGACGCCTGGCTGGACCGCTACGGTGTGGTCACTCGCGGGAGTATTGTCGCCGAGGACGTCTCGGGTGGATTCGCCTTCGCATACAAAGTGCTCAAAGGTTTCGAAGATGCTGGCACCGTGATCCGCGGATACATCATCGAAAAGTTGGGTGCAGCGCAGTTTTCCACCAGTTCGGTGGTCGACCGGTTGCGCACGTACCAAGACGAACACCCCGGCAAGGTGCATGTTTTGGCCGCTACCGACCCCGCTAACCCCTATGGTGCGGCATTGCCGTGGCCCGAGTCCGTCGAAGGCCGCTGCGGCCGCCACGCAGGAGCACTAGTGGTGCTACTCGATGGCCACTTGGCTGCCTACGCCAGCCGGGGCTTAAAAAACGTGCACATCCCCCAGGAGGTCGACCCGCAGGTGGCCAGCAGTGGATTGGTCGATGAGCAGCAGGCTAGGGAGGAATCCGTACGACGTCGCGTCACCGCGTGGGTCCGCGGGTGTGCGGCACTCATCGACCGCGAACTGCTCAGCCCTTTTAGCGTTGAGAAACTGTGCGGGGAGCCCGCGTTGGCCAGCCCACTGTTGCCTGCGGTGCGTGAGGCTGGTGCGAAGATCAGTCCACGCGGCGTCAGGATTGGGGGTGCGTCCCGTGCCTGAGGGCGATAGCGTCTACCAGCTGGCCCGGCGTCTGCGTTTCGTGGAGGGCTGCGAGGTCACGCACACAAGCATCAGGGTGCCCAACTATGCTGTGGCTTCGTTTGATGGGGCGCGCTGCAGCCGGGTGTGGCCATATGGAAAGCACCTGTTTATGCAGTTTGATGAGCAAATTTTGCACACGCACCTCAAGATGGAGGGCACGTGGGCGTTTCACCCTGCGGGCACGCGCTGGAAGAAACCCGGCTACACGGCGAGGGTGGTGCTGAGGCTGCGGTCGCAGGCACTGGCGGCCCGAGGTTTCGACGAGGTCGAGCTGGTGGGCCACAGCCTTGGTTTCGTGAAGGTGTATGACGCCGCGGAGCTTGAGGCACACACGGGGCATTTGGGGCCCGACGTGCTGGGCACACAGTGGGATCCCCAAGGGCGTGACGAAGCCGTGCGTCGGGTTCTTGCCCGTCCCGAGCGCAGCGTGGGGGCGGCGTTGATGGACCAAACCAATCTCGCGGGAATCGGTAATGAATACCGGGCGGAGATTTGTTTTTTGTGCGGTGTGCATCCGGAAACGACCGTGGCCGCCGTGGGGGAGGCTGGTGTCGACAAGCTGGTGGATACTAGCCGGGCACTGATGTGGGCGAACAAAGACTCCCCGCTGCGGGTGACCACAGGGGTGCGCCGCCCGGGAGAAAACGCCTACGTTTTTGGCCGCTACTCTAAACCCTGTAGGCGGTGCGGGGCGCTCATAGAAAAGTCCACCCTGGGTGGGGATGATCCCCTGGCCCCGGGTGAACTTGAGCGCATTATTTGGTGGTGCCCACGCTGTCAGCCATTGCTGGGCTGAGGTGCCGGTGCGCCCTCTGCCGGTGCAGGCTCGTCCTCGGGCTGTTGCCCTTCGGGGAGCAGTTCGCCTTCAGGTGTGAGCGTGCGATCCCACTGTGACGGGGGAAGGCCGTAGAGGGCCGGATCCCCAGTGCTTTCCATCAGAACCCAGGGGTCGCTGTCGCTACTTCGAGCGATCGGCAGGTCTTTGTCAGCGGGCAGGTTGTATTCCATCGGGTGCGGGCACAGGTTAAAGGTCGCTGTGGGTACTTCCACAACCCCGATCGCCTTGCCTTCAGCGTCGATACCGACCAGGAACTGTTGCTTGTTGTCAGCACCATCCTTCGGGACCATTTTGAGCTTGCCGGCATCAACACCCGCAGCGCTGGCGGCTTCTTCGCGGCCGGTACCACGGCAAATGATGTGGTATTCGGCGACGTCATCACCGAAGTACTCGGCTGCACTCATGTTTTCCACGCCGGTGCCCGCGTATTTGCCGCTATCGATCTGTTCGGCGAGTGCGCGTTCGGCGTCCTTATCGGTGCCGCTGCCGCATGCGCTGAGCGCCAGCGTAGACAGTGCCACGGTGGCGATGGTTACTGCGCGGGTTGCTCGGTGCGCAAAGGGGGTGGTGCTGAAAGTCATCTATACGTTCCTTTTCTACTCGGTGCGGGGCTATTTCTTCGAGCGGTACCAAGTGATCAAATTATCAGTGGAGCTATCGCCGGAATTTGCAGTAACCTCACCAGTCACCGCGGGCAGAAGGTCGCCGGCCTGCTTCTTACCGAGCTCCACGCCCCACTGGTCGAAGGAGTTGATGTCCCACAGCACACCTTGAACAAACACAATGTGTTCGTACAAAGCGATCAGTGCACCGAGCACCGCAGGGGTGAGCTCCTCGGCGAGGATCGTCGTCGACGGGCGGTTACCGGGCATAACCTTGTGCTCGACCAGTTCCGCAGGGACACCCTCTGCTGCGATTTCTTCGCTGTTCTTACCGAATGCCAGCACCTTTGTTTGGGCGAACAGGTTGCTCATCAGCAGGTCATGCATGCTGCCTGTACCGTCGGCGGTGGGCAGATCCTGGCGGGGGCGGGCAAAGCCGATGAAGTCTGCGGGAACCATGCGGGTGCCCTGGTGCATCAGCTGGTAGAAAGCGTGCTGGCCGTTGGTGCCGGGCTCGCCCCAGTAGATCTCGCCGGTGTTGTAGTCCACACGGCTGCCGTCGTGGCGCACGGACTTTCCGTTTGATTCCATCGTCAGCTGCTGCAGGTAGGCAGGGAAACGGCCAAGATCTTGAGAGTAGGGGAGTACCGCATGGGTGTCGGCTCCGAAGAAGTTGCCATACCAGGTGCCCAACAGTGCCATCAGAACCGGAACGTTGCTACCAAAAGGTGCAGTGCGGAAGTGCACGTCCATGGCGTTGAAGCCCTCGAGGAAGCGCATGAAGTCCATGGGGCCGATGACAGCCATGAGGGACAAGCCGATGGCAGAATCCACGCTGTAGCGTCCGCCAACCCAGTCCCAGAAACCAAACATGTTGGCGGTGTCGATGCCGAACTCCGCCACCTTGTCCGCATTGGTCGACACAGCCACGAAGTGCTTAGCCACCGCGGCGTCATCACCGAAAGCATCAATGATCCACCGCTTCGCAGCATGTGCATTGGCCAGGGTTTCCTGCGTGGTGAAGGTCTTGGAAGCGACGATGAACAGGGTGGATGCGGGATCCAAGCCGTCCAAGGTAGCCACCATGTCGGCGGGATCGACGTTGGAGACAAAACGAGCCGAAATGCCGGCAGTGGCTTCGGAACGCAGCGCCTGTACAGCCATCGCAGGGCCCAAATCAGAGCCGCCGATACCGATGTTGACGATCGTCTTGATCGTGTGGCCGGTGTAGCCCAACCACTCACCCGAACGCAGGGCATGGGCGAAATCCCGCATGCGGCCCAGGACCTCATGCACGTCGGCTGCCACATCTTGGCCGTCGACCGTCAGTTCTTGGTCCACCGGAAGACGCAACGCCGTGTGCAACACCGCGCGATCCTCGGTGTTGTTGATGTGCACGCCCTCGAACATCTTCTCGCGTGATTCGGCCAGATTGCAGGCCTCCGCCAAAGCAATGAGCTTGTCGATGGTGTCTTGATCGACGAGGTTCTTCGACAAATCAACATGGAGCCCCGCGGCGTCAAAAGTCATCCGCGATGCGCGCTCGGGGTCGGCTGCGAACAGTTCCCGCAGAGTGGTGTTGCTGATGCGTGCATAAGCATCTTCAAGGGCCTTCCACTGGGGAAGGTTGATGACTGTGTTGTCGCCATCGGTGGTGGAATTAGACACTGAGGTCTCCTAACAAAAGTGGTTAAAGATGGGTGTTTAGCCGAGTTTGCCGCGGCCCATGCGCAGCAAAATTGCGGCAAGGCCGGGGCCTTCCTCGCCGATTTCTTCACGGAATTGGTTGATGATCTGGACCTCGCGGGTGTGCACCAGTTTGGTGCCTCCAGAGCCCATGCGGGTGCGGCCGATGGCTTGGGACACTGCTTGGCGGCGTTTGACCGCGGCAATAATTTCTTTATCCAAGCGGTCGATTTCTGCCCGATACTGCTTAATTTCGGCGTCCGATAGGGGATCATCGGTGCCGGTGGGCATCCGGGGAGTAAACGAGTTGTCCGCGTCGAGGCTCATGTGTCTCATTGTGCCACTTTTTGCGCGCCATGAGTATTGTGCAGCGCGCTGCCCAGGGGCTGTTAGATTGAAGAGCATTATGACTACTTCTCAAAACTCCCGCGCCGAAGCACTCCTGGATGGGCTCAACCCCCAACAGCATGACGCCGTGTTGCATACAGGCAGTCCGTTGTTGATTGTTGCGGGCGCGGGGTCGGGAAAGACAGCGGTGTTGACCCGCAGGATTGCCTACCTCATGAGGGCTCGGGGTGTGCAGCCTTATGAAATTTTGGCCATCACCTTTACTAACAAGGCTGCGGCTGAGATGCGGGAGCGTGTCACAGAACTGGTGGGGCCTGTTGCCCAACAGATGTGGGTGTCGACTTTCCACTCCACGTGCGTGCGGATTTTGCGACAGCAAGCGCACCTGGTTGAAGGGCTTAACTCTAACTTCACCATTTATGATTCGGATGATTCCAAGCGTCTGGTCACCCAGATACTTAAAGAGATGGACGTAGACATTAAAAAGGTCACGCCCCGGTCGATCTTGGGGGTCATCTCTAATTGGAAAAATGAGTTGGTTTCTGCCCAGCAGGCCGCTGCAGAAGAAGGGGCTCAGGCGCAGGCCTATGGTGCGCGCAGTGGTTTCGGCCAAAGCCTCGCCGCTGAGGTTTATGAGGTGTATCAGCGGAGGTTGAGGCAGGCCAACGCGGTCGATTTTGATGATCTTATTGCTTCGGTTGTGTCTGTTTTTGTCAATCACCCCCAGGTGGCTGAAACCTATAGGCGGCGTTTCCGCCATGTGCTGATTGATGAGTATCAGGACACTAACCATGCGCAGTATCGTTTGGTGGCTGAATTGGTTGGCAAGCCGGGCGGAGCGGTTCCCCCGAGCGAGCTGTGTGTGGTCGGTGATGCGGATCAGTCGATTTATGCGTTCCGTGGTGCCACGATTCGTAATATTGAGGAATTCGAGCGGGATTATCCCCAGGCACGGACGATTGTGTTGGAGCAGAATTACCGTTCGACGCAGCGGATTTTAACTGCGGCCAACGCTGTGATCGCCCAGAATCAGGGTCGGAGGGAAAAGAGGCTGTGGACGTCGCACGGTGATGGGGAACCGATCATTGGTTATGTGGCTGACAATGAGCACGACGAAGCCCGTTTTATCGCGCAGGAAATCGACGAATTGGCCGATCAGGGCTATTCCTTTAGTGACATTGCGGTGATGTATCGCACCAATAATTCTTCGCGTGCTATTGAAGATATGTTGATGCGCAACGGGATTAATTACCGTGTGGTCGGCGGCACGCGTTTTTATGAGCGCAAAGAGATCCGTGACGTCGTTGCGTATTTGAGGGTTGTTGATAATCCCCAGGATGCGGTGTCTTTGCGTCGGGTGATTAATACCCCGCGCCGTGGCATTGGGGATAAGGCCTTGGGCTTGATCGATACGCATGCGCGCTTGCGGGGGATTGGTTTTTGGCAGGCACTGCAGGACGCCGCGCGGGGTGATGTCGATGGTTTGAGTTCGCGCGGTCGCAACGCTGTTGCTGGTTTTGTGGCGGTCATTGAGCAGTTGCAGGCGGCGGCCGTCAATGCGGTCAGTGAGCAGACGGGTTTGCCGGATGTGGGCGCGATTGTGGGCAATGTCCTCGAATTCACCGGCTATAAGTCCAGTTTGGAGGGCAGTAACGACCCTCAGGATGGAACGCGCTTGGACAACCTTCATGAGTTGGTGGCGATTGCTCGCGAGTTTTCTTCAGAGGCGGCGATGCAGCAGACCTATGAGGATTTTTCTGATGACGCCGCGTTGGCTCAGCAGGCGGGTCAGGCTGCGGCTGAAGGGTTGGCGGAGCCGGGTAGTTTGCAGGCTTTCCTGGAGCGTGTGTCGCTGGTGGCTGACGCTGATCAGATTCCGGATGAGGACGAGGGCGTGGTGACGCTGATGACGTTGCATACGGCGAAGGGTTTGGAGTTTCCTGTTGTGTTTGTTGTGGGGTGGGAAGATGGGCAGTTCCCTCACATGCGTGCGTTGGGGGATCCAGAAGAGTTGGCGGAGGAACGCCGCTTGGCGTACGTCGGAATTACTCGTGCCCGGGAGCGTTTGTATGTGACGCGGGCAAGTATGCGTAGTGCGTGGGGTAACGCAACGCAGAATCCTCCGTCGCGTTTTTTGGGTGAGATCCCCAGTGAGGTGCTGTCGTGGCGTAGGGAGGAACCCGAGTGGATGAGCTATGGTTCTGGCTTTGGCGGCGGTTCTGGCTATGGTCGGGGCGGCGGTTTCGGCAACAGTGGTTTTGGTGCCAGCCGGGGTTCTGGCTTCTCCTCGAAGCCGCCGCTGCCGAAGGCTGCCGAAAAGCGCCCTCAGCTGCATCTTGTGGTAGGCGACAAGGTCAATCACGAAAAGTATGGTTTGGGCACCGTCAAAGAGCTGTCGAGCATGGGCGGGTTCGATATGGCTGTGATTGATTTCGGAAGCAGCGGGACGGTGAAGATGATGCTCAATGGCACCGCCCCGATGGAGAAGCTATAGAAAACTCCCCACAATCTGGTTTCTGATTTCTCAGTCCGGATTATGGGGAGCAGTTCAGGTGTTGCCGGCGGGAGGTTGCTTTTTCTTTATGCGGTTTTAGATGGTGATGCCGCGCTCTGCGAGCCACGGGATCGGGTCGACAGCTGCGCCGCCACCCGGGTGTGCTTCGAAGTGGAGGTGGACACCGGTGGAGAAACCGCGGGAGCCCATGCCTGCGATCTTCTGGCCGGCGGTAACGTGCTGGCCGACTGTGACGTCGATGGTTTCCATGTGGCCGTAGACGGTGATGGTGCCGTCTTCGTGGCGCAGGCGCACCCACTGGCCGTAGCCGGAGGCAGGGCCGGCGTCGATAACTTCACCGTCGAGTACAGCAACGATGGGGGTGCCCAGGCTGTTGGCGATGTCGATGCCGGAGTGGAAGCTGCCCCAGCGGGGGCCGAAGGGGGAGGTGAGTACACCTTCAGCGGGCTTAGCGGCCTGGGGTGCACGAGCTGCAAGGTCAGCGGCTACGCGCTCTGCGTTGTACTGAATGGCTTTGTTGAGCTGGTCGCTCAGGTTGGCCATGGGCTTGAAGTCAGCGATCGCGAGGATCTGCGGAGCGCCGTTGATGGGCTCGGAGGAAGAGGTGGTGAGTGCGATGTCCTGTGCTTCGCGCACTTCCTGCTGGGGCGCGGAAGCGTGGGCGGCTGCGGCACCTGCTGCGCCGGCGGTGGACACTGCGCCAGTTGCTACGGCGACGAGGGCGACACGGCCTTTGGTGGTTGCGGAGGAGTAATGCTTACGGTGCGCACCGGCGGTCTTCCGCACAGACGTGGTATTCGCCTTCATCTGCATGTGGCTCTCTTCCTTGAACGCTCGTGAGTACCTGCCCCGAGTGTGGAGTAGTGGTACAGCTCGGTCGTTGTGACCGTCTTGTTATCTAACAGTGTCCAACGATAACGGTTTGTTACAAAGCGTTCAACAAAATGCGCGACTTTTTCGGCGCGCGCGCAAAATTGTTACTGATGTGACGCAAGTGTTTTGGTGGTCGTGTTCACTTGCAATGGTCGGGGCGCTCGGAACATGGCTTCCTATCTGCGCTTTAAGGTTCTTCTTAGGCTTCTATCTCGCTTTTTGTCCCTCGCGTTACAGGAAACGGCACCCATTGAGATGCTCATCACCATTTTGGGGGTAGTGGCCTTTTTCGGTACCCCGGCACGCCTCGGCCTGTGCTGCGGTCACGCGTGGCATGGTGGTCTCGTGAACTCTAAGCAACCTTCGCGCGGTGGACATATTGACCGGGGCGGACAACCTGCATCGGCTGGTGCTGAGCGCCCCGCACGCTCCCAGCGTCCCCCTCGGACGGCTCCGGGGCAACGGCGTCCGCGTTCCTCGAGCCCTCGAGCGTCGCGGAATAGTGGTGTGTCGAAGGTGCGTCGCGGCGTGGGCTTGTCTGTTGTTTCTGCCCAGAAGGCGGCGTTGATTGACAGGTCGACGTGGAAGGGCAAGTTTAAGGCGTTCCTTCCCACCCTGGTGTTGCCCCACGTGACGATTATTGCCGTGGCGATTATCGGCGCTATTTCGGTGTTGCTGGCCACGGGGTCGAGCTTTGTGGCTTTGCCGGCCACCATTGCCCAGCTGTGGTTGTTGGCGCATGCCGCCCCTGTTGCATCGTCGTCCACCGTGTTGTCTGTGGTTCCGGTTGTTCCTGCTTTCTTGGTTGCGCGCGCGATGGCCCGGCGGATACGGGTGCTGATTAAAGACCGCGTGAGTATCTCTGACCTCGTGCTGTTGCAGGCTTTGACGGTTGTCTTCCCACTTGCCTTGACGGGTGTTGCGTGCGGAATGTTGTATGACGCCGCGTCGGTTCTGCCCGTCGCTGTTCCTCCTGTGGGCACGGCGATGCTGCGGGCTGTGCTTGTTCACGAGTTTGGGTTGATCGCTGCTATGGGGGTTCGTTTGTGGCGGCTGCTTGTGGTGCGCTGGAAGATGAGCCCTGTGGTGGTTGATGCGGCGCTCTATGCTCGTGACTTCTTGCTGCGTCTGGGCGCTGTGGGTGTTCTCGCCGTGCTTGTTTCTTTGATTGTCCATGGATCGACCACGGTATCGATGGCGGGCATGTTTGGAGATGAGGTCCATGGCGGTGGCCCTGTGGCGATAGTAGCGATGATCGCCTTAAGCCTTCTCTATCTTCTTAATGCTGCTGTGTGGTCGGCTGCGGTGCTGTCTGGTTCTGAGATGCATGTGGGCGATGGGGTGGTGTCGGTGTTTGGTGTGGCACCGAGTCCGTTGCCGCCTCTTCCGTTGTTTGCTGCCATGCCTGTGCAGGCGTGGGTGGTGGCGCCAGTGTTGCTGCTTGCTCCGGTTGCTGTGTCTTCGGCGATGGCCTATCGCCGTGTTGCCCACAGTGAGCGCGCTCTGAGCGAGTTTGCGTTTGCTGGCTTGTTTGCGGCGTTGGGATGCGCTGTTGCTGTTTTCATGTCCTCGGGTGATGCTGGCGCATTCGGCTTTGTGGGGTCGACCTTCTGGTTGACTGTTGCTTTGGTGGCGCTGTGGTGTTCCGTCCCGGGTATATTGATTGCCTTGATTCACGGCTTCATGGCGGTGAAAGCCCCCTTGTCTAAGAGGGACATCGAGCCGGCAGATGATGAAGTTGCAGAGACCGATGTGGAAGACACCGATGCAGCCGAGCTAGAAGAGATAGATGTAGAGGAATCGGAAACGGAAGAAGAGGCCGAGTCTGAGGCCCCAGAAGGAGCTGAACCGGCAGATCCGGAAAGCGCAGAGAATCTGGAAGCTGCAGAAACGGCTGAAGAAGAAGCAGAAGCGGAAGATCCGGAGGACGCAGAAGCAGTTGAAGAAGCTGAAGCAGAGGACATAGAGGCGGAAGAACTCGACGCAAAAGAAATTGACGCGGAAGAACTCGATGTGGAAGACGGAGAGTCGGAGCAACCCGGTAGGGGGTAGGTTCGGGGGTTATAGCTCGTGCGTGTAGCTACACTATTCGCGTGACCAACAACCCTGAACCACTGCGCGTAGCGGTGCTAGCATCCGGTACTGGTTCACTTCTGCAAGCTATTCTCAACGCCCAGGACAACTCCTATGTTGTCGTGGGCGTTTTTGCTGATAAGCCTTGTGAAGCGATTGACCGCGCGCGCCGCCACATACCAGCGCCGCAGACAGTACAGGTTGTTGATTTTTCCAATTTTGGCCAGGCCCGCCGACCACAGTGGAATAACCTGCTGGCCGACAGCGTCGCGGCGTCATCACCGGATGTGGTTGTTTCTGCAGGTTTCATGCGGATTTTGGGGGAGGAATTCTTGGATCGCTTCGGGGGACGCACGATCAACACCCACCCGGCGCTGCTGCCGAAGTTTCCGGGAGCTCACGCGGTCCGAGACGCCCTAGCCGCGGGCGCGAAGGTGACGGGGACGACCGTCCACTACGTCGATGCAGGTGTAGACACCGGGCCAGTGATCGAACAGCGCGAAGTACCCGTTCATCCGGGGGATGATGAGTCCACGCTTCACGAGCGCATCAAGACTGTGGAACGCGAAATGATTGTCGACGTGCTGCGGGGCTTCCGCTCATTGGGCACACGCGCCCGACCGGGCGGCTAACCCCCACAGCGGCCCGTTGTTCGCCCGCCGCACTTTCAGCCCTTATGTACTCGGTATCCCAAAACGCATCTTGAAGAAGGTTTCATCGTGACTCAGACTGCACGCAAGCAGATTACCCGCGCGCTCATCAGCGTGTATGACAAGACTGGCCTGGTGGAGCTCGCCTCCGCGCTGGCTGACAATAACGTGGAGATCGTCTCTACCGGCTCGACCGCGAAAACCATCGCCGAGGCAGGCATCAGCGTCACCCCGGTGGAGGACGTCACCGGCTTCCCCGAGTGCTTGGAAGGTCGCGTGAAGACGCTGCACCCCCGCGTCCACGCAGGTATTCTCGCCGACACCCGCAAAGCTGATCACCTGGCACAGCTGGAGGAGCTCGACGTGGCTGCCTTCCAGCTCGTTGTCGTGAACCTGTACCCCTTCACGGAGACCGTTGCCTCTGGTGCAGATTTCGATGCCTGCGTCGAGCAGATCGACATCGGAGGCCCGTCGATGGTGCGCGCTGCCGCCAAGAATCATCCGTCGGTTGCCGTTGTGGTGGATCCTGCGCGCTACGGTGATGTTGCGCGTGCTGTCGCGGAAGGTGGCTTCAGCCTGCAGCAGCGCACCGAGCTGGCTGCGCAGGCTTTCCAGCACACTGCAGCTTATGACGTCGCGGTTGCTACCTGGATGTCTGAGCAGCTTGGCGCCCAGCAGGGGGAGGATGCGGGCGCTTACCCGCAGTGGATGGGTCGTACCTTCGAGCGCGCGCATGTGTTGCGTTACGGCGAAAATCCCCACCAGTCCGCTGCGTTGTACACAGCGGCTGGGGGGCGTGGTTTGGCGCAGGCAACCCAGCTGCATGGCAAAGAGATGAGCTACAACAACTACACGGATTCTGACGCCGCGTGGCGTGCCGCGTGGGATCATGAGCGCCCGTGTGTTGCCGTGATCAAGCATGCGAACCCCTGTGGCATCGCGGTGGCTGATGATATTGCTGCGGCTCACCGCGCGGCCCATGCGTGCGACCCGGTGAGTGCTTTCGGTGGGGTGATTGCCGCCAACCGTGAGGTTAGCGTCGAGATGGCCAAGCAGGTGGCGGAGATTTTCACCGAGGTGATCATCGCCCCCAGCTACGAGGATGGTGCTGTGGAGGTTCTGCAGGCGAAGAAGAATATTCGTATTTTGGTTTCTGAGGCGCCTAATGGTGCTGTGCCGGAGTTGCGCGAGATCTCTGGCGGCATGTTGGTGCAGGAACGCGACCGTGTTGACGCCGCGGGGGATGACGCTTCGACGTGGACTCTTGCTGCTGGTCAAGCTGCTGATCCGGAGTTGCTGAGCGAGTTGGAGTTCGCGTGGCGGGCGGTTCGCGCAGTGAAGTCGAACGCTATTTTGTTGGCTCGCGAAGGTGCGACGGTGGGCGTGGGCATGGGGCAGGTCAACCGCGTGGATTCGGCGCGGCTTGCGGTCTCTCGTGCGGGCGAGGAGCGTGCGCGTGGTTCTGTGGCTGCCTCTGATGCTTTCTTCCCCTTCGCTGATGGTTTCGAGGTCCTGGCTGAGGCCGGTGTGAAGGCGGTTGTGCAGCCTGGTGGTTCGATCCGTGATGAGGAAGTTATTGCAGCAGCGCAAAAGGCTGGAGTAACGATGTACTTCACGGGGGCGCGCCACTTCGCCCATTAGTTGTTGTTTCAAACAAAGAGCGGGCTTTCACTAGTTTTTTAACGGTGAAACCCCGCGGGTGCTGGCGGGAAGCGTGCATACTTGGAACCATGGTGATTAACGATTCCTACATCTGCGGACCGGCTGTGCTGTTTGCGCCCGCCAATCGGCCGGAAATTTTTCCCAAGGCCGCGGCAGCCGCAGACATGGTCATTCTCGACTTAGAGGATGGTGCTGGCGAAGCCCCCAAACAACAATGCCGACGCAACATCATTGACTCTACGCTTGACCCCGCCCGAACCATCGTCAGAGTCACCGGCCCCGACCATCCGGATTTTATTGATGACGTCGCGTGCGCCAAGACCTCACCTTACGACCTGATCATGGTGCCCAAGGTTCGCGCGAGTCTGCCGGAGGAAGTCCAAGGCTTGAAGGTGATCGCAATGGTGGAGACCCCGCAGGCAGTGGTGGGCATTGATCGCTTGGCATCTGATCCGTCCGTGGTGGGCATGTTTTGGGGAGCCGAAGACCTCACGATGGAACTGGGTGGGACGCACTCGCGCTTCCTCGTAGACGAGGGCGCACCCTCTGGCCGGCCCGGGCCCTACCGTGACACCATGCGTTTAGCTCGGGCAACCATGCATTTGCACGCATCTGCATGGGGCAAATTCACCATTGATGCCGTGCATGCAGACTTTAATGACGAGGCGGGGATGTTTGCCGAAGCGGTCGATGCCGCCCGCAGTGGCTTTGCCGCCAGCGCGTGCATTCACCCGCGACAGGTGGCCACTGTCCGCAAGGCTTACCAGCCGGATCCAGGGCAGCTCGAATGGGCGCGCCGTGTGGTGGACGAGGCCGCTTCGTTCCCCGGAGCCTTCAAACTCGACGGGCAGATGATTGACGCGCCGCTGATCGCCCAAGCTAGAAGGATTCTCAATCGTGGGGGTCAAGCAAACTAGCGCACCTGTCGGCGCGGTCGGCCGGAAGGTCCGCGCCGACAACGCGCAACGCGGCGTCAGCAAGCATGATTGCTAATTCAGGCAACGCGGTGCCGCCACTGGGGTCGAAGGGTGCTTTGCCATCGTTGGGGCGCATGTCTGTCACGGATAATGCGATGTGGAAGGGCAGGTCGTTCAGTGCGGATTCGAGCGGCGCGCCTGTGATGTCCGCTGAGAACTGGCGGAATGTTGCCCGCAGGCCGGCACGCTGCGCATGGAATTCGGCGAAATCCTCGGAGGCGGCAACCGGCAACTGATACAGCTTGCCGATGTTCCACCGTTGCGACAGCAACAGCCGAGTTTCCGCCGCGACTAGCGACCACAGGCGCAGCTCCGGGGTGAGATCCCCGATGGTGCTGAACCGCTCCGCTAGCTCCACAGCCGGATTGACGGTCGAATTGAGCAGGGTGAGGAAGATTTCCGTCTTTGAAGGGAAGTAGTAGTACAAGGAGGCTTGACGGATCCCCACCGCATCGGCGATTTGGTGGGTGGAGGTTGTTGCAAAACCCTGGGTGGTGAACAGCTCTGCTGCGGCATCCAGGATTTCCTCGCGGGCGGTGCCACCGCGACGGCGCGGGCTGTTTTTGCGCGGGCGTCCAACGTTACCGGCCATGGGGTGCCTCCTCGCTTCGGGTGACGACAGACGCGATCACTTCGGAAATCATGCGGGCTGATGCCCCATAGGCGCTGCGATGAATGTGGGACAAGTCGTCGATGAAGTCAGCGTGGCTACGGTTTTTCCACTGTTCCAGGTCGATTTTTATGCCGGTGCGCCAGGCATCAAGAACGTATTCGGATTCGTCGACCGACAGGGCAGGGCTGTGCAATCGGTCGGGGGTGTATCCGGAGGCGGTTGCTGCCCGCACTGCCGCCCACCGCGCCAAGGCTACGCAAGGATTAATGACGTCGCGTCGTACGTCGGCAGTTGCGTCTTTATCTGGCATCCCGCCAACAAAAGTGACCGCCCGGGGGCGTGCTGCTGATGCGTCGGCCAGGAGCAACTGTTCCAGCGAGGGGTCGATGGGCTGGTTGGTGGGGGAGTCTGCGTAGAGGGCGCGTTGCGACCCATTGCCTGCGTGGTTGGCGTCAGCCAGGCTGGGGCGGGTGACAAACGACACCGTCTGGCTGCGGCCATGGTGCGCCCCGTCGGCGTTAATGCTGCGGGCCAGGGAGTGGATTTCTTGCAGATAATCTTCGATACGCGCTAGTCGATCTGTTGCAGGGATTGAAGCCAGGCCCGGATCATGGGCCGTCAGAGCTGCGGGATCCTGCTCTAGTGCTTGGGCACGGAGCGTCGACGGGTGGGGTGTATTGGTGGGGAGGACGAGCACTATGGGGCTTGTTGGTAGCCCCTCCCCACGGGAAAAATCCCCACCTAGTTCTACAGCGTCGGGCAGGACGGCAAGACCATTGATGCGTGGTACGGCGGTGGCGGGGGAGTGAAACACGTTGCGGACCACGTCGCAGTACCAGCTCATCAGTAGTGTTGGGTCGCCGGAGTGGTCGAGGGCATTACGGAGCAGATGGTGTGCTTCGCTGAGGATGCCCCGCGCATGGGAGTGCGTGCGGCAGGCGGTGGCCTCGCGCGAGAGTTCGACTAGCGATTCATGAAGCACGCGTGCACTGATCCTTTCGACTGTTTGGAATGCTCATAGACTACCAGTGAGTTTCTACTCTGGTTGGATGAGGTGGGTGCATAAAAAGCTCCCCCCAAGTACATACTCGGGGGGAGCTTTGGTGGCTTGTCGCCGCAGTTCTAGCCTGGGCCCAATGCAAACCATTGGTTCAAGTTAAAGACATGCGGCTAAAGAGCCCGCTGTCATCTTCTAACGTTGACCGTGCCTTTAGCGGCTGGTGAACGGCAGGAGAGCCATTTCGCGTGCGTTCTTCACGGCAGTAGCAACCTGACGCTGCTGCTGCGGGGTGAGGCCGGTGACGCGACGTGAGCGGATCTTACCGCGGTCGGAAATGAACAGACGCAGGGTCTTCAGATCCTTGTAGTCAACCTTCTCAATGCCGTTGGCCTTGAGCGGGTTCTTCTTCGGACGGCGGGACTGTTCAATCCGCGCCTTCTTGATGTTGGTGCGCTTCATTGTGAAACCCCTTACCAGCTGGACTTACGAACGCCCGGGAGCTCACCGCGGTGAGCCATCTCGCGGACACGGACACGGGAGAGACCGAACTTGCGGAGGTAGCCGCGGGGACGACCATCGGCAGCGTCGCGGTTGCGAACGCGGACCGGGGAGGCGTCGCGGGGCTGGCGGTTCAGCTCAAACTGTGCGTCCAGGCGCTCTTCGTCGGTGGAGTTCGGGTTCTTGATGATGGCCTTGAGCTCGTTACGGCGCTCCGCGTAGCGGGCGACGATTTCCTTGCGCTGCTCGTTCTTGGCGATCTTAGACTTCTTAGCCATGAATTAACGCTCCTCGCGGAATTCGACGTGCTTGCGGACAACCGGATCGTACTTCTTCAAGGTCATACGGTCGGGGTTGTTGCGCTTGTTCTTGCGGGTGACATAGGTGTAACCGGTGCCAGCCGTAGACTTCAGCTTGATGATCGGACGGATGTCATTACGTGCCATCTTTTAGACCTTCTCTCCACGTGCGCGGATCTGAGCAACAACAGCTTCGATGCCGTCGCGGTCAATGACCTTCAGACCCTTGGTGGATACGGTCAAAGTGACCGTACGGCCCAAAGAGGGAACAAAAAACTTACGACGCTGCACGTTGACGTTCCAACGGCGGTTGGTGCGTCGGTGCGAGTGCGAGACGGACTTACCGAAACCCGGCTTGCGTCCCGTGACCTGGCAAATAGCCGACATGGACTTTCTTTCTCCTAGCCGCCCACATCAAAAGACGGCCGCTATGGTGGGCGGCCGAGCCAGCTGACGGGGCGAAAAACGAATAATTCGACAACAGCAAGCGTCAACAATACCGTTTCTAGCCCCGGATGCATAATCGAGGGTGCTGTGCGGTTGCGCGGTGCGCTGTTTGCTGCACTACCTACAGTCGCTAACCTCGATAGGGCATCAACAGGGCGCATCAACGTGGTGCTCGCACTATATTAAATAGGTGCGATATCGGCCGCTGCTTACGTGGGTAACCGGCTCGATTTCGGTTTTTGGGGGTCGACGTTGTAACATGCTCGGGTGCGCCGTACGCGGCGTCTCAGCCATTAAAGACTGCTGTACTGCTATTGGGTACAGTGTCCGCAATGTGCAGACCTCGTTGCCATCTTCTTAGCTAAAGAAGTGGCCTCGTGGCTCTGAGGCCCGGCGCGGCTACTTAAGTTTTAGCGTCAGCGCGCGCCGAACGGCTATACATTATGGCGTTTATGGCCTTGAGCCGTCGTAAACCACTCTTACTTGATCGTTTAAGGGATGAGAATGAAGAAGGATATCCACCCCGACTACCACCCGGTGGTCTTCCAGGATGCGGGTACGGGTCACCAGTTCCTGACCCGTTCCACCGCTAAGTCTGACCGCACCACCCAATGGGAAGACGGCAACGAGTACCCGCTGATCGTCGTTGACGTCACCAGCGAGTCCCACCCGTTCTGGACCGGTGCTCAGCGTGTCATGGACACCGCTGGTCGTGTCGAGAAGTTCCAGCGTCGCTACGGCAACCGTGCCCGTCGCGCTAAGAAAGCTTAAGGAGGGTAGAAAACAATGGCAGTTCCGAAGCGTCGTATGTCGCGTGCAAACACCCACGCTCGTCGTTCCCAGTGGAAGGCCGACAATGTTGCCCTCCAAGAGGTCACCATCAACGGTCGTTCCCACCTGATCCCCCGCCGCCTGGTCAAGGCCGCGAAGCTGGGTCTGGTTGACGTTGAGCAGTTCTAAGCTCGACTTCTAAACGAATTCCTTAAAGTCCCCCATGTAGGTCCCTGATCCAGGGCACATGGGGGACTTTTGCGTTAGCTGCACACAACGTGTTTGATTGATTTACACAGTTTGTTTTAACCCCACACCACTATTTCTCCGTGGTTGCTGCACGCAGTCCAGATGGCTTTCGTAGCCTATCGGCGACTTCGGTATCGCCCCAATCCTCGAAGGCGGATGTTGTACATGAAGGTCCTCGTTGTTGATGATGAACAGGCAGTGCGTGAGTCACTGCGCCGTTCGCTGGCGTTCAACGGCTACAAGGTATCGCTGGCCGGTGATGGCGGCGAAGCACTCGAGGTGATTCGGGCGGAGGAGCCCGACCTAGTCATCCTCGACGTCATGATGCCCAATGTTGACGGATTGGAAACCTGCCGCTTTTTGCGCAGCAGTGGTGACGACCGGCCGATTTTGCTCCTGACCGCCCGCGATGGGGTGTCCGATCGCGTAGCCGGTTTGGACGCCGGAGCTGACGACTACTTGCCCAAGCCCTTCGCCCTCGAAGAGCTTCTGGCCCGTGTGCGCTCCCTTCTGCGCCGTGCCGCCAGCATCGACGCCACCAATGCTTTGAACGCGGCAGGTGCAAACAGTAGTGTGCTGTCTTTTGGCGATCTTAAAGTCGATACGGATTCCCGCGAGGTTTATCGCGGCAACCGTCCTATTTCTCTGACCCGCACAGAGTATTCCCTTCTGGAACTGCTCGTGGCTCACCCCAGGAAGGTGCTGTCCCGCGATGAGATCTTGGAAGCGGTGTGGGGCTACGAGTTCCCGACTTCCGGCAACGCCCTCGAGGTGTACATCGGTTATTTGCGGCGCAAGACGGAAGCAGAGGGCGAGCCGCGCTTGATCCACACCGTCCGCGGCGTCGGCTATGTTTTGAAAGAAAACCCCAACGACGCAGCCTAGGGTCTGCTCGTGGGGTGGTGATGTTTTCCCTCACGCGGAGGAATGTGCATGCTGAGGCGACTTGTCGAGCGAGCGGTCGGGGGCGAAGACATAGTAGACCCCCGAAGCTGGTCACGCCGCGTCTCTCTGCGCTGGCAGCTGTCAGCAATGTTGGCGTCCATGGTGGCACTGTCACTGGGGATGATGATCCTCGTCGCCTATTTGACGCTGTCCGCATCCCTTGCGCACAATGTTGACCAGGATCTCAAAGAGAAGGCGATGTCGCTGATTTCCAAGGTGGAATCGAGCGATTTTTCCCACGATCCTGGCCTGCTCATCAGTGAGTTCAAAGAGTACAACCCGGACATTCGCATCGCCTACTTCCCACCGCACTCCTTTTCCGGTATCGGTGACAACATTCCGCTGTCGGAAGAACTTTCCGTGGTCGACGGAGCAAAAAGTGAAAACATCCGCACATTCCAAAACGAACGCATCCTGTCGCAACGCTCCCCGGAAGGCGCGACCTTTATTCTGGCTGAGAACATGGAAAGCACTCAGCAGCTGACCTCTTCCCTAGGATTCGCCCTATTGTTTGTTGGTGGCGTTGGCATTTTCGTGTCCGTCATGGCTGGTGCAGTAGCCGCACAAGCCGGTCTGCGCCCCATCAGCCGCCTGCAAAGCGCTGTTGATTACGTCGCGACGACCGACGACTTGCGCCCCATTCAGGTCTATGGAGATGACGAAATTGCGCAACTGACCCGCAGTTTCAACTTAATGCTTGCGGCTTTGCAGAACTCCCGCGACCGTCAGACGGCCCTTGTTGCCGACGCAGGTCACGAACTCAAGACGCCTCTGACCTCTCTGCGAACCAATATCGAACTGCTCATGCTGATTACAAAATCGCCCAACGCATCGGTCAGTGAGCAGGACCGCGAAGATCTTGAGCGTGACGTCATTGCTCAGATGGAGGAATTAGCGTCACTGGTTAACGATCTGGTCGACCTCGCCAGGGAAGAATCCAACGAGCACTCAGCAGAACCCGTGGACCTCAGTGAAGTCATTGACGGGGCACTAGACCGCGTCCGCCGCCGCCGCGTCGATGTGGATTTCCACGTGTCGACCTTCCCTTGGGAACTACAAGGAGACCCTTTCGCCCTCAACCGTGCGATGGTCAACCTACTCGACAACGCTGCGAAATGGTCGCCGGCCAACGGGATCGTCGAAGTAACCATGAACCGCACACCGTGGGGCGGCTGCGAGTTGCTCATCGGCGACTCGGGCCCAGGAATCCCTCTGGCAGAACGACACAAAGTATTTGAACGCTTCTACCGGGCTATCGAATCCCGAAGCATGCCGGGTTCTGGCTTGGGGCTGGCGATTGTCAAGCAAGTAATTACCAAGCACGGTGGCACAATCAGCATTGGTGACTCTAGAATGGGCGGAGCGCTCATCCGTATAGGATTGCAACCAGAAAGGCTGCTTGCCGACCGAGACACCCAGCTCGGCGACACCCCCAACTAAACTGCGGGTTACTCCCAGCAAACCCCCAGCAACATTAGATAAATATCTGATCTCCACCCGAGAACCATTACAGCAGACAGCGTGAGGATAGAAGTCATGAACAACAAACCTGAAGACTTCCGAAGCGTCAACAATCCCTACGGGCAGGCAGTACCCGCCCCGCAGCCGCACGCCTACCCGGGCCAGCCCACCCAACAGTTCGGCCAGGCCCAGCCCGCAGGGCAACAGCCCTACACCCAACCCCAGCCCGAGGCGCACTACAACACGCAAAGCCAACCTGAGGCTCAGTACAACCCGCAAGGGCAACACTCCGCCTACGGCAGCAACACCGCAGAGCCCACGCGCCAGTACGAACAATTCGAACCCCAGATGGGCGGCAACACTGGAAGCGGCGGTATGCAGACCGACAATCAGGGTGGAGGCTTTGGGGATCAAGGTATGCCCCAAGGGCCAGCAACCGCCGCAGCACCGGAGCCGAAGAAGCGGCGTACCTTGGGCATGCCCGCCGTCCTATCACTGATGCTGGTCTCCGCGGTGGGGGCGGGATCTGCAGTCGGCCTGGGGCTGAGTGCTGCAAACCAACACAATGATAACTCCCATGTTGTGAACGCACTCAACGAACCCGCTGTGCAACGAACCGGAACCACCGAACCTGGTGACGTCGAGCAGGTGGCCGCCAATGTGCTGCCCTCCGTCGTGAGTATCCGCGTATCCAGCCGTAATGCCGTCGAAGAAGGATCGGGCTCGATCATTTCCTCTGATGGCTACGTGCTTACCAACAATCACGTCGTCGGTAGCGCAGCCCAAGGCAGCGACATTCAAGTCACCCTTAACGATGGTTCCACCATGGATGCCGATTTTGTTGCAGGTGACGCCGAAGCCGATGTCGCCGTCATCAAAATCCGGGGAGCCAACGACTTGCCCGTCATCAGCTTCGGTGATTCAAGCCAGGTTCGGGTGGGCCAGCAAGTTGTTGCTATCGGTTCGCCCCTGGGCTTGTCTGCCACCGTCACCACCGGTATCGTCAGTGCGCTGAACCGGCCTGTGCGTGCCTCTGGCGGTGACGGTGGAGAATCCTCCCTCATTGACGCCATCCAAACCGACGCGGCCATTAACCCCGGCAACTCCGGTGGCCCCCTGGTCGACATGAATGGCAACCTCATCGGCATGAACTCGGTGATTGCCTCCATGAGCAACGGCCAAGGACAGGCTGGCTCCATCGGTTTGGGCTTCGCGATCCCAGTCAATCAGGTTCGTCGTCTAGCGCAGCAGCTGATCGACAATGGCCGAGTGTCCCAGCCGAAGATCGGCGTGAGCCTTAACCCCAACGATCGCTACCGAGGGGCATTGATCGCCGATGTTGCTAAGGGAAGCCCCGCAGATGAGGCAGGCTTGCGGCCAGGTGAATTAGTTGTCGGCGTCAACGACCGGGTGATTGATAGCAACGATGCGTTGATCGCTGCTATTCGAGGCTTTGAATTCGGTGACACCATCACCCTCAAAGTTCGCACCAGCGACGATCAAAAGCCCCGCGAGGTTCAGGTAACTCTCCCGGCTGAATAGTGGCCACGCAGTCGGTTTCTGGGGGCCTGCTGGGCGCTTGACCGGACGTGCACCCACAAGGCACACTGTAAGGGCACCCAAAACAACGCGAAGGAGTAGAACAGCTGTGACTGGACAGACCGGACACCTCGGCAGCCTTGAAGACATCGTCGAGCCGGACGACAACCTCCTTCGCGAGACCGAAGCGGAAAGCACAATCCCCCCAGTTCGTCGAGCAATCGTCGTGCTGGTTAGCGACTCCGCCATGGATAGTGACGACCGCACAGGCGACCTAGTGACTGAGTTGCTCAGTGAAGACAACTTCGAGGTTGATGGTGTTGTCAGCGTCGCCGCCAAACGATCAACAATCCGTAAGGCCATCGAAACCGCAGTGGTCGGTGGAGCAGACCTGGTGGTCACCATCGGTGGAACCGGGGCAGGCCCCCGCAACAAAACCCCCGACGCTACCCGCGCGGTACTCGACCAGATCCTGCCGGGCATCGCTCAAGCATTGCGGGCCTCAGGTCTGGCGTGTGGAGCTATCGACGCCTGCACCTCCCGCGGTATCGCCGGTGTGTCCGGCTCCACCGTGATCGTCAACCTCGCCCCCTCTCGTGCAGCAATCCGCGATGGCATGGCAACCCTCGGCCCACTTGTGCATCACGTCATTGACCAGCTGCAGCAGTGGACGTGTGACTAATCCACGCCGTGCAATCACCTCGACGACCGGGACGACGTAGGGCAGTACGCCCATCGGATGCCGCCAACATTGATCGAAGTTGGGACCGTGAAGACGCCCTCGAAATAATCTCTGAGGGTGGGCGTAAGGCCCACCCACGAGATTCTGGCGAGCAACCAGCAGCTGATCCGCAGCAGGGGCTGAGTGAAGAGTTCTGGAAAAGCCAGCGTCCGCCCCATTGGGGATAACAAGGGGATAGTAGGGGATTGCAGACAGTAAAAACCCCGGTGGCTGGGCCGTTTTCACGGCAACCACCGGGGTTGAGTCACACACTGGGGGTGAACCCCAGAGAGATCGCTAATTACTGCTTAGCAAGCAGGTCGCGGATCTCGGTGAGCAGCTGGGTCTCGACGGGAACCGGAGCTTCTTCGTCGGTCTTGGTGCCCTGGCGTGCTTCCTGGAGCTCCTTTATCTTGTTCATCGGCAGAATGATGACGAAGTAGACAACGGCAGCGATCAAGATGAAGTCGATAGCAGCGTTGATGACTGCACCGAAGTTAACGAAGGTAGCTTCGTTGCCTTTCTTGATGAAGAAGCCGAGGCCGGGGACATCCGCGGAGCCGAGGGAAGCGATCAGCGGCTGGATGAGGTTCTCGGTGAAAGCGGTCACGATGGCGGTGAATGCGCCACCGATGACGACTGCGACGGCGAGGTCAACAACGTTGCCGCGCATGATGAAATCTTTAAAACCCTTAAGCAAGGTGTGCTCCTTGGTGTAGCTGTGTAATTGTCGTGCAGCGCACGTATGGCTGGCACTCTCTGGCCCTGTGCCAAAGTAACCGCCCATAGCTTAACGAAATATTAACGTTTTACCTATAGCAGAAACGCTATCCCTGAGCCCTTGCCCCCGTAATCACCACGGCCAGCGGTGTACCCAGTGAAGCCGTAGCAACGTCACGCGCTTGGTCTGCAGGTAGCGACAACAACACTTTGGGTGAGACATGCGAGCCACCTTTATCCGAGGACCGATCCACCAAAACTACTCTTCCACCTGCAGCAATAATCTGCGCTGCTTGTCCTTCGTCGGTCGCGATCACGATGTCGACAATGTCACCGGGGTGGAGCAGCTCCGCTAATTCGGGGTGTGCAAGATGTAGGGGTACCAAGTTAAGTAGGCTGTCTTTATTACTTTCTGTGTTTGTTATCACCACAGGGCTGTTCTGTGGGTCCGACAGGACCTTAGAGAAGCTCAACACCTCCCCCCGAGACATGGTGCTGGTGGCGATCATCCCTTCAATATCCCCAATGTTCTCAGGCTCCGGGCGGGCGTCTTCAGATAGGAACCGTTCGGGTATCGGCGCTGTAGTGAGATCCTCCGCAGTGATCACAGCGCCGGCGTCGACCTGGCGAGCAAACACCACGACCGGCTGCACCTGGGTAGTGCGCGCATGAACGAGCGAAGCGATGGCAACCGCGAATAACATCAGTGCCGCAGCTTTGCGCAACAAAGAGGTGCGCCGCCAACCGGGATGGCGCACGTTAGCCAAGAGCGTGGAGGAACGAACGGAACGAGCACGAAAAGAAGAATTCATGCATATATAGACGTCACCTGGCCGCCATGTGGTTCCCACCCAGCCCCGAGGTGAGCACCAGATCGACTGGAGCGTCGTGGGGTTCAGCGAACACCGTATCAACCACCTCATGATCGTGTACGAGAGCAGCAACCAATGGACGCGCAGATCGGCGCGCAGGTGTTTGAACACCAGTACCCACGCCTGCAGCCCCGAGTGCACGATCATAAAAACCAGCACCACGCCCGAGACGCTCGCCGGTTGCAGTGCAGGCCAACGCTGGAACCACAAAAATATCAATATCGGTGACGTCCACTGTAGGAAGGCACTCGCGAGGCTCCAGCAGACCGAAAGCCCCCGGCGCAAGATCCTCCATGCGTTCATACACATGCCAGGCCATCAACCGCCCAGGAAGCACCCGCGGCAACACCACCGTCACCTTGACACCGGCCTCCCAAAAAGCTGAACGGAGAGCCTGAACAAACACCCCGGGCTTGGCTGCGCCCGATTCATCCACGCACCAGCCGGGCTCGCCGACATCCGGCGCATACGCGGCAAGCGTCACAACCGAGTCAGTCGATGCCCCGACCCTGCTACGCCACTGCGGCACAATCCCCTCAGCGACCCTGCTGGCACAGCGGGTTGCTGCATCCACAGTGTGCGACGCGGCGTCATCACCTAAAATTGCCCTGGTGGCCAGAAGCTTCCGTCGAAGCGCGTCCTTATCCTTCCGCGACATAGTCGGATTCTAACCCCGCCCCGGCCTGGTTAGCGTCCGGGCAGGCCTCGGCGCGCTACCCTGAAGCCATGAATTTGCCAATCCACGAGCACAAGTATGCGGTCAAGACGGTAGTCGTGCCCGCGGCCGGACTAGGCACCCGATTTTTGCCGGCGACGAAAACCGTCCCCAAAGAGCTACTACCCGTGGTTGACACCCCAGGAATCGAACTGATCGCAGAAGAAGCCGCAGCCCTTGGGGCTACGCGACTAGCCATCATCACAGCACCCAAAAAACAAGGCGTGCTTGCACACTTCGACCCCTACGTAGAACTCGAAGAAACGCTGGAACAGCGCGGAAAAACAGAACAGCTCAACAAGGTCCGCCGCGCCCCAGAGCTGATCAGCGCAGTGCCCGTCGTCCAACAACGCCCACTGGGCCTCGGCCACGCGGTGGGGCTAGCAGAAGAGGTACTTGACGAAGACGAAGATGTCGTCGCTGTCATGCTCCCCGACGACCTTGTGCTGCCCATGGGAGTCATGGAAAAAATGGCCGACGTACGCGCCCAATACGGCGGCAGCGTGCTTTGTGCCTTCGACGTGCCACGCGATGAAGTAAGCAACTACGGCGTGTTCGACATTGCCGACACCGACCGAGACGACGTCAAAAAAGTCCTCGGAATGGTGGAAAAACCAGCACCTCAGGACGCGCCCTCTACCTTCATCGCCTCCGGACGATACCTACTGGACCGTGCTATTTTTACCGCCATCAAACAGATCGGTGTCGGCACCGGTGGGGAAATTCAACTCACCGACGCCATCCAGTGGCTCATCGACCAAGGACACCCCGTCCACATCGTCGTGCACGAAGGCAAACGCCACGATCTCGGCAACCCTGGCGGCTACATCCGAGCGTGCGTAGAGTTCGGATTGAACCACCCCACCTACGGCCCTGGCTTGCGGCGCTACCTCACAGCGCTACTCCAAGAACAACCAGACGGTGGACTATAGATGTTTGAGGCTCATCCCGGTGCACGTTAACAGTCGTGCTGCCGCGCCACCACAGGGTGCGGACATACCGGGGAGTGTTAGAAGACAAGGAATGAGGTAGGTCAGTGCGCAGCGTCGAAGAGCAGCTCGCTATTGTCACCGCGGCGGCAAGAGCACCCGAGCCGGTGCGTTTGGCGCTGACTGAGTCCCTAGGGCTCATGTGCGCTGAGGAAGTCCAAGCCACACGCCCCCTTCCTGGTTTCGCTCAGGCCGCGATCGACGGCTATGCCGTGCGCGCAGTCGACGTCGGGGGAGAGCGGCCCATCGTTGCCCGGGATCGTGGCCAAGAGCAGCCAGCCAAGCCCCGGGCCGTCGAAGGCTTAGGGCCGCTGCCCGTCGTCGGGGAAGTCTCCGCAGGCTCCGGTCAACCGCTCAGGCTTCAGCCCAAACAAGCCGTCCGCGTGCACACGGGCGCGCCTCTTCCCGCGTTGGCTGATGCGGTGTTGCCCTTGGAATGGTCGGATCGTGGCACCCGGCGTGTAAAGCCGGTCAAAGTGGTGCGATCTGGGGATTTCGTGCGCCACCCCGGCGACGATATTCGCCCCGGTGATGTTGCGGTGAGCCCCAACTCAATCCTGGGCCCGGCACAAATCGGTTTGCTGGCTGCAGTCGGCAGGTCGAAAGTTCTGGTCTATCCGCGACCGCGGGTCAGCATCATGTCCTTCGGTTCAGAGTTCGTGGACATCGACCGCGAACCAGGCCTGGGCCAGGTGTATGACGTCAACAGTTACGCCCTTGCGGCCGCGGCGAAAGACGCGGGTGCGGATGTGCACCGTGTCGGGATCATCGACGGGGAGCCCCGCCGCCTTGCTGAAATTATTGAGGCTCAATTGTTGCGCAGTGAAGTTCTGGTGATTTCCGGCGCTGTGGGTGGTGCGGGTTCGCGCCGTATCCTCGAGGTGTTGGAGGGACTCGGTCGCATCGACACCACCCGTGTAGCCATGCACCCTGGGTCGGTTCAGGGCTTTGGTTTGCTAGGCGAGGCCGAAATCCCGACCTTCTTGGTGCCCAATAATCCTGTGGCTGCGCTGGTTGCTTTCGAAATTTTTGTGCGCCCCTTGATCGGTGCGGCATTGGGGAAGACGACGTCGCGTCGTCGTACGGTTCGCGCGCGTTCCTTGGGTCATCTGCAGTCGCGGGTGGGACGCCGCGGGTTTATTCGCGCACGACTCATGCGGGATGCACAAACCCAGGATTACCTCGTGGAGGGAATGGGCGGTGCTACAGGCGCCCCGGCACACTTGCTCGCTGGTATGGGGCAGGCCAACGCGTTGATCAGGATCCCCGAGCATGTCTCCGAGGTGCGTCCGGGTGATGTAGTTGAGGTGCTGTTTTTAAGTCAAGGGGCTTGATCAGTTCCTGATGTGTGCGTTTGCGTGGAACAGGCTGGGGGATCCAAGTAGGCAACCCCATGCCCAGCACCCGGGCTGGCCAGAGAATACCCCCGCCGTCGTCGTACGTTCCCGCCCAGGGGCGTTGGCCATCTCTGGTGGGCAAGCGCAGGGGATCACAGTGCGTCTGCGGCCCTTGCGCACATCCGACGGCTCGGCCTGGCGCACCATGCGTGTGCGCAATGAGCACCGGCTGCGCCCCGTCGAACCAACGGTTGTTGGCTCGTGGGAGTCCGTCCACAGCAGGGTTGGGTGGTGGCGATTTTTCCTACAGAATCATGAGTCAGCGCAGATGGGGGCCTCTATTCCATTCGTCATTGATGTTGATGGATGTTTTGCTGGCCAGCTGATGATCGGTGGGATCAGCCGTGGCGCACAGTCGGAATGCTGGTTGGGTTACTGGGTGGACGAATCTTTCGCGGGCAGGTCAGTGGCGACTGCCGCGGTGGCCCTGGCGGTCGACCACGCAACCACGCGGCTTCAGTTGAGGCGTGTGACGGCGACGTGCCTGCCCGACAACGAGGCCTCACAGGCGGTGCTACGCGCCAATGGTTTCGTGCAGGAGGGGTTGTTGCGCAAGTATTTACACATCGATGGGGCACCAGAGGACCACCTGTTGTTTTCGCGCCTGGCGGAAGATTTTGCCGATTCCGCCGTGGAGTTTTTGGCCCGCCATGGCCGTGTTGTTGCTGATTACGGCGTGGGATGATCGATCGATGGGGTTGGGTCGATAAGTTTAGGCGCAGTATGTCTGCTTAATACCTGTCCGCGCCTGTGCGGGCGGGTGGTGTTTAGCTAAAGAAAGGTCGGGTGGGCTTGGTGTCCGCAACCCTCGTGATTGGCCTGATTGTGGTAATGTGGTTGTTTGTTTTGGCGCCGTTGTTGCTGCGTTCGCAGAGGCCGATGAGCCGCACCAATGACTCTTTCGAGCAAACTCGTGTGGTCTTCGAGGGGGGTCGTGATGCTCCCCCTCAGCGTGCTCGTTTGGCTCGTGCGCGTCGTGGGGTGGAGACCAATCTTTTGGACGACTACGTCGACGATTATGACGATATTTATGACGCCGCGAAGGTGCAGGCAGCAGGCGAACGCGACGTCATTGATAACGCAGATGATGTGGTCTTGGAAGATTACGAGGAGGGCTTGGCGCGTCCGAATTTTGGTTTCTTTACTGGGCTGTCCTCGAAGCTCGGTTGGGGTTCGCGCCGCGCTGAGCAGGTAGAAGCCTCTGTAGACGAGGCAGACGTCGAGCAGACAGAAGCGGACGATCTTGATACCGACTTCGCACCCGTCGACGAGTCGCTTGAGCTGGAAAAACAAGTCGATGCAGACGCCGACGCACAGGTTGAAGCAGATAGTGATGCCGACGCCGAGGCTTGTGAAGACGGGGATGTTGTCGAGCCTGAGATTTTCGACGAGCGAGATCTCGATCTGCGCGATGACAGCGAGGCCATGGCCGACACCATCGTGATCGAAGCCCAAGACATCTACGAGATGGATGATTCTTTCGTCGGCCCGGCTGACATTCTGGACCGCCGCGCAGAACTGGATGATTTCGAGGCCGATGCTCAGGCTGCGGCCGCCCAGGAAACCGGGGCAGATGCTGCGGCCGAGTACGACGCAGTTGATTCAGACGCTTACGCGGCTGACGAGGTCTACGACGATGAGCTCACGCACCTGGATCCGGAGGACCTGGAGTTCGCTGCTCGCCGACGCGGCCGCGGTGGCTTCGATCCAGAGCGGGATGCGCAAATCCGCCAGTCGCACTACCAGCGTCGTCAGCGCACCGTCATGGGTTTGGTGGCGTTCATCGCGGTTGCAACAATCGCCGCGGTTGTGGCTGGCGGCTGGATGTGGGTCGCGCCTGCTGTTGGTGTGGTGGTTCTGTTTAGCTACATGTCTGGTCTTCGCCGGCAGGTTAAGGTCGAAGATCAGTTGCGTGCCCGCCGTATTGCCCACATGAAGCGTGCGCGTTTGGGTGTTCGTACGGTCAGCGATGAGCAGTATGGAGTGCCGGCCCACTTGCGTCGTCGCGGTGGCGTGGTGCTGCAAATTGATGATGACAGCCCGGACTTCGTTGACCTTGAGGTAGTCGATTACACCTTTGATTCCGGTGAGGATTTAACCGGGGGTCAGTACCGTGAACAGCAGCATGCCGGCTAGGCAGTGGGTGCGTGAGGATGCACGGAGCCGGGTGATCCTATGAATAAACCTGCTGTGCGTGATGGAGCCTTGTTCGTTTTGAGGCTTGTGCTGGGCTTTGTCTTTATTGCCCACGGTTGGCAGATTTTGTTCGCTGATGGTGCCGCTGCGACGGCCCAGATTTTCGCGGCGGCAGGGGTTCCTCAGGCGCAGATGTCTGCCTGGGTGGCGGGGGTGTCGCAGCTGGTGGGCGGTTCAATGTTGATTGTCGGGTTGTTGACGACTGCCGTGGCAGGGGCGTTGGCGTTGTTGGTGTTGGCGGCGGCGTATTTTGTGCATTTCGACCATGGGGTGTTTGTCACCAACAATGGGTTTGAGTATGTGTTGGTGTTGATGGCGTCGTTGATGATGATCGTGGTGTTTGGTTCTGGCCGCGCGTCGCTTGATGCGGTATTGGGGTAGGTTGCGGCGTGCTTGATTGTGCTCGTATGCAGGCGGCATTGTCTGCGCGTCTGGATGGGGAACCTTCGGGCATTGATGACGATGTGCTGGATGCGCACGTGTCGATGTGCGAGCAGTGCCATGCCTTTGTGGAAGGCGCAGCCCGCTTGAATCGCCATTTGGCGGTCAGCATGGTGCCTGAGGTACATGTGGATTCTGAGCGTTTGCAGCAGGTTGTTCTTTCGGGTGTTGACGTCGCGGGGGTTGGGCGGCGCGGTGCTGTTCTGCTTGCTTTTGCGCGTGTGGCGTTGGTTGTCGTGGCTGTGGGCTACGTTGCGTGGGCGTTGCGTCTGTTGGGGGATTCGGCCACTTCGGTTGCGGTTGATCAGGGTATCGCTCGTTTGGTGAGCGATGCTGCTGCGGTGCGTTTGGCGTTGGCCTTTGGTTTGGTGTGGTGTGCCTGGCGTCCGCGTGCTGTGGGGTCGGTGATGCCGGTGTTCGGGGCGTTGTTTATGTTCAGTTCGGGTTTCGCGGCCAGGGACGTGATGGTGGGGCAGGCGTCGTCTGGCCAGTTGTGGGGGTTAGTGATGTTGTGTGCGTCTGTTGTAGTGATGGTTGTTGTGTGGCTGTCTGATCGCGGGTGGGCTGAGATTGTACGCACCTGGAAGTCTTTGCAGTCCAGCCCTGCTTAGCGCCAGCTGGGTAGCCACAGCATGGACTGGTAGTACCACTCGGGCACGGTGATGCCGTAGAGCAAGGGGGAGAAGAAGAGGAACGCGGCGACGACGAGTGCTAGGTAGCCTTGGGCGATTCTGCGTTTCAGTGCACTGTCGCTGGTGATCAGTTGACTGGTGATGATGGCGATGATGATGATGCTAAAAGGCACCAGTACGGTTGCGTAGAAGAAGTACATTTGCCGGTCGGATTCCAGCATCCATGGCAGCCAGCCGGCGAGAAAAAGTCCCAGGGGTAGCCAGTAGTGGTTTTCGCGGCGTGCGATTGCGGCCCACAGTGCCCAGAGTAGGACGGGGACGGTGACCCACCAGATCGGTGGTGTGCCGAAGAGGTAGACGACGCGGGAGCAGCTGGTGGTGCCGAGGCAGCTCAGGTCGTGTGCGGAAGAGTACAGGATGGGGCGGGTGGCGGCTAGCCATTGCCAGGGCTTGGATTCCCACGGGTGTTGGTGGCCGGAGCTGTTGGTCAGGGTGGTGTGGAAGCGCAGCACGCTGGCGTGGTAGTACAGCCAGTTGGATATGCCGGTGGGCAGTAGGTCGTAGAGTCCGCCGGTTGCGCCGTTGCTTTGTTCTGCGTGCCGGTAGACGCCGGTTTCGGAGGCGAACCAGGCGCGCCAGCTCCAGGCGTAGATGGCGATGGGCAAGATGACGAGGCTTGCGAAGGCGCTGGGTGCGTCGCGTAGGAGGGCGCCGGGCAGTGGGGCGCGGATGCCCGCGCGGCGTCGTAACCAGTAGTCGGCGCCGACGCTGATCAGTCCGAAGAAGGCAATGTAGTACAGCCCGGACCATTTCACCGACAGTGCGAGTCCCAGGCAGAGGCCGGTGGTGAAGCGCCACCATCGGAACCCTAGGCGTGGTCCAAGGATTCCCCATTGGAGGCTTGAGGGGTAGCCGGGTTGGTAGGGCACGGTGGTGCCGGCGATGATCGTTTCTAGTCGGGTGGTGACGTCGCGTCGGTCAAGCACCCAGGCCCATGCGGCAAGGATGACAAACAGGGTTTGGAAGATGTCGAGCATCCCGTAGCGGGAGATCACCAGTAGCACTCCGTCGAAGACGGCGAGTAGACCGGCGATGGTCATCACCAGGGTGGAGCGAGTGAGGCTTCGTGTGAGTCCCATGATCGCGAGAACCACGAGGATTCCGACAAGTGCTGCGCTGATCCGCCAGCCCATGGGGGTGTATCCGAACAGAGTGTTGCCCCAGGCCATGATTTGTTTGGCAAGGGGCGGGTGGACGACCAGTCCGTAGCCGGGGTTGGATTCGATGCCGCCGGTAAGCGGGTTGGTGGCGGATACTGCGATGTCGAAGGCTTGGGGCGCGTAGTGTTTTTCGTCGAAGACGGGGGTACCGTCGCCGGTGATTGCGGTGAGCCCGATGAGTCGGGTGATGGCGGCGAGTGCGGTGATTGTTGTCAGGCTGATCCAGTCGGCGCGGGTCCATTGTGGGGAGCTTGTGGCGCCCGCCTGGCTGGCGCCGGCGGGGGCCTGTTGGGGTTGTTTGGTGAGTTTTGCTCCGCGATTCACGGCTTTTAGTCTAGGGGATGTGAGCGGGTATCGTCGGTGCCTTATGCTGGTGGGCATGATCTCTGACGATGCGCCTGCTGCTGAGACCTTGGATGATGGCTATGTGTTGGGGGTTGTTGTTGCCGGTACTCCTTTGGGTAATGCCGGTGATGCGAGCCCTCGGTTGCAGCGGGCTTTGGCCGTGGCGGATGTGATTGCGGCGGAGGACACGCGGCGCACGCGTGCTCTGTGTGATGCTTTGGGTGTGGTTCCGCGGGGCAAGATCGTGAGCAATTTCGACCATAATGAGGCCTCACGCGTGGAGGGGTTGTTGGAGGTTGCTCGTTCGGGGATGGTGTTGGTGGTTTCGGATGCGGGCATGCCTGTTGTTAGCGACCCGGGTTTCCCTTTGGTGGAGGCCGCCCATGATGCGGGGATTCGTGTGTCTTCGGTTCCGGGGCCTTCGGCTGTGACGACGGCGTTGGCGTTGTGTGGGCTGCGCGTGGGGCATTTTGCTTTTGATGGTTTCGCGCCTCGGAAGCCTGGGGCGCGGCGGGCGTGGTTGGAGTCTTTGCGTGGTGAGCGTCGGGCTGTGTGTTTTTTTGAGTCCCCTCATCGGATTGCTTCGACGCTTGATGACGCTGCGTCGGTGTTGGGGGAGCAGCGTCGGGTTGCGGTGTGTCGCGAGCTGACAAAGGCGTTTGAAGAAGTCAAGCGGGGCAGCTTGGGTGAGGTTGCTGCGTGGGCGCAGGGGGGTGTGCGCGGTGAGATCACTGTGGTGTTGGAGGGGGCTGCTGCGTCTGCTCAGCCGGTGGGGGAGGACGAGTTGGCGGCCTGTGTGGAAGAGGTTGAGCGTTTGGTTGCTTCGGGGGAGCGTTTGAAGTCGGCGTGTGCCTGGGTGGCGGAGCGCGTGGGTGGTGTGTCGAAGAAGCAGTTGTATGAGGCTGTGTTGTTGGCGCGTTCCGAGGGGTAGTTTCTGATGGAGAGCGCCGTGGTGGTGCGTTCTGCGTTACTTTAGTGACCGCATCGGCCGATTGTTATCGTTTCGTGATCTTAGGTCGTCAGGGTGATTGTTAAGTCGTTCTTATTGATTTTCTTAATCGTCGCCACTAGTGGCTATAGGGTTATGTTGCCAAAAAAAGGAAATGTAACAAAATGATAACGAGGGGCTGAGTGGGGGCTGTGAGCCCCGCGGGGGTAGTCCGATCATGTTGATTTCACCCCCGCCACACACCAAGGTGTGTAGACATGACCAAAAATCCTTCAGAAGAACAACCAGATATTCATACAACAGAACTATCTGCTTCCCGTGAGCAGCAGGACACTGCCGCCCCGGGACATGCAGCCACCGATGTCGATCACTTCGACGATGTCACAGCGGAGCACGCAGAACACACGGAAGAAGTCTCTGCCCACAGCCAGTTGGCTGTGCTACTCGACAATCACGAAGAACTCCCGGCGGAGCTCGGTGATGCCGATATCGATGCAGCCTTCGACAACGACGAGGCCGGAATGAACTGGCCCGTTGTGGTCCCCGCTATGGCTGCGGTCCTCGCCGTAGTGGTGTGGGGTTTGGCCGCTTCCGAGTTCTTCAGTAACTTCGCCTCCACCGCGCTGTCGTTCGTGGTGACCAATTTCGGTTGGGCCTTCGTGCTCTTTGGTACCATCTTTGTGTTCTTCATCATCGCTATTGCCGTGTCCAAGTTCGGCCTCATCCGACTAGGCAGACAGGACGAAGCTCCCGAGTTTTCTACCGTGTCCTGGATCGCGATGATGTTCGCGGCCGGCATGGGTATCGGTCTGATGTTCTATGGCACGACCGAGCCGCTAACCTTCTACCGCAATGGCGTTCCGGGCCACACTGAACATGAGGTTGGCACCGCGTTTGCGACCACCCTGTTCCACTGGACTCTGCACCCCTGGTCCATTTACGCCATCGTTGGTTTGGCGATCGCGTACAGCACCTTCCGCATGGGGCGTAAGCAGCTGCTGAGCTCGGCCTTCGTGTCCTTGATCGGCGAGAAGCGCGCCGATGGCTTCCTCGGCGGACTCATTGATGCACTGGCTATCGTGGCCACCGTTTTCGGTACCGCAGCCTCCCTCGGCATTGGTGCTCTACAGATCGGCGCAGGCCTCGAAGCTGCTGGCATCGTGGAAGAAGCCGGAAACAATACTGTTTTGACCATCGTGTTGATCCTGACCCTCGCATTTTTGGTCTCCGCTATGTCGGGCGTGGGTAAGGGTATTCAGTATGTCTCCAACGCCAACATGGTTTTGGCATCCCTGCTGGCCATCTTCGTGTTCGTTCTCGGCCCCACTGTGGCCGTGCTCAACATGGTTCCCACCGCTATCGGTAACTACCTGCAGTCCTTCTTCGAAATGGCGGCCCGCACCGCTGACTCTGCAGACGGCACCGCCGGTGAGTGGCTGTCCGGTTGGACCATCTTCTACTGGGCATGGTGGATTTCCTGGAGCCCCTTCGTCGGTATGTTCCTGGCACGTATTTCTCGTGGCCGCACGGTCCGGGAATTCATCGTGGGCGTGACCTTCATTCCGGCGGCAGTGACCGTCGTATGGTTCGCTATCTTCGGTGGTACCGCTATCCACTTCGAGCAGGCTGATGAGTCCATCTGGGGCGACGGCGATGCTAAGACACAGCTTTTCTCACTCCTGCACTCCCTACCCGGTGGCACCATCGCTGGTTTTTTTGCGATGATCCTGCTGGCAACCTTCTTCATCACCTCCGCCGACTCCGCGTCCACGGTGATGGGGTCGATGTCCATGCATGGCCGCCTGGAGGCTAACCGCTGGGTGACCGCCGCGTGGGGTGCTCTCACCGCAGCGATCGGCCTCACCCTGTTGATCTCCGGCGGTAACGATGCACTGTCCAACCTGCAGTCGGTGACGATTATTGCCGCCAGCCCGTTCCTTTTGGTCATCATTGGTTTGATGTTTGCCCTGGTTCGCGGCATGAGTAACGATCAGCTTTACCTTGACCACAAGGAGCAGCAGCGTTGGGCGATGAAGCTCGCCCAGGAGCGCCGCCACCTGCTGGAGCAGCAGCGCCGCGAACGCCGCAAGGTTGCTCGCAAGCGCCGTGGTATCCACGCTCCGCACTTGAAGCGCTAAGCCTTAGCTGCCTTCCTCTTTCAGCCGTCCCGCCCCTACTTAGGGGGAGGGGCGGCTGTTTTGGTTGCTGAGTGCTTCACAACCGCTACCATGGTTTGGAACGTGAACTATGTTGCTGGAGGAAGTGAAGCTTATGTCTGGTTCTTTTCCGAAGCTCCAGCCGAGGGGATGCCCCGGCCGAGGATGAAACCCCAGAGCCGGCACCTGCACCAGCTCCCGCACCCGCCCAGCCGGAGGCCCCGTCCAAGGGCATCCTCAAGGGAACAGACAAGGGTATTGCCAAGACTGATCCGGCACCGGCCCAGCCGGCCCGCAAGCTAGCGGACACCGGTGCTGATGTACGCGGCGTCATTGCTGCATCGCTGATCATGATGCTGGCAGGTGCTTCAGCGCTAGCGTTTCGTGCTCGTAAGCACATCAATTAAGCTAGACACTTATGTCTAAGTCTGTGCTCACTGCCGTCGCTTGGCCCTATGCGAACGGCCCACGTCATATCGGCCACGTAGCTGGCTTCGGTGTCCCCTCCGACGTATTCGCCCGCTACCAGCGAATGGCAGGCGCAGACGTGCTGATGATCTCCGGAACGGACGAGCACGGCACCCCCTTGCTCGTACAAGCGGAAAAAGAGGGCGTGAGTGTCCAAGAGCTCGCAGACCGCTACAACCGGCAGATCGTCGAAGATCTCGCTGGTTTGGGTCTGACCTACGACCTGTTCACCCGTACCACCACCCGTAACCACTACGCGGTGGTACAAGAGCTGTTCAAAGGCCTCTACACCAACGGCTACATGATCAAAGAGACCACTTTTGGTGCGATCTCTCCGTCCACTGGCCGCACGCTACCGGACCGCTACATCGAAGGCACCTGCCCCATCTGTAACGCCTCGGGTGCCCGCGGTGACCAGTGCGACAACTGTGGTAACCAGCTCGACCCCGCCAACCTGATCGACCCGGTCAGCAAGATCAACGGCGAAACCCCCAAGTTTGTCGAAACCGAACACTTCCTTCTGGATCTTCCGGCTCTCGCCGAGGCACTGTCGCAATGGTTGTCTACACGTGAGGATTGGCGCCCCAACGTGCTGAAATTCTCCCTCAACCTGCTTGACGACATCCGCCCCCGCGCGATGACACGCGACATCGACTGGGGTGTTCCGGTGCCGATCGAGGGTTGGCAGGACAACAACGCCAAAAAGCTCTACGTGTGGTTCGACGCCGTAGTGGGCTACCTGTCCGCATCCATCGAGTGGGCCTACCGCACCGGCAACCCCGATGCGTGGCGCACCTTCTGGACCGATCCGGAAGCCCTGTCCTACTACTTCATGGGCAAAGACAACATCACCTTCCACTCCCAGATTTGGCCCGCTGAACTACTGGGCTACCGCGGCGAAGGCGCCCGCGGGGGAGAGGCCGGCGAGTTCGGCGAGCTGCAGCTTCCCACGGAGGTTGTCTCCTCCGAATACCTGACCATGTCTGGTTCGAAATTCTCCTCCTCCAAGGGCGTGGTCATTTACGTCAAGGACTTCCTCAAAGACTTCGGCCCCGACCCGCTGCGCTACTTCATCGCCGTGGCAGGTCCGGAAAACACTGATACCGACTTCACCTGGGACGAGTTCGTCCGACGCGTCAACAATGAGCTCGCCAACGGCTGGGGCAACCTGGTCAACCGTACCGTGTCGATGGCGCACAAAAACTTCGGCCAAGTACCGACCCCCGGGCGGCTGACCGAAGAAGACCAAGCGATCCTCGACCTGGCCACAGACGCATTCGGCATCGTTGGCGAAGCGCTGGAAAACAACCGCTTCAAAGCTGGCATCACCCACGCCATGCATGTTGTTGGCGAAGCCAACGCCTACATTGCGGCGATGGAGCCATGGAAGCTGGCCAAGGACGACACCCAGCGCGAACGCCTGGGCACCGTACTGTGGACCGCGCTGCAGGTGGTCAGCCACATCAACACCCTGCTGACCCCCTACCTGCCGCACACTGCCCAAAAAGTCCATGAAACCCTGGGTCGCGAAGGCGTGTGGGCACCGATGCCGAAGATCGTCGAAGTGCACGATGACATGCCGGTTAACCCGGTGGGCGTCGGCGTGCCCGAGGAAGGCAAGAGCTACCCGGTGATCATGGGCGACTACTCCAGCGCCCAGGCCAAGTGGGAGCCTATTGCCCTTGAATCCGGTACTCCGCTGTCCAAGCCGAAGCCGCTGATCGCCAAGCTCGACCCAGAACTTGGCCAGACCGGTCCCGAATGGGCGCCGGCCCAGCAGGGCTAACAACCGCAGCACAGTTCGAAGGAGTCCCACAGCGTGGCTAAGAAAAAGCCCCGCCCGCAGCCGGTGCCAGCGCCACTCATCCCGGGCGAAACGATCATCGACGCCCACACCCACCTGGCGTCCTGTGGTGCGCGTACGCCTGAAGAAGTGGGCGCCATCGTCGAGCGCGCCAAGGCAGCCGGGGTGGCCCGAATCTGCACCGTCGGTGACGGTCTTGACGAGGCCGAGCTGGCCTTGCAAGCGGCGCACAGTAACGCGGATGTGTTCGCTGCATGCGCAATCCACCCGACCAGGGCCCTTGAGCTTGATGACGCCGCGCGGGCCCGCCTTAGTGAGATGGCTGCCGACCCCAGGTGTGTTGCGATTGGCGAGACCGGCCTGGACACCTATTGGATCGGAAAATCTGAGGACTGCGCGCCCCTAGACGTACAGGCTGAAGCCCTGCGCTGGCACATTGGCCTCGCCTGTTCCGCGGGCAAAGCCCTGATGATCCACAACCGGGAAGCAGATGCCGAGCTGATGGAGGTTTTGGCCGACGCCCCGCGTCCCCGCGACGTCATACTGCATTGTTTTTCCTCACCGCTCGAGGTTGCGGAGGAAGCACTTTCTAGGGGGTACGTGCTCAGTTTCGCTGGCAACGTCACCTTCAAGCGCAATGACTTTTTGCGCGAGGCAGCCCGCATCGCGCCGGCGGGGCAGTACCTGATTGAAACGGACGCGCCCTACATGACGGCTGAACCCTACCGGGGTGCGCGCAACGAACCGGCGTTCGTGGGGCACGCGGCCCACTGCATCGCGCAGGCGCGAGGGGTTGATCCGGCCGTGGTGGCACGCGACGTCAGCGAGACCTTCGCGCGCGTCTATCAGGTGTAGGCAGCGGCCCCGGGTACGGGCCGAGACCAAGCCACCGTGTGAGTGGCTGCTGTTGCCTGCTGTGGAAGTTGCGAATCCTGAGGTTGTAATTTTCTGTGAGCTGCATCGCTAAAGCCTAAATCCGCTAGACATACCTGCATTGTTACCGTATCGTGACAATGTTGCTTGAGGGCCTCGCGCACCAAAAAATGCGCACTAAAAACCAAGGTCCCTTCGGCTTTGAACCCTAAAGTCGAAGATCTACACAGCTAATGAAAGAGTGTCCCCGTGGGCTTTTCTGCACGTCGTCGTATTAACACCTCCTCCGGCCGATCCGTCCCCGTACGCATCGCAACCGGTGGCGTGCTCGCCGGCCTCCTCGTCGGTGGTGGCGTCGTAGTCAGCATGAACAAGGATGTCGAACTGGTCGTCAACGGCGACACTCAGCACATTAAAACCATGGCCGACAGCGTGGACTCCGTCCTGCGCCAGGCAGGCATCGAGGTCGGCGACAAAGACATGGTCGTTCCGGCACCCAGCGAAAAAATCGGCGACAACGCCACCATCACCGTGCGCACCGCACGACCCGTGGCCGTCACCATCGACGGTGTTACCCAAAACGTCGACACCACCGCACTGACCGTCGAAGAGCTGCTTGACCAGCTGTCCGTTGGCTCCTCCGACGCCGTTGACGTCCCCTCCGGCCAACAGATCCCTACCTCTGGCCTGTCCATCGGCATCGCCACCCCGAAGCCCGTCACCGTTGACAACGCCGGCGATGTTGAAAACCTGGTCGTCGCAGCAAACACCGTCAAGGACCTGCTCGATCGCCTGGGTATCGCCTACGACGATGATGACGTCGTGGAGCCCGCCTTGGACACGCCCGTCACCCCCGACATGACCGCCCGCGTCACCCGCATCCAAAACGATGAAGTGACCGAAACCAAGCCCTACGAAGCACCGGCCGAATACGTCGACAACCCGGAGCTCAACGAGGGTGAAGAAAACATCCTCGAGCCGGCCAAGCCTGGCACCAAGCGGATCGTGTCCACCATCCGCAAGGTCAATGGAGTCGAAGAGGCACGCGACGTCATTGAAGATGTGGCGCTGACGCCCGCGACCCCCGCCAAGATTGAACGCGGCACCAAGCCCGCCGCCCCCGCAGTGGCTGAAGGTAGCGTGTGGGACTCCATCGCACAGTGCGAATCCACCGGCAACTGGGCGATCAACACCGGCAACGGCTTCTTCGGCGGACTGCAGTTCACCCCCTCCACCTGGTTGAGCTTCGGCGGTGGCGAGTATGCACCGTCCGCGCACCTGGCCACCCGAGAACAGCAAATCGCCATCGCGCAAAAGGTACAGGCCGCGCAGGGCTGGGGCGCATGGCCTGCCTGCACCGCAAAACTCGGCCTGCGCTAGGTCCCGTGTGGGATCGCGGCCGGGATTCATTAGGATGGTCTTTTATGACTGAGCTGCTGGGACCCGCAGAGATCCGCCAACTTGCCGACAAGCTTGGCGTAGTCCCAACGAAAAAACTGGGGCAAAATTTTGTGCACGACCCCAACACCGTGCGCCGCATTGTCGCCGACAGCGGTATCGGCAGCGAGGACCACGTAGTCGAGATCGGCCCCGGGCTGGGCTCTTTAACCCTGGAGCTGTTGGACAAAGCTGGCCGGGTGACCGCTGTGGAAATCGACGACCGGTTGGCCGCGGAACTGCCGAACACCGTCGAATGGCGTGCGCCGGAGCATGCGGACAAGCTGCGGGTGCTCAACAAGGACGCGCTGAAAATCGAGGCCAGCGACCTGCCCGGTGGTCCCACTGCACTGGTTGCAAACCTTCCCTACAACGTCTCGGTTCCCGTATTGTTGCATTTCCTTGCAACCTTCCCGACGATTCGCCGCGTGCTGGTGATGGTGCAGCTGGAGGTGGCCGAGCGCCTTGCGGCAGCGCCCGGAAGCAAAGTCTATGGTGTGCCGAGCGTGAAGGCGGCGTTCTACGGGAAGGTGAGCTTGGCGGGTAAAATCGGCAAGAACGTGTTTTGGCCCGCGCCCAACATCGAATCCGGACTGGTAGCAATAGATTGCTACACTCCCGAGGATGCCCCCTGGCCGATCACACCTGAGCTGCGGGAGCTGCTATTTCCGCTTATTGACGCCGCGTTTGCCCAACGCCGCAAGACTCTGCGCGCGGCACTGACGCGATACTACGCTTCCTCCAGCATCGCCGAGGTCGAACTAGAGGGGGCGGGGATTTCCCCACGGGAGCGCGGCGAAAAACTCGGCATCGCAGACTTTGTCCGCCTGGCAGCTCAAAACTTATAGTGAACGCGCACACGGAATCGGCGTACGCCAAGGTCAACCTAGCGTTATCGGTGGGTAATGCCCGCGCGGACGGCTACCACGAACTGGTGAGCATCTTCCACGAAGTCTCCCTGCACGACGACCTCGCATTCACCCTCATCGATTACGACGCCCACGGCTCCACCCACCCCGAAGCCGGGCGCTTCATCGAGCAAGGCTATGTCAGCTATACCGAACTGCACGTCACCGGCAGGCAAGCAGACGAGGTGCCGCTAGGGCCCAGCAACCTTATTTGCGCAGCCATCGAACACATCTCTCGTGTCGCCGGCGTTGCGCTCAACCTGCGCTGCGAGGTGCACAAGCGGATCCCCACCCAGGGCGGCATGGCCGGTGGGTCCGCCGATGGTGCGGCCGCTGTGCGTGCGGCGGCGAGTTACGCGGCGTCATTAGGTGGACAGGTGCTGAGTGAACAGCAGCTGCTCGATATCTGCCTCAAACTCGGATCCGATGTGCCCTTCATGCTGCGCGGTGGCACCCAATGCGGTCGCGGGCGGGGTGAGGTGCTCAGCCCTATCGACTGCGCGTTGCCGCTGCACTTCGTGATCCTCCCGCGCGAGGGTGGGCTGTCGACGCCGGCGGTGTTTCGTGCCCTAGATGCCATGCGCGACGAGGGACTGTGCCCCGGCCCTAGCCCCGTTGACGTCGAGGCGTTCTCCCGGGCCTTAAGCGCCGAGGGTATCGGCGGGGCGACGGGTGCGGACGCTGTTGCTGGATTGATGGTCAACGACCTGCAGGCGCCGGCGGTGGCCCTGGCGCCGGACTTGGCGGAGGCGTTGGAACGCGGTGTGGCTGCTGGTGCCGTGAAAGGCATGGTGTCTGGATCTGGCCCGACGCTGTTTTTCCTGTGTGCGGATGCGCAGGCAGCGAATGGCCTGGCCGAAGCTCTCGGTGGGATCGCGGTGAGCAGCCGGCACTAGCAGCCGGCAGCATGGGCCGGCGGTGAGCGCTAAGAGGTGCCGGTGGTGAGGGAGGGGGTAGCAGCAGTGGTACCGCGACACACAAACTATTAAAGTTATGGCTCAAGTAACACTTCCGCCGCAGGAGCTACCATGACCCCACCGCCGTCGCGTTCGCTGCTCGTGTCAGCGAACCTCAACGCCATCTGGCACTCCATCGATGTCGCCGTGCGCCGACACGATCAATAAGGCACCCCACCCATCGTCGCGGGCCTCGTCGACTCCAGCGGCACAAGCCTCATCCACAGCAACGACTGCCCGCCCGACGCCCCCACCGGACGAAAAAAGGGATCCATCAGCTGGTGCGGCCTGGGCAACCTCTACATGTGGATCGACCCAGACACGGGCATCGCCGGGCTGTGGGCCACCCAACGGTTGCCCTTTTTCGACGGGCCCTGCGTGGTGGCCGCGGAAGCATTCGAGTCGGCAACTTACCGGGCTATTAGACGGCGCTAAGCTGCGGCCAAGCGCCAGGGGTAGAAAAGCCGCAACCCGACCGGGTGCCATTTCAAGTGGCTCCCGATCGGGTTGAGTTTGCTTTTGTCGACCCCATTGGTTTTGGGGCCTGCGTTTTGACGGCACGAGCTGGTTTCGGTCGCTGTTAGCGGATGGCGCTTAGTCTTTCTTGGAGAGGGCTCTGGTGTTTCGAACTAGGTCACTGGAGGCCTTAGCTAGAAGCTGTACGTCTGCGCCCACAGCAATGAAATCTGCACCAGCATCGAGATACATCTGTTGTTGGGCAAAAGCGAAGGCATTGACGCCCACGCGTGTGCCTGCAGCACGCACCGCGTCGATGGTGTCAAGGACAGAGGAAATGACTTCGGGGTGGTCTTGTTGTCCTAGATAACCCATATCTGCAGCGAGGTCTGCCGGGCCGATGAAGACTGCGTCCACGCCTTCGATAGCAGCGATCGCTTCTGCGTTGCGCACGCCTTCTGTCGATTCGATTTGCACGGTCAAACTGACGGTTTCGCTGGCTATTGCCAGATAATCCGGCACTCGGTTCCAACGAGATGACCTCGCTAGGGCACTGCCCACACCACGCACGCCTTTTGGCGGATAGTGCATCGCTGATACGGCGCTCGCAGCGATGGAGGCGTCATGCACCATGGGTACCATGATGTTTTGAGCGCCAAGGTCCAGGAATTGCTTGATACGGGCGGTATCGCACTCTGGCACTCTTACTACCGGCGTTGCGCCGTAGGCTGCGACGGTATGTAGCAACCCTAAAGTGGATTCCAGGCCGATGGGGGAGTGCTCGCCGTCGATGAGTACCCAATCGGGCTGTGCCCCGACGATCAGCTCCGCGCACGTCGCGGAGCCGCTACACACCCACAGACCCACCTGGGGATCGGAGGCTTGGGAGAGCCGCTCTGCAAAGGTTAGCGGAAGTTGCATGAGATCACTCCGAGGTCATTGAAGTCTGCGTAGACCGAGTCACCGGGGTAGACCCACATGGGGCGGGTAAAAGAACCAGCAAGGATGATATCTCCTGCAGCGAGATGGTCACCGTGGGGGTGCAACTTGTTGGCGAGCCAGGCAACTCCCATGGCGGGGTGACCGAGTACAGCTGCCGAAACACCGGATTCTTCGATGGTTTCATTGCGGTACAGACAGGCCGAAATCCACCGGAGGTCAACATCATCGGGGCGGATAGGCCTTCCACCCACGACCATCGCTCCCATTGCAGCGTTATCTGCGATGGTGTCGACGATGGTTCGTCCTTCCATCTCGATGCGAGAGGAAAGGATCTCAAGTGCCGGAACTACGTAGTCTGTGGCACGCAGAACATCGAATTGATTGATGTGGGGGCCCTTGAGATCCTCCTTGAGTACGAAGGCGAGCTCAACTTCGATGCGCACACCGGTGTACTGGGCGTGCTCGATAACGGAGCCCGATTCGTAGACCATGTCATCGAAGATAATGCCGTAGTCAGGTTCGGTGATGCCTGTGGCAACCTGCATCACCTTGGAAGTCAGGCCGATCTTTCGGCCGACCATGCGGCGGCCTGAAGCAATCACGCGATCCCGCCACACGTTTTGTACCGCGTAGGAGTCTTCGACGGTCATTTCGGGGTAGCGAGCAGTAAGCAGCGGAATCATACTGCGACTGTCCTCGGCGGCCGCGAGATCGTCCGCAATTGTAGTGATGGTGTCTTTGTCCAGCATTGCTGGCCTTTCCTTCGGCGATATGTGAGCGAGACGGACTTTAGAGCTGGTGCCCCAGCTTATATTCGCCCTGTTTCCATTCCGGCATTGCTTCTTCGTCCTCCTTGCGGGTGTAAGAGAAACCATCGGCGCCTATGGTTTGCTCCATTTCGGAGGCATCCGTGCGCTCGGTTAGAGGGACGATGTTGCCGTCGAGGTCCAGGACGCGGGAAGCGTCGGTGTACCAGGAAGGAACGACAGGGGTCCCCCACCAGTCGCGGCGCTGATTGTCATGGACATCCCATGTGACGGTCGGGTTGTCCGGATCGCCGGTGTAGTAGTCCTGGGTGTAGATCTCGACGCGGTGGCCGTCCGGGTCGCGCAGGTAGAGGTAAAAAGCGTTGGAAACACCATGACGCCCTGGGCCGCGCTCGATGTGATCGCTTAGGCGCAGTGCGCCCAGCTTGTCGCAAATGGCGAGGATGTTGTGCTTTTCGTGGGTTGCGAAGGCCACATGGTGCATGCGAGGGCCGTCGCCACCAGTCATAGCCGTGTCATGAACTGTGGGCTTTCGGCGCATCCAAGCAGCGTAGACGGTGCCCTCCTCGTCGCGAATGTCTTCAGTGATGCGGAATCCTAGGTCTTCCATGTAATTCACGGCGGCCGGCACATCCGGGGTGACCTGATTGAAATGATCCAGCCGGACTAGGGCGCCGGGAGTGTACTTGTCGTAGGCCCAGCACAGCCGCTCGACGTGCTCCACCTCGTGGAAGAACTCGTAGGGGAATCCGAAGGGGTCCTGGACGCGGACGGAATCGCCAATGCCCTTGGTGAAGCCCTCCTTGTTGCGCTCCACACGGCAGCCGCGCTCCTTGTAGAAAGCCTCAGCTTTGTCCAGATCCTCGGGGGAGCGGACGCGGTAGGAGAAAGCAGCCACTGCTGCCTGATCTCCCTTGCGCAAGACGAGGTTGTGGTGGATGAACTCTTCCATGCTGCGGAGGTAGATAGTGTTGTCATCTTCTTCGGTGACAACCAAGTCGAGGACGTCGACGTAGAACTTGCGGCTCGCCTCGAGGTCGGTGACGACGAGCTCCATGTAAGCACAGCGCAGGATGTCTGGTGCAGCGGTGGTCATGGCGGGAACCTTTCTAGTGAAAAGGGGGGGCGGGGTACAGGGGGTGAGAACGGACAAAGGAATTGATCAGAGATCAACAGCGGAGTCGTGGCTGGCTTACTGCTTGCCGAAGACTGGGTTGTGCACTTCTCCGAGGGTGATGTGCACTGCCTGCTGGTCGGTGTAGAAGTCGATGGAGCGGTAGCCGCCTTCGTGGCCGAGACCAGAGGCCTTAACACCGCCGAAGGGGGTGCGCAGGTCGCGGACGTTGTTGGAGTTCAGCCATACCATGCCTGCCTCGATGTCGTGGGCTACGTTGTGGGCACGCTTTAGATCACTGGTCCAGACGTATGCGGCCAGGCCGTAGCGGGTGTTGTTAGCCAGAGCCACAGCCTCTTCATCAGTGTCGAAGGGGGTAATCGCTACGACGGGGCCGAAGATTTCTTCCTGGAAGATTCGGGCGTCGGGGGAGACATCAGCGAATACGGTGGGAGCGACGAAGTTACCCTCGGGGAAGCCTTCGGGGCGGCCACCCCCGGCTAGCAGCCGGCCTTCCTCCTTGCCGATCTCGATGTAGCTCATCACTTTGTCGAAGTGCTCGGGGTGTACCAAAGCGCCGACCTCGGTTGAGGGATCGGAAGGCAGACCCACCTTTACACGCCGAGCCTGGGCCGCGTAACGCTCGACGAACTCGTCGTAGATGCCCCTCTGGACCAGAATGCGGGAGCCTGCAGTGCAGCGCTCGCCGTTGAGGGAGAAGACACCAAAGATTGTGGCGTTGACGGCCTCGTCTAAGTCAGCGTCATCGAAGATAACTGCTGGGGACTTGCCTCCAAGCTCCATAGACAACCCCTTGAGGAAGGGAGCGGCGTTGCCAAAAATAATCTGTCCGGTCCGGGATTCTCCTGTAAAGGAAATCAAGGGAACATTGGGGTGCTTAACCAGCGCATCTCCTGCGGTTTCGCCAAAGCCATTGACCAGGTTAAACACGCCTTCTGGGAGGCCGGCCTCTTCGAAAATGCCCGCCCACAAGGACGCCGACAGCGGTGTGAACTCTGCGGGTTTCAACACAACACAGTTGCCGGTTGCGATAGCCGGAGCCAACTTCCACGACTCGAGCATGAACGGAGTGTTCCAAGGAGTAATCAGGCCTGCGACGCCAATTGGCTTACGGTTTACATAGTTCACTTGACGTCCAGGCACTTTAAACGTGTCGTCAGCCTGTGCCACGATCAGGTCGGCAAAGAAACGGAAGTTTTCAGCAGCGCGCCGAGCCTGACCCAGTGCCTGGGTGATCGGAAGGCCGGAGTCGAAGGACTCCATCTCAGCGAGGATCTTGTCGCGAGACTCGACAATATCGGCGATCCGATGCAGTACCCGAGCGCGTTCGCGGGGGAGCATCTTCGGCCACGGACCATGCTCAAACGCGTGTGTGGCGGCGGCAACTGCAGCGTCAATATCTTCTTTTTTACCCGATGCAGCCTTGATGTACGGAGTATTGTCCACTGGATTGATTACGTCGAAAGTGTCGCCGTCGATGGAATCGACAAACTTGCCGCCAATGTAGTGCTGGATCTTCTCGGGCATACCGGAAGGAAGTGTCGTGTTCGTAATGTTTGTAGCGCTCATAGAGTTTCTCCTTGAATTCCTTGTGAGGGGTGTTGCTTGAGTGAAGCGAGGTAGCTGTTCAATGTTCCGTGGCGGTGGTCCCGCGCGGTTTTTTCGATGAATGTGGCCTCGGCGCCGATGTCGATAAGGGTCAGTATCTTGTTGTGTTCCGCCACGCTGTCTGCAGCGCGGTTCGGAACGAATGCAAAGGTGGATTCCCGCAAGTAAGAAAGCCTTTCCCAATCAGCAGCGACGAGCTCTACCAGCCTTTGGTTGGGGCATCGGGAAAACAATGTGCGGTGGAATTGGTAGTTCAGGTGGGTAAACGCTGCTGCGTCGAAACGGTCAAGTAGTGCAGCCATCTGAGCGTTAATCTCCCTGGCTTCGCCGAGATCTGCTGCGCTCAAGTACGGCGCGGCCTGTGCAGTCGCAGCACCCTCCAATACGCCGATGGTGTACATACAATCCAGGTAGTCTGATCGGTCCACCATAGCGACACGCGCACCGACATTGCGCTCGTATTCGATTAAGCCCTCGGCTTCGAGTTGTCGCAGCGCCTCACGGACCGGCACGACGCTGGAGTTCAGTAGTTCCGCTAGGCTAGCCAGGACGATGCGGTGGCCGGGGGCGAATTCCCCGGTGGTGATCTTTTCTTTGATCAATCGGTACGCTGCCTCAGTCTTGCTCAAGCCCGCCGCTTTGAGCTCAAGGGAGCCGCTTTCCGTGTTGAAAACGTCCGCAGGGTCTGAATCACTCAGGGCAGGGGGCGTCGCGCCGGTGGATGTGCGTGTAATCGAGGTATGAGGCATGGCTACGCAATCACTTAGCTTCAGGCGGCGTTGGTAGCGCTGCCATTAGTTCGGGATGGCTGTCTAGGTAGTCCGCGTAGGCCTTCTTCCATTCCCCCGTGGGCGGGAACAATCCGTCGACTGGGTGTCCTTCTTTGACGCGTTCGGCGACCCACTCGTCTTGGATTTCCTTTTTGGCTGCAGCGATGGCGACCTCCCAAGCGAGTGCGCGGGGGATGACAATGACGCCGTCATCATCGCCGACCAGAATATCGCCGGGGAAGACTGTAGTGTTGCCGCAGCCGATGGCAATATCCGTGTCATATGGCAGGTGTTTGCGGCCAAGTACAGCGGGGTGTGCGGTGCGGCCAAACACAGGGATGTCTACTTCTGTTACCGGCGTGAAGTCGCGGATTCCGCCGTCGGTGACGATACCCGCAGCTTTGAGGTTTGCTGCACGAAGTGCGAGGACATCCCCGAGGGTTCCGGATCCCGGGTCGTTGCGCGCTTCGATGACGAGGATTTGGCCTTCCTTCAAACCATCGAAGGCTTTCTTCTGCGCGTTGTACCCACCGCCGAGTGCCGGGAAGAGGTCTTCGCGGCAGGGAAGGAACCGCAGCGTGGTGGCGACACCCACCATGTGCGTGCCGGGCTTATTGGATTTCACGCCTTCGATGTGGACTTGGTTGAGGCCCTTGTTACGTAGTTGCGCGGACAACCCTGCGGTGGGGACCTTTTCCAGCAGAGCACGAAGCTCTGGGTCCATGCTGCTCAGGTCGTCTTCTTCGGGTAATCCCGCGCTGGCGCGGTCGCCGTAGGCATCTTCGCGCTGCTTGTCGTCGATAGAGGGGAGCATGCCAACGGATGCATTGAAGTTACCAGGGCCTTCGACGATGGTCGTGGACAGTTTCCCGGATGTGGGGCAGCCCTCTACTGTGGGACAATCGACTTCGACCTCTACGGTATCGCCGGGGAATATGACAGTAGATCCAGCTGGAGTGCCTGTGAGGATGACGTCCCCTGGTTCAAGCGTCATGTGCTGCGATAGGTCGGCAACAAACTGGGACAGTGGGAAGATCATCTCTTCCTCGTCAGTGATAGCTTCTTGGGCGATGTGGCCGTTGACCCACGTCCGGATGCGAAGGTTGTGGGGGTCTACTAGGCTGGCGTCGATAACGTCGGGGCCCAGCGGGGTGTAGCCGTCGCGGCTCTTGGAGCGCGTGTTGGAGCCCTTGTCTTGCGCCCGATAGTCGTATATTCCGAGGTCGTTTGCTGCGGTGACTCCGCCGACGTAGGACCACGCATCTTCTGGCTGAACCCGATGCGCGGGGCGCCCGATGATGAGTGCGATCTCGCCTTCGAAGGCCAGGAGTTCGCACCCTTGGGGTCGTTCCACATTGCTCCCGCTGGCACTCACGCTGCTCGGGGCTTTGAGGAAGTACGACGGTTGTTTAGGCCAGCGCCCGCGTTGTGCTGCGCGGGAGTTGTAGGCCACGTGTACTGCAATTATTTTTCCGGGTGTGACCGGGGACTTTGGGATGTCGCTCAAGTTTTCCTCCTAGCAAGTCCTTGCGTGTTCAGCAAAATCGTATATTATTTCACTCAATCCCGCAAGCAATCTCGGTCATAGTGAAGTAATGAGTGTTGTTAAAGCCACATGAATTCTTCGACTGGGACACAGCCGGTGGGAAGTAGATTTATTAAAATGCCTGGTGAGGTCACTATGATCTCGCCCCGGCGATGTTTATTGGCTTAACCCACCCCAAAACGGGCATCGGTACCATCCTGTCTTACCGGCGCCCTTTGTATATGAAAATTGGAGGAATAGTGTCGTCTCACGTACCCCATCTCTCGCATCCCCCCATGGAGGAAACTGCGATCGAAGCCGTTCGTCATGTTGACAAAGAACAGCGCCGTGTCGCGGCGGCCACTATCGTCGGCACCGCAATTGAGTGGTACGACTACTTTGTTTATGCAATCGCGACGGGTCTAGTGTTCAAATCTGTCATGTTCGCCAACCTGAGCCCAGGCCTGGCCACAATCGTTGGCTTCCTGTCGGTTGGTTTGTCGTTCCTGTTTCGCCCACTGGGTGCTTTTCTTGCTGGCCACTTCGGTGACAAGATCGGTCGGCGCAAAGTCCTCATGGTCACTCTCATCATGATGGGTACCGCCACCGCCCTCATTGGTGTTCTTCCGACATATGCCACCATCGGTCTGTGGGCCCCTGCGTTACTCATCCTCCTACGCATCGTCCAGGGGATTTCTGCCGGAGGTGAATGGGGCGGCGCTGTGCTTATGGCTGTCGAGCACGCGCCGACTGCCCGCCGCGGACTTTTCGGTGCTAGCCCACAGATCGGCGTCCCCCTTGGCCTACTCATGGCTTCAGGCGTGCTGCAGTTGATGAGCTCGATCGCCCCGGGAGATGCATTCCTTGAATGGGGTTGGCGCATTCCTTTCCTTCTGTCTGTGGTTCTGATCATCGTCGGTTTCGTCATTCGCCACGGTGTTGAAGAGTCGCCTGTATTCGCAGAGATGGAGGAGCGTGCAGAAACCGCATCCGCCCCCGTAGCCGTACTGTTCCGCCGGCACTTTCCCCTGGTTATCGTCGCAGCCCTCATCTTCGCCGGTAATAATGCGGTGGGCTACATGACCACCGGTGGTTACATTCAGAACTACGCCACGGATCCCAACGGTCCGGTCGGGCTTGCCCGCGGCGATGTTCTCGGAGCTGTCACCCTGTCGGCTGTTTCTTGGCTGGTGTTTACCTTGCTTGCCGGTTGGGTTAGTGACTACATCGGCCGAAGGGTCACTTACTTGATCGGGTTCGTCCTCCAGGCTGTCGGCGCTATTGCCTTGTTCCCACTGGTCAACACCGCAGACCCTAAGAAACTGCTCATCGCGTTGGTGTTCCTTACTTTAGGTCTCGGCCTTACTTACGGTCCCCAAGCTGCGCTGTACGCTGAGCTGTTCCCCGCATCCATTCGCTTCTCGGGAGTATCTATTTCTTATGCCATCGGCGCGATTCTCGGTGGCGCTTTCTCCCCGATGATCGCCGCTGCAATTGTCGAGCGCACTGGAGCTACTACCAACGTCACCTACTACTTGGTTGCGATGTCCGTCATTGGTTTCCTCGCGGTGTTTGCTGTCAAGGATCGCTCGGGTATCCCACTGGGGCCCGATAACGAAGCAGAACAGGCAGCCACCCCACTGCGTTTCGGCAGCTCTGCCGGCGCCCACTAGGCCCCACCCCCGATCTCTTAATCCCTTCTCTTCCCTGCCCCTAATTTTTTCCTAAGGATGAACAATGGAATTCCACCATCACGGTTATGTTTCTGAAAATCCCCGACTACTTCCCGCGAGTGGAATTGGCCTAGACCGGCCTGAGCAGCTTCCCGAGTATATGGATGTTCTCATCGTAGGCTCTGGGCCGGCGGGCATGATTGCTGCAGCACAGCTGTCGATGTACCCGAATGTGCACACGCGCATTATCGAGCGCCGCCCGCATCGGTTGATTCTCGGCCAGGCCGACGGTATTCAAGCTCGCAGCGTGGAGACCTTCCATGCCTTCGGCTTCGCTGACGAAATCACCAATGAGGCTTATCAGATCACTGAGATGGCGTTTTGGAAGCCTGCCGCCGACGGCTCGGACGCGATCGAGCGCACAGCCCGCACCATCGACGATCCGGAAGGTATTTCGGAGTTCCCACACTTGATTGTGAATCAGGCGCGCGTGCTCGACTACTTCGCGGAGTTCATGGCCAACAGCCCTTCGCGGATGCTCCCTGATTACGGCTGGGATTTCGAGGATCTAACTATCCATGATGCGGGCGAGTATCCTGTGGAAGTCACCTTGCGACGCACCTGCGACGGTGTGGGTGAAGGCGAAGCAGAGGGTACGGTGAAGGTCGTCCGTGCCAAGTATGTCGTGGGGTGTGACGGTGCGCGCTCTAAGGTGCGTAAGTCAATTGGGCGGACGCTGAAAGGTGACGCTGCGAACCATGCGTGGGGTGTAATGGATGTTGTCGCCTCTACCGATTTTCCGGATATACGCTTGAAGTGTGCGATTCAGTCCCGTAGCGGCGGTAACATTTTGCACATCCCCCGAGAGGGAGGCCACCTCTTCCGTATGTACGTTGACCTAGGCATTGTTGATACAGCCGATGGGGGTGCGATCCGGCAGACCAGGATCGAGGAGATCATCTCCAAGGCGCAGGAGATCATGAAGCCCTACACCTTGGAGGTCAAGGATGTTGCGTGGCACAGCGTCTACGAGGTTGGCCACCGCTTGACCGACAAGTTTGATAATTGCCGTGCCGAGGACGACCAAGCGAGGGTTTTTATTACCGGCGATGCCTGCCACACTCACTCGGCGAAGGCTGGCCAAGGCATGAATGTGTCCATGCAAGATGGCTTCAACATTGGTTGGAAGCTGGGACAAGTGCTCTCGGGGCGCGGAGGAGACGCATTGCTGCGCACTTATTGTGAGGAGCGTCGCGTGGTTGCCCACGATCTGATTACTTTTGACAAGGAGTGGTCGACGCTGATGGCCACACCCCCGGAGGAGTTTGAGGATCCGAACTTCCTGGAGGATTTTTACGTCAAGACTGCGGAATTCCCCGCAGGCTTTATGACGTGTTATACCCCTTCGCTGGTGACAGCCGGTGATAAGGATCAGACCTTGGCCACAGGATTCCCGATTGGTAAGCGCTTCCACAGTTATCCTGTGGATCGGGTGTGTGACGCCACGATCCATGAGTTGGGGCACCTGCACGTCGCCGATGGTCGATGGCGCGTATATATTTTCGCCGATGGCAGTACCCCTGCCGATTCTCCCAAGGTGGAACAGTGGTCGCAGTGGTGGATGAATGACGCCGCCAGTCCCCAGGTCACCATCACACCTGCCGACGGTGACACGGACGCTGTGTTTGATACGAAGGTCGTCTACCAGGGAGATCATACGGCTATTGAGCACCCGGATGTGCCCGAGGCGTTTCGCCCACTGGTGGGCCCACTCAAGCTGGTCAACTACAACAAGGCCTTCGGTGCAAAGGTGCGCCAGCGTTCTGGTGAAATCACCGATTTCTTCGAGGCTCGCGGGATCAGCCGCGAAGGCTGCGTTGTGGTCGTCCGCCCCGACCAGTATGTCGCGGGTGTGTTTGCTCTCGAGGACACGACGGCTTTAAGCGAATTTTTGCACCCGATTTTCGAGGCTTCATAAAAGCGTTAGCACTCAAACACAGTGCAAAGGTAATAGGAAGACGGAGGTTACGATGGCTGCCGAGGCACTGCAGCGCCAGGTGGATACCTACTGGTCTGCGGTGCTGCGCGGTTTTCTACCCATGGAGTTTGAGGCTGCACACCCGGAGAGCTTCGTTGGCGCAATCGACGGAGCCACGGTCGGAAAAATCAGCTTTCACCACATCACCGCAGGACCGCACGTCGTGACGCGTACAGCCCGGCATGTTAGATCTGATGATCCACGCTGTCTGAAAGTGTCAGTGCAGTTGGCCGGCAGTACCTCCGTAGAACAGGGGGGTTTACGGTCAGTGAGCGTGCCAGGGGACATCGTTGTCTATGACACTAGCCGTGAGTATCAGGTTGTGTTCGAGGAGGAATCCGAGATCCTGGTCATGCAGGTCGAGAGGGGGCATGTGGGGGTTGGTGACGACCTGCTGGAGGGAGTGCTCAGCCGAACGATCGACGGAGCTGCGGGCCACGCGGCGCCTGCGTCGGCGTTTCTGTCTAGCCTGGCAGGAAGTCTCCACGTGCTCACACAGCCGACTGGGCAGCACTACGCCATAGCAGGTGCGCGGATGATAGGCCCGCTGCTCGCTGCAGCCGCAGCCGAAGACGGTGCGATACTCAGCGAGCAGGCACGCGTGCTTGCCAAGATCGACGCCTATATTGACGACAACCTACACGAGGACACTTTGGGGCCGAACACCATTGCTGCCGCGAACTTCATCAGCGTGCGGCACTTGCATGGACTGTTTAGATCCCGGGGTGTCACGGTGTGCCAGCTGATTAAAGAGAAGCGGCTGCGGGCAGCGCTGCATATGCTCAACGATCCAGCACTAGACCATGTGAGTATTGGGGCTATCGGGTCCAGGGTGGGAATTCACAGCCCTGCGCAATTCTCCAGGGCTTTCAAGGTGCGTTACGGCTACACGCCAAAGGTCGCCCGCGCAGGGCGCATAGGGCACGCCTAGCGGTACGAAGAGGGGGGGCGGTTGGCGCGCTGGCGGAAATGGTTGCACTCAGCGTCTACATGGCTGCAGTAACAGTCAACTACCGAATGAGACCTGCGACATATTATCGGCGGAAAGTCTAGGTGGATTGCCGTGAGACAAGTATCACGTGCAGGTTGTCTGAGGTCCGCGAGATCCCGTAGGCACTGCCCTGACTCCATGAAAAGCCCATACGCCCACGTTCTCAAGAGGAGTAACCATGCTCAACCAGATGATAATTGGCGGCGAAAAACTCGCTGGCAGCGCAACCACAATCCCCACATATAATCCGGCGACAGGGGAAGAAATCGCTGCCGTTGGATCCGCGACCTTGGCTGATGTGGACAGGGCGGTTGCTGCGGCCCGCGCAGCACTGAATGACCCGGACTGGTCGGGCCTGCTTCCTGCCCAGCGCGCAGATGTGCTGTTCAAGATCGCAGACCTGATCGAAGCGAATGCTGACGAGTTGGCGCGGCTGGAGACCCTCGATCAGGGCCAGCCTCTGGGGATCGCTCAGGGGGTGAGCGTAGGCGGAGCTGCCAGCCACTTCCGCTACTACGCGGGCTGGGTTACCAAGATTGAGGGAACAGTGAACTCCATTTCCTTTCCTGAAACCCTGAACTACACCGTCCGCGAGCCTGTGGGCGTGAACGCTTTGATCACCCCGTGGAACTTCCCTCTTATGATCCTGGCCTGGAAGCTGGCACCTGCACTCGCGACGGGCAACACTGTTGTTATCAAGCCCAGCGAGGTGACCCCGCTGACTAGCCTTCGCCTGGTGGAGCTATGCCACGAGGCAGGGGTGCCTGCCGGTGTGGTCAACATTGTTACAGGCGGCGGGGATGTCGGCGCGATGTTGTCTAGCCACATGGGGGTCGACCACTTGAGCTACACCGGTTCGACAGCTGTTGGCAAGACCATTACCAAGGCCTCGGCGGAGTCGAACCTCAAGCGACTCACCCTGGAGCTTGGTGGTAAAGCTCCCTCCATAATCACGAAGCACGCGGATATTGACGCCGCCGTAGCCGGGAATCTGGGCGGTGCGCTGCTTAACTCGGGTCAGGTGTGTGCCGCATACACTCGCTTCTTTGTCGATAAGTCCGTTGAAGACGAGTTTGTCAGCAAGATGGCAGACGCGATGCAGTCGATGACTATCGGCGCAGGCGACGACCCGAATGCGCAGATCACTCCGTTGGTGAGCGAGAAGCACGCCGGGCACGTGTTGGACATCATCGGCCGAGGTAAGGGCGAAGGGGCAGAGCTGGTTACAGGAGGTAATCGTGTGGACCGTGATGGGTTCTTCGTCGAGCCGACTTTGTTCAGGGGTGTCACCGATGATATGTCTCTGGCCCGGGAGGAGATTTTTGGCCCGGTATTGTCTGTCATGGCTTTCGACGGTGAAGACGATTTGATGTCCACCCTGGCACGCGCAAACAATACCGACTACGGCCTTGCAGCCAGCGTATGGACGAAGGATATCGGTGAGTCGCAGCGTATTTCTCGTGGTCTGCGCAGTGGTGCTGTGTTTATTAACATGCTGCCCATCCCGGATATGGCTGCTCCCTGGGGTGGCTACAAAGCTAGCGGTTGGGGACGCGAAATGGGTAAGTGGGCGCTGGATTGCTACACCGAGCAGAAGACGGTGTGGATGCACTACGGCTAAAGTAATCCGAGACGAACTAGACGAAAGGCCCACCCATGAGCACCCCCACCCCCTACACCGTCGCCGACTACCTCTTCGACCGCATCGCACAAACCGGAGTCAGCGACATCTTCGGCGTCCCCGGCGACTTCAACCTCACCTTCCTCGACAACATTCTGGACAACCCCGCACTGCGCTGGGTGGGTAACAATAATGAGCTCAACGCGGGCTACGCCGCCGACGGCTACGCACGCCTGCGTGGCTTTGCCGCCATGGTCACCACCTTCGGCGTGGGCGAACTCTCCGCCATCAACGCCACGGGCGGCTCCTATGCAGAAAACGTTCCAGTCCTCCACATCGTGGGCGCCCCGGTGCGCTTTAGCCAAGACAATCACCTCAAAGTGCACCACACCCTGGCTGATGGTAACTACCGGCACTTTTACGAGATGGCCAGCCACGTCACCTGCGCCCAAGCATGGCTGACTCCGGACAATGCGGCGAGCGAAATCGACCGCGTCATCCGCACCATGCTCATCGAATCCCGCCCCGGCTACCTGGTGCTCAGCCCCGACGTGGCTGCGGCCCGCATCGGGCAGCCCGTGGGTAACATCCGTGAGGACGTCAGCGAATTTACGGCACGCAACCAACTGGCCGCCTTCGAAGAGGCAGCGACCGAATTCCTTAAAGGCAAGAAAACCACCATCGTCGCTGACCGGCTGATCGAGCGCTATCACGCAAAACAAGCAACGGGGGAGTTCATCGCCTCCTGCGACCTGCCCTACGCGACGCTGCCGTGGTCTATCGGCGTCGTCGATAATGACAGCCCCCGCTACGTTGGTGCCTATTGGGCGTCCGTCTCCCCGGAGCGCACCCGTGCGGCAGTCGAGGATGCCGAACGGCTCATCACCATCGGCGTACTGTTTACCGACACCGCCACCGCTGGTTTCACCGCAGACATCGAGGAAGCGGACATTCTGGCCGTCGACCCGCACTCCGCACGCGTCGGACACACTATCTACGGGCCCATCGCCATGGCCGATGCCCTCCCGGCTCTGACCCGGGCCGTTGCCGCCGCCCAACCGCAGCCCCAACCCCTGAAGCAAGCCGAGCCAGCAGAGGCAGCCGAGTCCAATCCCGATGAGCAGCTGCGCCAGGATGACCTGTGGGAGATCATCACCACCTGGCTTCCCACGGACGCAACCTTGGTCGCTGATCTTGGAACCTCCATGTTCGGCCTTGCCGGCAAGCCCCTGCCCAAGGGCACCGAATCCATGGGCCAGCCCGTGTGGGCTTCCATCGGATTCGCGCTACCCGCCAGCCTTGGCGCATCCTTGGCCGCCCCCGAGCGGCGCAGCGTGCTGGTCAGTGGTGACGGTGCGGCACAGCTGACCGTGCAGGAAATCTCCACGATGCTGCGGGAACAAACCAACCCGATCATGGTGATCATCAACAACGAGGGCTACACCGTCGAACGCGCCATCCACGGCCCCGAAGCCCCTTACAACGACATCACCACCTACCACTGGGACCTCGTGCCCGCAGCCATGGGCGGCACCGAAGAAACCACCCTGGTCCTCAAGGCACGCACCCCGAACGAGTTGAAGCAGGCGCTCGCCACGGCGGAGGCCACCAGGGACAAGCTGGTGATGGTGGAAGTCATCATGGATCGCGACGACATCCCCACCACCTTGAAGAACTTCGCCGCATCCGTGGCGAAGAAGCCACAGCCGAAGAACTAAAGCTTCTAGCGCTCAGGGATATTGACCGCCTTCGCACATCCATCCATGGCGTGAAAAACGCGATCCAGGGCGCTATCGATCGCGGCGTCATCACGCACCGAACGCTCGCACTCGCGCTGCACCTCGGCGATGCTCAAGCCGTGGCCGGCCCCCGTAGCCGCTAAAGAACCGTACAAAATGATCGTGATGCTACCGGCAACATCGGCGGGGATATCCTCGCCAATAGTCACCGCCCCGCCGACAATTTCATGGGCAGCCGCAAGCTCGGGGCCATCCGGGAAGCGCAGCAGGCTGTCGGCAAACTCGTACCCGGCGAGCATCGGGCCGACCGTATGGCTCGAACTCGGCCCAACACCCACGTTGAACAGGTCAAACGCGGACACCGTCATAGTTTGTCGGCGACCTCCATCCACTGCATATCCAGCTCATCTTTTTCCTCACGCACCGCACTGAGCTGCTCGTTAAGCTCAGCCACCCGGGCAAAATCATTCGCTGCCTCAGCCATGGCCTGTTCGATCTGCGCCTGCTTGTCATCCAACTTGGCGATCTTGCGTTCCAAAGACTGCAGCTCCTTGGTCAGCTTGCGTTCCTCCGCCGCGCTCAAACCCGACGTTGACGCGCCCGCCCCAGCCCCTGCGACGTCAGGACTAGATGATGACGCCGCGGGGGACGACACCGAACGCGACTGCGCCGCCGCAAAACCCACATTGCTCGCAACAGTCGACTGGGCAAGGCTAGCCCTACGCTGCAGATACTCCTCGATGCCGCCCGGAAGGTTCGTCAGGGTGCCATCACCAAACAGTGCCCAGGTGCTGTCACACACACGCTCGATCAGATAACGATCGTGGGAAATAACAATCAGAGTGCCTGGCCACCCATCGAGCAAAGACTCCAACTCCTGCAAGGTATCAATGTCGAGGTCGTTGGTGGGCTCGTCAAGCAACAACACGTTCGGCTCCGCCATCAGCACGCGGGTCAGCTGCAGACGGCGACGCTCGCCACCAGACAAATCCTTAATGGGCGTGCGCTGGCGCTTCGCTGAAAAACCAAGACGCTCCGCCAACTGGGAGGCCGACAATTCCTTCTTGCCCAACTGCACATAGGACGCCACCTGCTCCACCGCATCCAGCAAGCGCATGTCCTGATCCAGATCATCCAACTCCTGACGCAACCAGCCCAAACGCACCGTCGTGCCCTCGGTCCGGGAACCCGCCGCCAGTGGATGCTCGCCAGCGATCGTGCGCAGCAACGTCGTCTTGCCGGAACCATTGACCCCCACCAAACCAATGCGCTCGCCCGGTGCCAACCGCCACGTCAGATCATCAACCAACACCCGACCATCAGGGGTCTGGATGGTCGCATCTACCAAGTCGATAACCTTCTTGCCTTGGCGCTTACGCGAAAACGCCATCAGCTCCACAGAATCCCGCGGCGGCGGAACATCGTTAATCAACTGCTCGGCTGTCTCAATGCGGTAGCGCGGCTTCGACGTGCGAGCAGGCGCACCGCGGCGCAACCATGCAAGCTCCTTACGCGCAAGGTTCTGACGCCGCTGCTCCGCAGCATCTGCCTGGCGGGCACGCTCCGCACGGGCAAACGTCCAATCGTTGTAGCCGCCCTCGTAGGTGTCCACCTGGCCGTCGTGGACTTCCCACGTCTTCGTCGCCACCGTATCGAGGAACCAACGGTCGTGCGTCACCACGATCAACGCAGCCTTGTTGGCCAGCAGATAGTCCGCCAACCACTGCACCCCCTCCACATCCAGGTGGTTGGTGGGCTCATCCAAAATGATCAGATCGAGGTCACGTACCAGAGCCGCCGCAAGGTTGGTGCGGCGGCGCTCCCCACCGGACAGCGAACCCACCGGGGTGTCCAACCCAAGGTCGACAATGCCCAACCCCTCTAGGACCTCACGAACCTTCGCGTTCGACGCCCACTCGTAGGTGTGCACACCCAACGGTTCCAGCACAACCTCAGCCACCGTGGCGTCATCATCCAATTCTGCGCCTTGGGTGACCACAGCCATCGCCAAATCCCCCGTGTGCGACACCCGGCCAGAATCCGGCTGCTCGAGGCCCGCGAGGATGCGCAACAGGGTGGTCTTACCGCCACCGTTCAACCCCACCACGCCGATGCGGTCGCCCGTCTGAATGCCCAAAGACACCTGGTCGAGCACGGTTTTCAGCCCGTAGGACTGCGAGACATTTTCGAGGTTAATGAGGTTAGCCACGAGCGCTATTGTCGCACACTGTACTGCCCACTGCTGTCTGCTGCGTGATGTGTGATGTGGACTTCCTGGTGTGGGCTAGTCCGTGGTGAGCATCGTCAGCAACAGCAACGCATCATCGCACCCATCCACCGCATCCACCCGATGCAGCTCATACGCATCCAGATGAATCACGCGCCCCGGCCGCAAACGGAACGCCTGCGTGGTTGTAGCAGTAGATCCTGGCGCAGACGTATACACCGTGAAATCAAGCTCGCCGCGCACACACTGCACCGTGATCGGATGCGCCGCAGTATGGTCGTTCAAGCACTGGCCGGGGGCAAAACGAAACACGATGATGTTCGCGCCGGGCAACGTCGCCAGACGAGCAACCGCTGGGCGCGCGCCCTGCCGCGGCTCCGGGGCGTCATTAAACAGATCACTGTAAAACATCTTTCACCTACCGGCTAGGACACATTGGACTTTTTCAACACTAAACCGATTGCACCCAAGTGCTCCGCATGTTTGCTAAACGTCGCGCGCATGGTGACAACACGCTTACGCAGTTCCGGCTGGCGCAGCAGATTGAACGCAATCTTAAACACTCCGAAGCCCTCGTCGGCAATCAACCGGCGCGGCTCTAACAGAGACATTGAGGTGGTGAACGTCTTGACCACCTCAAAGCCCGCCTGAGTGGCCAGGTCGCTCCACTCGTCAATAGTCAGCGGGCGGGCATTGACCTTGATAGCCCGAGCCAAATCCCGTTGAATAGCCGTCTTCGATTCCTCATCCAGCTCCGCCGGCGTTAACAGCAGTTCGTGGATGGCATAGGTGCCCCCGGTGCGCAGAATGCGGGCGGCCTCCCGCATGATGGCCAGCTTGTGGGCATCAGTTTGCATACTCAACATCGCCTCACCTACCACCACGTCGGCGGTGCCATCTTCCAAACCGGTAGCATCCGCAGGGCATTCCCGCACCGACACCTGGCACGGAGGCTGGAGTTCGTTCAAACGGCGACGGGTGGTCTCACATGCGGAAGGGTCGGCGTCAATGCCCACATAGCTGCGGGGTGTTCGGGACAGGATCTCCGCCGCGGTGATACCCAACCCCGGGGCAAATTCAACCACCCGCGCGCCAGTGATGGGGCTGTGGTTGAGCAGGAAATTGGTGGTTTCGCGCCCGCCGGGGCGGAGGACTTTTTTGCCGAGGGTAGCCAGCACCCAGTGGCCGGCCTGTGGTTTATTCATGGGCGCAATCCTTGATCCTTGGTGATTGTGGTTGTTCTTGGTGACATCCGTGACGGATGAGGGGTACGCAGCTAATTGTAGACTAATCTTTTCTTTCCTGTGGGGGTGCGTTACCTATATCCTGGCCACATGATTTTGATCAACGTAAAATTCACGCCCCTGTCCGACAACGTCGAAACCTTCCCCGAACTGGTCCGCGACTTCACCCAAGCAACCCGCGCGGAAGACGGCTGCCTGTTCTTCGAGTGGTACCGATCCACCGAACGCCCCAACGAATACATCCTGGTCGAAGGCTTTAAGGATGACGCCGCGGAGGCCCATGTCGGCAGCGAACACTTCAAGGCTGCCTGCGAGCTATTCCCCACCATCCTCGAGAAAACCCCAGAGATCATCAACACTCTGATCGAAGGCAAAACCCACTGGGACGAAATGGCCGAATTCCAAGTTCAATAGGGGCTGGCCATGTAGGGGTAGCGGGTAGCATCGAGGGACTAAAATGCCACCCTATGGGAAAAAAAGAGCTACCGAAGCTGTCGAAGAAAGCCTATGAGGCCGAACTAAAGCGCCTGCAGGCTGAACTGGTTGAGATGCAGCAGTGGGTTGTCGAGACCGGCGCCCGCGTCGTCATCATCATGGAGGGGCGCGACGCCGCAGGTAAGGGCTCTGCGATCAAGCGGATCACCCAATACCTCAACCCCCGCACCTGCCGCATTGAGGCGCTGCCCGCGCCGTCATCACGCGAACAGGGTCAGTGGTACTTCCAGCGTTATGTTGAAAAACTGCCGACTGCGGGCGAGATCGTCATTTTTGACCGCTCGTGGTACAACCGTGCGGGCGTGGAGCGCGTGATGGGATTCTGTACCTCGCAGGAATACCGCCGCTTCTTGCACCAGGCCCCGATCTTTGAGCGCCTGCTGGTAGAAGACGGCATTATGCTGCGCAAGTACTGGTTCTCGGTGTCGGATGAGGAGCAAGTCAAGCGCTTTAAGTCCCGCCGTAATGATCCGCTGCGCCGCTGGAAGCTGTCGCCCATGGACCTGCAGTCGATCACCCGCTGGGAGGACTACTCCCGTGCGAAGGACGAAATGTTCGTCCATACCGACATCCCGTCTGCTCCCTGGTACACGGTGGAGTCGGAGGACAAGAAGCGCTCGCGTATCAACGTCATTTCGCACCTGTTGTCGACCATTCCCTATGAGCACATCGATCGTCCGATGCCGGAGATCCCGGAGCGCCCCAAGTCGACGAATGACTACGAGCGTCCTCCCCGCGAGGATTTCCGTTACGTTCCTGACGTCGCGTCCAAACTGGAGGCAGGCAACCAGGATGCCGCTGAGCAGGGCAAGAAGGCGAAAAAGGAGAAGAACCCCAAAAACTGACGCCTGGGTCACATTTTTTCGGTACAGTGTGCTGCATGGCACACAATACTGATGTTTCTACCAACGACGCGTCCACCGTTCCCGATAACCTCGTCTACGCGCACGTCGTGGGCACCACTGGCCGGCTAGAACTCAACCGGCCCCGTGCCCTCAACTCGCTCAACCTCGAGATGGTCGAGATCATCCTTGACTACCTGGAACAGTGGCGCGACGACCCGTCGGTCACCCACATCCTCATCACCTCCACCTCCGAGCGCGCATTCTGCGCCGGCGGTGACGTTAGAGCCATCCGCGAACAAGGCATGCAGGGCCAGTACGCCGAAGGCGACCGCTTCTTCAACGTCGAATACAAGATGAACGAGATGCTGGCGGTATACCCCAAGCCGATCGTCTCCCTCATCCACGGTGTGGTGATGGGCGGTGGCCTAGGCGTATCGGCGCACGGTTCGCACCGCGTGGTCACCGAGAAAACCTTCGCCGCGATGCCCGAAATGCTCATCGGGTTCATCCCGGACGTCGGTATGAGCTGGCGGATGCAAAAAATGGTCGGGGGCAAGGGCTACGCATCGGTGGCGTTGGCGAACTTCCTCGCCACCACGGGTATGCACTTGAAGCCGGCCGACATGCTGTGGAGCGGCCTGGCCACCCACTACATCGATTCCTCCAAGATGGATGAGTTCGTAGAGGCCGTAATTGATGAGTCCAAGGGTGTTGATGCCGCGATCGAAGCGCACACCACGACCGTTGCGGAGTCCTCGGAGTTGGCCCGCTGGGAAAAGCAGATCGAGCAGTGCTTCGCGGCGAGCTCCTGGTCGGAGATCCGCGCCAACCTTGAAGCCTGCGAGGACGCTGAGTTTGTGGACTTGGTGCGCGAACACACCAAGCTTGCCAACCCGACTTCCCTGGTGGCCACCATTGAGGTTATTGCCGCGACCGTCGAGTGCAGCCACATTGGGCAGAGCCTGGGCCATGAGCTGACCATGGGTAACCAACTGCGGCGCGAACCCAACTTCGCAGAAGGCGTTCGCGCGGTGCTCATCGATAAGGACCGCAACCCCAGCTTCGTGCCCAATGACATCGCCGAGGTGGACGAGCAATTCTACCGCGACCTGCTGCGCTAGCGGCTAGCTGGCAGCTGCTGAGCAGTTATGTGGTGGCTATTGCGCAGCTAGCTGGCCGCTAGATGGCGTTGCCGGGGAACAGCAGCAACGCCCAGGAGTTATTCGGTTGTGGCACCCACGCGTGATGCCACAACCCGGTGGCAGAGGTGCACATAGCCAGCACATGTGACTGCTCTACCTCCTGCCTCGATAGCTCGGGGCGAAGCAGTGCACCCACCCCATGCCGATAGCCCAGGAGACGAATGTCGTGGGCTGGGCTGGGCCGGGTCGGACCGAACGCTTGCGCACCAAACCACTCTGCGGAACGCGTGGCATCCGCCCATGACCACCGCCAGGTATCACCCTTCACCGTGGCAACATGATAGGCGGTGACGGACGCCAAGCCCCGCGACGTCATTAATGACAGGGGAGCGCCGAAGGGGGAGGGCGCTGTGCATTGCAAAGGGCTGCGTCCATCAGCTGGTGGGGCGAGCAACGAGTTCAAGTAATGCTGGAATTCCGCGGTGGGTTGCAGGCCCTTGGCGGCGATGTCCTGGCCGGTGACGTCGCCCACGCCGTTGAGGTAGCCGGGGGTGCGTAGGTGCATCACCGACCCATTGGAAAACTCCACCAGCGTGCGGCCTTCTTCCGGCTGCGAGGTGCGGATACCGAGCCCGTGCACAGAGGCGAAGCCCTCGCATGCGCGAACCGACACGTGCGGGGACCATGCTGCTGCGAACAATTGCTGGTGGGGGTCCTGGTGCGGCAGCCAGTCGATGATCGCGAGGGTCCGGGTGCCGTCGGTCTTGGGCAGGCTGATGCCCGGGCGGCCCATGAGGTGCGCGGAAGCGGCCGCGAGATCTGACCAGGATTCGCCCGGAACCGTCACGGCAGCGAACGTGCGGGGGGCCTGGCCCCGCAGAGTAAAACGAATGCTGATGGAGTCGTCGCTGGCAAACGGTGAGATCGAAGGGTCGTGCGTGGTGCCGGATGATGCGTCCGACGAGGAGTCAGCAGACGCATCAGGCGAGGTGTTGGACACGGGGGCGTGTGCTGGACCGTTCGCCAGGCCTTGCGGGGTGGCGGTACCGGTGGGTGCGACCTCGATGTGTTCGATGTGGCCGAGCTCCTGCAACAAACACTGGATGCTGGCGGCACAGTTCAAGGAGCCGAAGGCGGCGGCGTCGGACGCGTTGGTGGCGTCGGCGGTGTCGGCGTTGACTGCGTCGGCGGTGTCGGTGGCGTTGGCGGCGGGGCCAGTCGAATGCTCAGACATAGCTCACAGCATACTGACAACAGTGCCGCCGCGGACGGACAATGTGCGCCACGCATGACTCGCTGCAACTGACTGCAACAACAGCTAAGGCGGCGGTAGCTAAGGCGCGTAAATGTAACCCGATCGCGCACAAGTCGATATAGTCCCATGAGAGACTTTTAACGAATGCGGCAAAACTGACAACCCGGGTTACACCGGTGAAGCTGCCGCAGTCGCAAAAACACACCAGTACACGGAATCCCCCAAGGAGCAGTTGAAAGTGCGCACGCGTCGGATGTTGGCCTCCCTGCTAGTAAGCACTACCGTCTTCGGCGCGGCGCTTAGCCCAGCCCCAGTCCACGCGCAAGACCACGGACTCGACCCCGAAGGTACCGACAACCCCGGCAACACCGACACCCGTCGCGCTCCCAGTGGCTTCTCGGAACAAGGTTGGCTGAACGCCCTCATGCCTTCAGTTAACCCACAGTTCGACAACCCCATGTTCCCCAACGGGCGCGAAGGCATGCCGAAAGCACAGATCGACATGCACCCAGAGGAAATCGAACGCCTCAAGCTTTGGATGGGCGTCAACGGAGATACCGTCCGGCAAATCAATGCCTACTCCCCGTCGATGGGCCGCTGGATTCCCTTGGTGTGGTTGCCTGCGCCGGACACCAGCACGCCCCGCCCCGTCGTCTACGCATTGGGTGGCGCCGATGGGGGCTACACCGACCAACATTGGCTGAACCGCTCTGACCTGCCGGAACTTGCCCGCGAAGGTAACTACCATGTGGTCATCCCCGCCCTGGGCCGCCACTCTGCCTACACCGACTGGGTCGAGGAATTGCCGGAACAGGGCGGCAAGCAAATGTGGGAAACCTTCCTCACCTACGAGCTGCCCGAGGCACTGGAAGCCGAAATCGGTGGCGACGGCCAGCGCAGCCTCATCGGCATGTCCATGTCGGGCGGTACCGCACTGAACTACGCCGCCCACCAGCCGGGTTTCTATTCCTCTGTGGCGTCCCTGTCCGGTTGTGCCGCGAACAACACCTGGTGGGGTCGCTACGGGCTCAACCGCACCATCGAAGGTGGTGGCGGAAACGCCGACATGATGTGGGGCCCGATGAACTCCCCACTGTCTCGCTACAACGATGCTGTCCTTAACGCCGAGCGGCTGAAAGACCAGGAAAACCTCTACGTCTATTCCGCCACCGGTTTGATGGGCGCCCTGGACTTCTTCGGCGACTGGGCCCCGGCTAACAGCAACCAGAAGAAAGACCGCTGGAGTTTGGGCTTCAGCATCGAGGCTGCGTCTAACCTGTGCGCCCACCAGCTGAAGGTCCGTACCGATAGCCTGGGCATCACCGACATCGCCTACGATTTCCCAATGGCTGGCACCCACAGTTGGGACGCGTGGAACACGGCCCTGCATGCGTTCTGGCCTCGCCTTCAGCGCGGATTCGGCGAGGAGGTCGTGGTGCCGGACGTTCCTAGCTTGGGATCCTCCGACCGCGGCTCCTCCGATCCTGCGACCGGCGTTAGCACCTCCTCCGAACTGGCAGCGGGCTCCTCCGCGTTGGGTTCTTCGGATGATGACGCCGCGAGCGGCAGCGCCGCGCTCGGGTTCCTGGCGGGCAGTAGCATGGCGCTGGGTAACTCCGGTAACTCGCTGCTGCAGATGATCTTTACGCTATTCAACCTGCTGTTCGGTTGGATCAGCAGGGCAACGTTTAGCGGCTAGTTGCACTAAATTGCTGCCCTGATTACTGCTGGAAACTCTGTAGGGTGTCAGCGGTATGCACGACTGTGGCTTGAGGGCTCAGAGGTACCCTTTCCCTTGAGCGATCTGGTTTTGAATTTCAGCGGAATGCTTTCGGATGTCCTCCGAGTCTGCCTCTTCTGAAAGTTTCCCAAGATTTCGTTCAAGAGAAAATCGGTAGGCCAAGTAGATTAAAGCTACTGCGAGAATAGCCAGAAGCAACCAGAGAAAAAAGCTCATTGTTCTAGTTCTGGCCGTATCCGATCCACGCTAAGCAGGCACGCATCTGCCAGTCTTCGTGAGGCCGGTTCGCAATGTTTTTGCAAGTGTATTCATTTGGGTACCAGCCGGTGCACTTTGGCCCATTCTCGTATTCGCATTCCTTTGCTGGGAACACGTGAGGTACCTGAGCGTGAACGGGGGATGTACATATGACTACAGCTGCGACTGCTGCCAGACATACGCTTAAGTTCTTTTTTAAAGCGTTCATGTGGATCTCCCTTAGGAGTTGTGTGACTCTGAAATGAGTAGCTTCCAAAATAGAAATATTTTCCACATATAGCAACCATTTTGAAGTGATCTTAGTAATATCTCGAGGGGGTGCTAGTCCCTAATCGCTGCTAGTTGGCGGGGCCGGGCCCCTGCCGCTAGTCGGCGACTAGCGGTTCGAGCACGAACTCGGGGTGCTCCTTTTCGATGAACTGCAGGCGCCACTTGTCACCAAACAAAGCAATGAGCTCCCCATCGGTGCGGGTAAAGACCTCACACCCGCGCTGCTTGGTCAATTCTGCAGCCGTCTCCGGGGTAGTGCGCCGGGCCACTGAATAGGGGACTGGTTCGGCGATGGTCTCCACGTTGTATTCGTTGTCCATGCGGGCCATCATGACCTCGAACTGCATGGGGCCGACTGCGGCCATGACCGGCGCGGCGTCACCACGCGCATCATTTTTCAAGATCTGTACGACACCTTCGGCCGCCAACTGATCCAAAGCCTTGCGGAACTGCTTGTACTTGCCCAAGGACTTCGCGCGCAACGTGCGGAAATGCTCGGGTGCGAACTGTGGCATCGGCGGGTACTGCACCTTACGGCCTGCGTAGATGGTGTCGCCGGGTGCGAGTGTTCCTGCGTTGACCAAACCAACAATATCGCCGGGGTAGGCGGTGTCGACGGTGTTGCGGGTGCGGCCGAACACGGTGAGCGCATACTTGGTGGAGAAACTCCTACCGGACTGGGCGTGCGTGACCTGCATGCCGCGGTCGAACTCGCCGGACACAACGCGCATAAACGCCAGGGAGTCGCGGTGGTTTTTGTCCATGCCAGCCTGCACCTTGAACACCACGCCGGAGAAATCATCGGTGACGTCGCGGGCGGCGTCGAAGGCTGCAGTGGCCTCGTCGATTGCCTTCTGGGAGGACGCACGCGAGCCTGGTGAGGGGGCGAGCGCGCACAGGGTATCGAGGATCTGGTGGACGCCGAAGTTCAGCATTGCGGAGGCGAAAATTACCGGGGAGGTGGTGCAGTCCAGGAAAAGCTCCTGGTCATGCAGGGCTCCATCCATCGTCATCAATTCGACTTCTTCCGCTGCGGTCGACCACGCATCCCCTTCACGCTCTTCGGCCTGCTCCGGGCTGTAATGCTCCTCGGGGGCGATGGTGGAACCACCTGCGGTGCGGATGAAGTGGATGTATTCCTCTGGCTCACCGTCATCGCTGACCTTGGCGAGCCCACGGAAGTCGCCGGCTTCACCCACCGGCCAAAACAGGGGAGTGGGCTGCAAGCCGATCTCCTGCACGATCTCATCCATGAGCTCGAGCGGCGCCATACCGGGGCGGTCCCACTTGTTGATCACCGTGATGATCGGCAGGCCACGGGCCTTGCACACGCGGAACAGCTTCAGTGTTTGGGGCTCCAGGCCCTTCGCACCGTCAATAAGCATCACGGCCGCATCCACCGCGGTGAGAACGCGATAGGTGTCCTCAGAGAAATCCGCGTGGCCGGGCGTATCCACCAAGTTGATCATGTAGGGCTCGCCCGTGTGGCCCTCTGGTGCGTATTCGAACTGCAGGGCGGAGGACGCGATGGAAATACCGCGGTCTTTTTCCATTTCCATCCAGTCCGACACCGTGGCCTTGCGCCCTGCCTTGCCATGCACCGCACCGGCTTCGCTGATGACGTGCGCGTGCAGCGCCAATGCCTCCGTCAGAGTGGACTTACCGGCATCGGGGTGGGCGATGACGGCGAAGGTACGGCGGCGGGCGGCTTGGGCAAAAAGATCAGACACGGACGCCTATCTTACAGGCAGCAAGGCCAAACGCAGGCGCGGGTTGCGCCCGAGTGCGCACAGGGTTAGCGCTTGCGGGTGTGCACAATGTTTTGGGCGCGATCAACGCCCTCAGTGATGATTAACTGCGCAGCAACGATGGCGTCGGCCGACTGGGTGGGCAGGGTGTCGAGGATCTCCTGGGTCATGGGGCCGATCACGTGCTCGATGATCGGAACGCCAGCGGGCCGGCCGATACCCATTCGCACACGCGCGTAGGCACCGGATCCAAGCTGCGCGGTGATGGACTTCAGCCCATTGTGGCCATTATCGCTACCGCCCGCCTTCAGTTTGACCGTACCTGGCGGCAAATCGAGCTCATCGTGGATGACGATGACGCGCTCCGGAGGAATCGACCAGCGCTGTGCGAGCGCGGCGACCGCGACACCGGACTCATTCATATACGTATCCGATCGCACCAGTGCGACGGTGTTCTCGCCCCAGGTGGTGACGGCGGCATGGGCGGTGCAGCCGGGTACGGGCTGCAGAGATAGCTGCGTGCCTGAAGACTGCGGGCCCTGGCCGGGTGCGTAGTCGTCCGCGTGGTCAAGCGCGTGGTCGATGGCGAAGTACCCGACGTTGTGTGGCGTCAGCTGATACTTGGCCCCCGGATTGCCGAGTCCGATGATGAGCCACTCAGGATCTGCCGGAGTCTGTGCGACGTTAGGACCTGCAGGCGCGCGAGAAGCACATGCGTCAGAGACAGACGCGACGTCATTATCGCGGGAAGAAAAAATCTGGGCGATGCGCTGAAGGAAGCGAGGTAAAGCCATGGACACCATAGTGGCAGATCGTCAACACACAACGACACAGCGGGCGCGCCATGGCGTTGTAATGGCGGTGCGATAACGGTGGCGAGGTACAACACCTCCACAAAGTAACCCCGGTAGAGGGTAAAAGGGGCCCGAAACAAAGAAAACTTAGCTACGTTATATGTGTACTTGTTTTCTTTGAATCACACCCCACGGAAGGCGCATTCATGCCCAACAACGACTGGAACCAGCGGATCGAACTAGCAGAAAAGATGATCCCCCTGCTCGGCCAGCTCCGCCGGAACAACAACGTTGTTACCTCGATTTTCGGCTCCCTACTCGACAACGCAACCGCCGTCGATATCGTCAAGTCCCACCGCTTCGCCCGCCGCATTTCCGGCACCGAACTATCCCTGCACAAGACCTACCCGATCGTCGAACTGCTCACCACTCTTAACCTGGGCACCGCATCCATCGATCTCGGTGAACTCGCAGTCCGCTTCGACGAACGCGGCGGCGACCTCGAAGCCTTCCTCCGCGAAGAACTCGCCGACGTCATCGACGCACCCGTCACCACCGCCGACGAAGTGGACGTCGTCCTCTACGGCTTCGGCCGCATCGGCCGCCTGCTCGCCCGCATCCTGCTCGCCAAGCAATCCTACGGACGCGGCGTCAACCTCCGCGCCATCGTCGTACGCAAAAACGGCGACAACGACCTGCAAAAACGCGCAAGCCTGCTGCGTCGCGACTCCGTCCACGGCGCCTTCGACGGCACCATCAAAGTCGACGAAGACAACAACATCATCTGGGCCAACGGAACCCCCATCCAGGTCATCTACTCCAGCGACCCCGCAACCGTCGACTACACCGAATACGGCATCAATAACGCCATCGTCGTCGACAACACCGGCCGCTGGCGCGACCGCGAAGGCCTCTCCCAACACCTCAAGTCCACCGGTGTGTCCAAGGTGCTGCTCACCGCGCCGGGCAAGGGCGACATCAAGAACATCGTCTTCGGCATCAACGACGGCGACATGACCGCAGACGACCAGATCCTCTCCGCGGCGTCATGCACAACAAACGCCATCACCCCCGTCCTCAAGGCCGTCAACGACAAATACGGCGTCGAATTCGGCCACGTCGAAACCGTCCACTCCTTCACCAACGACCAAAACCTCATCGACAACTTCCACAAAGGCTCCCGCCGTGGACGCGCCGCCACCCTCAACATGGTGCTCACCGATACCGGTGCCGCCAAGGCCGTCTCCAAGGCCCTGCCCGAGTTCGAGGGCAAGCTGACCGGCAACGCCATCCGCGTCCCCACCCCGGACGTCTCCATGGCGGTGCTGAACCTCACCATGGCCGGCGACGTCGACCGCGATGAGGTCAACGAATACCTCAAGCAGGTCTCCCTGCGCAGCGACCTGCGCCAGCAGATCGGCTACATCCACTCCCCGGAGGTTGTGTCCAACGACTTCGTCGGCACCACCCAGGCGGGCATCGTCGATGGCCTTGCGACCATCGCCACCGGCAAGCACCTTGTGCTCTACGTCTGGTACGACAACGAGTTCGGCTACTCCAACCAGGTGATCCGCATCGTCGAAGAAATGGGTGGCGTGCGCCCCCGCGTCTACCCGAAGCGCAGCACCATCGACGCTATCTAGGCGGGTTAACGCTAGGCGTGCTGATCGCGCGGCCGTGGTTGGGATTTCGTGTCTGGCTGCGGCCGTTGTTTTTATGCGGTGTGCACTTTTTTCGGGTGGGCGGGCATATGCGACGGTGTTTTCACAGTTCGCTGGCTTCGGGGCGTTGGCCCACCCGATTTTTTGGTACACATTCGATAACGTGACGCCAGTTACTTTTTCTATAGGCTCGTGGGGGAACCTCCCAGCGATCCCACGGAGCAGGAGAAGCGCGACACCGGATTCACGGTGGCGTTCACGGCAGATCGACGGGGCGCGCCGGAGTTTCCCTCCTATACAGACGGCGATGGGGTCGCTTCCTATGGCTTACAGGCTTACGTGAAGGCGAGTAGCGACGGATTTTCGTTGCAGGTGAGGTCGGCGTGTGCTCCGGCGACGGCCGAGACCTTCGATAAGGCCTGCGGAGAAAGCGACCGCAGGCTCAAGGAGTTGGGGTTGGAGCCGATCCCGGTGTGAGGCGATGCGAGAAGTGGCTAGCGGCGTGGAGCGTTGCGGTTGACGGTGTGTGGGGGCGGTGGCTGCTGCTGTTAAGGTAAGCTTTGGATCGTGGATATGGACAAGCTGCGCAAGAAAGCTGCGAAGGCAGCTAAGGGGGGTAAGCGTAAAAAGTGCTGTAGGTCCAAGCCGCGGTGCAAGGGGTGTCCGGTGGTAATGCACCGTTTGAATAAGGGAGGTTGCTTGGAGCTTGATGACGCCGCGTTGCGGAAGGCTCTCAAGAAAGCACGCGCTCACTGAGTGACTGCGGCACAGGGGCGGCAATCGGCCGGGGATGGGTGATAGTTGCTGCATGACGCGTGGTTGGGATCAATGCTGTGTGCATTGAGGGCGCAATCTGACGATGTTATGCAACTAAAGTTGTATATACAACACAGTGGGGGGTATGATTTATTTCTGCAACCTACGCTAATCTACGGCAAGGAGTAACTATGAAAATGATCACTAAGGGTCTAGCGGCTGTCCTAGCTTCCAGTGCACTACTGCTCACCGCATGTGGCGGCACCGGAGAAACCACCGCGACGTCAGAAAGCACAAAAGAAAACGCAGCATCGGGCGACGCAATTACCGTCACCGACGTCGAAGGCCGCACCGTCACCTTCGACAAGCTGCCTGAACGTGTCATCCTTGGTGAAGGCCGCGGCGTGTTCGCAACCTCCATCCTCGACCGTGAACACCCTCTCGACAAGGTCGTCGGCATGGGCAACGACCTGGAAGCGTCAGCCCCCAGCTACTACGACAACTTCAAAAAGTCTGTTCCTGAGCTCGCCGACGTCACCACGATCGGCAACATGAACCACGGCGACGTCACCGTCGAAAACCTCCTCGCCCTCAACCCCGACGTTGTCGTCATGAGCGCCGACGCCTACAAGACCTCCGGCACCAACGGCCTGCTGCAGAAGCTCGACGACGCAAAAATCAAGTACGTCGTCACCGACTTCCGCCAGCACCCGCTGGAAAACACCACCAAATCCGTCGAAATGCTCGGCACTGTCCTCGGCAAAGAAGACAAAGCCAAGGAATTCACCAAAGAATGGACCGACAAGGTCAACAGCGTGAAGGAACGCGTCGAGAAGCTCAACGACCGCCCCAGCACCTTCGTGTGGCGCGCGGCCGGCCTGAAGGAATGCTGCTCCACCGTCAACGACAGCAACCTCGGCGAAATGATCAACCTTGCGGGCGGCGACAACCTCGGCGACCACCTAGTCGACGGACCGTCCGGTAGCGTCACCGCCGAACAGCTGATCGCTTCCCAGCCTGATGCGATCATCGCCACCGGTGGATCCTGGGCGCCGGACAAAGACAAGCCCGAAGTAGTGCCCCACGTAGAACTCGGCTACAACTCCGACCCGGAGACAGCACAAAAGACCCTTCAAGGCCTGCTGGCAACCCCCGGCTTTGAAGAACTGAAGGCCCCCAAAGACGACGAGTTCTTCGCCGTATGGCACCAGTTCTACGACTCCCCGCTGAACTACATCGCCATCGAGCAGTTCGCCAAGTGGCTGCACCCCGACGAGTTCAAGGACCTCGAGCCCGAAAAGGATCTGAAGGAAGCCCACAAGAAGTACGTCGCCTTCGACGCGACCGGCGTCTTCTTCGTCAAGGACGACCAGAAGTAACAGCTGGCACACACAACGCTCGGCATGCCGCCCGGCACGCCACCCGAGGAATGGAAACGGTAGGACAGTGACAACAGTCGACACCCTTGTCTCCGCACACAGACGCCGCGTCGCCCGGCGGTGGGCAATCATCGCACTGCTCATCGCCGGGGCACTGGCCGCATTCGTGACCTCCACAGTGGTCGGCCCCATCGACCTAGGCGCGAAAGAAGTCGTCCAGGGTATCTTTTCCCCGAGTAGTCTGACGGACCAAAACCGGGTGGTGCTGTGGAAACTGCGCCTGCCGATGTCAGTGATGGCGCTGCTCGTCGGCATGACGCTGTCCCTGGCCGGGGCGCAGATGCAAACCATCCTCGGAAACCCCCTTGCCGAGCCCTTTACCCTAGGAATATCCGCAGCGGCGGCGTTTGGCGGGGCGGCCGCGATCGTGCTGGGCATCACCATCATTCCGGTTGCGCAATTCAACCTCGCGGCGACCGCATGGATCTCCGCAATGGTCGCGACCACGCTGATCGTCGTGGCGTCAATACGCAGGGGAGCCTCCGCCGAAACAATGATCCTTTTGGGCATTGGTCTGGTGTTTTTCTTCCAGGCGATGCTCAGCCTGATGCAATACTCGGCGTCCGTGGAGGCTCTGCAGCAGATCGTGTTCTGGACCATGGGGTCGATGACCCGCGCAACCTGGCTGGGTAACGGAATTATTGCGGTCGTTCTGGTGGTGTCGCTGCCGATTTTCATGTGGCTGTCGTGGCGGCTGACGGCGCTTCGCCTGGGGGATGCGCGCGCGATGGCGATGGGCATCAACGTGCAGCGCCTGAGGGTCGTGGTGCTGATCATGGTGTCAGTGCTGGCGGCAACCACCGTCGCCTTCTCGGGAATAATCGGCTTCATTGGGTTGGTGGGGCCACACATTGCGAGAATTTTGGTGGGGGAGGATCAGCGCTACTTCATTCCGGCGTCCATGGCCTCCGGTGCGCTGGTGCTCGTGTGTTCACATGCGGTGTCGTTGATAATCCGTCCAGGGCTAGCGATACCGATCGGCATCATCACGGCGGTCATCGGGGTGCCGTTCTTCATCCTCATCATCATGACTAGGAAGCGGGCGAACTGGTGAACGACGTGGCGCAACACAATGAGGCTACTACGCTGCACATTGAAGACTTGAACGCTGGGTACGGCTCGCGCAACATCCTTGAAAACTTCGCGCCGCAACCTTTGCGCGGAGGCCGAGTCGTGGGGCTGCTTGGGCCGAATGCCTGCGGAAAATCCACGCTGATCAAAACGATCGCGGGCGTGCACTCCAAGCTCGGAGGCTCCGTCTACCTACGCGCCGACGACGGTGAGATACTGCAGGGCAAAGCGCTCCGCGGCGTCATTGGTTACGTGCCGCAAGACCTCCCCGGATCCGCATCGCTGACCGCATTCGAAGCCGTGTTGGTGGCGGCCAGGCGCGTCGCCGTCGGGATAAAACCCACTGAGCTGGCGGCCCGAACCATGGTTGAGCTGGACATTGGGCACATTGCGGAGAGCTACATCGGGGAACTGTCGGGAGGACAGCGGCAAATGGTGGCGGTCGCGCAGATGCTGGTGGGAGACCCCAAGGTGATGCTGCTAGATGAGCCCACCTCGGCGCTCGACCTGCACCGGCAGCTGTACCTGCTCGGGCTCGTGCGGGAACGGACGCGGCGCGCCGGGGCAGTGACGATGGTGGCGATACACGACATCAACCTGGCAGCACGGTTCTGCGATGTCCTTCTCGTCATGCGGGGCGGGGAGATCATCGCTCAAGGCGCACCGTGCGACGTGCTGTGCGAGGGACTCATCAAGACGGTGTATGACGTCGCGGCGGAGATCCTCGACCACAACGGAACCCCCGTCGTGTCGCCCACCGGGCTTTGACGCAGGCTGCCTGGGGGGGGCGGCGGCTGGGTTTGTGGGGCCGCACAGACGGAGGGGCGCTAGTTGGCGGGGTCCTCTCCTGTCTTCTCTTTGGGGTCTTCGACCTCGCTGCCGGAGGGTGTAATCATCACATCGAAGACGGGTTCCCGGTGTTGGTACAGTTCAGCGCGAACCGCCGTGGGATCCTCGGGATCGGGCAGGAACTCAAAAGCGAAAGGCGTGCCGACCGTCTGCACACCATGCTCGGTGATCAGATCAAAGACCGATGCAAACGCGGCAGGATCCAGATTGGTGACCGCACCATCACCGGCAGCTGCGGAAGATGGGTCGGAGAGCCCCGCGACGTCATCGGTGATGGTTAGCTCACCATTCCTGTTCACAATGTCATCGGACGGAGCGCAAAACGTTTCGACCGATGCCTTTCCGGAGGGGGTGACACGGTAGGACACGTGCGTCAACTGTCGGGGGGGAGCAGCGGGAATCCTCGGTGGCGCGTTTGTGCACGGCGGCGACGAGGTCCGCGATGGGTGCCTCGGTGGGGGAGAACGTGGTGATTGCGCCGAGGATGTCGTCGAGGGGCTCATCGCTGAACTGTGAACCGTCGGAATCGTCGAGGTGCCACTGCGACCAGGTGCGGGGGCTGCTTGCAGTTGCGGGAACGGTCACCGCGACGGAACCGAGTTCACCATTTTCGAGTTGGAGTGCGAGCAATTCGACCTGGTTGGCGCCGCGGTCTTTTAACTCCTGGACGTGGGTGGTGGCGGTGGTGAGGGCATCGAGGGAAGCGCCCTTGGAGAATACGCCGTGGAAGGGATTGATGGGGAGGACGGAGCACGCGGAAAGTGTGGCGACGGTGAGGAGGGAGGCGGAGAGGGTTGCGGCGGTGGTGAGGGATTCTTGGGGGCGTTTGGTGGGGTTACAAGCCAGAGGACTCCAAGGTGGCGGTCAAAGCCTCCACGTAAGCATCCACATCGGACTCCCCAGAGCTAGCGGCGGGAGCCTCAACCTGGCCCAGGCGATTAACTAGGTCGATTGCCATGCCCGCAACCTGAGCCTCCGGTGCATTAGTGTCCGCGCTCGACAGCAAGTCACTCAGAACTTTTTCGGCGACACCAACCGTCACCTCACCAGCCTGGGCACGCTGGCGGGCGAGAGCATCGGCTGCGGCGGTGAGCCCCGCGGCGTCAACACGCATGAAGGAGTGCTCGGACTGAGTAAGCGCGTAGAAGCGCTCGAAAAACTCCTGCAGCTCGTCGGAGACGCGGCGTTACTTTTCCGCACTGTTTTTGCTGCCTTGTTTGCTGAAGCGGGATAGTCGCGGCAGGACAGAGGCGAATTCGAGGCCGCTGAAGCTGATGTTGCCGCGGCGGAAGGCGTCTTCGATGAATGCGTGGGTGTTGTCTTCCCTTAAGCGTTCTTCTTCGATGATGTGGGTGAGTTCGTGCTCGCGGCGGTTGAGGACGAAGCGGCACCACTGCTCTTCCACGCGTCCGTCGTTATTGACTTCGTCAATGAATTGCTCGATGAGGTCGCGTTTGTTGCGCATGTGGGAGACGGCCTCGAGGTTCCTGGCACCTTATGAATGAACCTGAACTTATCCGTCCCGGTCTGGGAGCGCAGTGTGCAGAAGGTTTTTAGTGCTACTCAAGACGTCTTCCCAGGTAAGGTCCTTCGCCCACTCGTAGCGGAGGTTGTAATCTTGCCAGAGTTTTCCCATATGTTCACTGCTAGCGATGGCTTCCATGATGTCTGATGCCTGAGGTAGCAGTGCCATGCTGTTTCGGTTATCCATTGTGGCTAGTAAAGCCTCCTGGAGTTCTGCTTCATTGGGTAGGATATCGGAGGCGTTGGAGAGGGCGTGAAGATCGTAGAAATCACGCATCCGGGTGTTGAATGTGGCGCGTGACAGCACTGTTTGTAGCTTCTCTGCGATGATCGTTGCTGTCGGGTAGACCAACATTGGAATTGGTTCTGAAAACATCGCCGTTAAGGAGCGAGATAGTGCCCGTGGCGTGATTGCGTGCCCTGTAGAGATATCAACCTTCACGGGTGTTCGGGTGCGGTCGAACGTAGCGGTGAGGTGGGCGCGGATTCCTTCATAGCTAGCTTCTTCCATGATTTCTTCTAGTCGGTCAAGGGTGAAACTGACATGATCTCCGGTTTCGATCTTGATGACTTCATCGATGAACTCTTGGGTAGCGCCGAGACTGATGGGTATTCCATGCATGGTGGTGTCTATGTCCATTGTGGTGCGGAGGTTCACTCCGACTAGCTGGGAGATTAGTAATCCTCCCTTCAGGACGAAGCTCTCTCGGTATCCGGAGCGCGATACCCGATCCAAAAACCTTTCCATCATGTAGATCCGCAACAGAATACGTGGGTCGACTCCGCACTCGCGGGCTAAGCGTTTGATTTGTCCTTTGAGCTGTGCGGCGTTGGTGATGCTCATAGCAGAATCTCCAAGTAGTGGGTGACCGTCCCCCGTACACCCAGCCTGTCGGCATAGGACGATAGTAACCCGAGCTGTTTGTCGCCGCGTCGGGCATAACTTTGTAGCGCACTAGTGAAGCATTGAGTATCAAACGCCGCACGCGAGCGAATGATGTCGCACATGGTGCGTTCTAGGTCGTAGCAAGGAACGTTATGTCCGTCGGGGGTGGTGACAACGGTTTTCCCCATTTCGAGTAGCTCGGGTTTGATGTAGAACGCACGTGCGCCGGAGGCTCGAAGCGTGGATGCGTTGTATCCGGAGGGGACCGTGACGGTTAGTGCGGCAGGCTCCCGGTCGGTGAGTGCATGGATGTACAAGGCGCTGTGGTGTGAGAAAACTGCCCGCGGCCACCGTATAGAGGCGAGCCACATTTCATCATTCCATCCGTTGGGGTCCCCGTATACGCCTTTTGACAGGCGCTTCAATCCATGGGTTTTAGCAAACTTATACACAGTCGGTGCGCTGATACCCAGTTTGGTAGCTTCACAGACCTGCAGGATGCCGTCGTTGGTTTCTATGAGTTTTTCCAGCACTTGTTCCTGCATTCAAGACTCCTAGAGTTTATGTTTACGCTTATACTACAGATGATCTAAGCGTAAACGTAAAAGAAGAGCGCCGGTAGCTGGCGTCTGATATAGCGGGTGCCAGGTATTAAAAGGACCGGCCCTGGACTCCCACCGTGGTGGGCAGCGGAACCGGTCGTGCTAAGTATAGGATATCTGTTCCATCCTCCAGCGGTCCAGGATGTTGACGTCGCGCAGGGCGGCCGTGGCTACCGCTCGCCCCAACGGCCCTCGCCGGCCTTTTGTCCCAGCTCTCAACTCTTAGGATAAGATTCTCAAATCACTTTAGTGGTGATTTTTATGACTCGATCTGAAAGGAGTTGTGACTTGTCTCAACCTGTTAAATCTGTTGATTTGGCCGGGCCCACTGATGTTGTGGGACGGGTCCGCAAGGTTCTAGACGCAGAAGCTGAGAGTCTGGTCGCGTTACGTCGGGAACTCCATCAGATTCCCGAGTTAGCGTTGGACCTACCGCAGACCGCCAGCCGCGTCCGTGCGGAGTTTGAGGCGTTGGGCTGCGAGATTACCGATGCCAGGGAGGTCAGTGGTTTTGTCGCCGTTCTTCGTGGCGGAGGCTACGAGCCAGGGGATAAGCATCCGACTGTGTTGTTGCGTGCAGACATGGATGCTCTTCCGGTGGTTGAGGAGACCGGCGTGGAGTGGGCGTCGACGAACGGCGCGATGCATGCTTGCGGGCACGATATGCACATGGCAGGAATTGTTGGTGCGGCGCGTGCTTTGCATGCGGTCCGTGATCGTCTTGTGGGCGATGTTCTTTTCTTCCTTCAGCCTGGTGAGGAGGGCTGGGATGGCGCTCAGCATCTGATTGATGAGGGCCTCTTGGAGGCGTCGGGTGCTCAACCAGATCATGCTTATGGTCTGCATGTGTGGTCGGGCGTTTCCCGTCGGGGATTATCACTACGCGTCCGGGGGCTTTGATGGCCTCGACGGACAGTATGCATATCGAGGTTAAGGGTCGAGGTGGGCATGGTAGTGCTCCATTTTTGGCGTTGGATCCTGTGCCTGTGATTGCGGAGATTATTACGCAGTCTCATGTCGCTGTTACTCGGGAGTTTGATATTTCGGATCCTGTGGTTGCAACGTGTGGGGCGGTACTGGCCGGGACCACCTCGAACGTGATTCCGGATTCCGCGCGGGCGTCTTTCACCCTTCGTACTTTCAGCGAGGCTAACCGTCAGCGTTTGCCTGATGTGTTGGAGCGACTCGCTCGGGGGATTGCCGCGGCTCATGGGATGGATGTGGTTGTGGAGAGGGAGATTTTGTATCCGCCCACGATTAATGACGTCGCGGAGGCTGCGTTTGTAGAGCAGGTTACGGATGCGGTTTTCCCTGGGCGTTTTGCGGAACTTCCTGCGCCGTTGGGTGCTGGTGAGGATTTTTCGAAGATTTTGCAGCGTATTCCGGGTTGTTATGTGTTTGTGTCTGCGGTGCCTGAAGGGGTGGATGCAGAGTCTGCTCCGTTTAATCATTCGCCTCGGGCGTTTTATGACGATTCTTATCTGACTGATTGCAGCTTGTTGCTTGCTTCGTTGGCTGTTGCGCGGTTGTGTCCGTGACAGCGGGCGACAGTGATGACGGTTAAGGGTTTTGTTTTCTCCACATGAAAGGGGTGCTCTGATGAGTGCTACGAATTCTGCGGTTGTTCAGAGCGATATTGCGAAGCAGTCGCATGCTAAGACTTTGTTCGGTACGGGTGTAGGTAATGCGCTCGAGTGGTACGACTGGATGGTGTACGGCAGTTTTGCTGTGTATTTCTCCACTCAGATTTTTAATGGCGAGGACACTAAGTCTGCGTTTTTGAAGACGATGGCGGTGTTCGCGGTCGGTTTCGTCGCTAGGCCTTTTGGTGGTTTGGTGTTTGGTTGGGTGGGGGACCGGTTTGGGCGCAAGCATTCTTTGAGTTTTGCGGTGTTGAGTGCGTCGTTGGGTTCGTTGATTATTGCGTTGTGCCCCACGTATGAGCAGGTGGGTTGGGTCGCGTCTGCGATTTTGTTGTTGGGTCGTTTGATCCAGGGATTGGCTCATGGTGGTGAGTTGCCGGCGGCGCAAACTTATTTGGCGGAGCATGCTCCGCGGGAGCATCGTGGGTTGTGGGCTTCGTCTATTTACATCACGGGCACGTTTGGGTTGCTCTTTGGTTTGGCGTTGGGTTTGATCCTGCAGAATGTGCTTACTGACGGTCAGATGAATTCTTTCGGTTGGCGTATTCCGTTCATTGTTGGCGCTGTGCTTGGTCTGTTTGCTCTGTTCATGCGTTCACGTATGGAGGAGTCTGCTGTCTTTGAGGATTATCAGGAGGCCACTGCGGAGGATTCCCGCGAGGCTGTTCTGAGGTCTGTGGTGAAGAATTGGCGCACTGGCTTGAAGGTCATTTTGATGACGTCCGGCCTGACGGTCGCGTACTACATTTGGTCTGTGACGATGCCGTCGATCGCTTCTACTTCATTTGGTTACTCCGCGAACCATGCGTTTACGGCATCGTTGATGGGTAACATTGTGTTCATTATTGCGCTGCCTATTTGGGGTTGGCTGTCGGATAAGGTTGGCCGGAAGCCCACGATTATTGTTGGTCTTCTTGGCTGCGCTGTGTTGTATATTCCGCTGATCAAGCTTGTTGAGGGCGGCCAGTTGTGGCAGTTGACGGCTGCGATTTGTATCCAGCTGATTTTGCTGTCTGGCTTCTTGTCTCATGCGCCGGCTACGTATGCGGAGATGTTCCCGACCCAGCAGCGCACTGCTGGTTTCGGTATTCCTTATGCGCTTGCGATTGCTGCTTTTGGTGGCACCGCTGGATACGTGCTGACGTGGGTGGGGGATCCCTATAAGTTCGCTTGGTACTCCATCGCGCTGTTGGTTGTTTCAGTTATTACCGTGGCGACACTACCGGAGACCAAGGGCAAGGACCTTTCGGTTCACTAGTTTTAAGCATTAATGACGCCGCGTCGGTTTTGCCGGCGTGTGAGTCCATGCTGGCTGCGCAGCGTGGGATTCGCGTCGGCCTGAGCACCATTAACAACGTGAGGGAGGAAAGCCATGCGCCCACTCTATACGGGTGGCGCGTACAGATGGCTGGCTCTGAAGGGTTGTAGCTGGGTGCGGCGCGAACTTATTGATCAGCGTCTTGAAAACGTTACGCCGAAGCAGTCCCTCATCGACCAGGCCGTAGCGGCGTTAAAAATCTGCGAGCAGGAAAATAGCCTACTATTCTGGGACACACACGGTGCTGAAATCACCGGTGCATAAAAGAACCCGATCGGATGGCAGTCCGATCGAGGTTTCGGGCAAAGCCCGTCTAGTTGAGAAGTCTGATGAGCTCAACTAGTGCGGTCGTAAGGACCACAAGCTCGGTCAGCAGTTTTACTACCTCGCTAAAGGTGCTGCTGGCCGAGCTTTTGCCTAAAATGACAACCGTGACTGACACACCCCGGCGCTCCCCGCGGCGTCATTTCACCCGCTGGGTTGTTGAACCGGGCGACACGCTTGCAGCCATCCTGGCCGAACGACCCACGCGATGCGGCGTCTACATCATCGAATTCGCGAACGGGGAACGCTATGTAGGCGAAACGGAAAACATTCAGACTCGCTTCGCCACACACGTCCTACGCTCCGGGCAGCACGCACCGTGGAAAGACGCCGTCGCACTCCAATTCTGGCCCCTACCGAGATTCAGCCGCGCCGAACGCCAAGTCGAGGAACGGAAACTCATCGAAGAACTGCGCGCACAAGGCCACACGCTGCGTAACCGCACTTGGAACCTTTACTCCACACAGCCCGGAACACTCGACGGTACCCTCGACGCCGACACATTCGAGCACTGGGCAGCCGGCACCATCGACCACGCCATTCGTCGGGACTGGCACGAACCAGATGCTGTCCTAGAGCGTTGCATCCGCGACGGCTCCAAACTCATGCGCAACACTGCGGCCGTCCCGGGGTTATACGGCGCAATTATTGATGACGTCGCGTCGGTACTTCACCGCACCATCCCCATGCCGGTCACGTTGGAGGCCAAACGCTGGACTTTAAGCGACTTCCCTTCGACCAGTGGTGGCCGCTTTGTCACACTTAACGTGGGAAGACTAGAGGTGTACTTCGCGCCCCGCGAATGGGATGACCCGTGGGTGGTGCTCAATGCTGCGTTGGGAACCGTGCAGAAGATTAAACGCGAACGACAGCTCAAGGAGTTGGACGCCGTGGCCAATAGTGGAGCATACAAAGGACACCCCGTTGACCAGTTTGCTTTTGGTGCGGGTGAGGTCGCGGAAGCATTTGACCGGTCGCCAGCATTGCTGGAAGGCGTGCGCCGGTTGACGATGCAGTTGATGCGGCGGGAAACCTCTGGCCTGTTCGCACGTCATCACAGTGAGGTGCTGGCGACCGAGGTATTCCGCTACATGCATGTCAGCTACTTTGATGGTGACACCAGCGGGTAGTTTTATACGTCCCATCCTTCTTTTCTGAAGAAGTACTCCGCGATGGCGTGCTTGACCGGGCTATCGGCCACGAAGGTTCCGGCACGTAGTTCGCGCCGGGCGTGGCTCATCGCTTTATTAAACTCCGCCTGCGGGAATTGCTTTTGCACATGCTCTGGCAGTAGTGACCATGCCCCGAAGGAGTGCGACGGCAATCCACGTTGTGGGCCCAGGAGTGCGCGTAGGTTGTGTTCGCGCTCAAAGTCGGCGACACTTCCTTGCCGCCGGCTGCGACTGATTGATGGCTTTGTTTTCCCGCTCCCGGTTGCGGTGCCGGCTGCTCCTGCCATGGGGGCGGCCCCCATCATCGGCCCCATTGGTCGACTGCTTGCGCTGCTGGAGCCTGCTGTGGTGGTGGGGGACTGCAGCGCAGCATTACTGCCGATTATGCTGCGACCTGCACCACCACCGGGTGTGCCGGGGCCTGTGATGCTTCGGCCACCGATCCCGCCGATACCACGAAGGGATGTGCCCCCGCCGCCACCACTACCGCCGATCCCGCCAGTGCCGCGCTGGGTGAGTTTGTCTGATAGTTGTCGGCTGAGTTTTTCTCCCGCCAGGCCACTGATCAACGGCCTAGCCCCACTCCCGGTGGTGGGTGTAGTGCCAGTTGTTGTGTGTTGTGCGGCGGTTGCTTTGAGTTGCTCTAGTGCCGGGGTAAAAGCGCCGTGGCTGCCTGCGGATGGATTGGTGGCAAACACTTGTGATGGGTGCATCCCCTGGGTCGGGTTAAGGCTAGTGCCGGGAGCGCCAGAGAGACCGGAGGTAGGTGTGGGTGCTGTGGGTGTGGCGGCGGCTTGGTGCGTGCCGACCTGCTGTAAGTCTCCACTTGTTGCGTTGATGTCGGTCAGTGAGCCACCTGTGCCAATCGTGTTGGCTTGGGTAATGGTCTGTTCGCCCGCGATGGGTGCGACGCTGGTGGAGTTTGCGCCTGCGACAGAACGTTTACCGGTGTGGCCGGCCTCCCGTTCGCCGGCTTGGCCGAGTATGTCCATGAGGGTGTTAAACGGTGGTATGGCTCCGGTGGTTTGTGTGCTGAGCACGCTGGCGAAGGCGTGGAGGAAGGCGTGTTCTGCTGCTTGTTGGGCAAAGGGGTTGGGCAGTGCTGCGATCATGGCTTGTGCTTGGGCGATGGTGGTGGTTGCTTCGGCGTGGATGGCGTTCATCAGGGAGACGTTGGTGGCCATGGTGTGGGCGGTGTCGATGAAGTGTTGACCCGAGGTGATGATGGTGTTGATTTGCTCGCCTGCGGCGGTGAAGGTATCCCCGTGGTTGTTGGCGGCGAGGTTGCTGGCGGCTTGACGTACATCGTTGACGACTGTGCTGAGCGTGTTAGCTAGGTTCCGCCAGGTGTGTTCGGCTGAGCTGAAGGCCCCCGTGTTGGTACTTGCTAGTGCGTTGGCGAGCCAGGTGAGGGATGTTTCAGCGTGGGCGATTGGTGGTGGGAAGTTAAAGGGGGTGATGGTGGTGTCGGGTCGGGTGGGGAAGTGCTGTGTGCTGTCCCCGATGGTGGCACCGGCGTGCGTGTCGTTTGGTGTGGTGGAGATGGTGTTGGCGACTGTGTCGAGTTGGTTGCGCAGTGTTGTGTCGGTGGTGGTCAGTGCGTTGGTGGTGGCGTTGAGGTTGTCGGCGACCCATTGGAGTTGGTCGGCGTAGTTTTTGAGTACTTGGTATGCGGAGCCCTCCTGGCCGGAGAGCACATTTGCATGCCCCTGCGCTAGTTCCCGGAGACCGGAGACCTGGGTGGCTGCATTCAGCATGTCATTGGATGCCTGGGATGTTAAGAGTTGGGTTGTTTTTGCCCCTTCTCTGAATTGGGAAGCGGCCTGGGTGACTTGTTCTGGAATATATGAAAGCATGTTTCCCCCGTTCTTTTACTGAAAAATCAAGTCTTTTATTTTGATCCTAGGAGACTGCGGGCGACAGCTTCTGCTGTATCGCAAGAGTCAATTGGTGTGCGGTCTGGCCCTTCACGTGATGTTTTAACTAGAAGTTGCCCTTTATCTGTTTTGGCAACGATCAAGCAGGAGTCGTCTAATCCTTCTGGAAAGATTTGCCAGGTGGACTCTTCAAGTCCAGCCAGAGGCCGTGGCTGAACCCGGCTTTTGGATAGTGGATTGCTTGCGCTCACAGGGGAGACGCCGATGTAGACTTCTGTTTCATCGGATGTGCTGTGGGCCTTGAAATAGCCACACGGTTTGATGTCGCTGTCTGGGAACGCGAAGCTGTTGCCGAATTTTTCGAGGCCGAGCTTTTGCTGCATTGCTTCCGGCATATCGCAGGGGTCCCAGACGTCGAAGCCCGGTTGGGTGTAGATCTCCGGTTCATCTGGTTCCAGTGGGCGTAGTGGGGCAGTGGTGTCCCTTGTGGGCCACTGCGTGTCAGGATTCGCCTCAGCCATGTGGGTGGCGGAGGCTGCTGTGGGTGTGGATTCCCCGGCGGCGTCATTGCTTTTGGACAGTTGCCCCGCGGCGAACCCGACGGCGAACATGACAACGAGCGTAAGCAGCAGGCCGAGCACGATGAAGGCGATCTTGGTACCTTTGCTCAGGCCTTGTTTGTCTGGTTCAGGTTCCGGTTGGCCGGGTGGAACGAACACTCCTTGCTGCATGCCAGAGCTTTGCGGAGTGCCGAATGTGTTTCCGCCGCCGGTGGGTGGTTGTGAGTGTGGTGGATACATCTGCCTTTCCCCTTTTAGTTCACCGGTGTGCGGTGAACGCTTAGAACATTCCCCTCAGGTGAGCGCCCAACCCGTGGCGTGGGGTGGGATGTTCACCGTGGCGGCGCGCGGAGATGACTGTCTGAGCGCCGTCAATGTACTTAGACGTAAAAGATACCTGAATCGGTTCCATGGGATCTTAAAAAATTTGCATCATCCGTCGACTCTTAATTATCTGTAGCTGAGCACACCGTCTAACAGGGTTTTTATTTCGGCTCGACAACGTGCCGAGCACCGGCTATGCTGCACGAGCGAGGGTAATTACCCCAATTGTGGTGTGGTTAAAGTTTTCAAGTATTTGAGATCTGGAACACTTTCTACTGTATGGTCTAAAAGGTACGGTAGCTAGACCTTTTAAGGAGGCTTGCAGTGTCAACCGTTTCAGAACTAAAAATTCCGTTCAAGGACGGATTTACCTGGGTGCGTGTAACTTCCCCGGACAACAATGAACAAGGTGCTCTGCCATTGGTGATTCTTCACGGTGGGCCTGGCTTCTGCCATAATTATCTGCTGCCTCTTGAACGTCTCGCAGATGCGACTGGGCGGGTCGTTGTACATTACGATCAATACGGCTGTGGCAACTCGACACACCCCACTGGGGTAGATGAGGATTTTTGGACCCCAGCGCTTTTTGTGGAAGAGCTTCAAAATGTTCTCAAAGCTCTTGACATCGATGCCTGTCATGTCCTCGGACAGTCATGGGGAGGAATGCTCGCGGCCGAGGTGGGCATTGCCGGGGCGGAACAAGTGAAGTCTCTCGCTATTTGCAACTCGCCGGCCTCAATGGAGCTTTGGATGCAGGCTGCTCGTGAATTGAAGAAGCAACTGCCCGCCGAGGTTCAGGAAACGATGGCGAAGTACGAGGAAACTGGTGACTACGGTGCACCGGAGTATCAGGCTGCTACTCAGGTTTACGACGATCACTTCGTACTCCGCGTTCTAGGTGGTCATCCGGCCTATGAAGCTTCAAAGCAGGCTGTTGAGGCGGATCCGACTGTTTACAACACTATGAATGGTCCTAACGAATTTCATGTAGTTGGCACCCTTCGTGAATGGTCTGTGGTTGGAAAACTTGATGCAATTTCCGTGCCTACCTTGGTTCTTGCTGGTGAATTTGATGAAGCGCAGCCGATTACTTGGGAACCTTTTGTTGAAGAGATCCCGAGTGCTCGAGCTGTTGTGATTCCTGGGGCTAGCCACTGCTGCCACCTGGAATTCTCAGAGTTGTTTGATGCAGAAATTATCAAGTTCCTTAATCAGGTTGAGAATAATGAAGGGGACCAGCAGTCATGAGCTCGGATGGAAATAAGGCAACACAGCAGCTAGAACAATTTGGATACAAGCAAGAGCTGTCACGTTCCGTTTCAACCATTGACCTGATTGTCTACGGTCTGATTTTTATGGTTCCGATTGCCCCGTGGGCAATCTATGGCGAGGTGTACAACCTATCGAAGGGGATGGTCCCGCTCGTCTATGTCATCGGGCTCGTGGCCATGATCTTTACTGCCTTGAGCTATGGACAAATGGCCAAGGCGTTCCCGCTTGCAGGTGGCGTTTTTAGTTACGTTGGGCGTGGAACCAACCCCCGAATCGGTTTCTTCGCGGGTTGGCTAATGCTGCTCGACTACCTTTTGGTCCCGACTCTTTTGTACGTCATTGCGGCTGAATCAATGGTGGGTATTTTCCCCGGGACGCCGCGTTGGCTTTGGGGTTTGGTCTTCGTAGCCATTAATGTGGCTGTGAACCTCGCCGGTGTGACCTCGCTTAAGCGCATGAACAGGCTTTTCCTGGCGATGGAGCTAATCTTTGTTTTCTTGTTCCTTTTCCTAGGTATTAAGGCCTTGATGGGACATGAACTTCCGGGAGCTCATTGGTCGATTGAGCCACTATGGACGCCTGAGTATGTAACCCCTGCTCTTATGGCTTCGGCGCTGTCGGTTGCGGTGCTTAGCTTCCTTGGTTTCGACGGTATCTCCACGCTGGCTGAGGAATCTACTGAGGGGTCGAAGGGGCCTGCTCGTGCGATGATCATTGGGCTTTTCATCGTCGCAACCCTCTTCATCGCACAGACCTGGGTAGCTTCCTCCCTGTCTGGCAGCTTCGTCGAGGTGCCAGAGGATCGGGTTGGTAACTACTTCTTCGATATCGTCGGAGCTATTGCAGGTACAGGCGTTATGAAGGCCTTCTTCCTTTGCAATGTTCTGGCGGTAGGCATAGCGAATTCAATGGCTGCGCAAGCAGCTACGAGCCGACTGCTGTTCTCGATGGCACGCGACGGACACCTCCCTCGCTTCTTGCGCCACATTAACCACAAGAAAGTCCCAAGCAACTCGATTTTGTTTGTTGGTGCGATTTCTGCACTGTTGGTTCTCGTCTTCGCTGGTCAGATTGCCACGATGAGTTCGATGGTTAACTTCGGCGCCTTGGCTTCCTTCGCGATGCTTCATCTAGCAGTACTGTATTACTACGGGTACAAGAAGCGTTCGCGATCAGTCTTTCACACATTGTTCCCATTGCTGGGATTTGTGATCGTTGGCTTCGTGCTAATAAATGCAGGAGCAGAGGCCCACATTGCCGGCGGACTGTGGTTCTGCGTAGGGCTGATTGCATTTGTTATTAATAGCCGTCGAGGCGTGGACTTCTCGCTTCCGGAAGAACTTGGGCATTCCGCCTAAAAAGTAGGAAAAGGAGAGACGGACATGAGCACAATCGGATCGAAAGATAGGATCCTTGCTTTTGAGCCGACAATGCTGCCGGTAGCGCAGGTTGCACCTGGAGAAATCTTTACAGTGGAAACGCTGGATTGTTTTTCTGAGTCAATTCAGGATGAATCAACGTTGTTCAGCTCTGTCGGTTGGGAGTGTGTAAATCCTGCTACGGGCCCAATAGAGATTCGGGGAGCTAAACCCGGAGACACATTAAAGGTAGAGATCCTCGATATCACAGTGGGCGATATGGCCACGATGACGACCCATCCAGACTATGGTGCGCTACCAGGTTCTGTGGAGGAGCGGACTCGGAAAGTGCCGGTCATTGATGGAAAAGTCCATTTTGGTGATTCCCTTTCGTGGCCCGTGGATCCTATGATCGGAGTCATTGGAACCGCTCCCAAAGAGGGAAGCATTGCTACAGGGGTGCCAGATGCACACGGCGGCAATATGGATACTAAGCACATTCGAGCCGGGGCAACACTGTATCTCCCCGTAGAAGTCGAAGGGGCTTTGTTATGCCTGGGTGATTTGCATGCATTGATGGGCGATGGTGAAGTTGCGGTGTGTGGTGCCGAGATCTCAGGAAAAGTAACTCTACGAACCGATGTTATTGAGGGGCGTCCCCTGCCACTGCCTAGCCTTGTCTCGGGTGATGCCTTCTACTCGATCTGCTCCAGGGAGAGTCTCGACGATGCGGTGCAGGAAGCAGTCCGAATGATGCGTGATTTTGTAGCAGAGAAAAGCTGTCTCGACCCCACGGATGCTCTCATGTTGCTGTCGCTGGTGGGGGACACTCAGATTTCTCAGATTGTTGATCCGCAAAAGACAGCCAGGTGCCATCTTCCGTTGGCTGTACTAGATGCTTACGGCATTAGTCTGCCTTGACCGGCCGGATCTCTGCGGCGATGCGAGCACGATGGATGACTTCCAAGTCTAGGAGCACATGGCGTTCCGCGACACTGGAGGCTGTGTTGGCATCGCCTTTTTCTATAAGTTCCACAAGGCGGCTGTGGTCTGACGCCGCGCGTGCTTCGAGGTCTTCATGAACATTCGCCCCGCCCCACGGATGCTCTGGAGCCGAAAAGCTTACTCTCTTTTCAAGAAACAACACTGCATCTGTCAGTGCTGGTGAGGCTGCGGCTTTGAAGATCGACTGGTGAAATTCACCGTCAGCTATTTGTTTACTACGCCCGGTCGGAGCTTCGATAAAACGAATATTTGCCGACTGAATGAGGTCGACATCTTCCTGCGTTTTGTTGATGGCGGCTTCAGCGGCGAGTAAGCCGTAAATCTTGCTCATCGCCTTTATTGTGTCGGTGATATTCTGTTCGTGCGCTATCAGGAGCTCCACAGCTTCTGACGTATTTGCCTGATTGGGCGGAAGAACAAAATAGCCACCTCCGCGCCCCACTCGAACTTCAAGTAGACCTTCCTGGGCGAGTGAATGCAAGGCCTTGCTAGCAGATGCACGCGAGGTCCCCAGCAGAGGAGCGAGATCACGCTCACTGGGAAGAGATGTTCCTGGTAGGTACTCTCCAACAACTAGAGCAGTAAGTAGTCGCGCACGCAGGGCTTTTACTAGTGGTGTTGACACGACTTATCAGAATTCCTCTTTGAGCTCAGCAGGGACAATTGCTCCGATCTGTACCTGTTTCTGCCATCCTCCTGAAGGGATGAGCCACCTGTCGGGTTCTTGTAAGAATTCCGATATGCAGGCTTGAGCTGCGCCAACGGATGTCGCTTCGTCACCTAACAAAGACGTCTCTAAGGAGACGGGGCGCCATTCGTAGCTCAGTGTGTGTGCCTTCAGCTGCGTACTAATTGATTCACTCATGTAGGGGACCAGCAGGCGGTATTGTCCTCCCAAAACAATGGCTGGAGCGTCGACAAGGTTGCAGTAGATCGCCAGGGCTTTACCCAGAAGCCTGCCCGCACGGCTGACGATGCGGGTTGCTACTTTATCGCCCTTGTGGAGCTTTGCCAGAAGCAAGCCAAAGGGGGCGTTGTCGCCGATACCTGTGGCATTCAAGATTGAATGAATGCCCGCAGCAGCTTCTAAACACCCGTTAGAACCACACGAACAGGCCAGCGATTCGTCTGCAATTGGGAGATGTCCAATTTCTCCTGCCCACCCGTGCGGGCCAGGGTCCACAGTTCCACCGCGCACCCACGCTGCGCCGAGACCTGTGCTGCCGGATATATAGAGGAAATCCTGGCAAATAGTAGTCGATGATTCTCGGCGAAGACGCGCTTCAGCCAGGGCTGCAAGGTTGGTTGCATTGCTGAAAGACAGTAACGCCGAACAAGTCTCCGAATGCATTAGAGCTTTCAGATCGACGTTAGACCACCCCATACTGGGGGAGTGCAGGAGCAAGCCAGTTTCGGGATTGAAGATGTCCGAAACTCCGCATCGAATGGCATAAAGGTTCAGCCTCGAGCGTTCTGCTTGAGCAATCAGCACTTCGACGCTTTCTTCCAAGGCTGAAAGCGTCGCCTCGGGTGTGACAGATGGCAACGGTCGCTGAACTTCCGCAAGTTTTGCTGGCTCGTGCCATAGCGCAACGACCTACGGTGCTGCTTCTTGATGAACCCACCAAGGGCGTTGACATTGGCGTGAAGAATCAGATCCATGACCTCCTGAAACACATGGCTGAGGAACAAGGGTTGACTCTGATAGTGGCTTCCTCCGAAGAGGAAGAAATCTTGAATCTAGCGGACCGAGTCGTGGTCTTCGCCAAGGGAAGTGCGATCACTGAGCCGATTTCTACCGGCGCGCTCGACGTCGCCCGCCTCCGCGAGCTCGCCTGGAGCTAGCCCGCACAGGAGGGGTTATGAAGGGCTTCTCCCGCTACAATCGCGGCGATATCCCACAGCAAGCGGGCGGCAACTTTCGCCGTCCGCCCATCAACGTCAAACCCTGGATTCAACTCCACCACGTCCACCAGCCGTAGCTTTCCACTTGTCGCCACTTGGCAGGCGAGTGCACGAATAGTAGCCAGATCGACGCCAAGCCCCGCAGGTGCGCTTACGCCCGGCGCGACACCGGCTGGCAGGACATCCAGGTCAATCGACAAATGAATCACGTCGTGTGATTCGAGGAAGTTCGCTACGACGAAGTCTGCTTGGTCGATCTGCCAATCTTCCACGTAGGTTGCGCCCAGACGGTCAGCCTCATCGAACAATTCCTGCGTGTTATTCGGCCTTGAAACGCCTACTACCAGGTAGTCTGGTCCGCAATCGAACTGTTCACAGATTTGCAAAAATGGGGTTCCTGACGTCGCCTCTTCCGCACGCCGCAGGTCAAAATGTGCGTCCAAATTAATCACGCCGACACGAGGGGAGCGTGAGCTTTCGTTGGTGCGGGAGTCCCTCGCGGCGTCATCGTTGAGCCCATGGCGTAGGCCGCAATGGGAGCCGTAGGCGGTTTCGTGGCCCCCACCGAGGACAAACGTCACGGGATGTGAGCTCACTGATGCGGCCACCGCCGCTGCTAATTCTTGGTGGCCTTGCTCGAGGTCTGTTCCTCCAACAGTGACGTCGCCGTGATCAACAACGCTCAATTGACCATGCACTGCCAGCGGTGCGAGTGCCTGTCGCAGTGCGGTAGGTCCCTCGGAGGCCCCCGGTCGCCCGTGGTTGCGCCTCACCCCCTCGTCACTTGCGAAACCCACAATGCCTACCGTGCTATCGCCCGAATCAGTGACGATATGATGCCAGCGGGGCCCGTCGCTACGTCCTGTCCAGATGCTCATGATTGCACTATAGAGTGTTGTCATGAGTCCCGGGAAGAGTCGCGTACCAGCCGCTGCCAATACTCTTGCAATTCTGCAGGTGCTTACAGCCGCTGACGTGCCCATGTCTGCAGCCCGCATCACTCAAGAAACTGGCTTGCCGCGATCAACGGTGTACCACCTATTGTCCGTCATGGAGCAGGCGGGTTTTGTTGTTCACTTGGCGGAAGAGCAAGCCTACGGGTTGGGGGTTGCGGCGTATGAGATGGCGAGCTCCTACTCCCGTCAACAGCCTCTGGTTCGCGTTGGTAGGCGATACGCGGCGGCGTTGGCTATGCAGGTGGGTGGCAGTACGCACATTAGTCGTCTGTCTGGTTCGGAGGTTGTGTATCTGCTGGAAGAACGCGCGCCGGATGCGGTGCGTTTGCTAACCGATGTGGGGGTTCGCCTCGATGCTTATCGGACGGCTAGTGGTAAGGCGATGATGGCGTATCTTCCGGCTGCTGAAGTCAAGGCTGCGGTCGGTGTCCACGATGTAGGCGGGCGGGATTTCTCGGAGTTCGAGCATGATCTTTGTATTGTGCGGCAGCGGGGCTGGGCGGAGGAGACAGGCCTGGTAAGTCCGGGGCAGGAGAGTCTTGCGGTGCCTCTCTTTGATCATTTGGGTCGTGCTAGCTCATCGTTGGCTCTTACCTATCGTCAGGGATCCTTGGCGGAGTCTAAAAAACAGCAATTGCTGGCGGAAATGGTGGAGACGGCCGGAAAAATAGCCAGCACCGTGTACGGAAGTAACGTGCTTCACCTGCATAATCTTGGATCCCAGACAATATAGTTCTTCAACCGCTGGGAATCTTTAGTATCGGCCCTTACATTTGTGGCAATCCACAATCCAAGTCATAAAATGTGAAGGAGCCACAATGAGTGAAACCACCACTAACACAAACGGCAGCAGGGTCATCCGCGCCCCCCGCGGGACTGAGCTGAATGCAAAGTCCTGGCAGACTGAAGCACCCCTGCGCATGCTCATGAACAACCTCGATCCCGAGGTAGCCGAACGCCCCGAAGACCTCGTTGTTTACGGTGGCACGGGTAAAGCTGCCCGCAACTGGGAAGCCTTTGACGCTATTGTCGAGACCCTCAAAACCCTTGAAGATGACGAGACACTTCTTGTTCAGTCCGGAAAACCCGTTGGTGTGTTCCGTACTAACGAGTGGGCGCCTCGCGTCCTAATCGCTAACTCCAACCTCGTTGGTGACTGGGCAACGTGGCCGGAGTTCCGCAAGCTCGAGGCCGAAGGTCTCATGATGTACGGCCAAATGACCGCCGGCTCCTGGATCTACATCGCCACGCAGGGAATCCTTCAGGGCACCTTCGAAACATTCGCTGCGATCGCGCGCAAGCGTTTCGGTGGAACCCTCAAAGGTACCATCACTCTTACCGGAGGCTGTGGTGGCATGGGCGGCGCACAACCTCTCGCGGTGACGCTCAACGGCGGTGTGTGCATCATCGTCGATGCCGATCGCTCTCGCCTCGAACGCCGTCAGTCCAAGCGCTACCTCGGCTGCGTTGCCGACTCGCTTGATGACGCCGTGTCGCGCGCTCTGGCCGCGCAGGCTGCGGGCGAAGCACTGTCCATTGGCTTCGAGGGCAATGCTGCTGAGATTTTCCCCGAGCTTCTTCGCCGTCATCGCGCCGGCGAAATCAAGGTCGACATCGTCACCGATCAGACCAGCGCACACGATCCCTTAAGCTACCTACCAATTGAAGTAGCTTTTGAAGACTGGCACCACGAAGCTGCTGAAGACCCCATCACCTTTACAAAGAAGGCGCGGGAGTCCATGGCAGCACAAGTCCAGGCCATGGTGGAATTCCAGGACGAAGGTGCCGAGGTGTTCGACTACGGCAACTCCATTCGTGACGAAGCACGACAGGCAGGCTACAACCGTGCCTTCGAATTCCCAGGATTCGTGCCTGCTTACATTCGTCCCCTGTTCTGCGAAGGCAATGGTCCATTCCGTTGGGCAGCGCTATCCGGTGACCCCGAGGACATTCGAGTCACCGACCAAGCGCTGAAGGAGTTGTTCCCAGACAACGAGCATCTGCACCGTTGGCTCGACGCGGCCGAAGAGTTCGTGGAGTTCGAAGGTCTTCCTGCTCGCATCTGCTGGCTAGGTTACGGTGAGCGCCACAAAGCCGGCATGCTGTTCAACAAGCTTGTCCGCGAAGGCAAACTCAAGGCCCCGGTGGTCATCGGACGCGATCACCTCGATTCAGGATCGGTCGCATCGCCCTACCGAGAGACCGAATCTATGCTCGATGGGTCCGATGCGATCGCGGACTGGCCGCTGCTCAACGCTCTTACCTCAACTTCTTCCGGTGCAACCTGGGTGTCACTGCACCATGGCGGTGGCGTCGGCATCGGTCGCTCCATCCACGCAGGCCAGGTGATCGTCGCTGACGGTACCGACCTCGCAGAAAAGAAGCTCGAACGAGTGCTGACCAACGACCCCGGTATGGGTGTTATTCGGCACGTGGATGCCGGCTACAACCGAGCCGATGAAGTCGCACGCGAACGCGGCGTGCGCATCCCAATGCCATTCAACTCTCGTGAAAACACTGACAACTAGGGGACATGACCATGCAACGCTATCCTGAAGGGGACTTTTTCAACTTCGAAGAGACCCTGCCGCAGCGCGAACACGACAAACTGATGCGTGTGCGAGACTGGGCCCAAAACCAAGTCCGGCCGATCGCCGTCAGCAACGACAAACTCTTCGCCGCATTAGCGACCGCACTCGAGCGGACCCAATGGCTCGAAGACCCCCGGTTCGCGACCTATGACGCACGCTTCAACCATCACGATGAGATGCGCCCAGAGATCAACAATGCACTCGGTAGCTTCACAGTTGAACAAGCAGTCCATACGCTCCAACAACACGGTGTGCCCACCGACCCCGTGCTCGGTGTAAAAACTGCCCTGAGAAACGAACACGCTAACCACAGAGGACTCATTGCACGTGAAGAAGACGGCTTTGAGACACTAGCGAGCCCTCTACGCCTGCGAGGCAGTGTCGCACCACGGCGCGCACCAGAACCCAACCAAGACATCGATTACGTCCTCAACACGGTTCTGAAAGAACCACCTCGCTAGGAGCAACCATGTCATCCACTCTGTTCACGGGCATATCGGAACTACATACAGTGAGTGAACGCGGCGTCATTAACAACGGGGCGGTGATCATTCAAGACGGCACCATTCAGTGGGTCGGTGCAGCAAACGAAGCCCCCGCAGCCGACCAAGCAATCGATTGCGGAGGACGGGCAGTGCTGCCGGGGTGGGTCGACAGCCACACCCACATGATCTTCGCCGGCGACCGTAGCCAAGAATTCGCTGCACGAATGGCAGGCGAAGACTACGCGGCAGGTGGCATAGCAGTCACCATGAACGCCACCCGGGAAGCCGGCGAACATGCCCTCACCGAACTGCTCAAACAACGCATCCGTGACGCCCACGCCGGAGGCACTACCACCATCGAGACGAAAACCGGATACGGGCTGGATACACAATCAGAAGCCCTAGCCGCACGAATCGCCGCAGCACACGTTGATGACGTCACCTTCCTTGGCGCACACCTCGTACCCCCAGGTGCCGACCCAGACACCTACCTCGACGAAGTCTGCGGCCCCATGCTCGATGCTGTCGCCCCACACGCACAATGGATCGACGTCTTCTGCGAACGCGGCGCATTCAACGAGGAACAATCACGTCGAGTTCTGCGCGTCGGGCAAGCACGTGGACTCAAGCCCCGCGTTCACGGCAACCAACTCGGCGAAGGCAGCGGGGTACAGCTCGCAGTAGAACTAGGGGCCGCCAGCGTTGACCACGTCAACTACATTAACGACGAAGACATCGACGCGCTCGTGAACTCCGACACTGTCGCGACAGTCCTACCTGCCTGTGATCTATCTACTCGGCAGCCACTCGCACCGGCCCGCACCTTGCTCGATGCGGGAGCTCACCTCGCTATTGCTAGCAACCTCAACCCGGGAACCTCCTACACCTCATCTATGAATTTCTGCGTGGGCACCGCTGTGCTGCAGATGCACCTCAGCCTGGATGAAGCAATCCGAGCTGCTACCGCTGGGGGAGCACGCGCTCTGGACCGCCATAACGTAGGCAACGGGCTGGACCCCCAGGGGCGACCGGCCAAAGGAACCCTGGTGGAAGGAGCTGCCGCAGACCTGCACGTTTTGCGTAGCCCTCATGCAATTGACCTGGCTTATAGGCCAGGTATGCCCATGAGCCACCAGACGTATCGTGCCGGCCGCCGCGTGGCCTAAACTGCGGATTATCAAGAATCGTTTTCACAAAAACAAGGAGCACCAATGATTACTGTTAGCACCGGACCGTTGACCATTGACGACGTCGTCGCCGTCGCTCGACACGACGAACCCATCCGTCTCAGCGATGAAGCGCGCGCAGGCATTGCAGCCACACGCCAAGACATCGACAAGCTGGCGGAACAGCAAGAACCTGTCTACGGAGTCTCCACCGGATTTGGCGCACTAGCGCGACGTCATATCCCCCACGAACAGCGTAAACAACTTCAGCGAAGCCTCGTGCGCAGCCACGCGGCAGGCTCCGGGCCAGAAGTCGAGCGCGAAGTCATCCGCGCACTCATGCTGCTGCGCCTATCCACCCTCGCCACAGGCCGCACCGGCGTACGTGTCGAAGTCGCAGACACCTACGCTGCCATGCTCAACGCCGGAATCACCCCAATCGTGCACGAATTCGGATCCCTCGGATGCTCCGGCGACCTCGCCCCTCTGTCACACTGCGCACTCGCCCTCATGGGCGAAGGAGGGGTACGAGACGCACAAGGCAACGCCATGGACGCCGCCGAAGCCCTCGCCGCCGCCGACATCGAACCCCTCGTGCTGCGCGAAAAAGAAGGCCTCGCCCTGATCAACGGCACCGACGGCATGCTGGGGCAACTGTGCCTAGCAATCGTCGATCTGCGCCAACTAGCAAAGACCGCGGACCTCGCCGTCGCTATGAGCGTTCAGGGCCTTCGCGGAACCACGGGAGTGTTCGAACCACATCTGCAGGCACTGCGCCCACAACCCGGCCAAGCAGTGTCCGCCGCCAACATCCTTGCCCTTAGCCAGCAATCTCCCTTGCTGGACGCGGCCTACGAAGAGTTCAAAACGAGCCACGTGCAGGATGCTTACTCGGTGCGCTGCTCCCCGCAGGTTACTGGTGGGTTCCGGGACACCCTCGACCATGCGGCTCGCGTCGCAGGTTACGAGCTCGATTCCGCTGTCGACAATCCGGTCGTTACTCTCGACGGCGAAGTTCGATCTAATGGAAACTTCCATGGTGCACCAGTGGCCTATGTACTTGACTTCCTGGCGATTGTTGCCGCAGATGTGGCCAGCATGTCAGAGCGTCGCACAGATCGTTTCCTCGACCCTGCACGAAATCGGGGCCTGAATCCATTCCTTGCGGATGATCCAGGCGTCGACTCTGGGCACATGATCGCCCAGTACACCCAAGCTGCGATCGTTTCGGAGATGAAGCGACTGGCTAACCCTGCCTCCGCCGATTCCATTCCTTCCTCCGCGATGCAGGAAGACCATGTATCGATGGGATGGTCGGCAGCGCGAAAACTGCGCAAGACGGTTGATGGTTTGCGTCGGGTGCTGGCGATAGAAATCCTCACCGCTGCACGAGCTATCGATATGCGCGAACAGCAACCATCGCCCGCCGTCGCCGCAGTCATCGCCAGGTTGCGTGATGACGTCGCGGGACCCGGCGTCGACAGGTTCCTTTCGCCCGAAATTGAAGCCACCGTTCAGCTCGTCGCTGACGGAACCCTGCTGGATGTTGCACACCAGGTGTGCCCCATGCAGTAGCCCGGCAGTTGTCACCGTATGGGATAGCAGTGCCTCCGAGCTACAGCAAGGTCGCTACAGCAGGGTCGCGATCAGATCAGCCGCATCAGCAGCCACGATCGGAAGCTCGTCGCGTTCTCGCTTCGAAAAATCCTCCAGCACAAACTTCGCCGGAGCCATCCTGCCCGGAGGCCTACCAATCCCAACCCGAATCCGCTGATAATCCGGTGTAGACAACGCCTTAGTAATATCGCGCAGCCCATTATGGCCGTTTCCGCCGCCCCCCACCTTGTGCACGACCTGGCCTAGATCTAGATCCAACTCGTCATGCACCACAATGATGTCCGCGGGCGGAACCTTGAAAAAAGAAGCCACATTTTTTACAGGCCCGCCCGACAAATTCATCATCGACCGCGGCTTTACCACAATCACATCAGGGAATTCCGCGACGTCAACATTCGTACGTTTATGTGTACCGAAACGGCCACCGCGGTCGTCAACAAACGCATCCACGACGATAAAACCCGCATTGTGGCGAGTCATCGCGTAACGAGGCCCCGGATTACCAAGACCAACTAGCAGCTTTTTCGCCAAGGGGTGCCTCCTCAGGCGCTTAATACAGGCGCGTACTCTTCGTTGCCCACACATCACAGTGAACAGTGGCGACAGTGAGAATAGTTTATTTAGCGCCTTGTCACAGAATCGTAAGAATATCCCACCGGGGTTCGTAATTTCTGCTCTTTACAGTGGGCATCATGAGAATCCACAAGAGTTACCTCACAGTATTGTTACTACCCGCTTTGGCACTGGCTGGCTGCAGCTCCAGCTCGGATGCAGACAAAAAAGATGACGCCATGATGTCGACCTCCGCGACGTCGAGCGCGATGAGCACGTCGTCCATGGCCCCTGAAACTTCAGCGGCCATGGACAAAGATGCCAAGGACGGCATGAAGAAAGACTCCATGGAAAAAGACGCCATGGAAAAGGACTCCATGGAAAAGGACTCCATGAATAAGGGCGGCGAATTTGTCACCTACGAGCAGTACATGGAGCACTCCGACGCAGCAATGCACCACGACGGCCGAACCGTCCTCTTCTTCGACGCATCCTGGTGCCCCGACTGCCAGAAACTCAAGAACGCCCTAAGCTCCGAGCACGATGTGATCCCCGCTGACGTGACCGTCGTCGACGTGGACTACGACTCCCACAACGATCTGCGCAAACAGTACGGAGTGACCATGCAGCACACCTTCGTTGAGGTGGATGCGCAGGGCAACAAGGTCAGCAGCTGGTCCATCACCGACCCGTCGGCACTGAATGAAAAGCTTGCAGGCTAGCCGATGATTCTCACTGGGCTACTGTCGTTCGGCGCGGGTCTGCTCACAGTACTCGCGCCCTGTGTGCTGCCTTTTCTACCGATCATCGTCGGAGGCAGCCTACGCGGACATCGATCGCGACCGTACATCGTCGCGGCGTCATTAATTGCTTCACTGCTCGCATTCACACTGCTATTGAAGGCAAGCACAGCGCTTATCGGAATTGATCCGCGCTGGTGGAGCATCATCTCCGGAGTAATCGTTGTCCTGTTGGGCATCGCTATGCTGTTCCCGGACCTGTGGACGCGTGTGTCGCTCGCTATTGGCTTCGACCAAAAGTCGCACAACATCCTTGACCGCGCAGTCAGCCACGAAAAGCGCGTCACCTCAGCCGTGTTAACGGGTGCGGCACTCGGCCCAGTGTTTTCCAGCTGCAGCCCCACCTACGCGTGGGTGATCGCAACAGTACTACCCGCAAGCCCCGTGGCGGGACTGATCTACCTCGGTCTCTACTGCGTGGGCGTTGGGGGAGCGCTGCTCGCATTTTCTCTACTCGGCAGGAAGCTTGTCGACCGAGTGCAATGGGCGGCCAACCCCCGAGGATGGTTCCAACGAAGCATCGCCGTGCTGTTCATCATCATCGGCCTAGCCGTGAGCACCGGAGTCGATAAGAAATTCGAAACATGGGCAGTGTCATGGGCGCCGTCCTTCACCGAAATCGAAAACAAACTGCTCCCCAGCGATAACGACGATTCATCCGCCGACGCCGCAGCTCCTACACAGTCGTCGGGTGCTGCCGCCCCAGACTTTCAGGGAATCGATACATGGATCAACAGTGATCCGTTAAGCATCGATGAACTGCGAGGCAAAGTGGTGCTGGTGGACTTTTGGACGTACTCCTGCATCAACTGTGTGCGAACCCAGCCGTACCTGAACGAGTGGTACAACAAGTATCACGACGACGGATTGGTGATCGTCGGCGTGCATGCACCGGAATTCACCTTCGAAAAAGACCCAAAGAACGTCGAGCGTGCCGTGGAAGAAGCGGGTATCAAATACCCAGTCGCTTTGGACAATGACTTCGCTACCTGGAACGCCTACAAAAATAAATACTGGCCAGCGAAATACCTGATTGATGCTCAGGGAAACGTGCAATACACCCATTTCGGTGAAGGCGAATACGAAGACACCGAGAAAGCGATCCAACAGCTACTCGATGTACGCCAACCCGTGTCCACGGTGGACAATGGCCTTGCCGCCGGAGTTGGTCAGTCCCCCGAAACCTACCTGGGCACCCAGCGTGCACGTAACTTCCAAGGCGACCACCCCCTGCGCTCTGGAACAGGGGAGTATGACGCCGCGGGGGAACTGGACAGCGACGAATGGACCCTGGGTGGAAACTGGGATGTTCAGGATGAAAAAATCACCGCTGACAAGAGTGGCGCTACGTTGACCTACGTGTTCGATGGTGCGGAAATGTACCTGGTGATGAGTGGTCGAACAGGCGCAACAGTCCACGTATCGGTTGAAGGTGAGCCGGATGCCTTCGGCGACGACGTCACAGATGGGCGTATTACACTAGACGGAAGTCGCTTGTACCACCTCGTTCATCTACCTGAACCGCGTACGAAGACCACGGTGAAGTTAACCTTCGATGAAGGAGTGTCCGCTCATGCATTCACCTTTGGGGGCTGACGAACCCTCCCGCAGCACAGTGCTCGTCGTCGATGACGACTCCACTGTTCGCAGCGTCGTCGTCGACTACCTGAAGGCGTCAGAATACGACGTCACCGAGGTCGGCGACGGATTGCAGGCGCTACAGCTGGCGCAAAGCCAGCGGTGGGACCTTCTCATCTTGGACCTGATGCTTCCGTCGATGGACGGACTAGAAATCCTGCGTCGCGTGCGGCACTCGGATCCAGACACTCCGGTTATTTTGTTGACAGCCAAAGGCACGGAATCCGAGCGCATCCTGGGGCTTGAAACAGGTGCCGATGACTACATGACCAAACCTTTTAGCCCCCGTGAGCTCGTTCTTCGAGCAAACACCATCATTAGAAGAACTAAAGCCAAAGCCGAGCTCGAGCCTGACCGCGACGTCATTTCCGATGGGGACCTACACGTCGATCTCACGGCAAGGAAAGCATCCAACGGCGACGAAGAGCTATCCCTCACCGTGCGGGAGTTTGATCTACTCGCACACTTCATGAGCCACCCCAACCAAGTATTCTCACGAGACCAGCTCATGGGGGCTGTGTGGGGATGGGAAATCGGTGACCCCTCAACGGTAACTGTCCACGTGCGACGTCTGCGCAGCAAGATTGAGAGCGACAGCACGGCACCGCAACGATTGGTCACAGTATGGGGAACCGGCTACCGATGGGAACCACAGGAAGGTTGAGATGGCTAACGAACTGCTCCTGGCCGTAGCCGCCGCAATAGTTACCGGCATGCTCGGCGCCTTGGTGACCGTGCGGATCGCGCGAAAAAGCCTACGGTGGGCGTCAATTTTGAGCCCACTGGCAGTCGTTGGTTCGATCGCTGCTGGCCTCATAGTCGGTATTCATTTCATGGTGATCGAGGGGCAGAGCGTTGTCCTACTCATACTCGCTGCCACTATGCCTGTGGCACTCGTGCTCGGGGTGGGCATGTCAATGAAAGCACAACAGGTGGCTGCTCAGTCATTGGCAGAGATCGAAAAAGAACGACGCCAACGCGAGGTTGAAGAAGGCCGTCGAGAGCTGATCACCTGGCTTTCACACGATTTGCGCACCCCACTAGCTGGGATTAAGGCGATGGGCGAGGCTTTAGAAGACGGTGTGGCCCCCGATCCGGGGCGCTACTACCGCATGATTGTCGCTGAAGCCGAACGAACAAACGAGATGGTCAGCAGCGTGATGTCGCTGGCCGGCCTGCAGACATCTTCTGAGGAAGTCAACCATGAGCTCGTATCTCTGAGCGACTTGGCATCCGATCTGGTGGGGCAGCTGACCCCGCTCGCTCAAGCTCGACGGTCGCGTTTGCTCCTCGAATGTGACTCCAACGTCGACGTCCATGGCGACCCGCACTTGCTCAGCCGAGCGATGCAAAACATCGTGGCGAATGCGATCCAATACAGTGGCGAAGAATCCACCATCACGGTCAGCGTGCGTTCCACACAAGAAGGCGCTGCATTTGAGGTGCTTGACCAGTGCGGCGGGCTTTCAGCGGATGCGTTGAGCAACATGTTCCATGTTGGTTGGCGGGGCAGTGTGGCACGCACACCGTCGGCACACGGCGGGGGTTCCGGCTTGGGCCTGCCGATAGTCCAAATGGTGGCCGAGGCGCATCAAGGAACGGTCAGTGTTCACAATGATGGGGACGGGTGCCGCGTGACAGTGGAATTGCCGGAAAGACGATAACTTGCCGACTGTTCAGCCGTCGCTGTAAGTCGCGGCGGCGATCTATGCCGTGGGGGGGGGACGGGCGCACTCTGCCCCGTTGGTGCTTGTTTTTGGTGGGGAAGGTACAGAAAATCGGCAGATTTTGTGTTTTGGGTGGCGCGAGCTAGGGAAACTGGGGGCTGGGGCGCAAATCTGCCGGTTTTTTGTACGGTTGGGCATCTGAGGACGGGGCCTGAGCGGGGCGTAGGCGGGGTGTGTGCACTGGTTTGGGCAAATTTGCGCCTTTAAAAAACGCGACCTGGGGAAATGGGATCGCGAGGTGCAAATCTGCCCAAACCAGTGCATCTTTCACGCGTCCCCGGCGCATCTGCTGCCCCAGTACTGCACTCTGCTTGGCAAAACCCGGCCACGGCATCGCCCTCACTCCGGCACTGCCGGCACCGCCAGCTCGCCCTTTCGCGGCTGTGTTGGCGGTGAGCCACTCCTAGTGGGGCATGCCTGGAGGGCCTGCGGTTTCTTTGCTGGTGTTCCATTGGATGGAACGTGTGCAGGACTCATGGGGGGCACTTTTCTAAGCTGTGGTGCAGCACACTGCCCCTCGTTTTTGTAAGGAGTCTATCTATGAACTACACCAGCACTTGGGACGACCTAGCCGAGGTAGCTTTTGACCAGGGCTACATCGAAGCAGGCGGATATCGCACGCGTTACCTCCATGCAGGCACCTCCGATAAGCCAACTCTGTTCATGCTTCACGGGATCACCGGACACGCCGAAGCGTACGCACGAAATCTCGCTGCTCATTCAGAGCACTTCAACGTGTACGCGATTGACTTCATCGGCCACGGTTACTCTTCGAAGCCGGAGCATCCACTGGAGATTAAGCACTACATCGAACAAGTGCTGGCAATCATGGATGAGCTGGGGGTCGAAAAAGCGTACTTCTCAGGCGAATCTCTTGGTGGCTGGACCACCGCCCGCTTGGCGCAACTGCACCCAGAGCGTGTCGAGCGCATTGTCCTCAACACCATGGGCGGCACTATGGCTAACCCACAGGTGATGGAGCGTCTTTACACATTGTCTATGCAGGCAGCAGAAGATCCAAGCTGGGAACGCGTTAAGGCCCGCCTTGAGTGGCTGATGGCAGACCCAAGCATGGTTACCCCAGATCTCATCCGCACCCGTCAGCGCATCTTCGAGCAGCCAAGTTGGAAAATGGCTTGCGAAATGAACATGGCATTGCAGGATATGGAGATCCGCAAGCGAAACATGCTCTCCGATGATGATCTGCGACAGATCGAAGTGCCAGCTTTGGTTTTGTGGACAACTAAAGACCCGTCTGGCCCGGTAGACGAGGGGCGCCGCATTGCTGATCTGATCCCTAACGGTCAGCTTGCCGTGATGGAGGAGTGTGGCCACTGGCCACAGTACGAGGACACCGAAACCTTTAATAAAATCCAGCTGGACTTTCTGCTGGGTCGAAACGACTAGGAGCAGTGATTGACCATGGCAGAATTCGCATTGCTCGCAATGAGCCACAGCCCACTCTTGGGGATTAATGATCCGGGCCAGGAAGCTACCGACAGCCTGAATGAAGCATTCGAGATTATCCGTCGCTTCGCTGACGATTTCAATCCAGATTTGATTGTCAACTTCGCGCCAGATCACTACAACGGGTTCTTCTATGACTTGATGCCACCCTTCTGCATCGGTTACGAAGCCATTGGTGTCGGAGACTACAACTCTCAGGCTGGTCCACTGAACGTGCCAACCCAGATCTCAGAAGAGATGGCGCAGTACGTTATCAACGCAGGTGTGGACATGGCGATTTCGCGGCGTATGGAGATCGATCATGGTGCTGTCCAGCCAATGGAAGTCATCTATGGTGACATAACGGCCAAGCCATGTGTTCCCATCTATGTCAATGGTGTGGCGCGGCCATTCCAGCCGATGGAGCGTGTCCGGAAGATGGGGCAGGCGGTAGGTGCTTACCTCAAGGGACGCGATGAGCGCGTTTTGTTCATCGCCTCTGGCGGTTTGAGCCATGATCCACCTGTGCCTCAATGGGCGACCGCCACTGAGGACCAACGAAAGCTTCTTCTTAACGGCCGTAATCCTACCGAGGAGGCCCGTAACGCGCGGCAGGAGCGTGTCATCACTACTGCTCAGGCCTTTGCGCGCGGAGAAGCTGACATCTTGGACTTGAACCCCGAATGGGACCGTGGGTTCATGGATGCCTGTGCGGCGTCGGACCCCACCCGTTTTGATAGCTACACTGCTGATGAAATGGATGCTCAAGCTGGGCATTCTTCCCACGAAGTTCGTTCATGGGTAGCTGCGTTCTCTGCTATGCATGAGGCCACAGGCGGCTACAAGGTGGAGTACGAATACTACCGACCGATTCGCGAGTTCATCGCTGGTTTCGGTGTGATGGCGGTGAAGTAGCTATGACAGCAGAAGGATGCCGCGACGAAATTTTTACAGAGGTGGCAGCGGGTTTACTAGCAGCGTATAGCTCACGTACCCCTGTGGAACCGCCGCGCGATGTCATCGAGGATCTCGATGTTGCAGGAGCGTATAAGATTCAGCAACTCCAGGAAGCTACACTGCGTGCAGGCGGCCATAAAATCGTCGGGCGCAAAGTCGGTCTTACGTCGAAGGCTATGCAGAAGCAGCTCGGTGTTGATAGTCCAGACTTTGGATTCTTTACTGAGTCTATGGTGCTCAAGGGGCCCGTGGAAGCCGATAGGTTTATTGCGCCGAAGATTGAACCTGAACTCGGTTTTCGACTGGCAAACGACCTGCCTGCGCATGCAACGGTTGACCAAGTGGCCGAGACCGTGGACGCGGTTTTCCTAGCCGTTGAAATCATTGATTCTCGCGTTCGAGACTGGGATATTCGCTTGGTTGACACTATTGCAGACAACGCATCGTGTGGCGCAATTTTTCTCAGTGATGAGCCTATCCAGGTCAGGATGGACGAACTCAATGGAGTTTCCGCAGTGATGCGCGTCGACGGTCGTGAGACCGGTAGAGGCTCTGGCATCGATGTCATGGGAAACCCCTTGGCGCCAATCGCTTGGCTGACTTCTGTGGGGGTTGAGCTCAACGCCGGCGACATTGTGCTGTCGGGTAGCTTCTGCGGTGCAGCAGAAGTGAGTGCGGGGTCGACAGTTGATATTGATTACGGCAAGTACGGAACGCTCAACGTTGAATTCGTGTGAGGGGAAGAAAAGAGAAAAAATGACGAAAAAATACACTGCTGCTGTGGTCGGGCCAGGAAACATCGGCACTGACTTGTTGATGAAACTGCTGAAAAACTCCAAGTACGTGGAGCCGGTATACATGATCGGCGTTGATCCTGAATCCGACGGGCTAGCCAGGGCTGAAAAGATGGGGATCCAAGCTTCCGCTGGGGGCGTGGACTGGTTGCTGGAGCAAAGGGAACGACCAGACTTAGTGTTCGAGGCAACTAGTGCCTATGCGCACCTGGCCAATGCTCCGCGATATCGTGAGGCAGGCATCCGTGCGATCGATCTCACTCCGGCTGCAGTAGGTCCGTACTTTTGCCCTTCCGTGAACTTGGATGCGCTGAAGACGGTGGACAACGTCAACATGATTACTTGTGGTGGGCAGGCCACTACCCCGATCGTTGCGGCGATCAGCCGGGTGGTTGATGTTCAGTATGCCGAGATCGTTGCATCCATCAGTTCTAGATCTGCGGGACCTGGTACACGAGCCAACATTGATGAGTTTATGGAGACTACTTCTCGGGCCCTCGAGAAGGTTGGTGGTGCGAAAAAGGGCAAGGCGATTTTGATTCTGAACCCTGTTGAGCCGCCGATGCTAATGCGTAACACAGTCTATTGTGCTCTGCCGCCGGAAGCAGCAGAGCCTGGTGAATTACAAGACCGGATTAGGCAGTCCATTAGCGAGATGGTTGAACGCGTGCAGTCCTATGTTCCGGGGTATCGCCTGACTGCCGAGCCACAGTTTGATAGGGGGCGCGAAGACTGGAATGGATGGGGCCGCGTGATGGTCCTGATTGAGGTTAGGGGTGCGGCTGATTACCTGCCGGACTTTGCTGGCAACCTCGACATTATTACTGCGGCAGCGGTAGCAACCGCCGATACGTATGTGGAATTGCTGGAAGGGCAGGAGTAATCATGGTTCGTATTAATGACACTACTTTGCGCGATGGTTCCCACGCGATCCGCCATCAATACACAGAAGAGCAGGTTCGTAAGGTGGTTCGCGCTCTTGACGATGCCGGGGTCGAGATGATTGAGGTGACTCATGGCGACGGTCTGGGTGGCTCTTCATTCAACTATGGCTTTTCGAAGCAGTCTGACCTCGAGCTGATTGCAGCAGCCGTGGACGAAGTTAAGCAAGCAAAGATTGCCTGCTTGCTTCTGCCCGGCTTGGGAACGGTTGCGGACCTGAAAGAAGCGCGTGATCGTGGCGCATCGATCGTTCGGGTGGCTACACATTGCACAGAAGCTGACGTTTCCATCAAACACTTTGAGGCTGCTCGGGAGATGGGAATGGAAACTGGGGGTTTCCTGATGCTTTCGCACCGCATTGGTCCGGCGGAATTGGCCAAACAGGCTCGAATCATGGTTGATGCTGGTTGTCAGTGTGTGTTCGTTGTTGACTCTGCCGGCGCGTTGATTATGGAGGAAGCTTCTGAGCGAGTGAAGGCTTTGGCAGATGAGATTGGGGGAGACGCTCAGGTTGGTTTCCATGGTCACCAAAATATGAGTTTCGGTGTGGCCAACTCAGTCTTGGCAGTGCGTGCCGGGGCTAGCCAAATTGATGGCTCGCTGGCAGGCCTCGGTGCGGGGGCAGGTAATTCGCCGACTGAGGTGCTGTCTGTAGCTTTTGAGCGGCTTGGGATTGAGCATTCCGTGGATACTAAGAAGATTTTGTCTGCGGCGGAGGACGTGTTGAAGCCCATGGTGCCACGGTTGCCCGCGATGGACCGGGGATCGATCATTCAAGGGCAGATGGGTGTGTACAACTCGTTTTTGTTGCATGCAGAACGGGCGGCCGAGAGATATGGGGTTCCCGCGGACGAGCTGTTGCGTGAGGTCGGTAGACGCGGATATGTGGGGGGTCAAGAAGACATGATTATTGACGTCGCGGTTCACCTTGTCGAGCAGAATAGCTGACACGCCCAAACTTTAAAACGTTCCGCTAGGTGGAACACCACATGGAACATTAGCGTGAGATAGGGCACAGTTTAGTCCCGATAGGTATAAGCGACACAAAGGAGATTTAGGTTGTGTACTCCAGGTAACCCAATGCCCCGAGGCAGTTTGACGCGTCCGGAAGGAATCGACCCGGTAATCGATGTATCGGGCATGGTTGATCCCGACGGAGGCTTAGTCGATCGTCGAATTTTCTCCGATCCAACTGTTTACTCCCAAGAGATGCGGCGGATCTTCGCACGGAGTTGGCTCTTCATCGCGCATGAGGATCAGTTCAAGAAACCCGGCGACTTTTTCCAGACTTACATGGGGGAAGACCCAGTCATCGCATGCATGAACAAGAAGAAAGAAATCCGTGTTCTTCTCAACAATTGTCGGCACCGGGGTGCTCGTGTCTGCCGTGCCGACATGGGCCAGACCAAGAACTTTTCCTGCACGTACCACGGATGGACCTTTGACCTTGACGGCAAGTTGATCAATGTGCCTGCACAGGAGTCCTACGCATCGGACTTTAACCCAGCAGACTGGGGGCTGGTCACCGCACCACGCGTTGAAAGCTACAAGGGCCTTATCTTTGCCAACTGGGATGCAGGTGCGGAACCTCTCGAAGATGCACTCGGTGATATGAAGTGGTACATCGATGCTTTTATGGACCGTGATCCTGAAGGCACTTGCGTTGTTGGTGGCGTCACCAAGTGGGTGCTTGACGGTAACTGGAAGCTTGCTGCGGAGCAGTTCGCTACTGACTGGTATCACGTGAACATGTCCCACGCTTCAGCGCTGATGGTTCTGTCCCCAACAGGCAAGGGACCAAAGAAGGAAATCGCGCAGCGCACAGGGCGCCAGTACAACGACGATCACGGTAACGGTGCGGGCTTCCCGGTACACCCACGCAACCGCTTCGATGCCCAGCCGGTCCACGAATACTATGACTATGAATTTCTGCGCGAGCGTCTTTCTCCTGAGCAGGTCATGGGCCCACTAACCAATGGCCACGCTACCATCTTCCCGAACTTCTCGTATCTTCCTGTCAACGGCTCCATCCGTGTTTGGCACCCAAAGGGACCAAACAAGATGGAGGTCTGGTCCTGGACTGTCTTAGATAAGGGAATGCCGGAGGACGTCCGTCACGCTCAGCGTTTGTACAACCTACGTACTTTCGGCCCGTCCGGAATCTTCGAGCAAGACGACGGAGAGAACTGGTCTGAGTGCCAGGCCAACGCCCACGCCTTCATGGTTGGAAACACAGCTCTGAACTACCAGATGGGACTAGGCACCGAAAAACACGAAGAAGGATTCCCTGGCACGACCTCGGAGCTGTACTCCGATGCTGCTGGCCGCGCAGTGTACCGCCGTTGGCGCGAACTCATGTCCACCCCCGCTTGGCACGAAAACAAGGAGTAGAACCCACAATGTCTGAGCCAATCAAGGTCGCAACCATCAACGACATCGATGAAGAGGAAGCAATTGTCATCGATGACGATGTCACCGGATACGGCGCCCCAATCGCCATCTTCCACACCGAAGACGATGAGTTCTACGCCCTAGACGACACTTGCACCCACGCAGTCGCCTCCCTGGCAGACGGCTGGATGGAAGGTAACGAAGTAGAGTGCCCAATGCACGCAGGCAAGTTTTGCCTGAAGACCGGCAAGGTGTTGTGCATGCCGGCAGTGGAGGACGTCAAGACCCACAAGCTAGAGATCCGCGGCGAGGACATCTACCTCTACCCCGGCACGCCAGCGGAGGTCGAAGCATGAGCACCACCATCGTTGGAGGCGGCATCGGCGGATTCACTGTTGCATCAGAGTTACGCGCACGAGGATACGATGCCGAAATCACTATCATCGATCCCCACGGGTTGCCCTATGATCGTCCACCGTTGTCGAAGGAGATTCTCTCGGGGGAAAAGAATGCAGAGCAGCTTCTTCTCGCGCCCCGTTCCTGGTACGAAGAAAACAATGTTCACGTCAAAAAAGCACACGTCGCGCGCATTTGCGGCGTCGAACGCCAATTGCACTTTGACGATGGAACTGCTGAAGGCTTCGACAACCTCGTGATTGCCACCGGCGGTGTGCCACGCGCACTTCCGACCCCAGGATTCGACGATCCTGGATTGTTCGTTCTACGTACTACCGAAGACGCCGTCGCGCTCAAGAATGTTCTAGGCGAGGGCGTTCACCTCGCTATTATTGGAGCCGGCCTAATCGGAGCGGAGGTTGCCTCTTCCGCACAGGACCTTGGTGCAAAGGTCACCTTGGTTGATCCCGCACCGGTCTCGCTGGTTCCTGCCGTCGGTGAAGAGATCGCAGCTCGCTTGCACGATATGCATGCTGATCACGGTGTCGAGCACATCTGTGGTCTGACAACCAAGCTAGAAAAGACGGATGACGGTTACCGCCTCCATATTGATGGTGAACGCACGCTCGACGCTGACCATGTACTGCTAGCTGTTGGCATTGTTGCGGAAGAGGAGCTGGCTCAGTCAGCTGAGCTTGAGTGCGATGGCGGCGTTCTCGTCGACCATGAGCAGCGCACAAGCATGGAGAAGGTCTGGGCAGTGGGTGATTGTGCTCGCCTCCGCAACGCAGACGGTTCCCTCGAGCGACGTCACGAGCACTGGGAATCTGCAGTGCACGAGGCGCAAACTGCAGCTGCCTCCATTATGGGCGATGAGCTTCCCCAGCATGGTGCGTCTTGGTTCTGGACTGACCGTTATGGCACGCACGTTGAGGGAATCGGTTCTATGACCGCACCGGGCACAACCGTTATTCGTCCAGATGCGGAGGGGAAACCTTCCGTCGCTTTCAGGATGCATCATGACGGTCGCATGGCCGGCTGTGCCAGCGTTAATGACGGAATGGCTGTGCGTGCGGCGCGACGAATTATTGACCGTGGGCTGACTCCAGACCAAGAGGCACTGGCAGATCCAGCTGTTCCCCTGAAGAAGTTGGCTAAATAAGGAGCAATCACCATGACTGACTACTTGCGTAAAGAAGATGTCACAGTGGGGGAGTTGGTAGATATCAATGTTTATTACCAACTGCAGCAGTTCTACTTCGAGGAAGCTGACCTCCTTGACGAAGGCCGTTATGCGGACTGGTTAGAGCGGTTCGATGACGACTTGTATTACTGGGCACCTACGCGTACAAACCGCACTCGGCGCCAGCAGGCTTTAGCTATCGCAGCACCCGACGAGGCTGCGTTCTACGATGAGACCAAAGACTCCCTCGCCTGGCGAATTCGGCGCTTTGATTCTGGCATGGCGTGGGCGGAAGATCCTCCATCACGCACCCGCCACCTCATAACCAACCTGAGTGTGCGCCATGCCAAGGACGGTGAGAGCAACGAACTACTCGAGGCGCGCACTAACTTCCTGGTCTGGCGCACCCGACTGGAGCGCGAGCGTGACCTCTTTGCGGGCACTCGCACGGATTTGTTGCGTCCTGTCGGCGACGGCTACAAGATTTTTGACCGCCGAATCCTACTCGACATTAACGTTCTGCCCAGCAAAAACATCTCGACCTTCTTCTGATCATCATGGAAACCGTACTGATCACAGGAGCCGCATCGGGGTTGGGGGCGGCGTTAGCGTTTCGGTTCAACGAGTTAGGCCAGAATGTAGTGCTGCTCGACCGAGATTTGGAGAGGGCGCAGGAAACGGCGAGTGCCTTGCCGCACTCAGACAATGCACTCGCCTTGGGAGCTGATGTACGTGACAGCGCGCAGCTTCACGCGGCTGTCGATAAGGCCATTGACACCTTTGGCCAACTTGATACCGTCATCCCCAACGCGGGCATCTGGGACTACAACCGTTCCGTAACCCGACTCAATGGGGAAGAAATGGGCGAGCTCTTCGACGAGCTTTTTGCGATTAACGTCAAAGGGTACTTGCTCACCGTCGAGGCAACCTGGCGCCACCTCGTAGAAAGCGAAGGCAACATCATCATGACGTTGTCCAACGCAGCTTTTTACGCTGCTGGTGGTGGACCAGTGTACACAGCCAGTAAATTCGCCGACCGTGGCCTCATGCTGGAATTTGCCCACGAACTTGCACCCAAAGTTCGCGTCAACGGCGTAGCGGTAGGCGGCATGCGTACCGATCTACGCGGCCCAGTAGCCCTGGGCCTCGACTCCCGTAAGTTCTCCGACAGTATCGACCGCTGGGAGGAGTCCAACCCTTACATTCCGCTGCATGACATCTCCACGGAGCCACTCGCATTCACTGGCCCCTACGTCATGCTTGCCAACCGACAAGAAGCCGGCAACATCACCGGCGCCATTATCAACTGCGATGGCGGTATAGCCGCCCGTGGATTCCACCAAGCAGCAGGAGGTGATCACCTGTGATTATCACGGGAGTTAACCACAGCGCAGAAAACATGGACGTTAATCCCTGCGCTCAAATCCACCGTCATGCACAGTATCACCCAGATACTGTTGCCATTATCTACGAAGATGAGCCGATAACTTACGCTCAGTTGGAGGAAGGCATTAAAAAGTGGGCTGCCCATTTTGATGCTTCCGGTGTACGACAAGGTAGCCGCGTTGCCTACTTGGGCATGAACTCTGCCTCCTTCATTTACGCCATGCTGGCAAGCTGGTGGGTGGGTGCTACGTTTATGCCGTTCAACTTCCGCCTATCAGCCCCCGAAATATCCCAGCTACTTATGCAGGGAACTCCGCACACAGTGGTGGTGGAAGGCCCATTCGTCGAGATTGCTCGCCACATTTACGGCATTGAGCAGCACCATGTCCTCGTAGTCGACGATGATCAACATGCTCCTGCCGAGGGAGATATTCCCCTGTACTGGTCGAAGACGTCTAAGAATGTCACTGGCCTTGAAGATTTCCATCATGTAGCCAAGCCGCGCCCGATGGTCATGTCTGACCTGGCATTGCTGTTATTTACTTCCGGCACCACCGGCCTGCCAAAGGGAGCACAGCTTACCTTCGGAAACTTATGGTGGAATTCCATAAACGTTGACACCATGGTCGATACAAGGCCAGGTGACGTCACTCTGGCTGTGGCTCCGCTGTTCCACGTTGGGGCTTTGAATTCTTTCGCAATTCGTAGTCTTTTTCGTGGCAATACGCTGCTGGTGCATCGGCATTTTGATCCTGGGCAAGTGTTGTCAGATTTGGAAAATTACCGTATCTCTTCGGCATTCCTGGTTCCTGCCATGCTGGAAGCGTTGTATGTGCACCCCAACTTCGCCGATGCCAAAATGGATACCCTGCGTGCCACCATTTGCGCAGGCGCTCCAGTCCCACCCGTACTTATTCGCCGCTACATGGACAAGGGCGTCAACGTACAACAGGCATGGGGCCTCACAGAAACTTCACCGTTTGCCACCTACCTTCCGGCGCGCATGACGGAAGCCAAAATCGGCTCCTGCGGCATTCCAATGCCACACACCGAAATCAAGCTAGTCGACCCTGAAACCGGTGAAGATGTCACTGAGGCAGGTGTTACCGGTGAGTTGTGGGTACGCGGACCAAACGTGGCCACCGGTTATTGGAACAACCCAGAAGCAACCGAAAAGGCCTACACTGCAGGCTGGTTCCACTCCGGTGACCTCGGTCACCGCGACGAGGACGGTTACTACTACATCGTCGATCGCCTCAAGGACCTCATCATCACCGGTGGCGAGAATGTCTACCCGGCTGAAGTTGAACGAGTACTCGCTGAGCTTGACGGTGTTCTGGGCAATGCGGTGGTTGGGCTGCCGGATGAGAAGTGGGGCGAGATTGTGGTCGCCGTGCTACAGCCAGAAAACGGCTCTGCCGACAAGCTCACTCTGGACGCCGTACGTGAGCACTGTGAGCGTCACCTGGCACGCTACAAGCTACCAAAGAAGGTCATCATCGTGGACGAGATTGAGCGCAACTCTGCTGGCAAGGTAAACAAGATTGCTATTCGGCAGCAGGTCCGTGAGTTGGCAGGTAGTGCCCATGTCTAACACAATATCGATCCTGGTCAGCCCGCTGCGCCACACCTACCCCTTTGGCGTCGGCGATCGCGTGGCCGAGTACGGCACAGTAGAGCAGATGCGTAGCGACATCGCGTCCTGCTTTGCCGAACATCCCGATTGCCGACGCGTGATCGTGGCTGCCGCAGAAGACAACCTGGAAGAAATCGCTGCCTGCGAGCAGGCCGGCCTGCGCTATGTGGTGGACGTGCAGACCCGTGACCACGAGGCCTACTCCCTCATGGTTGCGGAACCCGACTGGGTGGTAAACCAGCCATGTGAAATTGGTGAGATGGAGCTAAAATGAGTGATTTTCTAGCGCAGTGGGACGAATTTTATTCAACGGTCGATGACGTCGCGGTTTCTTTACGCCTCTACCCAATTTCAGGCGACGAGGAGGAAGTCCAAGTAGGTATGCCGCTGTTTAAAGAAATCACTCAGCCTGCTGGGATGTTTTCAGCCCCCGCACTGTTTGGGCTTGCCGACGTCGCGGGCACTTGGTTGGCCATGCAACAGGTACCGAAGGGAGTCTTCCCGCTTGCTGTGGGAAGCAACATCAACGTTGTATCCAACACTCGTCAAGGTGATGCGGTGGCCAAAGCCCATGTGGTTCGTGCAGGCAAGATGGTTATCGTGACTGACACGGAAATTTTTTCCAAAGAGACAGGTGCTATTTTGGCTAAGGTAGTCACTACCTACACGGTTCCGCCTTCGAAAGAATAGTCGAAAATAGGGGGTGCATGACTGACCTTGTCCCCGCTAGTTGGACTGGCTAAACAGAGCCCAGCTAGCGGGGACATTTTTATGAGCACATTGTGTTCTTCAAGCGTTCTCGCTCTCTTGTGGATTAAGAGGAATACTGAAAACTTAAAAAGCCGTCATGAGGAAAGGCAAGTGTCCTTTTGCATCATGACGGCTAGGAGATGTCCTGCCTGAATGAAATTAGGCTTTAAACACGGCGGTTTCTTCGAAGCGTTCTTCGTGGCTCTCACGGTGAGCAGTTTCTCGCGAGAAGTAGATCGCTGCCGAAGAGATAACGAACAGGCCGCTTACCCACCAAGCTATTGGGTCGAGGCTTGATCCTGGGGGTGCTATTCGATTGGCGATGAGGGGAGCTGTACCCGCGCCCAAGATGGATGCCATTTGGAAAGTCATTCCCGCGCCTGTGTAACGATGCGCGGCGTCGAATTTTTCGGATAGGAAGGCGCCAATGGGGCCGTATTGCGCAGGCTGAACGACACAGACCATGAGGATCATACCTGCCCATACCATGGATGGATCGCCGGTCTGGATCATGTGGAACACGATCCAAATACCCGCAATTGAAACGATGCCACCACTGATCATGACAGTCCGGCGCCCATATTTATCGGATAGCCAAGCCAGGAAGGGCATCACGAAGATCGCGATGATCGATCCGATAGTAAGCATCATGAGAGCATCTGCACGTTCGATTGGCTGATCGGAGTCCTTTGTAGAACGAACGATGAACGGAACCATGTACGAAGCCTGCAGACCTTGGACAAACAGCCCGGACATACCGGCTAGGGTGCCCAGGAGTAGGTCCTTGGGTGAGTCGCGCAGCATCTTGACCAGTGGAACACCGGTGTGAACGTCGCCACGGCGACGCGCCTCTTCGAATTCGGGAGATTCGGTAACACGGCTGCGTAGATAGAGGCCGAAGATGACGATGCAGGCCGACAGTAAAAACGGTACGCGCCAGCCCCAGTCCGTTACGAAATACTGTTCAGGATTCGCGAAGTTGGCACCTGAAGCCTTGGCGAAAATAGAAAGCACAAGCGTCGACAGGACAGCGCCAGCAGGTCCACCAGCGATGGCGAGTGACGCACCGAAGCCCTTGTTACCTTGTTTAGAGTGCTCCATGGCCATGAGAGTCGCACCCGCCCATTCGCCACCGACAGCGACACCCTGGATTGCTCGGAGTAACACTAGCAGCCAGGGGGCAAGCGGAAAAGCAGCCGATGATGGCATGAATCCGATGGCGACGGATACTAGTCCCATTGTCAGGAGCGTGATGACTAGAACATTTTTACGTCCGTAGCGGTCTCCGAAGTGTCCAAATGCGACGGATCCAATTGGGCGCGCAATGTATCCAATCAGGAGGATTAAGAAGGACAGCGTCGTCCCGGTAGTTTCATCAAGATTGTTGAAGAATAGCTTCGGAAAAACCAGTCCTGCTGCTGCGGCGTAGAGGAGGAAGTCGTAGTACTCTACGGTTGCGCCTAGGAAACTGGACCATACAGCACGGCGCCGTTCTTTGGGATCTACAGACTTTTGGGTAGAAGGGGATACTGCGGGAGGCATGGGTTCTCCTTAATGTTGTAGTGAAGTGTCGGGCATATAAGGCGTTTATTGGGCGCCCCAGATCACGGTGTGCGAGTAGTGGGCTGTGTCGGCAGGTAAGAGCCGGCCGTAGTGGTACTCAAATGGCTGGTGTCGGTAGAACTCACGGGATACTTCTCCCCGTTGGCGGGGTGAGGGCTTGCGCCCAGAATCACCTCGGTAATCAGAGGTTTTCATGCGGCCAAACCAATGAGCGTCGTAGATTACTTGGTTGTCCCACAGCTCCAAAAGAAGAAGATCTCCGGGGCGGTCGACGTCCTCGTACCAGGCGTATTGCAGGCATCCAGGTTCTGCCCGAGTTTGGCTGATTTCTTCGCTCGTCATCGCGTACATTGCAGGGTTATTTTCGCAGGCGGTTTCGATGACTATTCGCACCGGGGAGTTCCCCGGCCACATGATGCGGGAATCCTGGATTGCATCCGTCGGGCTCCAGACGCCGTCAATCAACGCATAGGACGATTGGATATAGCAATCAATCGTTGCGTGGCGGAGCAGTTCATCTGCTGGGCCGTTGGGTGCTTCGGCAAGAAAGGTTTCGAGCGCGGCCTCGTCTGGAAATAACAGAGTGAACGCGTAGATTTTTTCCTCGCCCTCAGCTAGGCTGCGGTAAACCGTAGCGTTGTACTGCGCATATAGCGCCGCTACCTTGCGGTGCAGTTCTAGATCAGACGCGGACTCTACTACCATTCGGATCATCGTCATGGCTCCCTAATACTCGATAACCCAGTCGGGTGAAGCGAATTCTTCAGCGGGGGCTTCTCGTCGGATTACACCTTCGATGAGATAGCCACCGAGATTGTCGAAAGTGTCGAAATATCCAAATTCAGCTGCACCACCGCGCAGAGGCGAACCCATGCATAGGCTCATACCTTCATCGCTCATGAGCTCGATGACCCTAGTCCACGCAGCTTCGGCTTCTACCGGTGTCGAGTAGTCCTGGGTCGCTACCATCCAGGGAAAAATGTGGTGAATACCGGGCCCGCGGATGTCAAAGAATTCACGGTTGTAGTGCGAGGGGCCGTGGTTGCATTGGATTATTTCAAAGCCGAAATCGGCGCAGTGGCCTTGAGCAGTGAAATAGCCGTGGTCGACCTTTTCGCCCCGGTACATTGAATCGTCCAAACGCCCAAAGCCGGTTTCCCAGGTTTTGCACTCGAATCGCTCGATGCCGAAGATATCTCGGTAAAAGGGGAGGGCCTTGAGTACATCGTGAACGAGGACTCCGAAATGGTATATCCCTTGAGTAGGGAGGATGCCTTCAACAGCTTCGGGCCTTTCATCCATGTCGGTACTCATTTCGAGCAAGAATCCTCCGAGGTACTCCCTCGTGTCGTAGAAACTACGGCCCCCTCCCACGTAGCAGCGCTTGACATAGGAAGGCCGAGTGGGATCGGTGATTACCCGGAGGAAGCAAATTCCTTCCCTTTTGGTTCGCAGGTGTTCCATGAAAGGGGATTCGCCGGACAGTGGCTGCACCAGTTCGAAAGTGATGTTAGAGGTTGAGCCAATTGCGGAGGTCCAGGACGCTTTAATTCCTTTGCGACCATAGGACACTGCGTTGTTCTCTTCGATAGTTTCCACAGACCAGTTGGTGATTCCGTATACCTTGGTGTAGTGCTCCATTGCCGACTTGACGTCGTAGACGACCACCCCGATGCGTCCGAGTTTTACTTCACTCATGGTGCTACTCCTTAGTAGAAAAGAGATAGGTTTTTAATAAGGATCGTTGCCATGTCGAAACGGATTTCGCGTTCTAGCACGAGAAACCCAAGGGGCGCTGTCTTGTCTTTAACGATGATGTCGCGCCGTTCGTAGGTGATGTGATCCTGGTAGCGTTCTCCGCGGCTGCGGTAGACGAGGACGTTAGATCGAACATCGAAGTTCCCGTCTCCGCGTGCATCAACTCGGACGTTTGACACGAGGTGTCGGGATCGCGATGCTGGCTCCTCGGCCCATGCTTTTTGCGTTTGAAGTCGGAAGACTCGTTGGCGGAGGTATTCCCAGTTTTCCTCGAAGTACACCGACGTTCCTTTTTCATAGAACTCGTGTTTACGTTCGCGGTAGACGCGATTTTCTCGAACTGGAGCCCAGTAGTAGATGTCCGGATGCATGCATTCAAGCCAGGCGTCCCACTCCATGTTGTCGACTAGTTCTGCTTCATCAAAAAGGAAGCGTGTCAGGGCGCGTTCAGTTTCGGCGTCGGTGTGTTTGCTTAATGACGCCGCGGTGGGTGTCTCGAGTATTGCTTGGGCTGTGGTTTCCTTCGAATCTGCGAAGTGCTCTCCAGGGGGTGGTGCCATGGTTTCGGGTCCATGTGACATGTCTGCGTGTCCTCCTATCTGGTGTCTGTAGGTCGTTTAGGATTTTGCGTTTTCGGTGTCGATGTCGAGCTTGGCCATGGTGTTGTGGGTGGCTTTGTAGTCAGCGCCGTCAGGCATTACTGCCGTGAAGTCGGCTTGTTCCACTTCGACTTCTCCGTGGCGCATTTCTTTAAGTTGGGGCCAGTCGTAGCCCATCATCATGTCGCGGTAGAAGCCGTACATGTTGAGCGCTGCGTTATCGGAGTAGACGTGGGCTGTTGATCCGCCGGGGTATCCGTCATCATCTCGGGTGACGGGGACGCCGCGCATGTTGTAGGTGAATCCTGTTTTGCGAGATACTGCGCCTTTGAGAATGTGCTGCATTTCCTCCCAGTTTTCAGCATCATCTTGTTCAAACATTCCGGCTGGGGAGAAGGTGCGCATTACATCGAGTCGAATCGATTCCTTGACTTCCTCGGGTGCATCCTTCGGCACGAACGCCCAGGACCAAATCTCCATTTCGTGTGGCCCGCGCGGGTGTGTGACCCGGAATGTGTAGTTACCGAGAAGCATGAAGTTCGGAAAAACGTTCATATGGCCTCGAACCTCTCGGAATTCTCCTAGACGTTCCTCGATCTTGTCTCGGACGGTGTTCTCCCAGTCGATGAGAGCCGGGGCAGTGTTGGGAATTTCCTTTCCACGCTTGCCGAAGAATGCGCCACCGTGCCCGTAGGGGCTGAACCACTGGCGTCCGGTAGGAATCTTCTCTCGTCCGGTTTTTCGGTCGAAGGTGTCTGATCCGGAGGCTAAGGCTTCCACGGCGGAAACATGAGAGATCTCCGAGTGCTGCATGTCAGAAGTGGGCTGCTCCACGTTGAACTTCCAATTTGCTGGAAGAACCCACTTGTGTACGGCAATAGCCTCCATGCCCCCTGCGTAGCGGTTGAGATAACCGTCGAGGTAGTACTTTGCATTTCCGAGATACTCTTCAAGAGGGGGAATATTTTCATCCCATGATCCGAAGATGAACCCGTTATAGTTTTCAATCCGCGGCACTTGGATAGCTGAAAGTTTCGTTTTGTCCATGCCTTGCGGGTACGCAGTGTCCTCGTGTGGAATGTCGAGAAGCGTGCCATCCAGTCCGTAAGCCCATCCGTGGAAGGAGCACATGAATCCTTTAGCGAGGCCCCGGTCGGCACGGCAGATTCGCATGCCACGGTGACGGCACTGATTCAGAAAGGCTTTTACGGAGCCATCTTTTTGTCGGCAGACAATCACGGGATCTTCACCGATGTAGGTCTGGATGTAGTTTCCTTTTTTCGGAAGCATTGAGTCATGGGCTAGGAAGACCCAAGTTTTTTGCCAGACCGTTTGGAGTTCCTGCTCGTAGATATCGGCGTCATGAAAAATTTTGCCGGAGACGTAGCCGCCCACCGGGTTTATCAGGTTTTCAATGCCGGTGACGTTAACGTCATGTTGCGCGTGAGTCACTGAAATCCTCCTTCAAAAGTGCGGTTGCGTGAATCACACACTATTGGGGGATATGGGGTGATGTCTCACCAGTGTTCCACTGTGAGGAACACTTCACTCGCGGGTCTGGCGAGAGAGCAGCGCCGCAGCGTGGCTTGTTTTACGCGCGATTATTCGATTGCTAAGCGTTAAACGAGGAAGGGGGCCGTTCGGTGAAGCCTAGTTAGGAGGCATCTGAATTGCAGTATTAACCGTTACTTTGACTGCGCTGCACCGCCAGTACTGCTTTAGATGCCGCAGCACTTACACGCTTGAGCGGGCCAATGAAATCAGATGATCGAAAAACACCGGAAGCGCCGGACACGGACAGAGCGGCTACCGGCACGTTATTTTGACCGAGAATCGGTGCAGCGACGCAGGAAAGCCCGAGAGTAATTTCCTGATTGTCGTAGGCGAAGCCTTGGGCACGGATACGCTGTAGCTCTTCCCAAAATTCGTTGGGGTCGGTGATGGTGTAGGGAGTCCATGGGTGCAGGCCGGACTCAACGACCGATTTTGCTCGGGGCTGGTCCCAGGCAAGCATCGCTTTTCCTACACCCGTGCAATATGCAGGGGCTCGTCCGCCGATCCTTGAAGGTGAAGAAATCCGGCGAGTAGTAAAGAGCTTGTTGATATAAGCAACCTGATCACCATAGAGATATGCCAAGTGAACTGTGTGGCGAGTCTGCTCGAACAGTGCTGCTAGATAGGGTGTTAACAATTCCGAAAAGGTATTGTGATATTCATTCTCGGGGTTCGACACTAAGTCGTAGCAGAGGGTGCCCAAACGGTAGACATTTCCGCTTCGCTCCACAGCACCGTTTTCGACTAGCGCGGCCAGAATGCGGTGTGCGGTTGATTTCGATAAGTCTGCGCGGCGGGCAAGTTCGCTTACTCCGACTCCGCTCGCGTCTTCAGCTGAAAAACTGCGGAGCAGGCTGAAGGCTTTATCTATGGCGCTTCTTGTGTCAGTCACCTTGGTTCTCCTCACCCTCAACGATGCCTGCGAATTACGCTCAATTATAAGCGGTAGATCTTCCCATAATCTGTGAAAATATCGGCGGAATCAGTGTCTCAAACGTGAGAATGGGACCGGGGGCAGGCGCAAGCTGTCATCTACGGTGCGTTTTGAGTCTATGGAATACCGCAGGACCGATATGAAAGTATCCCCGGGGGTAAAATTATGCCGATCTGTGCAGCGAAAATAGCAGCTCAGAGCTGGTTTAATGTTTTTAGCACGCTAAAACTGGCGGGGGGGGGGATCGCTGCTAGCCTTCCATAAAAGCTGGAGAAATCCCAGCGTATCGCCCCATTTGATCACGAGGTAGCTGCTCATCACATGCTGACCGCATGATGCCTGTGTCCACCATAGGCAGGGTGATGCTCCATCGTAAACAAAACCATGGAGGGTGTGCGGCCGAATGAGCCAAGAAAATCCCCCCACCCAACCCAATCCCGAACAGCAGGTCGTGTATGTCCAGGCACCGAAGGCTCCCTGGTATAAGCGCCCCGGCTGCCTCATCCCTCTCGTATTGGGCATCCTCCTTCTGCTAGGAATCGGTGGTTGCATGGTCGCCATCGGGAATTCTGTCTCGGATAGCGTTGCATCGTCGAGCAGCAGCTCCAGTAGTGCCGAGGCTGTCGCAGATGATTCCCCCGCTATCGCAATTAGCGCTGTGGATTATGTTGCAGCTTACGACACCAATGAGATCGCAGCCGACAAGGAATACAAGGGCATGAAACTCGAAGTCACCGGCACAGTAGACAGCGTCAACGAAACCTTTGGCAGCTACTACCTCACCCTCGATGGGCCGAGCGACGGTATCGCAAGCGTTTCCTGCAGGCTCGAAGACTCTGAGCTGGACCGTGCAGGCTCTCTCACTCCTGGAGGAACTGCGACCGTCACCGGCATCGGTGATGGTTTCGACGGCTTCAATGCATTCGTAAAGAACTGCACAATTGAGTAGCTCAGCTTCTCGCAACAGAAGGCTTGCCCCGATTCCAAAGTGGTCTCGGGGCAAGCCTTCTTTAGCGTCATGCGCCTGTGATTCTTCGAACTAAGTACAAAAAAACGGCAGATTTGGGTTTTTGGGGGAGGGTGACCTGCGGAAATAGGGGAGGGGGAGGTAAATCTGCCGGGTTTTTGTACGGTTGGGCATCTGAGGACGGGGCCTGAGCGGGGTGTAGGCGGGGTGTGTGCACTGGTTTGGGCAAATTTGCACCTTTAAAAAACGCGACCTGGGGAAATGGGATCGCGAGGTGCAAATCTGCCCAAACCAGTGCATCTTTCACGCGTCCCCCAGTGCGCCCTCCCCGGCCACGGCATCGCCCCCGCACCGGTCGCCGACTGCAGACTGCAGACTGTGCGCCCCCGGCGCATCTGCTGCCCCAGTACTGCACTCTGCTTGGCAAAACCCGGCCACGGCATCGCCACCGCACCGGTCGCCAACTGCAGACTGCAGACTGTGCGCCCCCGGCGCATCTGCTGCCCCAGTACTGCACCTTGCTTGGCAAAACCCGGCCACGGCATCGCCACCACCCCGGTACTAACAGACCACTCGCCCCGGCGCTGCCAGTTCGCACCGCCTGCCCACCCCACCCGGTACTACCAGACCACTCGCCCCGGCGTCCCACCCACAAACCCCACCCGCAAACCCCACCCGCAAAACCTAACCCCACAAAACGGCGAACGCCGCGCCCACCAAACGGTAGACGCGGCGTCAACACCCAAAGGGGAGTAAGCGCAAGAAGGCTTACTCGTCAGCTGCGGAAGTCTCCTCGGCCTCAGCGGCGTCATCTTCGGTGCCGTCTTCTTGCCCGCCCTCTTCGGGAACGTCAGCGACCTCAGGAACAACAACGTTGATGATCAGCATCTCCGGATCATCGACCAGGGTGCAGCCGCCAGGCATCTGAACGTCGCCAGCGGTGATGGTGGAGCCGATCTCCATGCCCTCAACGTCGAGGACGATCTCTTCCGGAATGTTCATAACGTCAGCTTCAACGCGGATGGTCTCTGCGTCCTGCATGAGCATTGCGCCGGCAGCGATCTCGCCAGTGTGAACGACAGGAATGTCGACCTCGACCTTTTCGCCGCGCTTAATAGCAAGCAGGTCAGCGTGGTCGATGTTGAAGGTCAGTACGTTCTGGTCCACAGACTTGATCATGGCCAGCTGCTTCTCACCCTCAATGTCGAGGGAAACAACAGCGTTGGTGCCGTGGTTACGGATGATCGCGGTGAAGTCGAGGCGGTCAACCAGGATGTGGAGGGGCTCGAACTCGTTGGCGTAAACGACCACGGGGATCTGGCCGGCGCGGCGTGCACGGCGGGCAGCACCCTTGCCGAATTCCTTACGGACGGCAGCTTCAAGGGCGATAGCTTGGTTAGACATGAAAGTCTCCTCACAGGTATTAATTTCCCGGTGTGTGCATCGGCTGTGAACAGCATTGATGACGCCGCCGGGGTGTAACGTTGTCGCCTGCGCATCACGTCGCACACCGTGTGGCTGGGGCTGAGCCCACCAGGGGTGAAACAACGAAAGCCCGCGCAGGACTCGGATATCTCGTCGAGTCTTCGCAGGCTTACAAAGATTCAAATCGCGTCGATAACGGCAACCGTTGTGCAGTACGTGCGCTATGCGGTGTGCATGGTGCTGTGCTGCGTGGCGGCGCCCTCGCCGAGACCTGGAAAATAATACACCCTGCCGGTCTGTGATTCAAAGTGGAGCGACAAAAATATGCGGGTCGGGAACTAAAGCGGTTCGCCGTGCGACTTGTATTTGGAACGCGTTCTCAAATCAAAACAACACATAAACAAGGCCAACGGCGACCGCAGAGCACCCCAGAGGGCACTGCGGAGCAGCCGTGACCTTGCACAACCACTTGTGATGAATGAGGACACATGGCACGCAACGCCCTAACAACGCACGAACACAACCACAACACGCACACACTAATCGATGGGCCACCCACCCGCGATGAACCCGCCCACCCCGACGCTCGCGACGCAAGCGGTCAGCAGCGCCCGCATCGCACCGACGGAGCGGCCTCCGGGCGAAAACGCTCCGGCCTGCGTCCGATCCTCGCGCGCCGGCCGTCTCTGCCGGAGACGGAAGACCGGTCAGCGTCCCGGCAGTAGGTTCCCCAGCGTTCTTCGGGGTGATGGTCACCATCCCGCATGAACTCACGACAAGCCCCACCGTGCACAAGGACGCAACAGCTGACAGCCTCCTGGCGGCACCGACATTGAGCACTCGAATAAGACAATCCTAAGATGGAGCCGCAAGCCATTGCCCCCGCTAAACCCCCATAGCCCCGGCGCTCCGCACCCGGCACCTGGCCGCAATGCGTCGCCCGTGCGCGCGTTGGTCTGTCTCCGCAGTCGCCGCACCGCGTCAAGCGTGCACAGATTTCGGCAGCGAGCCCGTGGTTTTCGCGTTTTCCCAGGTCGCAAATTTTGAAGGAGGCTCGCTGCCGAAAAACGTGCACACCCCAAGCATCCAACGTGCACACCCTAAGCATCCCAAGGCATAAAAAAGTGGCCCCGCCGATAAGGCGGGACCACACAGCGCACAACCTACAAAGGCAGTGCACAAGGCTCTACATAAAGCTAGGCCTGGCCCTCAAACAGGGTGGTCACAGAGCCGTTTTCGAAGATCTCACGGATGGTCTTGGCCAGCAGCGGCGCAATCGACAGCACGGTCAGGTTGTCCCAGCCCTCAGAGTTCTGCGGCAGCGTATCGGTGGTTATAACTTCCTTCGCACCGCACTGCGACAAACGCTCGCGAGCCGGATCAGAGAACACACCGTGGGTGCAGGCAATGATGACGTCCTTCGCACCGGCGTCGCGCAGAACACCAACGGCACCTGCGATGGTTCCGCCGGTGTCGATCATGTCGTCGAGCAGGACACAGGTGCGGCCGGCGACATCACCGACGACACGGTTAGCAACAACCTGGTTGGCAACATCCACGCTGCGGGTCTTGTGGACGAACGCCAGGGGAGCGTCGCCCAAAATGTTGGCCCACTTTTCGGCAACCTTCACGCGGCCAGCATCGGGGGAGACCACAGCAATGTTGTCGAGGCTGTAGTTCTTCTTGATGTAGTCCGTCAGGATCGGCATGGCGTGCATGTGATCGACGGGGCCGTCGAAGAAGCCCTGGATCTGGTCGGTGTGCAGGTCGACAGACACGATGCGGTCGGCACCAGCAGCGCAGAGCAGGTCGGCGACCAAGCGGGCGGAAATCGGCTCGCGGCCGCGGTGCTTCTTGTCCTGGCGGGCGTAGGGGTAGAACGGCAGGATCGCGGTGATGCGCTTGGCGGAGCCGCGCTTCAGGGCGTCGATCATGATGAGCTGTTCCATCAGCCACTTGTTTAGCGGCTGGGTGTGGGACTGCAGGACGAAGGCGTCGCAGCCGCGGACGGATTCTTCGAAACGGACGAAGATCTCGCCGTTGGCGAAGTCCCGTGCGGTCATGGGGGTGAGGTCGATGCCAAGGTTCTTGGCGACGGCTTCACCGAGTTCGGGGTGTGCGCGCCCTGAGAAGAGCATCAGGTTGCGTTTGTTGTCCACCCAGTTGTCAGTCATCACGTTCAGCCTTCCTGCTGTTGTGCTCGCTGTTGTGCCCTAGCTGCGGCTTCGGCAGCGGGCGTGCCGGGGCGTTTGGCCTCGACCCATCCTTCAATATTGCGTTGTTTACCGCCGGACACGACGAGTGCCCCGGCCGGTACGTCTTCCCTGATCACTGTACCTGCGCCGGAGTAGGCGCCGTCGCCGACGGTGACTGGTGCGATAAACATCGTATCGGAGCCGGTGCGTACGTGATCCCCAATAGTGGTGTGGTGCTTGTTGACGCCGTCGTAGTTGACGAAGACGCTGGAGGCGCCAATGTTGGATTCTTCCCCGACGGTTGCATCACCAATGTAGGTGAGGTGCGGAACTTTCGAGCCGCGGCCGATCTTGGCGTTCTTCGCTTCGACGAATCCGCCGAGTTTGCCCTTTTCGCCGAGCTCGGTGCCGGGGCGGATGTAGGTGTAGGGGCCGACGGTGGCGTCTTTACCGATGACGGACAGTGACCCATGCGTGCGGATGACGGATGCGCCTTCGTGGACTTCCATGTCGATGAGTGTGGTGTCGGGCCCGATTTCGCAGTTGTCCGCGATGGTGGTGCAGCCTTTGAGTTGGGTGCCGGGATGGATGATGACGTCGCGTCCGATCTCGACATCAATATCGATCCAGGTTGTGTCGGGGTCGATGATGGTGGCCCCGCCGCGCATGGCTTTTTCGCAGATGCGGCGGTTCATTTCTTTGCCCATGGCGGCGAGCTGTACGCGGTCGTTGACGCCGGCGACCAACGCGGCGTCATCAAGTCGGTGGCCGCGGACGGTGCGGTCGAGTTCGCGGGCGATGCTGATGACATCGGTGAGGTAGAACTCGCCTTGGGCGTTGTTGGTGTCTAGGCGGGTGAGGGCGTGGCGGAGGAGTTCGGCGTCGAAGGCGTAGACGCCGGAGTTCACTTCGGTGATGGCGCGGATGTCGTCGGTGGCGTCTTTTTCTTCGACGATGCGCATGACTTCGCCGTCGGCGGAGCGGACGATACGGCCGTAGCCGCGGGGTGCATCCACGGTGGCGGTGAGCACGGTGACGGCTGCGCGGGGTTTGGTGTCGTGTTCGGCGAGCAGGCCGGCGAGGGTGTCACTGTTGAGCATCGGCACGTCGGAGGTGGTGACCAGGACAGTGCCGTCGAAATCCTCGGGGAGTTTTGCGAGGCCGCAGGCGACGGCGTCACCGGTGCCGTTTTGCTGTTCCTGGGTGGCGGTGGCAACCGTATCTACCCCGTAGTCGCGCAGGGCGGCAGTTTCAGCGTCGATGGCTGGCAGGACTTGTTCGCGCCCGTGGCCCACAACAGTGATGAGGTGCTGGGGTTTCAGCCCGGCGGCGGCATGTAGTGCGTGGGCCAGCATGGTGCGGCCGGCTACGCTGTGCAGCATTTTGGGGGTGGTGGATTTCATTCTCGTGCCGGCACCGGCGGCGAGGATGACTACAGCGACATTGCTCATAGACAGTGTGGCTCCGATCGCGAATTCGTCTGGTTGAACACGTTGAACACACACCACGGTACCCCTAACGCGAACTGCTCCCCAAAAGGTCGGCCACGGTGCGTGTCGGTTGCTTTTGGGGAGCAGGAGTGTTGCTTCCCCACCTGGACTCGAACCAAGAATGACGGTACCAAAAACCGTAGTGTTGCCAATTACACCATGGGGAATTGCGCGAGTGCCTACGTGTGCCACCTGTGAGGGGTGTTGCGGGCATTGCGCGCCTAAGACTATAGCTCACACTGTAGGGTCTTGTCTATGGTTAGGCAGAGGATGTCGGGCTCTCAACGTCGTGAGCAGCTCATTAGTGTTGGTCGTAGTGTGTTTGCTGCGCGGGGTTATGACGCCGCGAGTGTTGAGGAAATTGCGGCGCGTGCGGGTGTCAGCAAGCCTGTGGTGTACGACCACTTTGGGGGCAAGGAGGGCTTGTATGCGGTGGTGGTGGACCGCGAGATGGTGCGTTTGCAGGAGGTGATTACCCAGGCGTTGGCTAAGGGGCGTAGCCGGACGCGTATTGAGCAGGCCGTGTTGGCTTTGTTGACGTATGTGGAGGAGCATACGGACGGTTTTCAGATTTTGGTGCGCGATGTGCCGCAAGGTGGGGATCGTGGTTATGCGACGTTGCTTAATGACGCCGTGGGGCAGGTGTCGCACATTTTGGGTGAGGCGTTCATGCGGTTGGGCCTGGATCCGGATACTGCGGTGTTGTATGGTCAGGCGCTGGTGGGGATGGTCAGCATGACTGCGCAGTGGTGGTTGGATGTGCGTACTCCTGATAAGGAGGCCGTGGCTGCCCACATCGTTAACCTATGCTGGAATGGTTTGGCCCGGATGGAGTCGCATCCGGTGTTGTCTGAAGATCTTTAAGGATTGTTGTTGTGACTGCTGCTTTCTCTATGGCTGTGGTGAAGGCTCCGTTGTCGGGGTTGTTGAAGGCTGTGGCCTCGTCGACGACGTTTATGGGCATTGTCCCGAATTTGGATGAGCAGCGGTTGGCGATTACTGGCCCTGAGCAGGTGCGCCCGTGGCTTGTTGGTGTGATGGCGGGTGCGCAGGATAGGCCGGTGTTGGTTGTCACGGCTAATGGTCGTGAGGCGGAGGATCTGGCGTCGGAGTTGTCTTCGATGTTGGGGGATGTGGTGGATTTGTTTCCTAGTTGGGAGACGTTGCCGCATGAGCGTTTGAGCCCGGGGGTGGACATTGTTGGTCGTCGTGCGCGTGTGCTGGATCGGTTGGGTGCCGGACAGTGTCGTGTGGTTGTGGCGGCAGCTAGGGCGTTGAGCCAGCCCATTGTCGACACTGCGATCAAGGTGATCGAGTTGCGCGTTGATCAGGAGTGCCTTGGTCTTGCGGATCGTTTGACGCATGCGGGTTATCATCATGTGGATTTGGTGGCTAAGCGCGGCGAGTTCGCGACCCGCGGCGGCATCATTGACGTGTTTCCGACCACCGCTGATTTCCCTGTCCGCGTGGAGTTTTGGGGCGATGAGGTTTCAGACCTCCGCCCGTTTTCCGTCGCCGATCAGCGCACGTTAACGCTCCCTGAGGGTGAGGAGTTACGCGAAGTTCAGGTCTACCCCTGCCGCACCCTGTTAATTGATGACGCCGTGTCGGCTCGTGCCCAGGATTTGGCACGCGAGCACGCCGGCAACCCGTCGTTGGCGGAGCTGCTGACCAAGATCGGAGAGGGGATGTACACCGATGGAATGGAAACCCTCATCCCCGCACTGACGGATGCCGAATATCGGACCCTGCCTCAGCTGCTGCCCGAGGGCTCTTACACGGTGGTCGTGGCGCCGGAAAAAGTACGAACACGCATCCACGACCTGCAGCAAACCGATGAAGAATTCCTGGCGGCAGCCTGGGAAGCCGCAGCGATGGGCGCAGAGGGACCGATCGCGACGTCAACACTGGATTTGTCGGCAGCAAGCTACCGCAGCCTTGAATCGCTGGAACGCAACGCCATGGAACGCGGCGGGCACTATTGGACACTAGACCCCACGGGCATGGGGGCAACCCTGGACCACGAGTCCGGGAACTTCCTGCCGCTTGAGCCCCAACTGCCGCCGGCACCGCACGGTGATCTCAAAGCCATCGAAGCGCTGATGGCCACTCTGAAGGCGCACACGCATGATGGGGGAGCCGCAGCATTCATCGCGCCGGCAGCCGCAACCATCAAACGTATGAAGCAGCGCTTCACCGAGGCGGGCATCCCCACCTACGTGCCCTCCAAACCCAGCGCGCCTAAGCCAGGGCACGTCACCTTGTATCACGCACTCAACCACGCCGGCATCATCGCGGACAATGCCAAAGGCTACGATGCGCCACTGGTGGTCATCACCGAAACCGACCTGACCGGCAACCGCGTCGGCGACCTCACCGGTGCGAAACGACGCCCCGCCCGCAAACGACACAAAGTCGACCCACTGGCGCTGCAAACCGGCGATCTTGTCGTCCACGACACCCACGGCATCGGGCGTTTTGTGAAGATGACCGAACGCACCATCACCGCTGGAGACGAGACCTCCCGCCGCGAATATGTCGTGCTTGAATACGCCCCTTCGCGCCGCGGCGGCCCGCCAGACCAGCTCTACGTCCCCATGGACTCGCTGGACATGCTGTCCCGATACGTCGGCGGCGAAAGCCCAGCACTGTCCAAAATGGGCGGATCGGATTGGAAAAACACCAAAAAGAAAGCCCGCGCCGCAGTTCGCGAAATCGCCGGTGAACTGGTCGAACTCTACGCCAAGCGCCAAGCCGCACCCGGGCATGCCTTCGCGCCGGACACCCCATGGCAGCGCGAAATGGAAGACAACTTCCCCTTCGTCGAAACCGAAGACCAAATGCTGGCCATCGACGCAGTCAAAGAAGACATGGAAAAACCCGTGCCGATGGACCGCGTCGTCATCGGCGACGTCGGATACGGCAAAACCGAAGTGGCTGTCCGCGCAGCATTCAAAGCAGTCCAGGACGGCAAGCAAGTCGCGGTGTTGGTCCCCACCACGCTGCTCGCCCAGCAGCACCTCGCCACCTTCACCAGCCGCACAGAAGGCTTCCCCCTGACGATCCGCGGCCTGTCTCGGTTCACCAGCACACGCGAAGCCAAAGAAACCCTCGCCGGCCTGGCTGACGGCACCGTCGACATAGTCATCGGTACCCACCGGTTGCTGCAAACCGGCGTGCAGTGGAAAAACCTTGGCCTGGTCGTCGTCGATGAAGAGCAGCGCTTCGGTGTGGAACACAAGGAACACATCAAAGCACTGCGCTCCGCCGTGGACATGCTCACCATGTCCGCGACCCCCATCCCGCGCACCCTGGAAATGTCGATGGCGGGCATCCGAGAAATGTCCACCATCCTCACCCCACCAGAAGACCGCCACCCCGTGCTCACCTATGTCGGTCAGCAGGAAGATAAACACATCGCGGCGTCAATACGCAGAGAATTACTGCGCGATGGCCAGGTGTTCTACGTACACAACAAGGTCAAAACCATCGACAAACGTGCCAGGGAGCTGCGCGACCTTGTGCCGGAAGCGCGAATTGTCGTCGCACACGGCCAGATGAGCGAGGAACAACTCGAGCAAACCGTCCAAGGCTTCTGGAACCGCGAATACGACGTGCTGGTGTGCACCACCATCGTCGAAACCGGCCTAGATATTTCCAACGCCAACACCCTGATCGTGGAAAACGCCCACCACATGGGCCTATCGCAGCTACACCAGCTGCGTGGACGCGTGGGCCGATCCCGTGAACGCGGATACGCCTACTTCCTCTACCCCAAAGGCGCGATCCTAAGCGAAAACTCCTACGACCGCCTGGCCACCATCGCCCAAAACAATGATCTGGGTGCTGGCATGGCCGTGGCGATGAAAGACCTCGAAATGCGCGGTGCCGGCAATGTGCTCGGTGCCGAGCAATCCGGCCACATCGCAGGCGTCGGCTTCGACCTGTACATGCGGCTTGTTGGTGACGCCGTGCAGGCCTACCGTGCGCTCGCCGACGGCACGCCCGTCGACGGAACCGACAAGGAGCCCCGGGAAATCCGCATCGACCTACCCGTCGACGCGCACATTCCAGAGCAGTATGTGGCATCAGAACGCCTGCGCCTGGAGATCTATCGCAAGCTCGCCCAGTCCAACACCGATGACGACCTGGATCTTATCGCCGAGGAACTCATCGACCGCTACGGGCCTCTACCCACCGAGGTCAGCAGATTATTCAGTCTCGCCCAGCTGCGCAACAGCATCCGACCGCTCGGGGTGAACGATGTCGGCGTGCAAGGCACCCGCATCAAGATGCACCCGGTGGAACTGCCGGATTCCCGCCAAGTCCGGCTCAAGCGTTTGTTCCCCGGGGCCACCTATCGTGCTGCTGCGAAAACAGTGGTGCTTCCCTTCCCGAAGGCCGGCAACAAAATCACCGACCCCACCCTGCGCGACGTCGAACTACTCCAATGGGTGGGAGAGACCGCGCAGGCCCTACTGGGTGTCGACTAGACGCGACTTGGGAGACAACGTCAAAGCGCTCCACCCACAAGTTTTCATGGGTGGAGCGCTCGGTACAGCGGTGGCCTTAAGCCTGTCGTTTAAGTAAACAGGGTTTGGCCCCACCACTGCGAGTTATTCCGCGTGCCCGGAGGGCAGGCGAAAATCGCTGAGGACTCGTAGCGGACGTACTCATTCATCTTGTCGTTTTTCGACAAGTTGTTCTGAATCGTGATGAAATCCCGATCCGGATCAGCAACGAAAGCGATGAAGAACAACCCTGCGTTCAAGTGGCCGAAGCCATCCGAACCATCCACAAAGTTGTAGCCGCGGCGCAACATCCGGCCACCATCGTTTTGAGAATAGTGAGCCAGACGCGCGTGGGCGTCTTTGGGGATGATGGGGCCCTCCGTGCCGACGTACTCGTCCAAGGGCAACTCGTCGAATTCGTCTTCGCGGCCCAAGGGGGCCCCGCTGCGCTTGTCGCGCCCGAAGGTGGCCTCCTGTTCCGCCAAGATTTGACGATCCCAGTTCTCAATGAGCATGCGGATGCGGCGGGTGATCAGGAACGTGCCGCCATCCATCCACGAGGGTTGTTTGACCCACACGTGCTCGTCGATGAGCTTGGTGTACTCGGACTTTAGGTTGTTGGTGCCATCTTTAAACCCGAACAGGTTACGCGGCGTCTTCTGCGCATTGGAGGTGGAAGAGGTGCGGCCGAAACCCAGCTGCGACCAACGAATCACGACCATGCCGACACCGACCTTAGCCAGAACACGCACCGCGTGAACCGCGACCTGGGGGTCGTCGGCGCACGCCTGGATGCACAAATCACCGCGGGATTGCTCGGCAACCAGTTGGTCGCCGGGGAAGTGCGGCAGATCCCGCAACTGTTCGGGCTTTTTGGATGCTAAACCGAAACGGTCGTCAAACAACGAGGGGCCGAAGCCCACCGTGATCGTCAGGTTTGATGGAGGAAGGTCGAGTGCTTCGCCAGTGTCCTGGGGGACTGCAACATCACCGAGGCCGGTGGCGCCGTCCTCAACAGCCTCTTTACCTGCGGACATACGGCGGGCCATAACTGTCCACTTCTTCAACAACTCGATCAGATCCTCACGCGTTGTGCCTTCGAGAACATCGAAAGCAACAAAGTGCATGCGGTCCTGCGCGGGCGTCACAATGCCAGCCTGATGGGCACCATTGAAGGGAACAATCTGCGAACTATTTCCCGCATGGGCTTTTGGCTCGGAGGAGTCTGCGGGCATCGCAGCGAAACCTGCGACACCGGCAACACCCAAGCCCGCGCCTGTGAGGAAACCACGGCGGGACAGAGACTTTTCGTTCATGACGACCCTCGTCTATTAGTTAGTGACGACTTGCTGAACCTTGGCGACCTTCTCGGTCAGCGCGTCGATAGCCGTTGCCAGCTCCTTGCGCTCAGGCTCAGTGACCTTGTTGTAGTCGACGAAACCGTCGCCCTCGTGGTAGCGATCAAGCAGCTTCTGAACATTGTCGAAGCGCTTGTTGATCTCCTTGAGCAGGTCGGCATCGCGCTCGTTGATAGCCTTCTCGAGGGAGGCAATGGCAGCCTTGGAGCCATCAAGGTTGGCCTGGAAATCGTAGAGGTCAGTGCCGGAGAAGATGTCCTCTTCGCCGGTGATCTTGCTGGTGGAGATTTCGTCCAGAAGCTCCTGGGCGCCACCTGCGATCTGGGCGGGGGTGATCTTGTAATCCGGGGAGTTCACGCCCTCGTCGAGCTCCTCGACGTCCTTGTACAGCTGGCGAGCAGTCTGCTTGGTTTCCTCACTGATGGCGCCGCCGACCCACAGGTCCTTTTCGATCTTGTGGAAGCCGGACCAGTCGTCAACGGTCTGGCCGTCCTCGAGATCAGCCTCACGCCGGTCGATGCGGGGATCGAGATCGTCGGGGAAGGACTCGGCGACGGGCTCGATGCGCTCGTAGGGGGTGCGGGCAATCGGGAACAGTGCCTTGGCAGTCTCCACATCGCCCTTTTCGATAGCGCCGACGAACTCGGAGGTTTGCTCCTTCAAGCTGCCGACCTGGGAGCGGACGTAGGCGACGTAGCCGTCGACGGCCTCAGCCAGCACTGCGTCACCCTCAGTGGCGGACTTGGATTCGCCAGTGACCTTCAGTTGCTGGGAAATACCTTCGCCGACCATGCCGGGCTTACAGGTCAAGGTGTAGTCGCCCGGATCGGTGATCTGGACAGTCAACTTGCGGGTGCTGCCGGGGCCAATGTTTTCGACCTCGCCGACCACGCGGCCGCCGGAGGTGTAGACATAAAACTCGGTGGTCTTGCTGCCGTCGTTGGTGACCTCGAAAACGGAGGTGCCGGTCTCGGCGGAATCGCCGCTGACTTCACAAGCAGAATCGTTGGCCTTCACGGTGAGGGTGGTGGCGGAGGCTTCATCAGCCTTATTTGCACACGCAGCCAGAGCCAAAGGCATGGTGGCCAAGGCAAGAAGAGAAATGGACTTGCGCACTGGAGTTCTCCTAAGAATTGTTTATAGTGCTTACGTTACACGGTGGTGTTCACCGGCGTGGCGGGGGCTGGAGTCGAAACAGCCTTAGGGGGTGCAACCGGGCGCAGGAACAGCGCCAAAGCAACAATCAGGTAGATGACCCACCCGATCATTGATGCAGTCGTTGGGGCCGGCACAAGGTTGAAGATGCCTTCAACCAGTGTGGCGACGGGAGTGCCGGGCACCAACACGTGGGAAATATCAAAAGCGAGGTTTCCAAGACCCGGCACAACGCCGGCTTCCTGGAGATCAGTAATGCCGTAGCGCAGAATGCCTGCGGCGACGATAATCAGCAAAATTCCGGTCACCCGGAAAAAGACACTCAGGTTGATACGAATAGCGCCGCGGTACATCAGCATGGCAAGAACAACAGAGGCAACGATGCCCGTCATCAACCCCAAGAAGGGAGTTGCGAGGGTGCCGCCGGTGAAAGAATCAAACACCAATAGGGCGGTCTCGATGCCTTCGCGTACGACTGCGGTAAACGCAACCAGTACGACAGCGAAGGGGCCGATAGCGACCGCGTTATCCAGTTTTCCTTGCAGCTCAGCCGACATAGTGGCACTAGCGGTGCGCATCCACAGCAACAACCAGGTAACCAAGCCGACAGCAATCAGTGATGCGATGCCGCCTACTAGTTCCTGGCCCGTGCTGGTCAGTGTCTTGGTGCCGAATTGAATGATGACAAACACGGCAGTCGTCGTGGCGAGTGCGGCTGCTACGCCGAGCCATACCCACTTCAACTGCTGTCGACGGTCTCCTTTAACCAGGAAGGCGACGAGGATCATGACGATCATCGACGCTTCGAGGCCCTCGCGTAAACCGATGAGTGCGTTAGCTACAAACATGTAAATGGTTCCTTATCTGTGGTGAAGCAGGCTAGCCTGGTCTGCTCCAATCAAAGAATAGGCTACGGCTACCACGTTCAGAAAGTCTCTCCATCACCTTTTTGTGCATCTGTGATCTGCCTCCTCGGCAGTCTGCGAACGCACAGAGTCGTATCCGGTACTTATACCGTTGCTATAGGAAACAGTGGTCAATTCGGTATGACTAATGTCATGCAGCGCACAAGCCCACAGTACCCGTGCGAATACCCGCGAAAAGGGGCTATCGACGATCCCACATGTGCGGGGTCTAAGATCACTCGCATGCCCGTGCTGTTGCTCGACCCCCGCTGCCCCAACCAGATCCCTATCGAAGCCCTAGCATTTATCACCGGCACTACCAGCACAGTCGCCTACACCGATGAAGTCCCCATCAGGGTGCGTTGGGCGATCGCCGACCTCGGTGCCACTACCGTGTGCGATGTCAGTGATGCCCAGCTGCTTGTCACCACCGACGATTCAAGCGCATCGTTCGCGGAGGCGACAGCCGCCGACAGTCACGTCATCGTGTGTCCGTCGCGCGCAATCACCGCGGCGTCATCAATCCAACAAACCCCCATTGAGCAGGCGCAGGAGACCATCAGCCGTGCCCTCGATATAGGGGAGTGGGAGCAGAAACAAACCCACGCGAGCCTCATCCCCTACCTGGAAGAGGAAACACAAGAGTTCGCCCAAGCCGTGCGCGCAGCAGAAACCCGACGCAGCTACTTTGACGATAGCGACATGTGCGACGAACTCGGCGACATTTTGCTGCAGGTGCTTTTCCATGCAGAGATCGCCCGCCGGCGCGAAGCCTTCACGTTTAATGACGTCGCGGAATCCTTCAACAACAAAATGCGTGCGCGCGCACCCTACCTGTTTGACGGCACAACCGAGATAGTGCCGGAGGCCGAGCAGCAACGACTGTGGAATAAAGCAAAAAGCGTGTAACCCACCCACCCCACAGTGATGGGGCGGCGTGGACTACACGCTCAGGCAGTGCGCGGGCACTGCGGATGAAGCTTCCGAATGTCGAAAGCTTAGCCAGCCAGTTGGTTGGTGGCGTTGATCAGGCGGGTGATCTGGTCAAGCAGCGGCTTGATGACCTTCAGGATCTCCAGCAGAGGGCCGAAGATCTTGCCCAGGACACTGTCCTTGGAGGACAGGGTGGGGAACTCGTTGGAGTCGTCGTGGACGAACTTGCACTCCACTGCCCGGTCGGACAGCCCGTCAATCTGGTTGGCGGTGACATTTGCGACACCCAGGTTGATACCCAGGGTGGTGGACTTCTTGTCCAGAGCCTTGTAGAGCTCGGCGCGGGTGTCGTACCTCTTGTCCTTGGTGTCGATCTCGTTGTCGGTCAGGAAGCCCTTGAGATCCGGGCAGGTGACGGTGGAGATGGTGCCGTTGCCCATCAGGTAGGTGGTCACCGAAGCGGATGCGGCCTGTGCAGGTGCTGTTGCCATCGTGCCGGCGACAGTCATTGCGGCGAGTGCCAGGCTGGCACGGGTAAAGCGAGACATACAGATTATCCTTATCTGCCGTTGGTCAGGGTTGGTGGCACCTAGCTTAACCGATATGTCAAGCCTGTGTTCTGCGCGCTCGGTCACAGTAGGCACTTGTGGGGGAGGAGGTGACAGTGTGGCGGCGCGTTCGGCACAGTATGATGTGCCCCTATGAGGTCAAGAGGGTGCGCGGCAGCAGTGGCGTTGGTGGTCGTTCCATTGTTGCTGTTGGTCTTGGCTGGTTGGCTTGTCGCGATTGGGCGTGGGGTTAATCCGATTCGCCACCTTGAGCCTGTTCCGGATGATGTGCCTCCGGCTGCGGGCGCTGCTTTGCCTTCGGTCGATATCAATGGCCCCGGGCGTACTGCCCAGCAGTTCACCGATTGGTCGCAGCCGTTGTCGGAAGAGACGGGCATTTCGGTGCAGGCGTTGAATGCGTATGCGAATGCGACGGCGATTATTGATGCGGCCACGCCTGGTTGTCATCTTCGGTGGACGACGTTGGCTGGGATCGGCTACGTGGAGACGCGTCACGGGACGTATTCCGGTCGTGTGTTTGGTGGCGGCAAGTTGGATGCTGATGGGGTAGCGACGCCGCCGATTGTGGGCCCCGCGTTGGATGGGACTCGTAGTTTCGCGGAGATCAAAGACACCGACCGTGGCGAGATTGACACCGATTCCACTTATGATCGCGCGGTGGGCCCGATGCAGTTTATACCTGGGTCGTGGGCGTTGTATGGCCGCGATGCGGATGGGGACGGCGTCAAAAATCCTCAACAGATTGATGACGCCGCGATCTCGGCGGCTACATTGTTGTGCGCGTCGGAGCGTGATCTGGCGACACCGGAGGGGTGGGTGAGTGCGGTGCGGGCCTACAACAATTCTGATGACTATGTGATCAAGGTGCGCAACGCTGCTAATGCTTATGCGATGGGGCAGCCCCCTGCTTAAGACCCCCCTGCTTAAAACACAGTGTGGCGCAGAGTAGCGCAGTGTGTGGCGTGCAATGGGTGGATTCTGGGGGGGGTGCGGCGCCGAGTGAGGGCGCTGGTGTGCAGCGGGGGCACACAGTCGAAAGGTGTGAAAGGCCACATTTTTGGACGGTTGGTGCCTCAAGCTGCATCAAAACCCCAGTAGTGGTGTCCGATTGTGTGGTTTTCTGTGCTGGGTGGGCATCACGATCAAAGGATTCGTGCAACAATTGAGCAAGAAGGTTTACACAACGATCAAGGAGGCCACAAGTGGCTGAAATCATGCACGTTTTTGCTCGCGAGATCATGGATTCACGCGGCAACCCCACCGTCGAATGCGAGGTCTTCCTCGAGGACGGTGCTCACGGTGTTGCAGGTGTTCCCTCCGGCGCATCCACCGGTGTGCACGAGGCTCACGAGCTGCGTGACGGCGGCGACCGCTACCAGGGCAAGGGTGTCTTGAAGGCCGTCGAGAACCTCAACGAAGAAATCGCCGACGCCCTCGCTGGCCTCGAAGCTGATGACCAGCGCCTTGTCGACAAGACCATGATCGACCTGGATGGCACCCCCAACAAGTCCCGCCTGGGTGCTAACGCTATCCTCGGCGCTTCCATCGCCACCGCGAAGGCTGCAGCTGAGTCCGCTGGCCTGGAGCTGTTCCGTTACGTCGGCGGCCCCAACGCTCACCTCCTTCCCGTTCCGATGATGAACATCGTCAACGGTGGCGCACACGCTGACTCCGGCGTTGACGTCCAGGAGTTCATGATCGCACCGATCGGTGCCCCCACGTTCGCAGAAGCACTGCGCATGGGCGCCGAGGTCTACCACAACCTCAAGGCCGTCATTAAGTCTAAGGGCCTGTCCACCGGTCTCGGCGACGAGGGTGGCTTTGCTCCCTCCGTTGATTCCACCAAGGCAGCTCTCGACCTGATCGTCGAAGCTATCAACAAGGCCGGCTTCACCCCCGGCGAAGATGTCGCCCTCGCACTGGACGTTGCTTCCTCCGAGTTCTTCGACAAGGACAAGGGTGTCTACAACTTCGAAGGTGGCGAGCACACCGCTGCCGAGATGACCGAGGTTTACAAGAAGCTGATCGAGGAATACCCGATCGTTTCCATCGAGGACCCGCTGCAGGAAGACGACTGGGAGGGCTACACCCACCTGACCGCCGAGATCGGCGACAAGGTGCAGATCGTCGGCGACGACTTCTTCGTCACCAACCCCGCCCGCCTTGCAGAAGGTATCGAGAAGAAGGCCGCCAACGCTCTGTTGGTCAAGGTCAACCAGATCGGCACCCTGACCGAGACCTTCGACGCTGTTGAGATGGCTCACCGCAACGGCTACCGCTGCATGATGTCCCACCGCTCTGGCGAGACCGAGGACACTACCATCGCTGACCTCGCAGTTGCTTTGAACTGTGGTCAGATCAAGACCGGTGCTCCGGCCCGTTCCGAGCGTGTCGCTAAGTACAACCAGCTGCTGCGCATCGAGCAGCTTCTCGGTGACGCCGCTGTCTACGCTGGTCGCTCTGCATTCCCCCGCTTCAAGTAAGCCGGTGTAGCTAGCGTCTAGCAGCTTCAAGGCCCGTCCGTGATGAATGTCGCGGGCGGGCCTTCCGCTGTGCTGCCCCCAATGCTTCTAGGATGGTTGGCATCATGGATTCACAGCAGCGGCCCACCACAGGGCGGACACACACCTCATCGAAGCGGCGCTCCAACCGTAGTTCGGTACCTGTCGCGCGCCGTGAGGTCACTGGGGTGCAGCCGAAAATTCGCTCTCCTAAGCCGGCGTTTAAGATTGGGCCGAAGGAGATCTTCGTTGTCGCTGCGGTGTTGATCCTCATGTTGCTTGCCACCGCTTTGCCTCTGCGTAATTACTTTCAGCAACGCCACGCGATTGTGACCGCCCAGCAAGCTATTGAATCCAAGCAGGAAGAAAAGCAGCAGCTCATCGAGGAGATTGAGCGCTATCAATCGGAAGACTACATTCGCGAGGAAGCGCGCAACAGGCTCGGCGTAATCCAGCCGGGGGAGAGCGCGTACCGCATCATCGACCCCGAGATGAAGCGCGAACACACGACTCAGGGCCGTGACCCTTCGAGTGAAAAACACAACCCCTGGTTTGAGCAATTGTGGGGGCAGGTCGCAGGCGCGGATGACGCAGTTGCAGACAGAGGCTCGGCACTGGGACAATAAGCCCCATGCCTGACACTTCCCACGTCGATCCCCAGGACCTCGCGACCGTTGCCGAACAGCTCGGCAGGCAGCCCCGCGGCGTCGTTGAAATTTCTTACCGCAGCCCGGATGGTGTTCCCGGTGTAGTTAAGACCCGCCCGCGCCTGGATGACGGTACTCCCTTCCCGACGCTGTACTACTTGACGGATCCGCGCCTGACTGCAGAGGCCTCCCGCCTGGAGGTCGCACAGGTGATGAAATGGATGACGTCGCGTTTGGCTTCAGACGCAGAATTGGCTGCGGATTACCAGGCGGCGCACGAGCATTTCTTGGCTGTGCGCAATGAAATGGAAGACCTCGGCACGGATTTCTCCGGCGGGGGTATGCCAGATCGGGTGAAGTGCCTGCACGTACTCATTGCGTATGCGTTGGCTGAAGGCCCTGAACGTGTCCGTTTGGGCACCGAGGCCGTGGCACTGGCCGCTGAGAATCCCGATCTGCGTGGCAGTGCTATTCCCGCCGATTGGCCGACCGCTGCCGAACTTGGCATCGACACCAGCCTGTTTGAAGACTAGAGAAAAAAGGGGCAGCTGATGGCCACGAGTGCACCCAGGGTCGCCGCAGTCGACTGCGGTACCAACTCCATCCGCCTGTTGATCAGCGAAATCCGTGGGCCTAAGCCCTCCGACATCGTGCAGATCCGCAGGGAGATGACGATCGTCCGATTGGGCGAGGGCGTCGACGCCAGCGGCAAATTTTCTGACGCCGCCTTGGAGCGCGTACGCACCGCCTTGGAACGTTATGCGGACACCATGGTCGCCGAAAGAGTCACGGCTGTTCGGATGGTTGCTACCTCCGCGACCCGCGATGTGTCCAACCGGCATGAGTTTTTCCGTATGACGGAGCAGATCCTCAGCCGGGTTGTGCCGGGGGCGCGTGCCGAGGTGATTACCGGTACTGAGGAAGCCGAATTGTCCTTCCGGGGTGCTATCGCTGACCTGCCGGCGGACAAGGGGCCTTTCTGCGTCATTGACTTGGGTGGTGGCAGCACCGAATTTATCGTCGGCACAGAGTCGGAAATCTTAGGCAGTCACTCTGCTCAGATTGGATGCGTGCGCCTCAGCGAACGAATCCTACACACTGACCCTCCCGCAGAGCCAGAGATTGACGCCGCGCGCGCCTTTGCCGCAGAGAAGGTCGCCGAAGTGCGCCAAACGGTTCCCTTGAGGAAGGCCGCCACCTTTGTTGGTTGCGCCGGCACATTCACCACACTGTCCGCCCTGGCTCTCGGCTTGGAGGAATATGACGAGCGGGCGATCCACAACTCCACTCTGGAATTCGACGCGTTGCGCGTGCTGACTGCCCAGCTGCTGCGCCAGACGGCCGCACAGCGTGCGGCACAGCCGGTGGTACACGAAGGCCGGGCGGATGTGATTGGCGGCGGCTGCATTGTCGTCGATGCCATCATGGACGAAGCACAAGCCGCAACCGATGGGGCGGCGTCATCGTTTGTGATTTCTGAAAAAGACATCCTGGACGGGATCGTTTTTGGCTTGAGCGAGCAGCTACACCTCGAGGGGTAGGGGAAGCGCGCGCCAGGGCATAAGTAAAACCCCGGTCTGTGGGGCACACACGGTGCCGACCACGGGCCGGGGTTTTAGTCTGTGACGCTACTAGCGGTTGTTGAAGTAGCTGAGCAGACGCAGGATCTCGGTGTAGAGCCACACCAGAGTCACAGCCAGGCCGAGTGCAACGCCCCAGGCCATCTTGGCGGGTGCGCCAGCGCGAACGAGCTTGTCGGCATTGTCGAAGTCCTGAAGGAAGCTCATAGCCGCAAGGCCGATGCACACCAGTGAGAACACGATCGACAGCGGGCCACCATCACGCAAAACGTTGAAGCCGAAGAAGCTGCCAACAAAATTACCCAGCATAAGCACCAGCACACCGATGAAGCCGCCCATCAGCAAACGGGTGAACTTCGGGGTGACCTTCACAGCACCGGTCTTGTAGACGTAGAGCATGCCCGCAAAAACACCCAAGGTGCCGAGCACTGCCTGACCGATGAGGACGCCTGCGCTAACAGAGCTGACAGTCATGGAAGCGAACATGTAAGAGATGCCGCCGACCAGCAAACCCTCAAAAACCGCGTAGGTCAAGGTGACAGCTGCGGAGCCGTACTTCTTGCCGAACGTGCTCACCAAAACGGTAATCAGGCCACCGATGGCGCCAACCAGGGCAAGGCCCATGGCAAGCCCGGGGGCGACAGTGCCGATGAAGAAGTTAACGATCGCCACCGCAATGATGACACCGAGGGTGATGCCGGTTTTGGAAATGACGTCGTCGACAGTCATGGCGCGCTCAGCTGGAGCGACGGCACCGGGGAAGCCGGGCTGCTGCCCAACACCAGCGTCGAAAGGAGACTGCTGGTACGGGTTCTGCTGGCCGAATCCAGCACCCGCACCATAGGGGTTGCCGTAGGGGTTTCCGTACTGCTGCGGAGCGCCTCCGTTGGCAGTTAAGTCTTTAAAAACAGGATTGCTGCTTCGCACGTTGTCAGGTGTCCTTTCAAAGGATCCACGCCACGAGTAGTGACCTGGAATTGATGTACACCCTTTACAACGAACGAACGTTGCGAAAAGTTCCAACAGGGTGGTTCGCGGGTATCTGTGCAGGGCTGTTTGGTTGGCCACTGTAATGGTCTAGACTGTTTTATTGGCTTTTAAACAGCCAGCCCCTATAGCCCAATTGGCAGAGGCAGTGGACTTAAAATCCATTCAGTGTCGGTTCGAGTCCGACTGGGGGCACGCGTGAGCCCCTACCAAAAACGATGGTAGGGGCCTTTTCTTTGCCTGATTCGTAGCCAAATTCCTCGATGCCACGGCACTCCCAGGGCAGGCGCCGGCACGGCTTGGTGGAGTGCACGTTTTCCGTGCAGACACAGGTTTGTGCTGGTGTACTGCTGCACTGGTACTGGCCTATCATATGGGCTGGCAGCTTCCCCGCCAGACGACAACAAGTAAGGGAGCAATGATGGCAACAGCACAAAGCGACTACATTACGCATTTCAATGCAGCGGTTGATGTGGTGTTTGAATTAAAGAATCTGTGGGATCCAGATGGGGAAAATCGACAACTCCGCAAAATCGCTGGGGAATGTACCGAAGCCCCCTTTGAAACCATCGGCGACATGTTCGGATACGCAGAACAACATGGGCTGAACACCCCTGCAGATCTAGCAGACCGACTAAAAAACATTGAGCCCGTCGACGACGACGAATCAATGTACGAAGTCTGCATTGAACTTGCAGAAAAACTAGCAGCGCCCGTCGAGTAAACACCTTGTTGTGTCTAGCGCCAGATTCGATCCCCGACGCGATGTTTGGCTACAGCACCTTTCACACCTTGATCGACACGGTGGCATCGGTAGGCAGGCGCCGGCATCCGCTGGCAGGCGCTGGCATCCGCTGGCAGGCGCTGGCACGGCTTGGTGGAGCGCAAGCGTGCACAAATTTTGGCTTCTCGTCACCCATGTCTCGTCTACAATCACTCCGAAGAGACTGCCTAGTAGAAAGGCCGGAACCATGGCTGGCGAGCAAGGGGTGTAGTCCCGCGCTATAAGCGGGGTTTGAATTCCCAGACCCATCCGGACTAATCGAAAGTGGTCCAGTGGGGGCTTGGGTTGTACTGAAAAAGTTGAAGCCGCCGGCACTCCTAACAAGTGCGCCGGCGGCTTCAAGCCTTTATGCGGTGTATCGCTTAGGAGGCGAAAGGCTGACCATCAACCATCAGAGTGGTGAATTCAACGTCGGGGGAGGTGCCCAAGTTCGCGGGGTTGATCAATGCCACCTCAACCTGGGACTCGACGAATTTGCCATCGGCGCAATTCGGGATGCACTCGTTGATGCGTCGAGTTGCAGTACCAGTAGCCTCAGTATCGGTCCAGGAATTCCATTTGATGTTCACGAGCTCATCATTGTTGTCCGCACATGCCAAGGAAAGGGTCTTCGGCTTGCGCTCGCCCTTGTCAGCAGCGCACAGACCACGGTAGGTCGGAGTAGCGGCGTCCTTGCCGTCCTTGGCTGCGGCAGCAGACTGAGCTTCGTCGGTGCTTTCAGCGGCCTTAGCGGTGGTGGAGGGAGCCTCTACGGCGGTAGCGGTGTCGACGCGAACATCGCTGGGTTTTTCGTTGGGCGGGGTGCATGCTGCGAGTGCGAGGGTGCCAGCAACGAGGGCCACACCGGTAATAGAGATGCGCTTCATGGACTAACCTCCTGTGAGTTCTAAAGCTACTGTTAACTATTGTTTTTTACTTGCTTTCACGCAGAGTGGCGTACTTCTGGGAGTCGTAGGGCTCTGCGGAAATGATGGTGACGGAAATGGTGTTGCCGTTGGGGGCGGTGTACTCGCGGGTTTCGCCTTCGCGTGCACCCAAAACAGCGGCGCCGAGCGGTGCATGCTCGGAGTAAGTTTCGAGGTCCTTGTTGTCAGAGGCAGCAGCGCGGGTACCGATCAGGAAGGTTTCCTTCTGATCCTTGTCGCCATTGTAGTACACGTGCACGACGGAACCAACCACAGCGACGCCCTCTTCGATGGAGGAACGCTCGGTGGTGGAGCTGGCGAGGATCTCCGAGATTTGCTTGATGCGGGCCTCTTCTTGGTCCTGCATTTCGCGGGCGGCATCGTAGCCTGCGTTTTCCTTCAGGTCACCTTCTTCGCGGCGCTCGTTAATTTCGGCGGCGACGACGGGGCGGTGAGCAATAAGTGCATTGAGCTCGTTTTCGAGCTTCTGCTTGGTTTCCGGTGTGATGTACTGCTTCTGATTCTCAGCCATAAGGGAAACCCTATCACGCGGGCGCAGGGTTATACCCGCTATATCGGGGCCCCTACTGTAGGTAGTCGGGGATGACGTCTGAGCAGCCGTAAACAGTACCTGCGACGGGCTCGTCATTGGTGGGGATATCGACGGTTACTGGCTGGGTTTTCGCTCCACCGGCGGGAACAAGGACTTCCCGCCGGCCCACCTCTGCTTTGTTGTAATTTAGTGCGGTGACGATGCAATACGCTGGGGCATCGGGGTTCTTACGAGTGATATCCACCGTGGAGCGGAGGGTGTGGTCGTCGACTCGTTCGATGCCGGCCTGGGTGGCGGAGACAGTGGTGGCGCGTTGGCGCTGGAAATACTGCACGGCGACGATGATGATCGCTATGGCGATGAGTACCGCTGCGATGGCAACGAGTTTGCCCGATAGGTTGGGCTGTGTGCCAGGGACGTTGTAGCGACTGGTGCGTTTGTTCTCGCGCATGGCTACATCTTAGCCCTGTTGCTTCTAAGATAAATCGGGTGACTATGAACCAAGGTCTTCGACTGCTCGCAATCCACGCCCACCCCGACGATGAGTCCAGCAAGGGTGCCGCCACTATGGCCCGCTATGTTTCGGAGGGCAAGCGGGTGATGGTGGTGACCTGTACCGGTGGCGAACGCGGTGACATCCTCAACCCCGCACTGCTGGCAGAGGACACCACCGCTGACGACATCGCCGCGATCCGTCGTACGGAGATGGCTCAGGCCGCTGCGATTTTGGGTGTTGAGCACATGTGGTTGGGCTACGAGGATTCAGGGTTGCCCTCCGGCGACCCGCTGCCGCCGCTACCCGAAGGCTGCTTTGCTCTTCAGGATAACGACGAGGTTGTGCGACGCCTCGTCGGAGTGCTGCGTACTTTCCGGCCACACGTGATCATCACCTATGACGAGAATGGTGGCTACCCGCATCCGGATCATCTGAAGGTTCATGAGGTATCCATGTTGGCGTGGGACGCATGTGCCGACCCTGAGTACGCCCCCGAGTTGGGTGGAGCGTGGGCTCCTTTGAAGATGTACTACACCCACGGGTTTATCAGGCAGCGTTTGGAATTATTTGACGCGGAATCTGAGCGCCTTGGCCAGCCCAGGCCCTACCAAGAGATCTTGGGTCGTTGGAAGTCGCTGCGCGGTGACATCATGTCGCGAGTGACTACACAGGTTGACGCCGCGAACTTTTTCGAGCAGCGTGACGATGCGCTGCGTGCGCATGCGACGCAGATTGATCCTGCCGGCACGTTCTTCGCGACGTCATTGGATGTGCAGCGCAGACTGTGGCCCACGGAGGAGTTTGAACTGGCGCGCACACGCATCGACGTCCCCGGTTTTGAGGGTGTTACCCGCCTGCCGGGTGCCGGCATGGAAACCGACCTGTTCGCGGGCATCGAAGACGAAAGCTAGAGTCTAAGACATGTTGTTGATGGATATCCTCGCCCAGGCAGAGCCCTCGAGGCCGTTGGGTTCAGAATTCGGTAAGGCCTCACCGGTGGGGTTGTTCCTCATTGTGGTGCTGCTGGCCATCGTGCTGTACCTGGGGTGGGCGCTCAATCGTCGCCTGAAGCGCATGGCACGCCGCCGCGCGTTCGCTGAGGCCCACGGGATTGACATTTTCGATACCGAGGCGCTGGACAAAGCCATGGCCGAGGCCGGTCTGGCTGACGTGAACAAAGAGCACTTGATCTGATCATGAGAACCCTGCTCTATCCCTTGTACGAGTGGCGGCTCCAGCGGCAGCTAAAGTCTAAGCCACAGCCTCGGCATGTGGCCATCATGTGCGATGGTAATCGCCGCTGGGCTCGGGAGGCTGGGTTCGCAGATGTTAGCCACGGCCACCGGGTCGGGGCGAAAAAGATCGGCGAGATGGTTCGCTGGTGCCAAGACACCGACATCGAACTGGTCACTGTCTACCTGTTGAGCACCGAGAATCTGGCGCGCGAAGAGTCAGAACTGGAGCTGCTGTTCGACATCATCGGTGATGTTGTCGACGAGCTTTCGGAGTCCGACACCAATTGCAGCGTGCGCATGGTGGGGCATCTGGACTTGTTGCCGGACGAGCTTCGCTCACGTCTTAAGCGTGCGGAGGAAGCCACCAAAGACCACACGGGCGTGTGCGTGAATGTTGCGGTTGGCTACGGTGGGCGTCAAGAAATTGTTGACGCCGCGCGCAAACTGTTGCTGGAGCAGGCTGCTGCTGGTGTGACGACCTCTGAACTGGCCGACAGCATCACTATTGAATCGATCAGCGAGCACCTGTACACCTCGGGCCAGCCTGACCCGGATTTGGTGATTCGTACGTCGGGGGAGCAGCGTCTGTCGGGTTTCTTGCTGTGGCAGGCGGCGTATTCGGAGATTTGGTTTACCGATACCTATTGGCCGGCGTTCAGGCGGGTGGATTTTTTGCGTGCGTTACGTTCTTACGCGTCCCGAACTCGTAGGTTTGGCCGCTAGTCGAGCCGCCGGCTGTTACACCTTGCGCATGCGCACACGGCGCACCAAGTGATCGTCACCTTTTTGCATGATGAGTGAGGCTCGCACTTTGGTGGGGGCGATGTTTTCCACAAGGTTGGGCAGGTTGACTGATTGCCAGATTTCGCGTGCCTGGGCTGTCGCTTGGGCATCGCTTAGGTTCGCGTAGTTCTTGAAGTGCGCGCCGGGGGCTCGGAAGGATGTGTGGCGCAGTTCGAGGAAGCGCTCGATGTACCACTGTTCGATGTCTTGGGTCTTCGCGTCGACGTAGATGGAGAAGTCAAACAAGTCACTGACCATTAGCGTCGGCCCGGTTTGTAGCACGTTGAGGCCTTCGAGGATCAAGATGTCCGGCTGGGAGACGGTGATGAATTCTCCGGGGACTCGGTCGTAGCGGGTGTGGGAGTAGACAGGGGCGGTGCAGTGGCTGCGGCCGGCTTTGACGTCGGTGACGAAACGCAGCAGGGCGCGTTGGTCGTAGGATTCGGGGAAGCCTTTGCGGTTGAGGATGCCTCGGCGCTTGAGTTCGTCGGTGGGGTAGAGGAACCCGTCGGTGGTGACTAGGTCAACGCGTGGGTGGGATTCCCAGCGCTGCAGAAGTACTTGGAGCAAGCGGGCAGTGGTGGATTTGCCGACGGCGACAGATCCCGCGATGCCGATGATGAAGGGCACGTGGTGAGGTTTGGAACCGAGGAATGTTGACGTCGCGCGGGTTAATTGTTGGCGCGCTGCTACCTGGAGGTGGATGAGACGGCTGAGTGGCAGGTAGACTTCTTCGACTTCTTGGAGGTCGATGTTTTCGCCGATGCCTCGAAGTTCGTCGACTTCCTGCTCTGTGAGCACCTGCGGCATGTGTTGGCGCAGGCTGTGCCAGGTGCTGCGGTCGAAGTCGAGATAGGGGCTGGTGTCAGCGTGGCGAGCCATGTAGCTCATTGTGCCAAAGATAGCGGTGTTGTTGGTCTACAGGGGGTAGTTTGTTTGCTGCTTAGGGTTATGATTGCGTACGACCCACTGAACTAGTCGAGAGGTTCTTTATGACCGCGTCTGACGTCCGTTACCAACCGTTGCACGAACTTGATCCTGAGGTTGCTGCCGCTATTGCTGGGGAGCTTTCCCGCCAGCGCGACACCCTTGAGATGATCGCTTCTGAAAACTTTGTTCCGCGCGCTGTGCTGCAGGCTCAGGGTTCGGTTTTGACCAATAAGTATGCCGAGGGGTACCCGGGGCGTCGTTACTACGGCGGTTGTGAGTACGTTGACGTGGTTGAGGACCTGGCGCGTGACCGCGCGAAGGCTGTCTTCGGCGCGGAGTATGCCAACGTTCAGCCGCACGCTGGTGCGCAGGCGAACGCTGCGGTTTTGATGGCTTTGGCCAACCCGGGCGACAAGATCATGGGTCTGTCTTTGGCGCATGGTGGGCACTTGACCCACGGCATGAAGCTGAACTTCTCCGGCAAGCTGTACGAGGTTGCTGCCTATGGTGTCGACCCTGAGACCATGCGTTTGGACATGGACGCCGTGCGCGAGCAGGCGTTGAAGGAACGCCCCCAGGTGCTGATCGCCGGCTGGTCTGCCTACCCCCGCCACGTTGATTTCGCCGCGTTCCGTTCGATCGCGGATGAGGTTGGGGCGAAGCTGTGGGTGGATATGGCTCACTTCGCTGGTTTGGTTGCTGCGGGTCTGCACCCCTCTCCGGTTCCGCATGCTGACGTCGTGTCGACTACCGTTCACAAGACTCTGGGCGGCCCGCGCTCCGGCATGATTCTGGCTAAGCAGGACTACGCCAAGGCGTTGAACTCTGCTGTGTTCCCGGGCCAGCAGGGTGGTCCTTTGATGCATGCTGTGGCTGCGAAGGCTATTGCCATGAAGATCGCTGCGACGGAGGAGTTCAAGGCTCGTCAGCAGCGCACCCTGGATGGTGCTGCTATTTTGGCTGAGCGTTTGACTGCCGCTGATTGTGCTGCGGCTGGTGTGGACGTACTCACCGGTGGCACTGACGTGCACTTGGTCTTGGCTGACCTGCGTAATTCTGAGATGAATGGCCAGGAGGCCGAGGATCTGCTGCACGAGGTTGGCATCACCGTCAACCGCAATGCTGTGCCGAACGACCCCCGTCCCCCGATGGTGACTTCTGGTCTGCGTATCGGTACCCCGGCGTTGGCTACCCGTGGTTTTGATGACGCCGCGTTCACCGAGGTTGCAGACATCATCGGCACCGCACTGGCAGCCGGTAAGAATGCCGATGTTGCTTCGCTGCGCGCCCGCGTGAGCGCGCTGGCCGAGCAATACCCCCTCTACGAGGGCCTCGAAGAGTGGAAGATGGTTTAAGCGTCCTTATTCTTGGCGTTTTCTTCGCGCTGCTCGGCCAATTGGGTGCGGGCAGTGCGTAGCCATTCCGGCTGATCTTCCAGTAGGGCTTTGATGTCAGCGGTGGTTAGGGGCTTGTCCATGTCGTTGCGTTTGAGCGCGGCGATGGTGATGCCGAGTTTTTGCGCCACGACGGGGCGGGGGTGCGGCCCGGTGCGGCGCAGTTCGGACAGCCACTCGGGCGGGTTGGCTTGCAATTCGATGAACTGCTCGTGGCTGAGGCCGGTCGCTTGAAATTCCTCAGGGCAGGCGGGCAGGTAGATGCCCAGTTTCTTCGCTGCGGTCTGTGGCTTCATCAGGTTATTCACGCACTCACGGTAGCATGAATGCCCATGGACGCCAGGCTGAAGCTCAATTTTTTCTATGTCACCGGTACCGCTCCGGGAAAGTGGATGGAGAGGTTCAGCGAACGCACTGACTATCGTTTGGACGCTCACGAGTCTGCGGATCCTTTAGCTGTGCTGCTTGACCCCCGCGACGTCGTTAATGATGGGGCGGTGACTGTGGGGTTGGTGCGTTTGCCGGATGAGCGCATCACCGACGACATGCACGTGGTGCGTTTATATGAGGAGGCCCCGGGTGTGGCGGTGCCCAAAGACCACGAGCTCAGCTTGCTTAGCACCATCACCCCCGAAGACTTGAATGAGCTTGGTGACGCCGCGGGGGTTTTGTTCGAAGGACACGGCCCGGTTCCAGTGGGGGAGGTCAAAGCGCAATTGGATGTGGTGGCGGCAAACGTCGGGCAGGTGATTGCGCCGCGCCCGCTGCTGCGTCGGCTCAACGTTTCGGGCACTGTGCATGCGGACTATGCGGGCTCTGTCGCCACACCCGTAGCTTTGGTGTGGTTTAAAGACGACGACTGCGACATGGTGCAAGACTTTGTGGGCATTGCCCGCGGAAGGAAGCAATCGAGCTCGCGGATGGCCAAGGATGCAGGGAACAAGGGTGCTTCAAGGAGCGCACAGGGCAGGGGTGCCTCGGGGGCGAAGAAGAGAAAAGCACAGGGATCAAAAGCCAAAAACATGAGGAAAGGCAAGGCTTCTTTAAAGGGTAAAGGTGGCGCACGTCGTAGAAAAAATCGCCCCAACCAGGGGTAATGATGTGCCGTGTGGTGTGCTTTTCGGGCTGCCGAAGTGCTACCGTAGTCGTGTAGGTTTTCTTTTAAGAGGAAGTTGGTATCACATGAACACTCGTCTCGTTGCTGCGGCTGCTGTGGTCGCATTGTCCCTTGGCGCAGTTGCTTGCTCCAGCGACGATGCAACCAAGGTGAAGGACTCCGCAACCTCCGCAGCTGAAGCCGCCACCTCGGCAGCCAAGGACGGCGCCGACGGCGCCGCCGACATGGCTAAGGAAGGCGCTGACAAGGCCAAGGAAGCCGGCGAAGCCGCTGGCGATAAGGCCGCCGACGCCCTCGAAGGTATGGCTGAGGTCACCGACGCACAGGGTGCAACCGTCAAGATCCCCGCACAGGCTAAGGCACTGTGGGAGAAGATGGGCGGCGCTAAGGGCCACCTGGGTGCCATCACCTCTGTCACCGACCGCAACGAAGGCAAGGAAGCCATCGTTGAAACCGAGGGCGGCCAGAAGATCGTCTACTCCAAGGACACCGGCGCACACATCGTCCAGGGCATGATCGCTGAAACCTGGATGAGCGAAGGTGGCCTGGATGCCCCCGTCGGCCTGCCCACCTCTGATGAGCAGCGTGTCGACAACGGCTGGACCCAGGAGTTCAGCAACGGCAGCATCTCCTGGTTGAGTGACCATCAGGGCACCTTCTCTGCAACTGTCAGCTAAGTAGCCCCTTGGGCAGTCACCGCTAGTGTGCCTGTCCCACATGGCACTGTAGGCACCAGCCTTTCCCACCTCGGGTAGAGCTGGTGCCTACATCTATATTCACGTTAGTTAGACTTGCCCCCATGGCTGACTTCACCATCCGCCCGCTGCGGCAACAAGACTTCCCCCAGGTTCAAAAAATTTATGAAATGGGCCTTGAAACTGGGCATGCCACCTTCGAACTCCGGGCGCCCACGTGGGAAGAATTCTCCCGTAGTTCTCGGCGGTAGGAGGACAATGTCGGCGCAGCCCTAGGGGTGCTTAGGAGATTGTCTCCTTGAGAGAATCCTCCCGGACGAACATCAACAAGATGACCGCCACGATCGACAGCGGAACCAACATGAGGAATACCGGAGTCAGTGCATCGTTGTAGGAAATATCGATAGCCTGAGACAGGGGTTCCGGCAATGAAGCAACAATTCGGGGGGTCAAGCTGGATTTCCCGTGGCTCATCAAATCGCTAAACTGTGCGGCCTCGGGCCCCATGGTCTTCAGCGCGGCCGGCACGTTTTCGCTCAAACGCTGGGTCAAGTTAGAAACAAACACGCCACCAACAAACGCCGACCCCACCGCGCTGCCGATCTGGCGGAAGAAGTTATTGGCTGCAGTAGCGGTGCCGACCATCGTGATCGGGAAGGAGTTTTGGACGATGAGCACCAGGATCTGCATCGCAGCGCCCAAACCGAAACCGAACACGAACAAGCACATCCCGACGTGGACCAGGCTGGAACTAGCCTCAAGCTGAGACAGGAGCGCCAGGCCGATGGTGACAATCACGAGACCTGCGACCGGGAACCACTTGTAGCGGCCGGTTCGGGAGACAATGTTGCCCACCACGATAGAGGTGCCCATCAGGCCCGCCATCATGGGGATCATCATCAGGCCCGCATTGGTCGGCGTCATGGAATGCACCATCTGCAAGTAGGTCGGGATGTAGGCGAGCGCACCAAACATGAAAATGCCGACGAGCAGACCAGCAATCGTGGTGAGCGTGAAATTGCGATTTGCAAACAGCTGCATCGGGATGATCGGGTTAGAGGCTTTAAGCTCGGTAAAAACAAACAGTGCACTAAACACAGCCGCACTGATGCCCAGCAGGATGATCCGGGTCGAGCCCCACGGGTACTCATTACCGCCCCAGGTGATCAGCAAGATGATTGACGTAGTGGCGATAGCCATCGTGGCCATGCCCAACCAGTCGGTGGCGCCAACAGCCCTGCGCTTCGGCAATTTGAGGAATACCGTGATGCCGGTGAGGGCAATGATGCCCAAGGGCACGTTGAGCCACATACCCCAGCGCCAGCCCGGACCGTCAGTAAACCAACCACCGAGCACGGGGCCCAACACACTGCTCACGCCGAACACGGAGCCCATGACACCCATGTACTTGCCGCGCTGACGCGCCGGTACGACGTCAGCAATGATCGCCTGAGACATGATCATCATGCCGCCACCAGCAACACCTTGAAGGGCGCGGCAGATAATCAGAACCGACATCGAGGTGGCCATGCCGCCCACGATCGAACCCACGATAAACAGACTGACGGCAAACATGAACAAGCCCTTGCGGCCAATCATGTCACCCACCTTGCCGAAAATCGGAAGGGCGATCGTCTCGCCCAGAAGGAAGGCGGTGATCACCCAGGTCATGTGCTCGACGCCGCCGAGGTCGCCGACGATGGTGGGCAGGGCGGTGGAGAAGATCATCTGCCCCAGTGAGCTCATGAGCATCGTGAGCATCAGGGCAGTGAACACCAGGGTCACGTTGGGTTTGTGCGCCACCGTCTGCGAGTCGTTGGTGTCCTTTTTATCGATGGCTGCAGTTGCGTTGCTCATCAGTGGGCGTCTCCTTGATGTTCGTTGGTGATTAGCGTGTGTAGGTGTGCCAGTGCGAAGTGGCAGCTGCGGCGGAGGGAATCATCGGAGGTGTCGTCGCCTTCGGCCCAGCGGTGGAAGCCCAGTTCGATGCAGGTGCTGGCCAAGCTCATCCATGTGTCGGCTTCGGCTTCCACGCTCAGGGCATCCAGTTGGCGCTGGTCGGGGTGGGCGTTGAAGTACACGCCCAGTGCCTGCCTGTATGACTTGTGTGCCTCGATCAGCTGAGATATCCGGGCCACGCCCAGTTGGGGGCGTTGGGTGAGGATCTGCTTGCGGCGTTTGCGCACCTCGGGGCAGGTGTAGCCGTAGCCTTCAATAAAGCCGTCCACTATGAGATCCACGATCGACGCCAACAGGGGAGTATGTACGTCGCGTGCGAAGGCGTGGACTTCGTCTTCGCTCAGGGGAGTGGGCAAGGGGCCGAGGACAGCGGTTTCCTTGCTGTCGACATAGTTGAAGAAGGTGCGTTTGGATATTTCTGCGGCTTGGCAGATGTCTTCTACGGTGACGCCATCAAAGCCGCGGTCGAGTACCAGCCGGGTGGCGTGTTCCTCGATGGCGGCTTTGGTTGCGCGGCGTTTGCTTTCGCGCAGGGTGAGGTTGGGGGAATTCACGAAAAGTAAACCTACTGCAAACTTTCACCCGGTGCAAAAATTTACTTGGTGAAGTTCTGCACCTGTCTGCGGCGAAAGCGAACCAGATCGCCCGGAGCCAACTGTGCACACCTATCCGACGAACGACCGCTCAACACACCAATCACCGGATACCCACCGGTCACGGGATGATCCGGACCAAAAATCACAGGATGGCCATTGGGCGGAACCTGAATGGCGCCACGTACCGTTCCCTCACTAGCAAGCTCCTGATCAACCACGCGCTCTAAAGGATGCGCGGCAGCAAGACGCACACCCACACGATTCGAATCCGAACCCACCGTAAAGGTCTGCGAACACAACGCAGCAGGATCCCTAAACCATCCATCCCGGGGCCCCATGATGACCTCCAGCTCGACAACACGCTGGCCCGCACGCCACAGGGGAGTGAGCTCCCTCAACGCAGGATGCCAGCCAGACTCAGCCACCCCAACAGCCAGAACATCGCCCTGCGTCAGCGGCGCCGGCCCAAGCCCACTCATCACGTCCGTGCTGCAACTGCCCAACACCTTCGCCGCGCGCACACCCCCACGAACACCCACATAGCCGCGCATACCAGCAGAAAACATCCCAATGTTGATGCAGTCGCCCTCCGCGACGTCAACAACCCTATTGCTAAACAACCTGCGCGCAGGCTGCCCACTGGAAGGAAGCACCGTCACCGAGCATGCCACACCCGTGACAATCAGCATCGCAGAACGCAACGCCCGCAACTCCAACCCACCCATCAGCACTTCCAGCACCGCACAGGCGGGATCATTGCCCACAGCATGGTTGGCCCGCGCCGCCGACAAACGATCAAAACTGCCAGAGGCGCACACACCCACAGACGCAAAACCAGCCCGCCCACGATCCTGAATAAGCGTCTGCGGCCCTGTCGCAATAACCTCGAACGTATCCACGCCCTCGCACCTATCCACGCCCATCAGACACGCCCCTCAGAATCAACAAAGCGCACACCCATCCCCGGGGCCAGCAACGCCGGCGGAGTGCGATCAACATCAAACAACACAGCATCCGTACGGCCAATCAACTGCCAACCACCCGGCGACGCATTCGGATACACACCACTAAAACGACCCGCCAACCCCACCGACCCAGCAGGAATCTTCGGCCGAGGAGTCTCACGCCGCGCAACCTCACGACGCTCACCCTGCCCCACCAGGTAGAAAAAGCCCGGCGCAAAACCCCCAAACGCCACCTGCCACACCTGATCCTGATGCCAGCGGACCACAGCATCCACGCTGATGCCGAAACTATCCGCGACGTCATGAAGATCCGGACCATCGTAGGTCACCCCGATCTCCTTTTTTGATGACGTCGCGGGGGCCTGGGCCGCAGCACGCGGCGACAACCCAGACACAAAAGCGACCACATTGCGCACCCGCGCAGGATCGCAGACAACCAACAGCGTCTCCGCAGCCGGCACAACATCAACAACCCCCGCCACCCGGCCGGAATCCACCGCGGCGTCAATCTGCGCCGTCAGGTCCAACACGCAATCCAACACTTCAGAACCCGCCGGGCAACTGCTTGCCACATCGACGATGAACGCGGACTCACCACACGCACGAACCCTCATCGAAGACCCAACGCATCCAAACGCTCAGCCACACGACGAGCCAACTCAACCGCCGCAGGATTATCCCCATGCACGCACAAAGAATCCGCACGCACAGACACAGCCTGGCCATCCACGGACGTAATCGATTCGCCCCGCGCAAAGGCCACAGCTTGGGCCACAGCGGCCTCCGGATCATGCAACACAGCCCCCGGCTGGCTACGCGACATCAACCGCCCCTGCGCCGTATACGCGCGATCGATGAAAGCCTCCTCAATCACTTCGATGCCGCGCTTGCGAGCCCACTCGGTGGCCTCGCACCCCGCCAACAACATAATCGGCATGCCCTCCGGCAAACCATCAAACACAGCCTCCGCCTGGGGGCGATCCCAGGCAATGCGGTTATACAACGCGCCATGAGGCTTCACATACGACACAGCTGTGCCGGCGCGCCGGGCACACGCCTCAAGCGCGCCAATCTGATACAGCGTCTCCGCCGTCAGCTCTCGTGGCGCATAGGCCATATCGCGACGGCCAAACCCAGCCAAATCCCGATAACCCACATGCGCACCCACCATGACGCCGCGCCGGGCAGCCTCAGTGCAGGTATCGATCATCGTCGCAGCATCACCGGCGTGAAAACCACAGGCGACATTAGCGCGGTCGACAACAGCGAGCATCGCGGCGTCATCACCCATAGGCCACAGGCCGAAACGCTCGCCCAGATCCGCATTCAAATCAACCATCGAACAACTACCTTTAAGCGCTGAGCAAAGCCCACATCGGCTGGAAAGCCTTGACCGCCAAGAACCACGCAATCGCCAGGGCAAACAAACCGGCGGTAATCAACCACTTCGGGTAGCGGTAGCCCTTGAGCAGATCCTGCGAGCGGAACAACGCCACATAAAGCATCAACGTAAAGCCCACGGGCAAAACCAGGCCGTTGAAAGCGCCGGCGAAGACCAACAACTGCTTCGGGGCGGTACCGATGGCAACGAACGCAGCGCAGGAAATCACGATGAACACGATCGCCACGACATTCTGCGTGAACCGCTTGTCCGGGCGCTGGCTGACCAGGAAGGAAGCGCTGGTGTAGCTCGCACCAATGATCGAGGACAAAGCTGCTGCCCACATCACCATGCCAAAGAAACGGAATCCAACCTCGCCCGCAGCAATACGGAACGCGGCGCCCGCAGGGTTAGCGTCACCGGACAGATCGCTCGTGCCGGCTGCCACCACACCCAGTACAGCCAGGAACAGCACGATGCGCATGATGCCCGTTAAAATGATGCCAGTGACCGACGAGCGGCTAACCTGACGCACGTGCTCGGGGCCGGTCTGGCCGGAATCCAACAAGCGGTGCGCGCCGGCGTAGGTGATGTAGCCACCCACAGTGCCGCCCACCAGGGTGGTCACAGCCAACCAGTTGTACTCGTCCGGTAACACCGAGCTGCGCAGAGCCTCGCCCACCGGCGGCTGGGACACGACCGCGACGTACACCGTCAGGCCGATCATCAGCACACCCAGGCCAACAATCAGGTAGTCAAGCGCTAGGCCCAGGCGCTTGATCAGGAAGAAAGCGATAGCGATGCCCGCGGTCAGCGTGCCGCCGACCTTCGCATCGACGCCCAGGAAAGCGTTGGTTCCTAGGCCGGCGCCGGCGATATTGCCGATGTTAAACACCAAACCGCCGACGCAGACGAGCAAGGTCAAAAACCATCCCAGGCCGGGAGCGACGCGGTTGCCCAATTCGCTCGCGCGCAAACCGCTGATGCCGATGACCCGCCACACATTGAGCTGCACGGCGATGTCGATGACGATGGATGCCAGGATCGCAAAAGCGAAGGCCGCACCCAGTTGCGCGGTGAAGTTGGCGGTTTGGGTGAGGAAGCCCGGGCCGATGGCTGAGGTAGCCATAAGGAAGATAGCGCCGAGCAGTGGACCCTTGGCCTTCTTTACGCCGTCGGCGGGGGAGTCGATGTTGGTCGTTGAGCCGGGTGTGGTTGCCGGCGGGGTGGGGGAGTGTTCGCTCAATGGCTTGCCCTTTCTGACAGTTGTTCCACCCCATAGAGGGGGATTGTTGAACAATCTCGGTAAATTTGTTCTGAGTATAGGGGCTTGTGTCCTGAAGCACAATTAGATCTTGCTATGGTGTGCATATGACTACCCCCGCATCAGGCTCAAGCTCACGACGTAGCTCCTCCGCCGGAACCCCTGATTCGGCGGTCAACCAAGCAGTGGCAGCAATATCCGAGGACATAGCCAGCGGCTTCTACCAGCCCGGCGACCAACTCGTCGAACAAGAATGTGCACAGGACTACCAGGTCTCTCGCAACACCCTGCGCGAAGCATTCCGCATCCTCCAACGCCAGCAGTTACTTGTCCATCAACCCCACAAAGGTGTGTTCCTGCGCAGCTTCGACTCGGAAGCGACGGCAGAGCTCTACGTCTACCGCCGCTTTGTCCAACTCGCTGCCATCGACGCTTTCGCCTACGCCAGCGAAGACAAACAACAGCAGTGCATCGACACGATGATTGCCGCGTGCGATGCCGCGTACAAGGCCCAAGTAGAAGGCGATTGGCGGGCTGTGGGCACCCGCAACTCAGAAGTACACCTGGCACTGGTCGATGTCGCTGGTATTCCCAAACTGAGCGAGGACATGCGGATTATCATGGTCCAGTCGCGACTGGCATTTTTAAGTGCTGCGCACAGGGGAGACCTCGCCGCCACCCACGAGCCTTTCATAGACGGCAACCGTGAGCTCGCCAATGTTCTTACCGCAGTACAACAGGCAGCCAATACCAGTGAAGAGGCTAGGGACGCTGCCCGCAGGCAGGCCCGAGCATTCCTCCACGATTACCTCGACCGCGCAGAGCGCACAGTCATCGACTTGATTGAAGGCGGCAGCAGCGCACTGGGATTCCTGCGCTAGGCCCTGGACGCGAGCACCAGACAACCTCAGGAGGCATAAAAAGGTGGTGGCTTCCCGTGAAAATGGAAGCCACCACCTGGTGTCTATCCGACCTGCGTCGAACTACGACGTAGGTCTACATGGTTCTACTTGTCGCGGTCGGTGTTGCACATAGCAAGCACATCGAGGCGCTTGTCGAGCTCTTCCTCGGTGAGCTTCTCGCCATCAACAAAGCCCAAGTCGATGACGGTCTGGCGGATGGTCTTGCCTTCCTTCAGAGCAGTCTTAGCGACCTTAGCGGCGTTTTCGTAACCGATGGCAGAGTTCAGCGGAGTCACGATGGACGGGGAGGACTCAGCCAGGTTCTTCATACGCTCGGTGTTGGGCTCGATGCCATCGACGAGACGCTCAGCGAAGACACGGGCGGTGTTAGCCAGCAGGCGAGCGGACTCGAGAACGTTGCGGGCCATCATCGGGATGAACACGTTGAGCTCGAAAGCACCCTGGGAACCAGCGAAAGCCACACCAGCATCGTTACCGATCACCTGTGCAGCGACCTGGGTAGCGGTCTCGCACAGAACCGGGTTGACCTTGCCAGGCATGATGGAGGAGCCGGGCTGCAGGTCGGGCAGGTGGATCTCGCCCAGGCCGGTCAGCGGACCGGAACCCATCCAACGGATGTCGTTGGCAATCTTGTTCAGGGACACGGCGATGGTGCGCATCGCGCCGGAGAACTCAACCAAGCCGTCACGAGCAGCCTGAGCCTCGAAGTGGTTCACACACTCGCGCAGCTCCTTAACATCGGTGAGGTTGACCAGCTCGGCCACGACCTTAGCGCCGAAATCAGCAGGGGTGTTCAGGCCGGTGCCGACAGCGGTGCCACCAATCGGCAGCTCACCCAGGCGGGGCAGAGTAGCCTCGACGCGCTCAATACCAGCCTCGATCTGGCGGGCGTAGCCAGCGAACTCCTGACCCAGGGTGACCGGAACAGCATCCATCAGGTGGGTGCGGCCGGACTTAACGACGTTCTCCCACTCCTTAGCCTTGTTTTCCAGGGAGGTCTGGAGAACCTTTAGGCCGGGGATCAGATCGGTGACAGCAGCCTCGGTTGCAGCAACATGGGTTGCGGTGGGGAAGGTGTCGTTGGAGGACTGACCCATATTGACGTCATCGTTGGGGTGAACCTCAACACCAGCCTGTGCACACAGCGAAGCGATCACTTCGTTGGTGTTCATGTTGGAGGAGGTGCCGGAACCGGTCTGGAACACGTCGATCGGGAATTCAGCATCGTGCTTGCCCTCAGCGACAGCCTTAGCAGCGGTGATGATGGCATCGGCCTTTTCTGCGGGAAGCAGGCCACGGTCCTTGTTGACCTGTGCGCAGGCGGCCTTCAGCAAGCCCATAGCGCGGATCTGTGCGGACTCTAGGCCGCGGCCGGAGATTGGGAAGTTTTCAACAGCACGCTGGGTCTGTGCACGCCACAGGGCGTCGACTGGGACCTTCACTTCGCCCATAGTGTCGTGTTCGATGCGGTACTCGGTCATAAAAACCACCTTAAAAGTTGGTGAAAGCGTTGTGTTGTAGAAAGCCTCAGTGAGGCACCGCTTTCAAGTATGGCTGATTTTCTTCTCTCTGGCATCGACAGAAGATAGTGGCCACCCCCTAAAGGTGGTGGCCACTATCTTCCAGCCAACAGCCGGGTGCGAAAAAGGAGGGGTTCGTCAGCCGCTAATGCCCTGCGGCGACGAACCCCTCCCACATCACAGCGACCAGACAAGCGATAGCTCGGGGTACTTAGGAGTAATCGACTACCGAGTATTCCTGCAGCTTAGCCAGCTGGTGGACGGACTCAATGTAGCGGATGGTGCCAGAACGAGAACGCATGACCAACGAACGGGTCGTGGCTCCATTCTTGCGGTAGCTCACGCCGCGCAGCATGTCGCCATTGGTCACGCCGGTTGCAACGAAGTAACAGTCGTCGCTGGTCACCAAGTCATTGGTGGTGAGCACACGATTGAGGTCGTGACCAGCATTAATAGCCTTCTGAGCTTCCTCATCAGAGGTGGGGGCCAGCTTGCCCTGGATTTCGCCACCCATGCACTTCATAGCGCAGGCAGTGATGATGCCCTCTGGGGTGCCGCCGGTGCCCATCATGATGTCAATGGCATTGGTGTCTTGCGCTGCAGCAACAGCGCCCGCGACGTCACCGTCGCTGATCATACGAACCTTGGCGCCAGCCGCGCGGATATCGGCCATCAGCTGGTTGTGGCGAGGACGATCCAGCACAACAACCGTCACGTCCGAAGGTGCAATGCCCTTAGCCTTGGCAACCTTCTTGATGTTGTACTCCACGGGAGCCTCGATGTCGATAACCCCCACAGCCTCCGGGCCGACGGCAATCTTCTGCATGTAGAACACAGCGGAAGGATCGTACATCGAACCACGCTCGGCAGCTGCCAATACAGAAATAGCGTTCGGGCGGCCCTCAGCCATCAGCGTGGTGCCATCAACCGGGTCAACAGCGATGTCCACCTCTGCGCCCACACCGGTGCCGACGCGCTCGCCGTTGAACAGCATCGGGGCTTCGTCCTTCTCGCCCTCACCGATCACGACAACGCCGTTCATATCAACAGAATTGATCAGCTTACGCATGGCATCAACAGCTGCGCCGTCGCCTTCGTTCTTCATACCGCGGCCAACCCACCGGCCACTGGCAAGCGCGGCGGCTTCGGTCACGCGGACCAGCTCCATCGCGAGGTTACGGTCGGGGGTTCGGGAATCAGTGTGTGCAGTAAATGCGTTGTTCTGATTGTTCACAGCTCTTGTGCCTCCTGAGGCATTGCTACATGGTGGTATAAAACGAAGGTTTAAAAACCATCCCCTTAATTGTGTCACTTTCTTGGCGATCGCGCGCCGCTTTGAAAATAAAAACCCAGGTACGTTCTTGACCCTCTACCCGCCAATGGGTGTGCTCTCAAGCACACGGTGGGGTGTGGGATACTGGGAAACGTGGCTGAAAACAAACCCCGCATCTTCCAAGGTAGCAAAGACATCACCATCTCCCTGGTGGTCATCATCGCATTCATGGCATTCGCCGTCGGTTTTACCGGCATGTGCAGCTTCAACCCAGGAGCCCCCGAGAACGGGCCCGTTCATGAGGTCGACGCGCCAGCTGTAATCTCCATGGAGTCACGCGCCATGGCCTTCCCTCTGCGATACCCGGATGTGCCCGAAGGATGGATACCGAATTCTGCGCGCCGCATGGGTCTCAACAACCAACCAGCGGTGGTCGTCGGATGGGTAACCCCCAACGCAACCTACGTGCAGCTCACCCAAACATCAGCCGACCTAAAATACGCGCTCGAACACATCGACCGCCACGTGCGCACCCTAGGCGAGCCAGTCGACATCGACGGTCAGACCTTCACTACCTACACCTCCGATGACCCCACCGCAGGCGAGGCCTGGGGCACCGACCTGGGAGACGTCAGAATCATAATCTCCGGTGGTGGGACCGAGGAAGACTACCGCACTATGGCGAAAGCAATCCTCAAAACCACGCCCATAGATAACACGGAGAACCCTGAGAGCTCCGAAAGCGCAGCGACCCCCGCGAGCAACTAGCTCGAGCTAGCCTTCCCCGAACTCCTCATCGGCCTCGGGATCATCTTCTTCAGCCCCAGCCACCTGCACTGCCAAAGCCGCAGTGATGCGTTGCTTAGCGCCGTCCAAGAAGCCCTTGCAGGCCTTGGCCAAGGCTTCTCCGCGCTCCCAATAGGCCAAAGACTCATCCAAAGACATCTGTCCCAGCTCCAAAATGCCCACAACCTCAGCGAGCTCAGAACGAGCTTGCTCGTAAGACATCTGCTCAATGGGGTCAAACGTGGGGCCAGTGGAAGAATTTTGGGTTGACATGCCAGCCATCCTAATAACTAAACCGATAACTAATCCGCTGGTGTCACATTAAGAACCGCAGCGCCCATGGAACCATCACCCACGCGGACCCTCAACTGGCTACCCGGTGCCACATCCCCGATGGAGGTCACCACAGAATAAGCATCGGCACCTTGCTGCTTAGGAGCATCCGGATCACGGACCTGCACCACCGCATAACCGCGAGCAAGCGTAGCCGCAGGGCCCAAAGCCTTCACGCGAGCCCGCAGCGACGCGACGTCATTACTCTGTGACTCCACAAGCGACACAACCTCCCGGCGCAGCCGACGGCGCCACCCATCCAACTCCTCCGCATGCCGATGGATAGGCGTATACGGATCCGCCAACACAGGGCGCGACGCCAACTGGCCCACATAATCAGCCTGATTATTGACATAGCCCACCACCGCCTGGCGCCCCCGCGCACGCAACTGTGCCACCAACTCACGCTCGGCCAACACATCTGGCACCACACGCTTAGCGGCATCCGTCGGGGTAGCAGCACGAACATCCGCAACATTATCCAAAATCGGATTGTCTGGCTCGTGACCAATCGCTGACACAACCGGGGTGGAACACGTAGCCACAGCCCGTTGCAAAGCCTCCTCCGAAAACGGCAACAAATCCTCAACACTGCCGCCACCACGCGCGATAATGATGACGTCGACCCCCGCGGCGTCATCAAGAACCTTCAGCGCCTTCACAATTTCAGGAACCGCCGAAGGCCCCTGCACGGCAGTATTGATTACCTCAAAGTCGACCTCGGGCCAGCGATCCCGCGCAACAGCCAACACATCACGCTCCGCCGCAGAACCACGTCCCGTGATCAACCCAACCCGCCGAGGAAGAAAAGGCAGAGGCTTCTTGCGCTCCGGATCAAACAACCCCTCCCGGGCAAGGGCCTCCCGCAAAGCGTTAATCCGGGCCAACAACTCACCCACACCCACCCGGCGAATCTGCGTAACCCACAAAGAAAAACTGCCCCGACCAGCATAAAAAGCAGGCTTGCCGTAGACCACCACGCGGTCACCATCGGAGAGATCCATATCGCGCAACAACGAGGATGGGCACGTCAACTGCACGCTAGCCTCGGCCTGAGGATCACGCAACGTCACATAAGACAACTTCCACGACGGTTTGTAATTAATCTGGGCTAGCTGCCCCTCAACCCACACATGACCCAGACGCTCAATCCACTGCTTCACCCGGGTGTTTAAGTCCCGTACCGGCCAAGGAGACTCGGGGGTGGTATCGCTCACAGTGGGCGCCTGCCTTTCGAAGAAGTTACGAGTGCCTCACCAGTGTAGGTAAAACCAGCGCGAGACGTTAACCTAGACGTCATGACAGACACGGCGAAGAAAGTCCTTTTGGCCGCGCCTCGCGGATATTGTGCCGGCGTTGACCGGGCAGTGGAAACCGTGGAACGCGCACTAGAAAAATACGGTGCCCCCGTCTACGTGCGCAAAGAAATCGTCCACAACCGTTATGTGGTGGACACCCTGGCCGAGCGTGGCGCCATCTTCGTTGATGAAACCACCGAGGTTCCTGAAGGTGCCCACCTGGTGTTCTCCGCGCATGGTGTGAGCCCTGCCGTGCATAGCGAAGCTAAAGAGCTATCCCTTCACACTCTCGACGCCACCTGCCCGCTGGTGACCAAGGTGCACAATGAGGTCAAGCGTTTCGCGAAAGCTGGCTACCAGATCCTGCTGATTGGCCACGAAGGCCATGAAGAAGTCGAGGGCACCGCTGGCGAAGCGCCTGATGTTGTTCACCTCGTGGACGGGGTAGAGGGGGTTGAACGACTGGAGTTCTCGGACGATGACAAGCTGATCTGGTTGTCACAAACCACCCTGTCTGTCGACGAGACCATGACCATCGTGCAGCTGCTCAAGCAGAAGTTTCCTAACTTGCAAGATCCGCCGAGCGACGACATTTGCTACGCCACCCAGAACCGCCAGGTGGCAGTCAAAGCAATCGCGCCCCAGTGCGATCTGGTGATCGTTGTTGGCTCGCAGAATAGCTCGAACTCTAAGCGTTTGGTGGAGGTTGCGCTGCAAAATGGTGCGGCCGCAAGTTACCTTGTGGATTACGCCCATCAAATCGAACCCGAATGGCTCGAAGGGGTTAAAACCATTGGGCTTACCTCCGGCGCATCCGTTCCGGAGATTCTGGTGCAGGGAGTACTCGACCTCGTAGCCGAACATGGATTTAATGACGTCGAGACAGTCACTACCGCAAGCGAAAAATTGGTCTTTGGCCTTCCGCGTGAACTCCGCCCGGCCGATCGATCGAAGCGATAATCGGACGCAGGACATAGACTCAGCACGTAGTCGAAAAGCCGGACGCATTGGTGAGCGTCCGGCTTTTGTTTATTTTTTGCTGTGTACTAGCGGCTGTCGCGGCGGCTATCACGATAGTGAGGAGCATCGCGATGTCCCTCACGCGGGCGGAATTCGCGATAAGCAGTGCTGCTTTGCGTGCGTGGGGGCCGCGTTCGGGGAGTATCGCCGCCTAGTCGGGTAGTCTGTTGGCGGTCAACAACGACCCGGCGCTCTCCCGAAGCGCTGGCGCGGCGTCGTGAAGAATGCGTGGCGCCTCGTGTCCGCAGTAGCTCGTCGACTGTGACCTGTTGTGGGCGCTCGCCACGGGCGCGGCGGGTGCGTACACGGGTTGTCGCAGCCACATTCGCCCTGTCTGCCGACTGTTCTTTTCTGCGAGCGCGAGCGAGCGCAGCGGCGCGTACTCGCGCACGGTTACGGGCAGCCAAATAGCGCAGCAACCCGATGAAACATACCAGCAGCGTGACGATCAACAGCGCAGGGAAAAACACAGCCAGTGGGTACACCGCGGCGACCATGTCTGCACGCCCCAAGGACCCCTTCGACGCGTCCGGAGCCATGGAATCCGATACAAACCATGACGCCACGGGGGTTGCAAAAGCGAAGAAAATAGGGACGCATGCCGCGAAAATGCTTAAGCCGCGGACCTCAACCAGAAGGGAAGTTAGTAGCGCACCAACCGCGAAACATGCTAGGTATTGCCAGCCCAGGTGAGAGCCAAGGACGCTGAGAAGCACACCGGTAGCCAACGTGGCGATCAGTATCGATAGGGCAGACCACAGCGGTATGTCAAAACCACCGGCCCTGCGGGGCGGGGGAGTGGGGCGCGAAGTGCGCGCAGGCTGTGAAGTCACAAAACGTTATGTTAGCCCATCGGGGGCTAAATCACCCGCAGCAGTCGGCCGAAATTATTCATCTTTGGAGCATGCGGCTTCGGATCGAGCGGGTGTGGTGGTAAAAAGCTCAGAAAAAAATTCTCGCTGCGACACAAACTCCACCTCTTCAGGTGTTCGCGCCCCGGTTTTCAGATCAATCATGTCGCCAATGAATCGCAGAAGAACAGCAACCATCGCCGCGACCGGTACCGCAAAAAACGCGCCGAGGATCCCAAACAGGGAACCGCCGATAGTGACAGACAACAACACCACGGCCGGGTGAAGATTCATCGCCCTCGACTGCAACAGCGGTGACAAAATGTTGCCTTCGAGCTGCTGCACGGCAACAACGATCACCAGAACAACAATGGCGGCGGTCAGCCCCTTAGCCACAAACGCCACCATGACAGCCAGTGCGCCGGCAACGAAAGCCCCAACGATCGGGACGAACCCCGCAAAGAATGTCAGCATTGCCAGAACCAGAGCCAGTGGAATCCCCATGATGACAAGGCCAAAACCGATAAACGCGGCGTCAACAAACGAAACGATCGCCTGAGCCCGAATGAAGCCCGACAAGGTGACCCAGCAGCGGGCGAGTAGTTCCCTTAAAGGGCCCCCCGCACGTTGGCCGACCACAGAGTTAAGCCAGGGCAGGAAGCGGTCCCCATCTTTAAGGAAAAAGAAGGTGAGAACCAAAACAATACCCACGTTGACGACGATGCTCGATGCCTTACCCAAACCGGCGAACAGGCGCTCGGCGATAGTGCCCGACTGATTTTGCAACCAGGCTGTGCCGGAGGCGAAGTAATTGTTGAGGTCTTCATCGTGTAGATTCAGCGGCGGGCCTTGCAACCACAGTTCAATGCGCTGGATCCCCTCGAACCCTTGAAAATATAAGCCGGGCATCTGCTGTGCCACACTCGGTGCGATGAAAGCGAAGAATGCCCCCACCACTCCAACACTGCCGAGCAAAGTGATCAGAGCGGCGACCGCACGCGGCAGTTTGAGCCGGCACAGCCACTGCGTCGGAGTCCACAGCACGGTGGTGACGATGATCGCCAAAGCGACGGGCAGGATGCCACGCCAGAATTTACCCAATAACAGCCAGGTGACATAGGTGCCTGCCAGGATTACCAAGATGCGTAGAGACCACCACGCGAGCTGTTTTAAACCCTCAATGATGACGCCGGTACGGTCGCGTGGGTGAGCGTGTGACGCGACGTCAGCATCGTGCAGTTCATCGACTGCATGCGGGTTAGAAGACAACACGCCCCCTATTGTGCCACTACACAATAGGGGGCGTGGATTAGCAACACCCGGTAGCCGTGCACGGTCGGCCGGGTGAGAAAGGTTAGTGTCCTTCGTGGGCGATCAGTGCGTCGTCCGTGGCGTAGTCATTGCTACCCAGCAAGCCGGACTGCTCATCCGGGTGGCGGCGCAACGTGGCGATCGAAGCAGCGAGGCCACCCCAGATCACAACCATGAACAACACCATCATCATTACGGCAATACCACTCATGGTTTAGGCCTCCTTCGTTGCGGGAACGGCATCCCCATTGTCGGGAACGTACTTTTGCGGGCGCTCCACGCTGAGCTCCAAGGAGTTGGGGTCGACACCGAAGTCCGAGCCGGGCGGGCCCTGCAGCGGCTGGTTACCCTTCCACGGCATCACAGAGAGCATGAAGGAACCGAGTACGACGACAGCCAGAACACCCCAGCCGTAGAGCAGTACCTGGGCGTGCGAGTAGCCGCCGTAGGGCTCCTTGATGAGGGAGATGAGCTCCTGCAGCAGGGTGTAGCCCAGGACGATGGTCGTGATGTTCACGACGCAGATACGCCAGATGGTGCCGACCTTGAAGGAGGAGACAGCGTTGAGGTGGAGGGCAAGCTCGTCGATGCGGCGCAGGATCCAGTCGATCACGACGATGGAGACCAAAGCGATGGCGACGATGCCAACGTTGTTGGTGAACTTGTCCATGATGTCCAGGGTGACCAAGCCCGAGGTGGTGGAGAACAATGCCAGGGAGAGCAGAGCCATCGCAACACCAACACCGATGGCGGCAGTCTTGCGCTCGAGATTGAGCTTGTCCTTGACACCGGAGACAACGACCTCAAGGAGCGAGAACAGGGAGGTGAATCCGGCGATGGTCAGGGAGCCGAAGAACAGGGTGCCGAAGATGGCGCCCATTGGCATGTTGTTGATGATGGTCGGGAACGCGATGAACGCCAAGCCAATGCCGGAGCTCACGACCTCATCCACGGCAACGTTTTGCTGGTTAGCCATGAAACCCAGAGCGGCGAAGACGCCGATACCTGCGAGCAGCTCGAAAGAAGAGTTCGCGAAACCAGTGACCAGGCCGGTGCCGGTCAGGTTAGTGCGGGGCTTGAGGTAGGAGGAGTAGGTCAGCATAATGCCGAAGCCGACAGATAGGGAGAAGAAGATCTGACCGTACGCTGCGACCCAGATGCTCGGGTCCTTCAGAGCTTCCCAACGCGGAGTAAACAGTGCATCGAGGCCGGTGCCCGCGCCCGGCAGGAACAGGGCAGCGATGACAACAATTAAGAAGAGGACGGTCAGGATCGGCATGAAGATCTTTGACGCCCGGCCGATGCCAGAGTCAACGCCCATCGCCAGAACGAGGATGGCGACGATCCACACGATGGCCAAAGCGACCGCGATCTGAGGAACGATCGAGGTGGAGAAAGTCTGGGAATCGTCCATCTTGAGGAAGGACTTGAAGAAGTAGTCCTGTGGTACCTCGCCCCATGCCTTGTTCAGCGACTTGACGGTGTAGAGGGCTGCCCAGGCGATGATGGCTGCATAGTAAATGGTGATGAAGAAACAGATGCCTGTCTGAATCCAACCAACCGGTTCTGCCCAGCTCTTGATGCGGCGGAAAGCCAAGGGGGCGGCGCCGCGGTAGCGGTGGCCCAGTGCGTAGTCGAGGAAGAGCAGGGGGATACCTGCGGTTAGTAGCGCTAACAGGTACGGAACGAGGAATGCGCCGCCGCCGGATTCATACGCGACGTAAGGGAAGCGCCAAATGTTGCCCAAGCCCACAGCTGAGCCGATAGCGGCCAGCAAAAATGCCATGCGGGATGAGAACACTTCGCGGCGCTCAGGGCTTGAAACTTCCTGTGCAGCCATGGTCGAAGACCTTTCACTTTAGAAATGAACGATATGTGTATTTTTTGCGCAGACCGCGGGGTGGTGCGGAGTGTACTCAAGCGCGAATCTCACTGGCCATGGTGAGGGTGTTCACAATCTAGGCCTGAAAGTCAACACATAATAACAAAAGGTGGTGGAATAGCCCCCCACGGTTGCCCCCGGTGCGACCCGGCTAGTGGTGTGGGGCCAGCGTTACTGTACCCCGAGGTTGGATCGTTGTAGAAAAGCAGGTTATGGGCGGGCGGTCGAGTGAGCTATAGGAATCTATGGTCAGCTGGCTGATAGTATTAGCGCCCGTGAGCCTTACTCTTGGAATCGTCGGTCTGCCCAATGTTGGCAAGTCCACTTTGTTTAACGCACTTACCCGCAACGATGTTCTTGCGGCTAATTATCCCTTCGCAACCATCGAGCCCAACGTTGGCCTCGTCGAGCTGCCTGACTCGCGACTGTCTAAGCTCGCCGAGATCTTCGGCTCGGAGCGCATCTTGCCCGCAACCGTCTCCTTCGTCGATATCGCCGGCATCGTCAAGGGTGCGTCCGAGGGGGAGGGGCTTGGAAACAAATTCCTAGCCAACATTCGCGAAGCAGATGCAATCTGCCAGGTAGTGCGTGCATTCGCCGATGGCGACGTCATCCACGTCGATGGCCGTGTCGATCCGCGCAGCGACATGTCGGTTGTCGAGACCGAGCTGATCCTCGCCGACCTTCAGACCATCGAAAAGGCACTGCCGCGTCTGGAAAAGGAAGCAAAGAAGGACAAGTCCAAGGGCTCAGAAGTAGAGGCAGTCAAAAAGGCCCAGGCAATCCTCGAAGATGACCGCACCTTGTTCGCTGCGCAGTCTGAAGTTGACCTTGCAGCTCTGCGTGAACTTCACTTGCTGACTGCAAAGCCGTTTTTGTACGTATTCAACTCTGATGAAGCCGTGCTGACCGATGAGGCCAAGAAGGCGGAACTCCGCGAGCTGGTGGCGCCTGCCGACTGCGTGTTCCTAGACGCCAAGACGGAGACCGAGCTGCTCGAACTGGATGAGGAAGAAGCCGCAGAGCTTCTAGAGTCTGTCGGTCAACATGAGCCCGGCTTGCATTCGTTGGCTAAGGCCGGCTTCGATACCCTCGGATTGCAAACCTATTTGACGGCAGGCCCCAAGGAAGCGCGCGCCTGGACGATCCACAAGGGCGACACCGCCCCCAAGGCCGCCGGCGTCATCCACACGGACTTCGAGCGTGGATTTATTAAGGCTGAGATTGTGTCCTTCGATGATCTTGTTGCCGCCGGTTCCATGGCGGAGGCTAAGGCCCAAGGCAAGGTGCGCATGGAGGGCAAGGACTACGTGATGGCTGACGGTGACGTCGTCGAATTCAAATTCAACGTCTAAGTGATCGCCTAGTCCATCCAGTCGAGCACTGACTCGAGCTGCTCCTGCACACAAGCCCAAGGCTTCGAAAGGTCGAGCGCTTTGGCACCGACCCTCATTCCGTTAATAGTGACGTCCACATCAGGTTGCTGGTCGGAGTTGGTTGCGGCGTACAACAGCAGCCCGCTGACTCTTCCCGGTTGCCGTGCAGACTCATTGAGAACATAAGACAGCAGCTGGTAGAGGTGTCCCGAGTGGAGCGTCTCTTTACCCCACCGCGATCGTTGCATCGACGAAGAATAAAACTTTGCATCAACGATGAGGGTGTGGGTGGGCGAACGCAATGTCACATCGGTGCGCATGAGCGGCAGTTGATTGATACCAACTTGATTACATCCGGACAATGCCCAGTTCACGTGGCTTGCCTTGGCCTTCAGCTGCGGGTGATGGGCCCGGTAATACTCCAGGAGAAAACGTTCGTAGATGGCGCTCATCTGCTCGTCGCTGAACCATTCATTAAGTAAAGTGCTGCCTTCAGTGGTGCTGGGGAGCAATCCGGTGAGCACCAATTCAGATAGTCCAAGGGCTCTTTGGTATCGGCGGTTCAGTCTCTGAGCACGCAGAGCAGCCCAATCGATATCGTGTGGGGATACGGTGTGCACGGCGTCAAAGTACGGCAGTAGCTGACTTAATTCTCGCCTGCGGCTTGGGCGCATGAGCCCGCGCCCTGCGAGTGGTGTGATGGCGGTTTTTATTGCTTGGTTCGGGGCGGTGTTGGGGCTGTAGTCATCAAACTCGCAGACCAATTGTCCTCGAAGTAAGCTTCCTGACGCCGCGGTGCGGCCTACGTTGATGCGCCCGCGGACCGTCGAGATACGCTCACACTGATCGATGTAGCCGTGGTCAATGCCTCGTTTAGCAAGGGGACTTACCTCTCTAGCAAGCAGATGAGCGAATACCTCGTGGATGTGTTCGAAGCTTTCAGCGTTGCCTCGGGTGAGGTTTCCGATTTCCAGTGAGGAGAAGCCATATGCCAGCATCACATAAATGTTGTGGATGAGGATAGAGCTGTGACCTCGCGGCAGCTTGGCGGGCGCGTTGTCCATGACTAGTGCTTAACTAATGGCTGCGCGTAGAGCTTCTGTCCAGCGCGTTGACATAGCAGGGTCATCAAACCAATACTCCTGGAGAAGGGGTACCAATTCATCTTCGACGATGGACTGAATCCAAGCATCCTGCTCGGCCTCATCCACGATGTCCGTGGGTGTACTCGGTGCGCAAAAATAGCTATGCCCGATGCAAAACCCTTCTCCGAGCGCCGGATCTGCGGCGATGGCTTCATTAAGCTGCTGAACACACTCAATGAGCTGGTTGAAACGCGGATTATCCACTTCTTCACGCCACTTGATGAATCCTTGGGTTTCGAATCCAGGGGTGATGTTTATGAATCCGAAGCGTCGGCGCAAAGCGTAGTCGATGAGAGCGATACTGCGGTCGGCGGTGTTCATCATCCCAATGATGAACACGTTGGGCGGAACGGTGAAGCTTTCGTTTTTGTACATCAAGCGCAGCTCATTGCCACGCTTGTCTGTTTCGATCAACATGAGTAGTTCACCGAAGATTTTTGAGATGTTGCCTCGGTTAATCTCATCGATGATGAATACGTAGGGCACTGACGGATCGTCGTTGCTGGCTTCTGCGCAGAAGCGGTAAAAAGGACCCTCGACTAGAGAGAATCCGCCTGAATCGTTGGGGCGGTAGCCCATCATAAAGTCTTCATAGGAATAGCTTTGGTGGAATTGAACCATTGCTACGCGACTGGGATCTTTGACGCCCATGAGTGTGTAGGCCAGACGCTTGGCGGCGTAGGTTTTGCCCACGCCGGGGGCACCAGTCAGGATAAGGTTCTTCTTTCGTTTGAGCACACCCAAGAGTCGTTCGAGCTGTTCTTCTGAAGCGAAAACCTCTGAAAGAAAGTCACGTTCCTTGTATGGCGGAAGTGAGGGATTGACGGGTGAAACCGGATCGGGCGTGTCTTCCCCAACAATTTCGTTTTCTAAGTAATCGACAAAATCGCGGTATTGAGTGGTGCGGGGCTCATCATTTCGCGGCTTCGGAGGACTCTTCTGTGTATCCCACAATGACCGGAGGTCACCGTCCCAGAAGCTGAATGGCTCGGTGCGGTCAGATGCAAGAGCCAGCCGAATGGCGTGTAGATCTTTATCTACGCTAATGAAGTCAGGGCCCGAAACGGTGGCGGGCGCACCTGGAATTTGGCCGACCAGGGCATCGCGGATTTGTAGCTTCATTCTTCGAGAAGAAATCGGTTCGAAGACATCTGGGCGGATGAGGAAGAGTAAAACGTTGCGAATATCCGGCCGATCGGGTTCGACCTCTAGCATGACTGCCTCGAGGAACCAGGGGTCCGCCTGTGCCTCAGTGCGACGCTTAGTTGGCAGCATCGTCCAGTGCTTGATGAACTTCGCGCACCAAATAAGGTGAAGATACAGGGCTCCGTAGTAACCTTGGCCGGGCTCGAATCCGCCTTTTGTGGGGCGATTGACTAGCAGGTCTTGAACGTCTTCACTGATTTCTATCGGGGTTGGGGAGCAGTCCAGCACACTTTGAAGGTGCTCGAGCCGCGTAGTCAGACGAGCTCCACGGATGGGATGATCGCGCAGTAGTGTCAGTTCAGCGGCCATCAACACGGTTTCAACGGGAGCGCCATCTAACTGGACAGCAAGCTTCACCCATTGGTTGCGTTCTGCTCCCTCTTGTAGATTGTCTTCGATCCTTGCCCGGAGGTCTTCTGCTGTCTCGGTAGTCCAGATGGTGTAGCTCGGGTCGATGCTAGATTTCCCATCGCCGAGCATTCTGTCGAGAATAGGACGAACGAGCTCAGCTAGTCGAGCATCTTCGGCGAACATAAGGGCCTGTTCGATGGCGATGCGGTCTACGGCAATGCCCATGATGGCGCTAACCCTTCTCCCTGTTAAACAGCGTGTTTATTTCTTCGATACGAGCGCTTTTAGTGCCAGAACCACTGCAGTGATGATCGAACCGACCACCAGGCCAAATGCCGCGGAAGCCAATGTGTCCACTACCCATGACGCCGCGCCTACCGATTCTGAGTGCGTCGCGTGCAGCAACCACTCAACAACATGATGCGGCCCATCCACGCCGAGCTCGTGCAAGTTATGAATCGCGATGTGGCCGCCCACCCACAGCATCGCGAAGGTGCCGACCTTCGACAGGATCTCCAAGATAATGGGCATGGCTCGAACCATCACCCTGCCCAGATGAACACCAAACCCGCTCGCCTTGGGGCGTGTCGAGATTCTTAATCCAATATCGTCGAGTTTGACCAACACTCCGACAACGCCGTACACACCAGCGGTGATCACCAGAGCTACAGTTAGCAACACAGCGATCTGAATACCCAGGGACCGCTGCGCTACCTCTGCTAGGGAGATGATCATGATCTCGGCGCTCAGAATCAGATCCGTGCGGATCGCGCCCATTACCAGCGACTTTTCCTGCTCCTTGGCGCTTGCAGGTTCCTGCGCGGCGATGGGGGTATCCGTGGCGTCATCATCGTGGTGCTTGAGCAACCCCACTGCTTCAAGTATTTTTTCCGCGCCCTCAAAGGACAAAAATAGGCCGCCGATCAACAGCAACGGCGACAAAGCCCAGGGGGCAAAATAGTTCAAGGCCAAGGCGATCGGCAAAATAATGATCGCTTTATTAAAAAGTGAACCTTTAGCGATGCGCCAAATAATCGGAAGTTCGCGCGCGGGAGTCACCCCGTGCACGAACTGCGGGGTGACGGCGGCATCATCGATGACGACACCTGCGGCCTTAGCCGAGGTTTTGGCAGTGGCCGCAGCCACGTCATCCACGCTGGCGGAAGCTGCCTTGGCGATCAACGCGACGTCATCAAGAAGCGCCGCGAGGCCCCCCGCCATTTAACGCACCATCCCGGTAAATAGCGTGTGGATTTGCTCATTTCCGCAGGTTGCGACAGTCAGCGGTAGGGTAACCCACTCGGTATCCGCGGGTGGGTAAACCTTCAAAGCGGTGGAATCGATCGTGTTGCATTCTTTCGGATCGAAGGCCAACGCGTTGGTGCTGCGGACGCTAAATGACGCCGCGTCTCCCGTGGCCAACGTCAATGACTGCGGCGTGGCAGAGGCCGGCTCGCGGTCAGCGGCGGCGCCAATCTGGGATCCATCCACGTCTATCAAGCTGACGCCAGGGAAGCCCGCGACAGTGCACGAGGGGCCATCGTTGCGCAGGGACACGTCAATAATGGTGGAACCTGCGGCCCCCTGGACCTGTTCGATGGTGCCGACAAGATTGTGGGCCGCACACGGTGCAACGGCTGCAGCGGCGGCGGGGGTGCTGGATGAAGACGAAGGCGAAGCAGTGACAGCGGCACCTGCGACAGAAGAAGCGTCCGCCGACCCATCGTTGGAAGAACACGCAGAAAGCGTGAGCACTGCGGCGAGGGCGGCTGTTGTGCCAGCACACAGCGTCAATGGTGTGTGTACGCGGTTGCTGCGCGCACGGGCAGGGCCTTGGGTGCTGGATGTGGTGCTCATGCGGTTCAGTCTACTTGTGTGCAGGTTGCTACCGCCCATACTCACGCGGATGGGGGAGGCCACGGCCACCAATTAGGTTGCGGGTTTGGACGTGCTAACCTTTAAACGTCCACGGGTGCCTCCTTGGAGGCTGAGAGCCTAAACCGTCCGAACCTGATCCGGTTAATACCGGCGATAGGGAGAGAGAAACCACTATGTCTTTCGCGTCTTCTGAACCTTCCGCACAACCCTCAACACAGCCGCAGTTTGGCGCAACGCCGCGTCGATCCTGGCGGGCTATCGACATCATTGTGGCGTGCGTATTGTCCGTAGCTATTGGCCTGATTTTCTGGGTGTGGAACACCGTCGGCGTCATTTGGGGCGACAGCTTGTCTGCCCTGACCCCTGGCCTCCACGGCCTGGCGTTGGGTATTTGGCTGTTGGGCGGCCCGATGGTGATGCTTGTCATTCGCAAGCCGGGCGCCGCGTTTATCGGTGAGCTTCTTGCCGCCAGTGTGTCTGCTTCTTTGGGCAGCGTGTGGGGCATCGGCGTGTTGTACTCGGGTCTTGCCCAGGGGTTGGGCGCCGAATTGATCTTCTTGATTTTCGCGTACCGCCGATTTGGTGCCGGTGTCGCGATGCTGGCGGGTGCCGGGGCAGGGCTGGGCGCTGTCATTCTTGAGCTGTTCATGTACGGCAACTTGGCGAAGTCGATCGAATTCAACGTCATTTACGGCATTACCTCGATGATTTCTGGCGCTATTTTGGCTGGTCTGCTGTCCTTCTTCTTGGTCCGTGCGTTGGCTCAGACTGGTGCGCTGGACAAGTTCCCTGCTGGTCGCGAACGCATGAAGACGGTGTAGCGCTTCCGTGGGTGACCGCATTGTCGCGCGTGGTTTAGGTTTTCGTCATTCCACGCGCAAACAGTTTGCTTTCCGCGGCGTCAATATTGATATTCCTGCTGGGCAGAGGGTACTTCTTGTTGGCGCCTCTGGTGCGGGAAAATCGACTTTGTTGGCTGCGGTTGCGGGGGTTCTTGGGCCGGATGAGGGCGAGTTCGAAGGTCAGCTGACCGTCGGGGATCAGCCGCCGGCGCCTGGTCGTGTCGGCATGGTGTTGCAGGATCCTGACTCGCAGGTGATGTACGCTAGAGTGGGCGATGACGTCGCGTTTGGTTGCGAAAACATGGGCGTTGCGCGCGAAGAAATCTGGCGCAGGGTGCCGGAAGCGTTGTCCATGGTGGGGCTGGATCTTCCGCTAGACCACCCGACTTCGGAGCTATCGGGTGGGCAGAAGCAGCGTCTGGCGTTGGCTGGTGTGATTGCGATGCAGCCGGACGTTATCGTGTTGGATGAGCCAACCGCCAACGTAGACCCGGAAGGCATGCGGGATTTGCTGGCTGCTGTCCAGCGGTGCGTCGATGCTACGGGCGCGACCTTGTTGGTAGTTGAGCACCGGGTGGATATTTGGGCGCCGCAGGTAGATCGGGTGATTGTACTTGGTCGTTCCGATGATGACGCCGCGGAGAGCAACGGGGCGGGGGCTGTGGTCGCTGACGGTTCCCCCGCGGATGTTTTGGTGGGTTCTTCCGAGTTTTTGCGGCGCATCGGCATTTGGGTTCCTGAAGCCTATGACGAGAACCGTGGCGATGATGCTGGAATGCCTGTCGTCCACGAGCAGTCTGCCGGGGATATGAAGGAACAGCCCGTGTTGCAGGCGCGCGGTTTGGTCACTGGGTGGGCAAAAGATGCTCCCATGGGCACTGTTGTGCAGTGCTCTACCGCCCGGTGTTCCTCGGACACTAGTGGTCTTGATCTAGAGGTTTTCGCGGGTAGCTCCACGGTGATTACGGGTGTCAATGGGGTTGGCAAGACGACATTGGCGCTGACTCTAGCCGGCCTATTAGAACCCCTAGCTGGCACAATTCAGGTCAAAGAATACAAGCACCCGCCGCAGCAATGGAGCTCGCGGGCCCTGGCGCGGCGAATAGGTTTTGTGTTCCAAGACCCGGAGCACCAATTCATGGCCCCCACTGTGAGGGAAGAACTTTTGTTGGCTGCGGCGTCGCAAACCCTGCCCCCCAATGGGCTTGCCCGCTTCTTCGGCCAGTTCGGTGGGGTGAAATCCTACCTGAAGCGCTTGGACGGCCAACATCGTGTGGAGGCAGAGGCCGAGGCGGCGTCATTGCTTGAACGATTGCGCCTGGAGCAATTGCAGCATGCCAATCCTTTCACCTTGTCGGGTGGACAAAAGCGGCGTCTGTCGGTGGCGACGGCGTTGATGGCGAAACCATCGATTGTCATTCTGGACGAACCCACTTTCGGTCAGGACCGTCGCACATTTTTCGAGCTCGTGGAGCTATTGAGGGACCTGACGCGCGCGGGCTCGGCGGTTATTTCCATCACGCATGATCCCTTGTTTATTGAATTGATGGGGGACCAGCGCTGGAATCTGGAGGCTGCGCGATGAATGTGCTTGAGAAGGTCAACCCGGTTGTTCGGCTCATCGCGGTGATGCTGCTAACGACCCCACTGTTGTTTAGTGTCGACGTTGTGTCGGCTGCTGTGTGCCTAGCGTTTGTCGTTGCGCTGGCTCCGCTGTGTGGCGTCGGTCTTGTCCAGCTAGCGAAGACGGCGTGGCCCGTGTTTGCGGTGCTGCCGGTGGCGGGCCTATCGATGGCGTTGTACGGCAAGCGGGGTGGGCATGAGTATTTCTCTTTCTTTTATGCGCACGTGACTGATAATTCGCTGATGCTTGCCGCCGCGATCATGGTGAGAATGCTGGCGGTGAGTTTGCCTGTGATTATCGTTGCGCGCACTCTGGATTCCACGCGTTTGGGCGATGGCTTGGCCCAGGTGTTGCATTTTCCGGCGCGTTTTGTGATTGGTGCGGTGTCTGCTGTTCGGATGGTGGGGCTGTTCCGGCGGGATTGGCAGGCGTTGGGGCGTGCGCGTCGCAGCCGTGGTTTGGCTAATGATGGTCGCATTTTCCGCGCGTTCACCATGGTTTTTGCTTTGTTGGTTCTTGCGTTGCGCCGTGCAGATAAATTAGCGACGGCGATGGATGCCCGTGGTTTTGGTGCTCCAGGGAAACGGACGTGGGCGCGCCCGTCAACGGTGGGAATGTCTGACGTTGCGGCGGTGTGTGTTGCCATCGCTGTTGCGGCGATCAGCATTGCTGTGGCTGTGGCCACCGGTTCTTATGATTTTTTGAACTTGGGCTCGTCTAGCGCCTAGTGCCTTCTTTTCTTGGGGATGGGGTACGTGGTGGGGGAGGCGGTGGGGGAGGTTTGATCACAATTTGATAACCCACCCCGTTGAAAGTTGCTTTTTTAACCTCCGTCACAGTTAAGATGGTCAGCAACTCCCCACACAGTGGCCGCACAGTAAATATTCAGCGTTCTTCAATACCGACGCTCGGGGTTTGTCGCGGTTGCTGGGTGGGGCGATATCAAGTTCACCTCAAGGAGGAGCGTCAACGTGACGATGAAGAAGTACCTGGCAATCCCTATGTCCGCAGCGCTGATGTTCGGTCTCGCAGCTTGCTCGAGTGACGGCAGCTCTGGCGGCGGCGACAACTACATCATCGGCTACAGTGTTGAACCCCAGAACCCCCTCGTTCCGGCAAACACCACTGAAAACGGTGGCGGTCGCCTGATCGACATGCTCTACTCGGGTCTCGTCTACTACGACGCGAAGGGCGAAGAGCACAACGAGGTCGCAGAGAAGATCGAGACCGAAGACTCCCAGAAGTACACCATTACCCTTAGGAAGAACGCTAAGTTCTCTGACGGTTCCCCGGTGAAGGCTGAGAACTTCGTTAAGGCGTGGAACTACGCTGTGGAGAATTCTCTCCAGGCAGCGTCCTTCTTCGAGCCCATCAAGGGCTACGCCGAGGGTGTGAAGGAGATGGAAGGCCTGAAGGTTGTGGATGACCACACCTTCACTGTCGAGCTCACTCAGCCGGAGGCTGACTTCCCGCTGCGCCTCGGCTACTCCGCCTTCTACCCGATGCACGATTCCGCATTTGATGACATCGAGGCATACGGCCAGAAGCCGATCGGTAACGGACCTTACGTCCTCGAAGAGTGGAACCACGATGCATCCGCACTGCTGGTAAAGAACCCCGAGTACGTAGGCCCTCGCGAGGCCAAGAACGACGGCATTGACTTCCACTTCTACGCAAAGGTCGACGCCGCGTACACCGACCTGCTTGCTGGCAACCTCGACGTTATCGACGTTATTCCGGATTCCGCATTCAAGACCTACGAGTCCGAGCTCAATGGCCGTGCAGTCAACCAGCCTGCTGCTGTGTTCCAGTCCTTCACCGTTCCGGAGCGCCTCGATCACTTCAGTGGCGAGGAAGGCAACCTTCGTCGCCAGGCTCTGTCCATGGCCTTTGACCGCAGCGAGATCACCGAGAAGATCTTCGACGGAACCCGCACCCCGGCTAAGGACTTCACCTCCCCGGTCATCGCTGGCTTCGACAAGGACCTGAAGGGTCACGATGTTCTCCAGTACAACCCGGAGAAGGCTAAGGAACTGTGGGAGAAGGCAGACGCAATCTCCCCGTGGAGCGGCAGCTTCGAGATTGCCTACAACGCCGATGGTGGCCACCAGGGCTGGGTCGATGCGGTGACCAACTCGATCCGCAACACCCTTGGCATTGATGCTCAGGGCAAGCCGATGCCCGACTTCAAGTCCTTCCGCAACGAGGTGAAGGACCGCACCATCCAGACCGGTTTCCGTACCGGCTGGCAGGCTGACTACCCGGGCCTCGGTAACTTCCTTGTTCCGCTGTACACCACGGGTGCATCCTCCAACGATGGTGACTACAGCAGTGCAGCATTCGACGCACAGATGAAGAAGGCTGCGGGCGCGGACAGTGTTGAAGAGTCCAACAAGCTCTACAACGAAGGCCAGGAGATCCTCTTCCAGGACCTGCCTGTTATCCCGCTGTGGTACTCCAACGTTAACGGTGGCTGGTCCGAGAACGTCGACAACGTCGTGTTCAACTGGAAGTCCGTCCCCGAGTACTACAGCATCACCAAGAAGTAACCATCGCTTCAACGTGAGTAATTCACAGCTTGGTGACCCCACCAAGTGAAAAAGAAAAACCCCGACCGGTGCAGCGCAAACAACCAGTTCAATGGGAATTCTGCACTGACCTGTTGGGGTTTTTCGTATGTTAACTACAGATCTTTAGAAGATCTTTGTGGTGTTTACATAATCTGATCCGATGGCTTTATCTGAGTCATCGTCAGTTAAGATAAATGCCGTTCCTAAGCCATCAATGAGAGGAAGGGGTGTACATGCTTCGCTATGTCGGCCGCCGGTTGCTACAGATGATCCCGGTCTTCTTCGGTGCCACCCTATTGATTTATGCCATGGTGTTTCTCATGCCTGGCGACCCAGTGCAGGCGCTCGGCGGTGACCGCGGTCTAACCGCAGCTGCAGAAGCACGCATCCGTGCCGAGTACAACCTGGACAAACCATTTTTCATCCAGTACCTGCTCTACATCAAAGGTATTCTGACGCTTGACTTCGGCACCACGTTCTCTGGGCGTCCCGTCATCGAAGTCATGGCACACGCCTTCCCCGTCACCATCAAGCTCGCTTTGATGGCACTGTGCTTCGAAGCCGTCTTCGGCATTCTTTTCGGTGTTTACGCAGGTGTCAAAAAGGGCGGATTCTTCGACTCCACCATTTTGGTTGTGTCGCTGTTCGTCATCGCTGTTCCCTCCTTCGTGATTGGCTTCGTCTTCCAGTTCCTGGTTGGCGTCAAGTGGGGGCTGTTGCCTCCTACAGTCGGCCCCAACGAGACTTTTAAGAACCTGCTCATGCCGGCCATCGTGCTTGGAGCAGTGTCTTTCGCTTACGTCATTCGTTTGACCCGTCAGTCGGTCTCCGAGAACCTCACTGCTGATTACGTGCGAACCGCCCGTGCAAAAGGCCTGGGCAACCGCGTAGTCATGATCAAGCACGTGCTGCGTAACTCGCTGATTCCCGTTGTTACCTACCTGGGTGCTGACCTCGGTAGCCTCATGGGTGGTGCCATCGTCACCGAGGGCATCTTCGGTATCAACGGCGTCGGCGGTCACCTCTACCAAGCTATTTTGAAGGGCGAGCCCACAACGGTTGTTTCCTTTACCACCGTGCTGGTGATCGTCTACATCGTCGCCAACCTGCTGGTTGACCTCCTGTACGCAGTACTCGACCCGAGGATCCGCTATGCATAACGTTGATAAAAACATTGGAAACCCCATCAAAGCAGAAGTGCGGGTGGGGCAGGAACATTACATTGCGGAAACTGACGAAACCGGTCTCGGTGCTGTTGACGCTGTAGCTGATGATTCAGCACCCGCTTCAATGTGGGCTGAGGCTTGGCGCTATGTTCGCAAACGGCCTCTGTTCTGGGTATCCAGCGCCATGATCGTTCTTGCGCTACTCATGGCCGCTCTACCTGGGCTGTTCACCAGCGTGGATCCCCGCTTGTGCGAGTTGAGTAACTCCTTGGCCGACCCCACTAGCGGCCACCCCTTCGGTTTCGACCGCCAGGGCTGCGACATTTACTCACGCACCATTTACGGTGCTCGCGCATCCGTATCGGTGGGCGTGCTGACCACCTTGCTGGTCGTCTTGATTGGTGGCACCATCGGTGCACTCGCCGGTTACTTTGGTGGTTTTATTGACGCCGTTCTTTCCCGCCTGACCGACGTCTTCTTCGCAGTGCCGCTCGTGCTTGCAGCCATCGTGGTTATGCAGATGTTCAAGGACAGCCGCACCATCGTCACCGTGGTCGTGGTTCTGGCTGCTTTCGGTTGGACGAACATCGCCCGCATTACGCGCGGCGCTGTGATGAGCGTGAAAAACGAAGAGTTCGTGACCGCCGCCCGCGCGGTGGGCGCATCCCGCACTCGCATGTTGCTCAATCACATTCTGCCCAACGCGGCAGCCCCCATCATCGTCTACGCAACCGTTGCACTCGGCGTGTTCATCGTGGCGGAAGCCACGCTGTCCTTCCTGGGTATTGGTCTGCCCCCGAGCGTTGTGTCTTGGGGTGGCGACATCTCCAATGCACAGGTGAGCTTGCGTAACCAGCCGATGGTTCTGTTCTATCCGGCGATGGCACTGGCACTGACCGTGCTCAGCTTCATCATGATGGGCGACGTCGTGCGTGACGCGCTGGATCCGAAGTCGAGGAAGCGATAACAATGACTAATCCTCAAAACAACAGCACCGAAGCAGTGCAAGAGTCTCGCAGCAGCGAAACCCCCTTGGTGGAGCTCCGTGACCTGAAGGTTTCCTTCACCAGTTCCACGGGTGTTGTCGACGCTGTCCGCGGCGTCAACCTGACGATCTACCCAGGGCAGTCTGTGGCCATCGTTGGCGAGTCTGGCTCCGGTAAATCCACCATGGCCATGGCCATCATCGGCCTTCTTCCAGGAACCGGCAGGATCACCGGCGGCAGCATCTTCTTTGAAGGCAAAGAAATTTCTAAGCTTTCCCCCAAGGAGATGCAGGATTACCGCGGCAGCGAGATCGGCCTGGTGCCTCAGGATCCGATGTCTAACCTCAACCCGGTGTGGAAGGTCGGTAGCCAGATCAAGGAGTCCTTGATCGCCAACGACCTGTCGAAGGGCAAAGAGGCCGACGAACGCGTCGCAGTCCTCCTTGACGAGGCAGGCCTTCCGGATGCTGCGCGCCGTGCCAAGCAATTCCCCCATGAGTTTTCCGGCGGCATGCGCCAGCGTGCACTCATCGCTATGGGATTGGCCGCGCGTCCGAAGCTGCTGATTGCTGACGAGCCCACCTCTGCGCTGGACGTGACCGTGCAGCGCCGCATCCTCGACCACTTGGACGGGTTGACCACCGACCTGGGCACTGCGGTGCTGTTCATTACTCACGACCTGGGCTTGGCAGCTGAGCGCGTCGAGCACCTCGTCGTGATGCACCGCGGCCGTGTCGTTGAGTCCGGTCCCTCTTTACAGATCCTCCGAGATCCGCAGCACCCCTACACCAAGCGTTTGGTGAAGGCTGCTCCCTCCTTGGCATCCGCACGTATTCGTGCTGCGCAGGAGGAAGGCATCGAAACCGACGAGCTGCTGGCTAAGCACGAAAACGTGGAGACCGAAGAAGTCATCCGTGTTGAGAATCTGACCAAGGAGTTCCCCATTCGCGGGGCCAAGGGCGATAAGAAGATTCTCCGCGCAGTCGACGAGGTCTCCTTCACCCTCCAAAAAGGCCACACTCTGGCGCTTGTGGGCGAGTCCGGCTCCGGTAAGTCCACTGTTGCCAACATGGTGTTGAACCTGCTGGATCCGACTTCTGGCACTGTCTACTACAAGGGCACCGACCTGTCGACCCTGGGTAGCAAAGAGCTCTTTGAGATGCGCCGCAAGCTGCAGGTGGTTTTCCAGAACCCCTACGGCTCTCTGGACCCGATGTACTCGATCTACCGATGCATTGAAGAGCCCCTGAGCGTTCACAAGGTCGGCAACCGCAAGTCCCGTGAGAAGCGTGTGGCAGAGCTCCTCGACATGGTTGCTATGCCGCGCTCGACAATGCGCCGCTACCCGAACGAGTTGTCGGGTGGTCAGCGTCAGCGTATTGCTGTCGCTCGCGCGCTTGCGTTGGAGCCTGAGGTGATCGTTCTCGACGAGGCGGTCTCCGCACTGGATGTGCTGGTGCAGAATCAGATCCTTCAGCTGCTTGCTGAGCTTCAGGACAACCTGGACTTGAGCTACCTGTTCATTACCCACGACCTCGCTGTGGTGCGCCAGACCGCCGATGATGTGGTTGTGATGAAGCAGGGCAAGGTAGTGGAGCAGGGTACCGCGGACCAGATCTTCTCTGGTGCGAAGGAAGTCTACACCCGCGACCTCATTGACTCCGTGCCAGGCTTAGGCATCGAATTGGGTGCGACCTTGAATTAGGCGTTGCCTGGCTGTTTTTGATGACGCCGCGTTGGTCACTGTGTGAAGGTGATTAACGCGGCGTCATTTCTTTAAGTAACAACCGCGACGTCAAGACCTGCTACTTTGCAGGGGTAGGCCAGGTAGAGGCCTGCAGGGTCGGTTCCGAGTGATAACAAAAAGTACGCGCGCATGGTGGTGAAGTACCTGCTGCTCGGAGCGCTGCGGTCGATGCAGCTTCAGTGGCCTGCAGCAGACTTCGACGTTGATGCCGAACGCCGCAGAGTCGAAGCGTCCTAGCCGACGGGGGTGAGCTCCACGGACTCGGCCCAGTCAAGGTCGATGCCTTGGCTGCGCAGCCATGCCATGGGGTCGTCGTTGTGGCGGGTAATGCCGTCGACGGCTGCGAGCGTGGTTTCGATGGCTCGCTCGGCTTCCTCTGCAGTGATGAGCTTTTCGGAAGTAGCGGCGGCGAGCTCGTCGATGTCATCGACGTCGATGGGGCTACCGACGTGGCTGATTAAGTCGACGTAGAGGTCGCGGGTGGTCCAGGTGTTGCCGTCGCGTGCGATGTCCGCGACGTCAAAATAAAAGTCTTCGCGCGAGCATTCGGCGGTGTCGCGGTAGTGGAAGCGGTTGGCGCGCAGGCCGAGTTGCGGTAGCAGCCAGCTTTCGAGGTACCCAAAGTTGGGGTGGTTGGCGCCGCGGGCCATGTACAGGCCGAAGTCTGTGATGCGGTAGGTGTCGACGGCGCGTTTGAAGCCTTTGGGGTCGATGTTAATGTCGCGATCGACTGCGAAGGTTTCCTGTTTGACGGGGTGGATGTGTGTCATTAGTTCACCTCGAACACCGCTGCGGTGGGTAGGAAGTTGCAGGTGGCGGTTTCGGTGGCGACACCGCCAGACAGCCATGCGGCGATGGTGCCGCGTCCGGTGTTGGCGGTTGCGTTGATGGTGGCGGGCCCGTCGGGGTTGATGCCGCCAAAGCTTAGGGGGGTGCTGCCGCGGGTGCCGGTGCTGAGGTTGATCCAGTCGACGCGCATGGTGCTTGCGTCTGGTTGTGCGACGGGATCGGTGCCTAGAGCTGTGAAAATGAATGCGGTGTGGCCGTCGTCGACGCCGGGTAGGGGTAGGTCGGCTGGGCCGGGCACGGCGATCGCGGTGCCTGTAGCTTTTTGTCCGTTGACGCAGTTGCCGGCGATGGTGGGCCAGGCAAATTGGGCGATGCGTGGTGCGCCTTCGGGAATGTCGACGCCTGGTGTGCCGGTGCCTTCGATGAAGCCTACTGCGGTGGCGAGCTTGTCACGCAGGGGCTGGGGGAGTGCCGGATTATTGATGACGCCGCGGAGGTGGTCGAGGACGGGTTGTGTTGGGCGCCCAAGGTGGTCGACGTAGGTGCTGGGGTCGACTGACCCGGTGTCGGAGCTGGTAGGTACCGCGGGTTGTGCTTGGGCGTTGGTGGCTAGTGTCGCGGGGAATAGGGCTGCAGCGGTCACAGTTGCCGCGATCAAGGCCGCTTTGAGCGTACCGATGTTCGATATGCGCACCTAAACACTCCAATCACTTTCGTTAACTTGAATAACTCTAGAACACTCTAGTCACATGAGTTTCGGGGGTCAAGCTTTCCTATATGTAATTTTCTCCCCCGGTTACCCCTCAATGACATGGGAAGAAACCAGGTGGGCTAGCACGGGGTTACTCGACGCTTGCCGTGACACCAGCCGTGTCGTTATCTATGTCGGTGCTGGTGGCCAAAATGTTACGAATTGGTCACGAGTGCCGGTAGGGGAGTACTGTGTTCAGGGTTGTAATTTTTTAAATCCACAGGTGCGCCTGGGGATATGAGGTAGGAGAACCTTTGACTCAGACAGAGTTTCGTAACGTCGCCATCGTCGCGCACGTTGACCACGGAAAAACCACGCTCGTTGACGCCATGCTGCGCCAGTCCGGCGCCTTCGATGCTCACGCAGAGCTCGTCGACCGCGTGATGGACTCCGGTGACCTGGAAAAGGAAAAGGGCATCACCATCCTGGCCAAGAACACCGCCATCCGCCGCCATGGCGCAGGCAAAGACGGCCGCGACCTCATCATCAACGTCATCGACACCCCCGGTCACGCCGACTTCGGTGGCGAGGTTGAGCGTGCACTGTCCATGGTTGACGGCGTTGTCCTTCTGATCGACGCATCCGAAGGCCCCCTACCTCAGACCCGCTTCGTGCTCGGCAAGGCGCTGGCCGCCAAGATGCCCGTCATCATCGTCGTCAACAAGACCGACCGACCCGACGCCCGCATTGACGAAGTCGTCGAGGAAGCGCATGACCTCCTGCTGGAGCTCGCCTCCACCATCGAGGACGAAGAAGCAGCCGCAGCCGCCGAGAATCTCCTCGACCTACCTGTGCTCTACGCCTCCGGCCGTGAAGGCAAAGCCTCCACCACCAACCCCGGTAACGGCAACGTCCCCGAGGCCGAAGACCTCCAGGAACTGTTCGACGTCCTCTACGATGTGCTCCCCGAGCCTACCGCAGAGCTCGATGCGCCCCTGCAGGCTCACGTCACCAACCTTGACTCCTCCTCCTTCCTCGGCCGCATCGGCCTCGTCCGCGTTCACGCCGGCTCCTTGAAGAAGGGGCAGCAGGTTGCCTGGATTCACTACGACTCTGAAGGTAACCAGCACACCAAGACCGCCAAGATCGCAGAACTGCTGCGCACCGTTGGCGTCACCCGCGTGCCCACCGACGAGGTCATCGCAGGCGACATCGCCGCGATCTCCGGTATCGAAGAGATCATGATCGGCGACACCCTCGCTGACATCGACAATCCGGTCGCGCTTCCCCGTATCACTGTGGACGATCCCGCCATCTCCATGACCATTGGTGTGAACACCTCGCCGCTCGCAGGCCGCGGTGGCGGCGACAAGCTCACCGCCCGTGTCGTCAAGGCCCGCCTCGACCAGGAGCTCATCGGTAACGTCTCCATCAAGGTTCTTCCCACCGAGCGCCCCGACGCATGGGAAGTTCAGGGACGTGGCGAAATGGCCCTGTCCATCTTGGTGGAAACCATGCGCCGTGAAGGCTTCGAACTTACCGTCGGCAAGCCCCAGGTTGTGCCCCGCACCATCGACGGTAAACTCTACGAGCCCTTCGAGCACATGGTCATCGACGTTCCCGGCGAATACCAGGGCAACGTCACCCAGCTCATGGCCGCACGCAAGGGGCAGATGGTCCACATGGACAACACCGGCTCCGACTGGGTTCGCATGGAATACAAGGTTCCCGCACGTGGCCTCATTGGTTTCCGCACCACCTTCATGACCGAAACCCGCGGCACCGGCATCGCCAACCACTACTCCGAGGGCTACGAACCCTGGGCCGGCGAAATCAAGGGCCGTGCAACCGGTTCGCTCGTCGCCGACCGCTCCGGCCAGATCACTGCCTATGCTCTCCAGCAGCTGGCCGATCGAGGCACTTTCTTCGTCGAACCCGGCACTGAAGCCTACGAAGGTATGGTCGTTGGCGCGAACAACCGCGACGAAGATATGGACATCAACATCACCCGTGAGAAGAAGCTCACCAACATGCGCTCCGCAACCGCAGACGCAACGGTGACCCTGGCCAAGGCCCGCAACCTCTCGCTGGAAGAAGCCATGGAATTCTGTGGCCAGGACGAATGCGTGGAGGTCACCCCCGAAACCATTCGCGTCCGAAAGGTCATCTTGAACGCCACCGAGCGTGGCCGTGCCCGCGCCCGCGAGAAGCAGCGCAACAAGTGAAAAAACTTGAGCGTGCCGCAATAAGTGCTGCCACGTCTTCTCCATGCCACCCGGGCCCTTCCGAGAGGATAGCCGGGGTGGCAGGGCAACCTAGCGGCTAGACGCTGCTAAATTTGGGAAGGGTGAAAAACAACTGCGGCTACCTGCGAACCGGAACACTCCTGTGCGCGCTACTACTCCCGGCGTCATTAATGGCAGGGTGCTCAGCCCGCCCAGGCCCAGCGCCCACCGTGGACCCCAGCGAAGCCGCCCCCACGCTCGACCAAGGTCAAGACAACCTCTCCAGCGCCAACCTTGACAACCGACGCAGCCAACTGACCATCGGCATCGACCCAGTCGACAGCGGGTTCAACCCACACCTCGCCGCCAACGACTACTCCTTCGTTCAATCCCTCGCGGCACTCGTATTTCCCAGCGCCTTCGTCCAAGGCCAGCTCAACACCGACCTGCTAGTCAGCGCCGAAGAAATCCCACCAGCAGAAGGCGCCGCGCAAACTATCCGCTACGTCATCAACCCCGAAGCACAATGGAACGACGGCACCCCCATCTCTTACGCTGACTTCTACTACCTGTGGGACTCCATGCGCGACAATCCCGACGTCATCAACGGCGCCGGATACCGGGCCATCAAAGCGATGCGCACCTCCGACGGCGGCAAGAAAATCGAAATCGACTTCGACCAACGCATACGCGACTGGAACGAACTCTTCGACAACATCCTGCCCGCCCACCTGCTCAAAGACGCCACCGGAGGATTCGACGGCGCACTCAAAACCTCCATCCCCGCCAGCGGCGGCCGCTACGCAGTCAAAGACATCGACTTCGCCCGCGGCATCTACACCATCGTCCGCAACGACCGCTTCTGGGGAAACAACCCCGCAGCCACCGAAGTCCTCCAATTCCGCGAAATCCGAAGCGTCACCCAAGGCGTAGAAATGCTCCGCTCCGGCCAACTCAACTTCGTCGACGCCAGCCCCACCGAAACCGCAGAACTGTCCTACGACCTCATCCCCGACGCCCAAGTGCGTGTCTGGGACCGCAACTCGACCCTCACCATCGACTTCAACACGGCGTCAACCCGCATGCCAACCCCAGAACTACGCAAGCAACTCGCCGGCCTGATCGACACTGAACAACTCGCCATCCTCGCCACCGGGCGGCGCACCAACATCGCGGCCATCCCCAAAACAATAAACAATGACGCCGCGGGCAACGACAGCACAGCAGACGAACTGCGCGCGCTCAGCAACGACACCCCCCTTGTGATCGCAGCAGACCCCGCCGACGCCACCTCCACCTCCGCCGCAACGGCACTAGTAGACATGCTCGCAGGCAAAGGCGTGAAAGCGGAAGTCAAACTCGTCGAACTCGCAGACATCGCACGAAACCTCGCCCCACAAGGCCGTATCGACGCCACCATCAGCTGGCACCGCACCCCCAACACCTCACTGCTACTAGCCTCCGCCTACGGCTGCAGCACGGCCCCCACCAGCACAAAAGAAACAGAAGATCAATCCGCTTCGACCACAACAGCAACCACAACCTCCACAACCCCTAACACCCCCAGCACCCAACCAGGCCGCTACACCCCGCAAGCAGCCAACCTCACACAATTCTGCAACCCAGAAATCAACGACGCCCTCGACCACGTCATCGCAGGGGAGAGTGACTTCGAAGAAACCAAAGCACTAGCGCAACGCTACAACCAAGAACAAACCCTCACCCTGCCCATACTCAACGACCGACGCCTAGACGTCCTCGGCCGCAACATCCAAGGACCCAAGCCAGAACTAGGGCAGTGGCCCATCATCCAACCAGCAGGAGTTCTACCCACCGCCGCCACCTGGAAATCCACCAGATAACCCCCAGGCAGCCCCCGAGTGAGCATCACCTATAGTAAAGGAATGCACACCACCGAGCCCCTCTCCGGAACCAGCATCCTCCTCGTCCACGCACACCCCGACGACGAAGCCATCTGGACAGGCGGCCTCATCGCTAAAGCCGCCAAACTCGGCGCCTACGTACACATCCTCACCTGCACCCTCGGTGAAGAAGGAGAAGTCATCGGCAACCAATGGGCCGAACTCACCTCCGACAAAGCCGACCAACTCGGCGGATACCGCATCCACGAACTCAACCGCAGCATCGCCGCACTAAGCGAAGCAGCCACCAACAGCAGCGGATCCGTCACCCACAGCTTCCTCGGCGGCGCCGGCCACTGGCGCGACTCCGGCATGGCAGGCAGCCCCACCAACAACCACCCCCGCGCATTCATCCACGCCGAACACGAAGCAACCCAAGCGCTCCGCGACGTCATTGAAGAACGAAACCCCGACTACATCATCACCTACGGCCCCGACGGCGGATACGGACACCCCGACCACATCCAAGCACACACCATCGTCACCAACGCCGCACGCCCCACCGACACCATCGCATGGGCAGTCACCGACCGCGACACCTTCAACCACCACCACCAACAACTCACAGCTCCCGAAGGCTGGACACTCGCACCCCAAGACATCGCCACCATCGACACCACAGCCAGCGAACACCCCGTGCAAAAAATCCCCCTCAGCGACCACATCCGTGGCATCAAGGCCAACGCCATGCGCCAACACGCCACCCAACTCATCGTCCCCACCAACACCATGTTCGCCCTATCCAACATGATCACCCAACCCCTCACCCCAGCCGAACACTACATCATTGCCCAAGGCCAGCCACTCCCAGAGGCACTCAGTGCCCACTAGGCCCACCAGCGGACGCCGAACCGCACTGCTGCTGCTCAGCATCTTCGCAGCAGCAACAGCACTCAGCGCATCCGCCAACCTCGGAACCACCAACACCACCACACTCCTCGCCACCTACGCACTCAACGCATGGTGGATACACGTCCTCACACGCACCGCACACCTCTGGAACAACCACCCCGCCACCACCACCCTCCCCGCACTGATCTACACCACCACTGCAGCACTGACCATCCTCGCCCTCCACCACCGCTGGGACAGCTTAGGCAGCGCTTGGACGATGCAAACCGCAACAAGGAGTATCATCTTTGAGCTGAGTAGCATAGCAGGCATCCTCTGGGCCTACACGGCCATCTACCTGCGACAAAAGAAAAACCGACAGAAAGCCAGAAAACCAAAACAATGACCTACGTGATCGCCCAGCCCTGCGTTGACGTCATGGACCGCGCCTGCGTCGAAGAATGTCCCGTCGACTGCATCTACGAAGGCAAACGATCCCTCTACATCCACCCCGACGAATGTGTCGACTGCGGCGCCTGCGAACCGGTATGCCCCGTCGAAGCCATCTTCTACGAAGACGACGTACCCGACGAATGGGTCGAATTCATCGACGTCAACGTCGCCTTCTTCGACGACCTAGGATCCCCCGGCGGAGCAGCCAAACTCGGCCCCCAAGACTTCGACCCGCCCATGGTCGCCCAACTCCCACCCCAAGTCGAAGACTAAAAATATTCCAAAGCTACATCTCATGAACTACGCCATTCACCCACCCCAACGCACCCCCCTCAACCTCCCCGACTTCCCCTGGGACAGCATCGCAGACGCAAAAAAACTCGCCTCCGAGCACCCAGACGGACTCATCAACCTCTCCGTTGGAACCCCCGTTGACGATGTAGCCCCCTCCATCCAACTCGCCCTCGCCGAAGCAGCCGCAATCCCCGGTTACCCCCAAACCATCGGCACCCCCGAACTCCGCAACGCCATCGCCGACGCCATGCACCGCCGATACAACATCGGCTCCCTCACCGACGACGAAATCCTCCCCGTCATCGGAACCAAAGAAGCCATCGCTAACCTCCCACACCTCCTCGGAATCGGCGCAGGCCACACCATCGTCATCCCCGAGATCGCCTACCCCACATACGAAGTAGCCGCACGCATCACCGGCGCCAACGTCGTCCGCGCCGACTCACTACTCCAACTCGGGCCCACCACACCCACCCTCATGTTCATCAACACCCCCTCCAACCCCACCGGCAAAGTCCTAGGACGCGACCACCTACGCAAAGTCGTCCAATGGTGCCAACAACGCGGCGTCATCCTCTGCTCTGACGAATGCTACCTCGGCCTCAACTGGAGCGAAGAAAAAGCCCACTCCATCCTTGACGACGAAATCTGCGACGGCAACCACACCGGCCTCATCGCTATCCACTCACTATCCAAAACCTCCAACATGGCCTCCTACCGATCCGGCTACCTCCTCGGAGACCCCACACTCATCTCCGAACTCCGCGAAGTACGCAAACACGCCGGCTTCATGATGCCCACCCAAATCCAGCACGCAACCATCGCCGCACTCAACGATGACGCACAAGAACAAGCCCAACAACTCCGCTACGCACAACGCCGAGCCACCCTCACCCGCGCACTCCTCGAAGCAGGCTTCACCATCGACCAATCCGAAGCCGGCCTCTACCTCTGGATCACCCGCAACGAAAACTGCCGCGAGACCCTAAACTGGTTCGCCCAACGCGGCATCCTCGTAGCCCCCGGCGACTTCTACGGACCCAAAGCTCACAACCACATCCGCATGGCACTCACCGGCACCGACGAACAAATCGCCCAAGTACCCCAACGACTCCGAACCAACCCCTAAGGCACCCCACAACCATGCGCCAGTTCATCAAGTTTGGACTCGTCGGCGGCTCAGGCACCCTCGTCAACCTCATCGCCACCATCATCTTCACCAAACTCACCCTCTGGACCGCCGGCCACACCCCAGCCGACCCCTTCCTCAACCTCCTCGGCACCCAATTCCACCTACGCTGGTACCACATCATCATGACACTAGCGTTCCTCACCGCCAACACCTGGAACTACCAACTCAACCGCGTCTGGACCTTCAAAGCCGACAACCGCCAAAGCTGGTTCCGCGAATTCTTCCCCTTCCTCGCCACAGGAATCCTCAGCTACATCGTCTCCCTCATCGTCGCCACCCTCCTCATGAACCCCCACTCACCCCTCCACCTACCCAGCCATATCTTCGACGACACCACCGGACTCCGCACCAAATTCTACTGGGCCAACCTCATCTCCATCCTCGTCGCCATGCCCGTCAACTTCCTCGTCAACAAATTCTGGACATTTAAAGGTAAACCCATCGTGTAGATGATTTGGCGGGGTGATGGATGCTCACTCACTAGGCTTCGCCGGCACGCTAATACGTGCTGGCTGCAGAATTCGTTCGTGAGCATCCATCACCCCGCCCGTCTATACGTTGAGCTACCTGGTAGCACCAAGGGGGGACACAAAAACGGGGCGAAGGCACCTGCCCTCGCCCCGCTAAAAACCGGCCGCACTAATTAGCGTGCAACGCCTCATTCAGCGCAACTGCAGCGGACTTCCACGCCACAGCCTCAATAGCACCAGACACCGAATTGCGGCGGAACAAAATATTCGACGCGCCAGACAACTCAGCAGCCTTCACTGCATCGCCATCCTGCAAACTCAAAGCCTCAGCGACGCCGCCACGAACCAAAACCTTCGAACCGGCAGTCACATACAAACCAGCCTCGACCACGCAGTCGTCGCCTAGCGAAATACCGCAACCCGCGTTGGCGCCCAGCAAACAACGCTTGCCGATGGAAATAATCTCTTTGCCGCCACCGGACAGCGTGCCCATAATCGAAGCGCCGCCGCCGACATCCGAACCATCATCCACCACAACACCAGCAGAAATACGGCCCTCAACCATCGAGCTACCAAGTGTGCCAGCATTGAAGTTCACAAAACCCTCATGCATCACGGTGGTGCCCTCAGCCAAATGCGCACCCAAACGGATGCGGTCAGCGTCACCAATGCGCACACCAGACGGCATCACATAATCAACCATACGGGGGAACTTATCCACCGAATACACCGTCACAGGGCCGCGGGCCTGCAGCTTCGCACGAGTGACCTCAAAACCCTCAACCTTGCACGGACCGAAGTTTGTCCACACCACATTGCTCAGAAGACCAAACACACCATCAAGGTTCGCACCATGAGGCTTGACCAAACGATGCGACAACAAGTGAAGGCGGAGATACGCGTCATAAGCATCAACAGGAGCAGAGGACAGATCAGCAGAAGTCGTCGCAATAGCAACACGAGAAACCCCGCGGTCAGCGTCTTCACCGACCAGAGAGACCAACTCGGCAGGAGCATCAATACGTTCGGTGCCAGCCGACGACGAACCCTCGCGGAGCTCCGGTGCGGGGAACCAGCAATCCAGCACAGTTCCGTCGGAAGTTACAGTGGCAAGTCCAGTGGCGTATGCAAAAGTCATGGGGTTAAACATACCAGCCTATGCAACCACGTCAGCGGCCTGCTTGTTTCGGCTACCAGGAGCCAAGAAAGACAAAGCGATCAGCACTGCAGCCAACACCGCGACAGCAACGATCTGCATACGTGCCCCAGCATCGGACAACATCAACAGCAGCAAAGCAGCAAGCATCGCTACCGTTACCCAGGACAGGACAGGGAATCCCCACATCTTCACACGAAGTTCACCTTCTGCCTGCAGTTCGCGGCGAAGCTTAATCTGCGACAGGGCGATCATGAACCAGATGACCATCAAACAACCGCCGACAGCGTTGAACAGCATGCCAATCAATTCCTTCTGATCAGACAGCTGCAGAGCAACCGACAGGAAGGAGAAAAAGACCGACAACAAAACCGCCGGAATCGGAACACCGTGAGAGTTCGTGCCGCGGAACCACCGAGGTGCGTCACCACGCTGAGCCAAGGAATACACGAAGCGAGAAGTGCCATAAATCTGTGCGTTAAAAGCCGACAACAAAGCTAGCACAATGATCGCTTCCATGAATCCCACCACGCCAGGCACATGGGCCATCCCGAGGATCAAAGTGAAGGGAGAATCGGCTGCACTGTCCGCCCCGCCGATCGACTCGTAGGGCAGCAAGAAGCAAATGACAACAACAGCGCCCAAGTAGAACAAAGAGATGCGCCAAATGACAGAACGCACCGCAGTTTTAATGGACTCAGAAGGCTGCAAAGATTCTGCCGCAGCGATAGTCACAATCTCAATGCCGCCGAACGCAAACGCAACAGCCAACAAGCCGGCAGCAACGCCACTAATCCCATTGGGCATGAACCCATGCTCGCCGATGAAGTTATCCAAACCCACAGGCTGGCTATTCGGCCACAGGCCGAAAATCAACAAAGCACCAATCACCAGGAACAAGCCAATGACAGCAACTTTGATGAAAGCAAACCAGAATTCGAACTCGCCGAAGCCGCGAACACCGGCTAGGTTAATAATGGAAAACAGCACCACGCATACCAAAGCGGGAATCCAGGGGGCAACCCCAAACCACTGAGCCATGATTGCGGACGCGCCAGTAATTTCCGCTCCCATCACCATCGTCAGCATGAACCAGTACATCCACCCAAGCATGAAGCCAGCCCAGTGGCCGAAGGCCATCTGGCCATAGGTGGAAAAAGAACCGGACGCTGGACGGGCAGCAGCCATCTCGCCCAGCATCTGCATAACGAAGACGACAATCAGGCCAGCAAAAATGTAGGCGAGCAAAATGGCGGGGCCAGCGACCGAAATACCTACGCCGGTGCCGAGGAATAGGCCGGCGCCAATCGCAGAACCCAATCCCATCATGGTGAGATGTCGGGTTTTTAACCCTTTACCCAGTTGTGTCGAGTCCGTAGTCATACAGTAAATGTAGCGAACCTATTGACTATTTAAAGAACCTTAACTCCCAAACGGGGGTGCTAAGCAGGCACAGGGCGAACCACCGGAGTAGAAGCGCCAGCCTCAACCGCAACCGACCAATTACTTTCCCCAGACAGTACCGATGCAGGCAGAACCCGACCTGCACGATCGCCACACGTGCCGTCATCACTAAAAAGCAACGGAGTATCCGCATCAATCACCACGTTGTTACCCAAGGAACAATTATCACCAAAACGAACACCAAGCAGCCCGGAACTTACCCCCAAAGTGCAATTCTTCCCGATACTCATCGGAATACGCGTGCCGTGCTCGTCTCGCGGCGCCATCAACGTAGCGGACAAACCAACCCGAGTGCCCTCGCCGACCATGATGCCGTAAGACAAACGCCCCTCGATTTTCGCAGCACCAAAAGAACCCGAATTAACGCTGACAAAACCCTCACGCAACACACGCGTGCCAGGAGCCAAATACGCGCCCAAACGCACACGCTCAGCCTCCGCGATCTGCACACCCGAAGGCACAACATAATCAACCATTCGCGGCAACTTATCGATCGCATACACGTGAATCAGTCCGCGAGAACGCAAAGACGTGCGCACGAACTCGAAATTATCAGGCATACACGGGCCCTTGTTCGTCCACACCACCGTCTGCAGCAGGTTAAACATCCCTTCCATGTTGATCTCCTGCGGACGCGCCAAGCGGTGCGACAGAAGATGCAGACGCAGATACACATCGTGGGCATCACGCGGCGGCTCAGCCAGGGACGAGATCGTGGTGCGCACCGCCACCTGCTCGATCATGCGATCCTCGTCGAGCTTCACCAACGACAACATCTTGGAACTCAACGCATGCGCACCCAAACGTGTGGTGCCAGCAACATGGCCACCATCATGCACCTCAGCAGCAGACAACATCGTGGGGTGCGGAAACCACGTATCCAACACCGTTCCATCCAAGGCGATATTGGCAATACCAATGGCGGTAGCCCCAAGATCGGCAGGGATGGCATGCAGGATCGGGTCAGGCGCGCTCATGTCATTCAAGCTTACTAGGCGCCATCGCGGACTCCGCAGAGCAGTCGGTCGCTAGGGTAGTGGTGTGAACTCCGCAACTAGCACAGACAACAACCGACAGCTCCCGCGTCTCACACTCGACGACACGGCCTTAACCCTCACCGAACAGCTTGTCGACATAGCCAGCCCCTCCCATAACGAGGCCGCCATCGCCGACGTCGTAGAACACGCCCTGCGCAACCATTTCAACGGGCGCGACTGCCCAGTCGAGATCCACCGCTTCAATAACAACGTCATCGCGCGCACCAACTATGGACTACCGACCCGCGTGATCCTCGCAGGCCACCTGGACACCGTCCCGATCGCCGACAATGTCCCCAGTCACCGCGAGACCGCCACCGTCGAAGGCCAAGCAGAAGAACAAATCTGGGGCTGCGGCAGTGTCGACATGAAAAGCGGCGACGCCGTGTTCCTCCATGCTTTCGCAACCCTCGCTGACGGCGGCCTGCAACGCGACGTCACCCTTATCTGCTACGAAGGCGAAGAGGTCGCCAGCCGCTTCAATGGGCTGGGGCACATCGCCGAGCAGCATCCGGAATGGCTCGAAGGTGACGTAGCCATCCTGGGTGAACCCAGCGCGGCACGTATCGAAGCCGGCTGCCAAGGAAGTATCCGGCTGAGGATCACCGCGCATGGGACGCGGGCGCACTCCGCGCGCGCCTGGATGGGGCTCAACGCCATGCATGTGCTGTCGCCGGTGATCAGCCGAGTCGCTGCCTATCAGCCCGCCACCGTCGATATCGATGGGCTGAAGTATCGCGAAGGTCTCAACATTGTGCACTGCGAATCCGGGGTGGCAACCAACACCATTCCCGACGAGGCCTGGATGTTCGTCAACTTCCGTTTCGCGCCCAACCGCACCGTCGACGAGGCGCTGGCACACATGCTTGAGGTACTGGACCTGCCCGAGGGCGTGTCCTACGACATTGATGACGCCGTGTCTGGCGCACTGCCCGGACTGTCTGTTCCGGCCGCGCAGGAACTGATCGACGCCACCGGTGAAGCACCCGCCCCGAAATTTGGGTGGACGGATGTGGCTCGTTTCTCCGAGCTTGGTATTCCCGCCGTTAACTTCGGCCCGGGCGACCCAGCGCTGTGCCACAAACGCGACGAGCACTGCCCGGTGTGGATGATCGAGCGGGCATCCCAGGTGATCCTCGACTACCTCGGTGGTGCCGGTAGATAGTTTTGGTCCACCCCCTCTGGGCGTCGATGACGCTACTGTGGTGGGCATGAGCGACAAACAAAAAGCGGCAGTCAGTGCCCAGCGCGTGATGCGCGGCCCCGTGTTGGTTCGGTCCGAAGGCAAGCAGCAGTCCACCACAGACAGTCGACTGTTGGATAGCCAGAAGGATACTCACTGGCTGCACTCCGATCCGTGGCGTGTGCTGCGGATCCAAAGCGAATTTGTCAACGGCTTCGGTGCACTGGCTGAAATGCCACCAGCTGTCGCCGTGTTCGGTTCGGCGCGCATCGGTGAGGGAAAATTCTATGACCTTGGTCGTGAGTTGGGGCAAAAACTCGCGCGCGCCAACTATGCGGTGATCACCGGCGGCGGCCCAGGCTTAATGGAATCGTCCAACAGGGGAGCGTTGGAAGAAGGCGGGCTCTCTGTCGGGCTAGGTATCGAGCTACCTCACGAGCAGCACCTCAACGATTTCGTGGAGCTTGGGCTGAACTTCCGCTACTTCTTCGTCCGTAAGACAATGTTTTTGAAATACAGCCAGGCGTTTGTGTGCTTGCCGGGTGGCTTCGGCACTCTCGATGAGCTTTTTGAGGCCCTGTGCATGGTTCAGACCGGAAAGATCACGCACTATCCGATTGCGTTGATCGGCACCGAGTTTTGGGGTGGGTTGGTCGATTGGATTAAAGATCGATTGGTTGCCGAGGGCATGATCAGTCCGGATGACACCGATTTGTTCATTGTGACCGACAGCGTTGACGAAGTTGTAGATCACATTACCCAGGCTCATGCTGACCTGGATCGCTAGAGGCAGCTACACTTGGTAGAGGTTGGGCTTCGGGTTTCCCGGAGCCGATTGCGCCGCGTACGCCGTGTGCACCGTGCACACGCTTTATCTTAGGAGTGCATTTATGGCCGCTATGAAACCCCGTACTGGCAATGGTCCGATGGAGGCCGTCGAAGAGGGCCGCAAGATCGTTATGCGTGTTCCCACTGATGGTGGTGGCCGCCTGGTTATTGAGATGAATAAGGAAGAAGCGGGGGAGTTGGGCGCGTTGCTCACTGCCGTTGCGGAGAGCTAGAACACCCAAGTCGTGGCCGGCGTTGTAGGATGGCTAGCATGCTGACCGACATCATCGACGTGCTGGCCGACCCTACCGACGGTTCTTCTTTGCGTATCGCCGACGATGGCACACGCATCGTGTCGGACACCGGCCATAGTTACGATATTGCCCGTCAAGGCTATGTGACTCTCGCAGGGGGCGAGGGCCTGCGCTATTCGGGTGATGACGCCGCGATGATTGCGTCGCGCGAAACCTTCCTGTCCCAGGGACATTTCGCTCAGTTTGTTGAAGCAATGACAGCCAACGTTCACACGGCGCTAGATTCTCGTGAGAGCACTAATGACGATGACGATTTCGATGCGCCGGTGACCTTGTGCGAAATTGGTGCCGGTACCGGCTACTACTTGGCCCATTCTTTGGATGACATCATGGGCAGTCGCGGCGTCGGAATTGATATTTCCGTCCCGGCAGCAAAGCGTTTGGCCCAAAGCCACCCACGCGTGGGCGCAGTGGTGGCTGATGCATGGTCCAGGCTTCCCATCGCTGACAACAGCGTTGATGTTGTCACCGTGGTGTTTGCACCCCGCAATGCCCAAGAATTTGCCCGCATTCTCAAGCCTGGTGGTCAGGTTGTTGTGTTGACCGCAGACACTGGCCACCTCGGCGAGCTACGTGAGCCGCTGGGAATCATTGACGTGGAAAAAGGCAAAGTTGAGCGCATGATTCAACAAGCCAGCGGGTTCCTCACACCAGTGGGAGAACAGGAAAACGTGGAATTTACCATGTCCCTGGACCAGGCCTCCATCGCCGCTCAAATTGGCATGAGCCCCTCCGCCCGGCATATCCACCCTGAGGTTCTGCAGGAGCGCATTGCGGCTCTGCCAGCGCACATGGATGTTACAGCCAGGGCCTGCATCACACGCTTCGAAGTGGCCTCCTAAGACCCTACGTGTCTTGGGTGGGGGATACCTCGTAGCAGCGCTCCACAGCAGCGCTGCCGAACGTCTTGACCGCGAAGGACTGGAAGCCGCCATTAAAGTACACGCGGCTAGCTAGAGTGGCGACACCACCATCGGCGAAAACTTCCACAGTGGAGCCATCGACGATGATCGTCAGTGAATTGGAAGAACTCCCGTCCAAGGGGGCGACCGCTGGGTCGTCCCCTTCATGTTTGGGATTCATCGAACGGTCAACCATCACTTCCGTTGCCGTATGGCTGATACGTGCTGCAGTTGCCCCCGCGGCGTCAACAAGATCAACCGTGACACTCGCGGCGGGGGAGCGGAACACTTCGGTGTGCTCCGCCGTCGCATCCAGATCGATCAGGCCCATCCACCCATGCGCCCTGTATGACTGCTCAATCGCCTGAGCCAGACCCGGCATAGGCGTTTGATAGAGAGTGCCGTCCTGCAATGTGGTGCGACGCGGCAGAGACAGGCAGTTTGCCCACCCCTCCGACTGCATACTCAGCTGAGTCGTCGGATTATCATAGCGACCGACACCATTCATCGAACCAAACAACACCGCGGTCTCAAATAACTGCGAGCCGATCGTATTGGTGTTTCGAGGGCGGGTGAAGTCATGGCCATAATCGATACGGCGGAAAGGCTTCGACACCTTAAAAACCGTCCCATCCAGCTTGCCCACCATATAGCCCGACACATCCACGCCATTGTGCTCAATCGTTGCAACCAGCACCTCCCAGATGTCGCCCACAACTTCGTCTTTAAGACGGATGATCCGCGGAGCAACCAAGTCGGCATCCGTCCCAGTATCGCCCTCGAAGCGAAGCGGACCGCTGAGCTGCCAATCGTAAGCATTGTCGGAGCAGGCAATCATTAACTGCGGATGATCCACCGGGCCACTCACCGCCAACATGTTCCATCCCCCATGCGGATCCTCAACCACGCACGGGGAACGAAAAGCCATCTCTGGCCGGTCTTCGAACAATCTGCTAACGAAGCTAACGTGCTGATCGACCTGGCTAGCCTCATCAGAGACATCAACCGTTGTCTCCGCAAGATCGCTGATTTCTGCAAGATCAATGAAGCAATTCTCGCCGTTACCGTTGGGCTCGACAGCGGTGTAGAACAACAAGACCTTATCGCCTACCGCAACCACGGACCCAGCTCGCAAGCGAGACTGGGAACCGCTGGGGGCAAGCACGTCGTCGCAAATATCCCACGCGTAGGGCGAACCTGATGACACCTGGTGTGCCCACCGGCTTGGGCCGCCCAGCTGGGGCTGAAACTGGTGGAACATGTGCCACACATGCCCGTCGGTCAGCACACCCGCAGGTGCATTCAACACGCCGATCTCGGGGGTGACGTGAAGTTCGGGCCGAAGGGGGGTGTAGCTCATGAGGACTCTTCCGCTGGACAAACAGTTGACTGACGCCACCAGGATAGTGAAAAACTCCCGCCGGGGTCGGGCCGGCAGGAGTTTAGACGGTAATAACCGCTACATTAGGCTCGAATACAGCTCGACTGTCTGAGCCGCGATCGAAGACCAAGAAAACTCGTCGATCGCGCGTTGACGCCCAGCGGCACCAAACGCCGTGGCCTTCTCAGAATCACCAACCAACAGGTTGACCTTCTCCGCCAAACCACGCTCGAATTCTTCCGCGCGGGTAGGGTCGTGCTCCGCGGCAGGGTCATAGTGCACCAACAACCCCGTCTGTCCATCAACAACAACCTCGGGGATACCGCCTACATCAGACGCGACCACGGCAGTAGCGCAGGCCATCGCTTCCAAATTGACGATACCCAAAGGCTCGTAAATCGACGGGCATACAAACACATCGCTGGCGGTGAGGATCTCTTGAATCTTTGGCTTATCCAGCATTTCCTGAACCCAGAACACACCATCTCGTTGCGATTGAAGCTGTCCCACAAGTGCGGTCGTTTCCACCGCAATCTCGGGAGTATCCGGGGCGCCGGCGCACAGCACCAATTGCACACCCGGAGCGAAATGCGCCGCAGCCTTGATCAAATGGCGCACGCCCTTTTGCCTGGTGATGCGACCAACGAAGCACACGATTGGACGGGTGGGATCCACGCCCAGGTCCTGTAGAACAGAACCGCCGGCGGCCGCAGCCTCGTCGAAGGTTGGCCGCGGCTGCCACAGCTGAGTATCAATACCATTCAAGATGACGTGGACTTTATCGGGAGACACTCGAGGGTAGGCCTCCAACACCGAACGCTTCATACCTGAGCTAACAGCCACGATAGCGTCGGCATATTCCATCGCATTGCGCTCCGACCAGGAAGAAACCTCATAGCCACCACCGAGCTGCTCCCGCTTCCACGGACGATCAGGCTCCAGAGAATGAGCAGTCACAACATGCGGAATGTCGTACAATTTGCCGGTCAAATGCCCACCGAGACCCGCGTACCACGTGTGGGAATGCACGACGTCAATACCCGGAACTCCCGGCGCATCGCCAGGATGGCTGATGGTGCCGGCAGCTGTGGCCATTCGCAAACCCGTAGACAACGTTTGCAGGGAAGCATTGGCATCCGCCAAAGCAGGATCAACCCCGTGAACATACACATCGGCTTCGTCCCTGGGGGATCCGACGCAATGGACATCAACATTGATCAACTCGCGCATGTGGCGGACCAGCTCCGCGATATGCACCCCGGCCCCACCATAAATCTCTGGCGGGTATTCCTTCGTCATCATTGCAACTCGCATAGTTTCTAACTTAGTCCCCAAACCCCAATGACATGGCCGAACCTGCATCCTGCAATGTGATCAATACCCTTTATGGGTGTGATATTGACGGGTAGTTCTAGGCATTTGTGAATTTAGCGGGCGAAAAAGGGGCAGTAGTAATAAGTTGAAACATGTGAGAAGCCAACCACATGTTCTAGCAATTGTCCTCGCAGGTGGTGAGGGTAAGCGCCTTTTCCCGCTCACTGCGGACCGCGCCAAGCCTGCAGTGCCCTTTGGGGGAACCTACCGCCTCATTGATTTCGTTCTTTCCAACCTTGTCAATGCCGGCTACATGCAGATCTGCGTGCTGACCCAATACAAGTCGCACTCCCTTGACCTTCATATTTCCTCCTCCTGGCAGCTGTCGGGCCTCGCCGGTCAATACATCGCACCAGTTCCCGCGCAGCAGCGACTCGGAAAACGCTGGTTTACCGGCTCTGCCGACGCCATCCTGCAGTCACTGAACCTCATCTCCGACGAAAACCCCGATTACGTCATCGTTTTCGGCGCAGACCACGTCTACCGCATGGACCCCAAGCAGATGGTGGATGAGCACATTGCGTCCGGAGCATCCGTGTCAGTAGCCGGCATTCGTGTGCCACGTGACGAGGCCAGCGCTTTCGGATGCATCGAATCTGACGACGAGGGCAACATCACCAGCTTCGTGGAGAAGCCGGAGAACCCGCCGTGCACCCCGGACGACCCGACGATGACCTACGCATCGATGGGTAACTACGTGTTCACCACCAAAGACCTCATCAAGGCCCTTAAAGAAGATGCCGATAATGAGAACTCCGAACACGATATGGGCGGCGACATCATCCCCTACTTCGTCGCCAAGAACGCAGCTCACGTCTATGACTTCATGAGCAATGACGTCCCGGGCGCGACCGAGCGCGATAAAGGCTACTGGCGAGACGTCGGCACCATCGACGCTTTCTACGAAGCTCACATGGACCTCATTTCCGTCCACCCGGTGTTCAACCTCTACAACCGCTCTTGGCCCATCCACAACCGCGACGATGGCAACCTGCCCCCCGCGAAGTTCGTGGCCGGTGGTATTGCGCAATCGTCCATGGTGGCCTCTGGATCCATCATTTCCGCGGCTACAGTGCGTAACTCTGTGGTGTCTAACAACGTCATCGTTGAAGAAGGTGCCACGGTCGAAGGTTCAGTCCTGATGCCCGGTGTGCGCATCGGTAAAGGTGCAGTGGTGCGCCACGCCATCCTCGACAAAAACGTCGTGGTATCCGACGGCGAATTCATCGGAGTCGACCATGAACGCGACGCCCAGCGCTTCAAGATCAGCCCCGGCGGCGTCGTATGCGTAGGTAAAAACGAAGAAGTCTAAGCACGCACAACAAACGGCCTTCGTGGTGGCAACACAACGAAGGCCGTTATGCATTCAGCAGCCAACAAGACTGCAATGATTTGTGTGCGGCTCTAAGACACCTTTGTAGCCACAGCCATGCCCGCGCCCAAAGGCAAGCGCGACAACACGATACGTCCCTCAGCGGCCAGACGACGCAAATGCTCATCTGTCTCCCGCGCTGCGACGATATCCCGCTCCGTACGAGACGAATCCGCGACTGTGCCATCCAACAAATAGTCCGCGAGAACCAGCGCCCCACCGGAAACCAGAAGAGGCAACGCGGCGTCAACAAGAGCGCGAGCATCCTGGGGTCGAGTTTGAGCGAAAACCAACTGATAATTGTCCGCGGCCAGCCTGCCCATCACCTCCAACGGGCGGGAAGGCAAAAAGCGGGTCTGCGAACCACGCAAACCGACAGACGCAAAAGCCTCACGCGCGCTACGCTGATGCTCAACCTCCGGGTCAATACAGGTCAACTGAACATTGTCGCGAGCACCGCGAACAATGTGAAGACCGACCACGCTAGCGGCGGGAGTCACCACAATCGCCGAAGGAGAAGGTCCCGCCTGAGACGCCAACACCGACAACAGTGAACCTGTAGCCGCGTCGGGGAAATCCACGCCGAGCTCAGCTGCATCCGCAGTTGCCTTCGACAGCGCAGCTTCCACACTGACAACACTGCCCGACGAATCGCCGGGTGTAGACGCAGGGGTAGCCTTACAATCCTCCACCAGGGTGGAAGAAATATAGCTGGACATCAGATCAAAAGGGGAGGCACTCACCCGGCCTAGTGTAGTGCGCACACAACCACCAGCGGCTGAAGGCACGCGGCACCCATGCACAGCATCTTCACAGACTCCCGTAGGTTTCCTCACAGCCCACTAACGACGTTAAACTAAACACACCATGCATACTTCCGACATGAAGCGCGACACCCGCACTGCAGCAGCACCGGCACACACCCACAACAGGGCTGAACCGGTAGCTACCCCTGCCGGAAGTACCGGGGGAACAGAATCCTTCGACAAAGGCGAAGGCACCATGCCTAGCTGGTCAGACATCGTCTCCCAACACGCCGACAGTGTGTACCGCCTGGCATATAGGCTCAGTGGCAACGAACAAGACGCCGAAGACCTCACCCAAGAAACCTTCATGCGCGTCTTCCGTTCACTCGACCGCTACAAGCCAGGCACTTTTGAAGGCTGGCTACACAGGATTTGCTCCAATCTCTTCCTCGACATGGCTCGCCACCGCTCGGTGATCCGCATGGAGGCACTACCGGAAGACTACGAGCGCATCGCCAGCACCGACCTTGGGCCAGAGCAGGCCTACCACCACATCAACATGGATCCAGCGTTAGAAAAAGCCCTCAATAGTTTGGCGCCGGAATTCCGCGTCGCACTGGTTCTTTGTGACGTCATGGGCCTGAGCTATGACGACATCGCCGACACCCTCGGCGTCAAACTCGGCACTGTGCGAAGCCGTATTCACCGTGGTCGCACACAGCTTCGCGCAGCCCTTGAAGCCGATACCGCTGCCAAAGAACTCATTCCGGCGTATCCTCGGTGACAACCTCGCCATGTGCACCCAGCACCCAGCGAAAGCGTTGTTAGGTAGTTGATTCCGGCACAGCTGGCAGGCACAGGTAGCAAAAGCTCACAGGAAGGAGGCGACACAACAGTGAACACAGCACGCAATGGCAATCCCGATCAGCCGGGCAATCGTGGGCAGTCAAGCTCTCGCACCACGCGTCATTTCGCCTCCGTCGAACACTTGAGCGCCGAGGCTGTGGCCGCCTACGTTGATGGAGAGCTCGGACGAGGAGCCCGCCACAGAGCCCAAGTTCACCTGGTGCACTGCGAAGAATGCCGCGCAGATGTCGCAGCCCAACGACAAGCCGCCGATAGGCTCCGCCAGGCAACCGTCGCTAGTGACAACGACCTGTGCGTGCCCAATGCGCTTCTCGACAAGCTACGCGGGCTAGAAGAATCCTGCCCTCAAGGCCCCGGCCCCGACGCCGTGTTTTTAGAGCAGCCACGCTCCCTAGGGGATAAAGTGGAACTGTTTTATCGAGCCGTCGTGCGCTCCCGTAAGCTCTAAAGCAATGGTCCTCAGCGGCGCCGCCGGCGCAGCCTTCAACAGCAAAGGTGCAATGTTCTAGTGTTGTCATCAGTCGGCTGGAGTGAAATAATCTTCATCCTCGTGCTGGCGCTCATCCTCGTGGGACCTGAGCGCCTGCCAGGCCTCATCGAAGACATTCGAGCAGGTCTGATTGCCGCCCGGCGAGCCATCGACAATGTGAAAGCTGAAATGCGTGATGAAGTAGGCGACCTGGGGGAGTTCGCCAAGCCACTGGGAGACATTGCTGCCTTCAGCCGCATGGGGCCCAAAGCCGCAATCACACGCACCCTCCTAGATGGCGACTCTTCGCTGTTCGACTCGCTAGAAGAAACTAGCAACCTCGCACGCCGCGGCTTGACTAGACCGGTGAAAAAGCCCGAGTCTCCGCTGTCCCAACCTGTTCAACCCACCAGAACGCCTCCTGGGGTCGAGCAGCCTCCCACAAGCCCCGAAACAAACTCTCCCGCGTCAAGTCCTAAGGCAGACGGTAGCAACCCGGGTAAGCCCACCTGGGAAGACATTACTTAGTGCCCTTGTAGCCGAGTGAGCACTCAAGGGCACTAGTAATTTATTTTGCGGTGACGTTGAGCCCCAAGGGCTTACCCGCGAGCGATTCCTGCCTCCGCGCGAGGTGGTCGGCGATGCCATTGATTGCCTTGGCTGTGGGACTGTCAGGATCTGCGAGAACCACGGGAACCCCATCATCGCCGCCGGTTCGAAGGGCCGGATCCAAGGGCACTGAGCCCAGCAGAGGAACGGATGACCCAGTCAGGGTGCTCAAACGATCAGCAACGATCTGGCCTCCACCTGATCCAAACACGTCCATTGTGGTTCCATCAGGCAGAACCATCGCCGCCATGTTTTCGATTACACCGGCGACTTTCTGACGAGTCTGCATGCTGATGGACCCTGCACGCTCAGCGACCTCCGCAGCTGCCGCTTGAGGCGTCGTGACGATAAGAAGCTCGCCGCCGGGAACCAGCTGTGCCACAGAGATGGCAATATCGCCGGTGCCAGGGGGCAAGTCGAGGAGTAGGACGTCTAGATCTCCCCAAAAAACATCCGTCATGAATTGGGAAATGGCGCGGTGCAGCATGGGGCCACGCCACACCACGGGGGCGTTGCCTTCCGTGAAATGAGCGATCGAAATCATTTTGATTCCGTGTGCTTGGGGCGGCATGATCATGTCGTCAACCTGATGTGGGCGGTCATCCGAACCCAGCATGTGGGGGATCGAGTGACCATAAATATCAGCATCAAGAATGCCGACCGACAATCCCCGTTGCGCGAGCGCCGCAGCCAAGTTCACCGTCATGGAGGACTTGCCCACCCCGCCTTTGCCACTGGCAACTGCATACACACGCGTTCGGCTATCCGGCCGTGCGAAGGGATTTTCAGGTTCAGCTACACCGCCGCGTAGTTGGGCGCGAAGCTCCGCGCGCTGTTCGTCGCTCATGACATCAGTATCGACACTGACATCTTCTACGCCAGCAACCGCAGCAACGGCCTCACGGCAACGTTCAACGATGGTGGACTTCATTGGGCAGCCCGCGATCGTCAGATAGACGGTGACAGCGACCGATGAGCCATCGATATCGATTGACTTGACCATCCCCAGCTCTGTGATGGGGCGGCCGATTTCGGGATCATCCACTTTCGCTAATGCGGCGCGAATATCGGCGTCTGTGAAGTGAGCGCTCTGAGAATCAGTCATTGTCTTCCTTGTGGTTATGTGTGCTGTGGCGGCCCATGGAGGGCGCATTGAGCTCGGAGAAATCTGCGGGATGTTCGCCGTGTTCCCGAGCAATACGTGCCGCCGATTCGTCATCGAGCTTGTCCTCGATGCGATCGAGCAGACTCCGAAGATCTTCCAGCTCGTGGCGTAGGTAGTCGCGGGTAACCGCGTCACCGAGGGAGATTCGTACGGAGGCCAGTTCGCGAGCCAAAAATTCAGTATCGGCCTTTGTTTGCTCTGCCCGGCGACGGTCTTCCGCGAGGGCCACGCGGTCACGGTCCTCCTGACGGTTTTGCGCCAGAAGAATCAACGGGGCAGCGTAGGCAGCCTGGGTAGAAAACGCTAGGTTCAGCAGGATAAAGGGGTACGGATCCCATTGCCAAGAAAAACCTGCGATGTTGAGGACTACCCAGGCGATCACAAAAATTGTTTGCCAGAAGAGGTATTCGCCAGTGCCGAAAAAACGAGCGACTTTTTCAGCGAAAGCACCAATTTTGTCGGCATCGATGGTGATCAAAGAACGACGCTGTCCCACGGAGGGAGTATCAAGTTCGCTGCGAACAGTATCAGCCACGGCTGCTCCTTTCTGGTTTATGTAAACGGTGAACCCTTTTGTAGGTTACTCGCCTGGTCGAAATCCGCCTTCGCGCCAATCATCGGGCAACATGTGGTCAAGGAGGTCATCGACCGCGACAGCGCCCATGAGGTGCTTATCTTCATCCAAGACAGGGCCACATACCAAGTTGTAAGCAGCGAAATATTTGGCCGCGGTTTCTTTGTCGTCTTCGACATACAAGGGTGGCAAATCTGGATCGAGGATTCCGCCGATGAGTTCGCTGGGTGGCTCGCGCAGCAAGCGCTGGAGATGAACACACCCCAGGTAGCGGCCGGTGGGCGTAGATGTTGGCGGACGGACGACAAAAACGATGGAGGCCAAGGATGTCGGCAACTCCGGATTACGTACCGTCGCAAGCGCCTCCGCAACAGTGGTCTGAGGCGTCAAAACAACGGGCTCGGGGGTCATAATCGCACCCACGGTGTCGTCCTCGAAATCCATCAGACGCCGAACAGGCTCGGACTCCTCAGGATCCATCATCTCAAGCAGCACACCAGCTTTGTCATCGGAGAGCTCGCCCAACAAGTCTGCGGCGTCATCCGGATCCATCTCTTCCAACACATCCGCCGCACGCTCGATACCCAAAGACTCAATGAGCTCGGTTTGTTGCTCTTCGGGCATTTCCTGAAGAACATCGGCGAGGCGGTCATCGTCGAGAGCTTCAGCAACGCGGCGTCGTTGCGCAGGATTCATATTGTGCAGAGTGTTCGCGATGTCCACTGGGCGCATGTCACCAAACTGGGCGATGAGCTCTGCGTCGGCATTCGACTGGCCTACTCCAGCAGCAGAAATGCCTTGGACGTGAGACCACGGAGTGATGAATACGTCTCCGCGGCGTCCAAAATTCCTTTTCTGTCCGAGCACAGCGACTCGGGAGATCACCCAATCACGGGAACGGGTTTTTTCGATTTCCACATCGGCGATTTCCACCGCTTTGCCGCGCAGATTTTCAAGCTCTGGATCGTCGACATGCACGCGGGAGCCGATGAGGTCATTCATCGCCGAGAGCTCGCCCGGCCGCGTCGCGAAAGAACGCAAGGACACAGACCCCGACACCAGGGTGATTTCTTTAGGATCGATCGCAGCGATGCGAAGCATCGGCAAAAAGATGCGCCGGTTATTCACCAGTTCCACCACCAGGCCCAAAACGCGTGCTGTCTGGCGTGAGGAACGAACACTAATAATGACGTCGCGGACGCGGCCAATCGGTTCAGTGTCCGGACCGCGCACAATCATCCCTGACAGGCGACCCGCATACAATTTCGACACTGAGCTCATAGCCAACAAGCATACAGTCGCCCATCCGCCACCGAAATGTGTGCTGCTCGTATATTCTTGGCAAGCATGGCAGCACAACGCCCCACCAGAGACCAAGGTTATCGCCGGCAGCGCCCCGAGGGCTGGCCGGTGGGCAGTTTTGAAACCTACGAGCAGGCCCAGGCCGCCGTAGAGATGCTCACCAAGGACGATAGTTTCCCCGTCGCGGAACTCACTATCGTCGGTGTTGACCTCATGGAAGTTGAACGCGTTGTGGGGCGCTTAAGCTGGGGGAAGGTCCTCGTATCGGGAGCACTGTCGGGTATTTGGATGGGTGCCTTCTTCGGGCTACTCATGGGGTTCTTCAACGAAAACTGGGTGGGGCCGTTGATCGCTGGTGTCGTGATGGGGGTGATATTCGGGGTGACGAGCAGCTCGGTGAGTTACGCGGCGTCAAAAAAGAGTCGCGATTTCTCCACGACGACAGAGATCGTCGCCGGACGCTACGACGTCCTGTGTAGCCCACCGCATGCGCGGCAAGCTAGGGACATGATCGCCCGCGCACACCTGTAGTTCAGTCTGCGCGCGGCGAGCACAGGGTCTACAGCCAGTGGTTGCGTTTGAACGCCCAGTACAGGCCCACGGTGATAGCGGCCATGACAAACAGCACCACAAAGTAGCCATACTGGGTGTGCAGTTCGGGCATGTTGTCGAAGTTCATACCGTAAATACCGGCGATCATTGTTGGCACTGCGGCCATACCGACCAGTGCCGATATTTGGCGCATGTCAGCGTTTTGCTGAAGGGAAATCATCGCCACACCAGCATCGAGCAGTGAGGACAAGCGCTCATCGTAGGAAGCAATTTGGTCCGCGGCGATTAATTCGTGGTCGAGCACGTCGCGGTAGTAGGAGCGGATTTCCTTATCCACAACGTCTTTATTGTTTTGGATCAATAATCGCAACGCTATGGCCAGTGGATCGATGGCGTGCCGCATCTCCAAGATCTCACGTTTCAGCATGTAGATCTGCTCAATATCGAAGCGCTTGTCCGGGCTGAACACCTCGGATTCCAGCTCGTCGACATCGCCGGACAGCTCGGTCGAAATCCGCAAGTACTCATCGACAAGGCTGTCCGCAATAAACCACGCGATCGCCATGGGGCCGACGATGAAGGTCTCCGGGTTTGTACTGACCTCATGCTCGATGCGTTGTTTGATGGCCTTCATGGGGGACGGGCCGTGGCGCACGGTGATAATGAACTCTGGGCTGATGATCATTTGAAGCTCACCCGTTTGGATGATTTCTTTAGCATCCACCACCGATTCGTGCTCCTTGTAAAACACGGAGCGGATGACCATGAACAATTGGTCGTCGTAGCGTTCCAACTTGGGCCGTTGGTGTGCGCTGACGGCGTCTTCGACGATCAGTTCGTGTACCCCGTAGCCGTCAGCAACATCGGTCATTTGTTGTTCCGTTGGCTGCCCTAGGGAGAGCCACACGAAGGCTTTGGGTTCACCGGGGCCGATGGTGGCGTTGTGCTCACGTACGGCAACGAGCGCGCTGTGCTGATCGTAGGGGCCCGGTTGTGGAAGCCCATCGATGAAGACCATGCAGCGCTCAATCAGTCGACTCGGGGGTGCCTCGAGGTCTTTGCTGGGGTGGGCTGAGTTGTTTCCTCGGCTGGTGATGCGTGGAATGCTGACCACGGGTCCTCCTCGGGCTTCAATGAGAGGGTGTGCGCAGGGCGGGTGCGTACACAACTGCTCAAGCTTAATACAGTGCCAGTGGATCTGTACATGAGGTGGGGATAGACCTGTTGGGGTAGGTAGCCAAGTATGCTTGCATGAGTAGTAAATAACAGTGGTCTGTGGTGTGGCGGAGTGTTCGCGCTTTCGCCCAGTGCCATGCTAGCGGGAAGGGCGTGTGATGCGTCGACGGTTAAGCCTGGGGGCCTTGTGCGTTGCGTTGAGTGTGTGCACTGCTGCATGCAGCCAGCCTGCGCAGAGGCTTTTGAGGGATATCGGCGATCGAGACACCTTGCTCGTTACGTTCAATCCCGTCGATACAGAAAATTGGATTTTGGCGGAGTTGTATCAGACGTCTCTGAATAGCGCCGGCCATCAGGCGTATTCCCACGACAATAATGATTCGGTGCGTCGGGGGTATGCGGCGCTGATTCGCAGTATTAGGGAGGGGGATGCTGACGTCGCGGTCGTCTGCACTGGCACCGCGTTGGAACTGTTGGACCCCGCCAAAGCGAAGGAGCTTTCGGAGAAGTTTGCCGCAAAGGGTGGGCAAACTGCGGATGTGAATTCCGGTGAGGCTCGTGATGAGGTGTATGCGGCGATGGTGGCGAGCTTGCCAGAGACTGTCGCTGCGGCGAATCCCTCGACAACCGAAGGCTGCGAAAATTCAGCGGGGGAGACCATGCTGGAGTTGCCCCAGAATATCGTGCCGATTTTCCGTAAGCATTTGTTGGATCATCACGATCGTCAGAGCCTCAACAAAGTATCGGGGACGATCAACCGCGCGGATTTAGACGAGCTTGATGATAAGGCCATCGAGCTTCAATCAGTGTCGTCAGCTATCAAGCCCTATTTCATCGACAATGATATTTAACGATATTTAACGCCCGCTAGCTCGCAGCTGAGAGCTGTGCTCCAGCCACCAAGCACAGTTAAAGACCGCGCTCCTCGATTCGTTGGTCGAGGGGCGCGGCCTTTAATCACAAGGATTTAATTAATCCTCAAACGCTGCTTGCAGCAGTTGTTCTTGCTCGAAGGCGTGAACCTTAGCGACACCAGTTGCGGTGGAGGATTGAGCGCGGCGGCTGATGCGCTTCATCGGAAGCATACCGGGGATGAGCTCTGGTAGATGCAGGCCGAGGAAGGGCCATGGGCCTTGGTTGGCGGGCTCGTCCTGGCAGAAGCGGATTTCGGTTGCGTTGGGGTAGCAGTCGAACGCTTCCTTGAGGCGGTTGTGCGGGATCGGGTGCAGCATTTCGATGCGAACGATCGCGACGTCCTCACGGCCGAGCTTCTTGCGGCGCTTTTCGAGCTCGTAGTAGAGCTTGCCGGACACCAGCATGATGGTCTTCACCTTGTCAGCATCGCCAATGACGTTGCCTTCGCGATCGACCAAGCGCGGGTCGTTGATGACCGACTGGAACTTCTTGACCTCGGTGAAGTCCTCCACGGGGGATGCTGCATCCTTGAGGCGGAGCATCGACTTCGGGGTGAAGACAACCAGGGGGCGCTTGAGATCACCGAGGGCATGGCGACGTAGCAAGTGGAAGTGGTTTGCCGGGGTCGAAGGCTGCGCGACAGTCATAGAGCCCTCAGCACACAGCTGTAGGTAACGCTCGATGCGTGCAGAGGAGTGGTCAGGGCCCATGCCCTCGTAGCCGTGAGGCAGCAGCAGGATGACACCTGAGGTCTGGCCCCACTTGGCCTCACCGGAGCAGACGTACTCGTCGATGATGGTCTGCGCGCCATTAGCGAAGTCGCCGAACTGTGCTTCCCAGGCGACCACGGCATCGGGGTTACCGACGGAGTAGCCGTATTCGAAGCCCATGCCTGCGTACTCGGTGAGTGCCGAGTTGTAGACCAGGAACTTGCCTTCGCCCTTGGAACGAGCGAGCTCGTCGATCGGGTTGAATTCGGCACCGGTGTTCGGGTCGATCATCACTGCGTGACGCTGCGTGAAGGTACCGCGGCGGGAATCCTCACCTGCGAGGCGAACGAGCTTACCGGAGCTCGCCAGGGTGCCGAAGGCCAACAGCTCGCCCCAACCCCAGTCGATGCCGCCCTCGCGGACGCTTTCCGCACGCTTCTTAGCGACGGGTGCGACGCGCGGGTGAGCAGTGAAGCCTTCCGGAAGATTGACGTAGGACTGTCCGATTTCCACGAGTTGTTCGCGGGTGACGGAGGTGTCCAGGCCGTGCGGAAGTTCCTGCGCACTGGTGATGCCTTCTTGAGCCTTAGCCTTCTGCTTTTCAGCAAGCTTGACTTCGTTGAAGACGGACTCCATCTGATCGTGGAAGTCACGAGCAACTGCTTCAGCGTCCTCGTTGGACAGGTCACCGCGGCCGACCAGGTCTTCGATGTACTTGGTGCGGGTGGTTTCGCGGTTGTCGATGATCTCGTACATCTGAGGCTGAGTCATCGACGGATCGTCGGCTTCGTTGTGGCCACGGCGGCGGTAGCACACGAGGTCGATGAAGACGTCCTTGCCGAAGCGACGGCGGTACTCGGTCGCCAGGCGACCAACCCACACAACGGCTTCGGGATCGTCGCCGTTGACGTGGAAAATCGGGCAGCCGAAAGCCTTCGCCACGTCGGTGGCGTAGTGGCTGGACCGGGAGGAATCCGGTGTGGTCGTGAAACCAATCTGGTTGTTGACCACGATGTGGATGGTACCGCCAACGGCGTATCCACGCAGTTGAGCGAGGTTGATGGTCTCGGGCACGATGCCGAGGCCGGCGAACGCAGCATCACCGTGGAGGAGGATCGGAACAACGGTGTATCCGTCAGGGCCGAGGTCCAGTATGTCCTGCTTAGCGCGGACGATGCCCTCCATCACAGGGTTGACGGCCTCGAGGTGGGAGGGGTTGGCGGTCAATGTGATCTTGATTTCGCCATCACCAAACATCTGCAGGTGGGTGCCCTCAGCACCGAGGTGGTACTTGACGTCGCCGGAACCGCCAGCCTGGGCGGGATCGATGTTGCCTTCGAACTCGTTGAACAGGGTGTGCAGTGGCTTGCCAACGATGTTGGCGAGGACATTCAGGCGACCACGGTGGGGCATACCAATGACAACTTCGTCCAGGCCTTGGCCTGCGGCGGTGTCGATTGCCGCATCCATCAACGGGATGAGGGATTCTGCACCCTCGAGGGAGAATCGCTTCTGGCCAACGTACTTAGTCTGGAGGAAGTTCTCGAACGCCTCCGCAGCGTTGAGCTTCTGCAGGATGTACTTCTGCTCTGCGGGGGTGGGCTTGGGCTGACCAGCTTCGATCTGATCCTGCAACCAGGTGCGCTCGTCGCGATCCAGAATGTGGGTGTACTCGGAACCAACCTTGAGCGTGTAGGCAGTGCGGAGCTTCGCCAACACCTCGCGGAGAGTCATGGTCTCGCGACCATCGAAACCACCGACGTTGAAGGTGCGGTCGAGGTCCCAGAGGGTCAAGCCATGCGACTCGATGTTGAGGTCGCGGTGGTCCGGAATCGGCATACCGGGCTGTACCCAGTGCAGCGGGTTAATGTCGGCGAGGAGGTGGCCGCGGGAGCGGTAGGCCTCGATCAACTGCATGACGCGGGTGTTTTTATCAACACCGGTGTTGGGCAGATCCTGGGCCCAACGCATGGGAGAGTAGGGAACACCCATGACGTCGAAAATGTGGTCCCAGAAGTGATCATCGACCAACAGGCGGCTCATGGTGCGGAGGAATTCACCGGACTCTGCGCCCTGGATGATGCGGTGATCGTAGGTCGAGGTGATGGTGACGAGCTTGCCGACACCGAGCTCTGCGAGGCGATCCTCGGAAGCACCCTGGAACTCCGCCGGGTAGTCCATGGAGCCGACACCGATGATGGCGCCCTGGCCCTTAGTCAGGCGAGGCACAGAGTGGCGGGTGCCGATGCCGCCGGGGTTAGTGAGCGAAATGGTGACTCCGGAGAAGTCTTTACCGGTGAGCTTGCCTGCGCGGCCACGGTTGACGATGTCTTCGTAGGCTTCGACGAACTCGGAGAAGGAAAGGGACTCACATTCGCGGATTGCTGCGACAACCAGTGCACGGGAGCCGTCCTTTTGCGGCAGGTCGATAGCCAAACCGAGGTTGATGTGCTCCGGTACCACCAAGAAGGGCTTGCCATCGCGCAACTCGTAGGCGTTGTTCATGTCCGGGTGGGCCATGACTGCCTTCACCATGGCGTAGCCGATGATGTGGGTGAAGGAAATCTTGCCACCGCGGGTGCGGCGCAGGTGATCATTGATGATCGCGCGGTTTTCGAACATCAGGCGCGCAGGCATGTCGCGCACTGACGTCGCGGTGGGGACCTCAAGGGAAAGGTCCATGTTCTTAGCAATCGCCTTGGCGATGCCCTTCATCTCGGTTGCGCCGGATTCCGGTAGATCGCCCCCCGCGTTCATCGGGGAAGCTGCGGCCTTCTTGGCAGCCGCAGCGGCTGCTTCCGAATTAGCGGCTGCCGAAGCCGGGCCGGGCTGGCGTACCTTCTTTGCCGGGGCAGGGTGCGCGGCTTTGGTTGCCGCGTCAGATGTGTCCTTGGTGTCCTGCCCCTGAGCGGTGGCAGGTTCAGGGGTATCGCCGGAAGTGGGATTACCATTCGCGGCAAAGAAGTCTCGCCATTCCTGATCCACAGATTGCGGATCCTTTTGGAACTGCTGGAACATCTCGTCTACCAGCCATTGGTTCTGGCCGAAAGAATTAGCGCTGCTCACGGCAGGTGCTCGCCTCTTTTCCTATTGGGGTACATGGTGTGCTCCTCATGCCCACTGCGGGGCAGTGAAGAGCAACGTTTCGTTGATTGTTTTCGCTATTGATCATTGAGCGTTATCACCGTCCATGGTTGCACAGTCGCATTGGAAATATGCGCGCGACACCACGGTCGGTAAACGGGCTTCATCCAGGATAGCTAAAAAACCACAAAATGTGGCCTTTGTCTACCTTTATTGGGGCATGTCCGTGTCAGAATACTGCCACAGCCGAGCATAGTGCCCGGCCTGAGCTAGAAGTTCACTGTGAGAACCGTCTTCAATGATGCGACCAGAATCGACAACAAGAATGCGATCGGCACGTGCAGAGGTTGCGAGCCTGTGGGCAATAATTACCGAGGTTCGTTGGGTTCCCTCGGCTGCATTATCCAACGTCGTATGAAGGCTTTCCACCACCGTGGCCTCGGTATTTGGGTCTAAACTGGCCGTCGCTTCGTCGAGGATCAAAATAGAAGGCCTGACAAATTCGGCGCGGGCCAACGCGATCAACTGGCGCTGGCCTGAGGACAACCTGGAGCCGTTGCTGATCTGATAATCGAAGCCTCCAGGTAGCGCCTCGATTATGCTTCGCGCCCCCACAGCCTCCGCCGCAGCAACAACGCGGTTATGAAGATCATCCGAGGGGGTATCCGTCAGGGGAGTGTTGTTCTCAGCTTTCATCTCTTGGGGGACACGGGGGTATCCGTACGCAATGTTATCGGCGATGCTTCCCCTAAACAGGTGGCCCTCTTGAGGAACGTAGCCCAACTGTTGCCGCCACTGGTCAATGGGGAAACCATCAATGGGTGCACCACTGGCGCATACACGCCCGCTGACAGGATCGTAGAACCTGGCCAACAACTTGGTGAGCGTCGATTTGCCGGCCCCCGTCGGCCCCACAATCGCCACCGTAGACCCAGGCTTAATCGACACATTAATGGCATCAAGCACAGCCTCCGCGCTACGCGCACCACCGTAACTAAACGCGACGTCATCGTAAACGAGAGGTCCGCGAGCACACTGCGCAGCATTGGGGTTGGAACCCTCGTCGCGCACCGATGCCTTCGTCGACAACAACTGCTGTATCCGCTGCAAACCCACCCGCGACTGCTGATAAGAATCAAACACTTGGGACAGCTCCTGGATCGGCCCAAACAGCATCCCCATGTACATCACAAAACTAATGACGACGCCAGCAGAGACCTCACCGCGCGAAATCTGCACCGCACCGAACCCCAAGACCGCAGCCCGAGCAACCTCCGACAAAGCATTCATGCCCGGGAAATACACAGACACCGCAGTCTGAGACTGCAAACGCAGACGACGATAGCGATCGGACTCGGAAGCAAAACGCTCCAAAGTAGCGTCCTCGCGGCGGTACATCTGCGTTACCAGAAGATTGGCGACCAGCTCCCGAAAATCAGCATTAACACCACTGACCTGCTCGCGCGATTGGGTATACAAACGCGTGGAAATCCTGCGGAACACAATCGTGGCGACCCCCATCACCGGCACTATCGCCAAAGCCACAAGTGCCAAGCTGGTGTCGGTAACCAACAGCATCAACACCACGCCCGCCAACGTACCCACCGCGACAATAGCCTGCGCCACCGACGTTCTCAGGAAGGAACTCAAACTATCGATGTCCGTCGTCATGCGGGTCAACACCTTGCCCACACGAGTGGATTCGAAATAATCCAGGCTCAAAGACATCAAATGTTTAAACGAACGCGTGCGCAGCGCCAACAGCAATTGCTCACCCGTGCGCGCAGACAACACCGTCGAAGCCACCGCGACCGCCCAGCTAGCGATAACCAACGCACTGCCACCGACGGCAACCCACAGCAACGTGCTCTTAGCCTGCTCCGTCGGAGCAGCGACACCGTGGTCGATCGCGATACGAACAAGAGCAGGGAACGCAAGATCGCCTAAAACCGACAACACAAACAAAGCCACAACCCCGGCCAGCGGCCACGCAACAGTGCTAAGCAGTGCGCGAAGAGTAGCATCCGCAGCAGTCGGAATGTTGCTGGAGTCCGCAGCGTTGGCAGAAACAACCGGCCTGGGTGCGCCGCCCTTTGGAATGCCCGCTGGGTGACCACGACGCGGCATCCCCCCAGACTGATCGCTAGCGCTACCAGTCGGCGCAGACGTTTTCGGGGCGGCGGCAACACCCGACATAGACGTGCTCGGTCCGGCGCCCACAGAACACTGCGTCACCTCGGTTACCTGATCCGCCCAACGAACAGTCGACTCGCGATGGGCAACCATGATGACAGTCATATCCGGATAATTCTCGCGCAGTGCAGAAAAGACAGCCTGTTCCGTCGCAGCATCTACAGCCGACACGGCGTCATCAAGCACAAGAACCCTAGGCGGGCACACTAACGCTCTAGCCAACGCAAGCCGCTGACGCTGACCACCCGACAACGTCATGCCAGACTCGCCGACAACGGTGTCCACACCATCTGGAGTCGCACGCACAAAACGATCAGCCGACGCAGTACGTAACGCGCGCTCAACATCAGCATCAGTGACGTCGCGGCCCACGGTGATGTTGTCGCGAATGCTTGCGGAAAACAGATACGGATCATCAAAAACACACACCACGTCGCCCCGAGCAGCAGGGGAGAGCTCCACATCGCCACCGCTATCCGAGGTCAACATGATGCGGCCAGAAGCTAGCTGCTGAAAACCACCAAGCACATCCACCAACGCGCTCTTACCGCTACCAGGAGGGCCCGTTAGCGCCAACCAGTGCCCCGCAGGCAGAACACAACTCATCGCCGCAGACGGATCACCGGTCGGAACAACAACGTTTTCGAAACGTACCCCCAATGGGCCCTCCGCTGCCGGCGCCACAGGATCATCCCACCGCAACAACGCGTCAAGATCGATGACATCGAACACGCGCTTCACCGAGCTCATCGACGTGATAATGCGCAAAGACATAGCCGAAAGCATGCGCGAAATGGCCGTCAACGTGGTCAAATACGAGGCGAAAGCGACAAAAGTACCCAGTGTGATCGAACCGGTATGCACCAGCCAACCACCGAAAGCCACGTTGGCAACCACCAGCAGCTTCGGAAGCTGATCCAACAAAGGCTGGAAACGCGCCATCACTCGGGCCACCACCATGCGCAGCTCGTACAAGGTACGACTGGATGCCTCAACACGCTCGCACTCACGACCCTGCTGGTTGAAGGCCATCACCACGCGGATCCCGCGAACGGCCTCCTCTACCTCACCGGCCACAACGCCCTCCTGCTGCTGAGCTGCAGCAGAAGCCTCGAATAAGCTCTTGCGCGAGCGCCACGCCCCCACAACAATGATCGGGATCGACACCAAAGCCATTGCCGCAAGAGGCGGCGACAGCCACAGCATCACAACGATGACCCCCACCATTTTGATCGAAGACCCAAGCGCCAATGGCAACATCGCAAGAATCGCCTGCACTGTGGACAAGTCAGAAATCGTCCGACTCATCAACTGCCCCGAATCGACCTGACGAGCCGCAGGCCCATCCAACCGGTGAACCGAACGCAACGCATCAATGCGCAACAGGTGCTGGGTGCTCAAACTCAAGCGCCCGGCCGTGTACCTACGACCAAATTGGAAGCAGAAACGTACCACGGCGATAGCCACCAATGCGGCAATGAGTGGCGCAACCGGGCTGCCCCCAATAGCCCGGTCAATCACATCCTTGGTCAGTAGTGGCGTGTAGACCTCAGCGGCAACCACCATCAAAGTGCATACCGCAGTGACAACAGACAGTCTCCGCTGAGCGACGACGACCTTTGCAAGCCTCAGGGCTGAATCAAACACGTGACAAACTGCCTACACGCTGCACTAAAAGAAACCGATTAAAACTCTGCAGGGAGCGGGCCAAGGGAGGTACGTGCGTTAGAGATCACCTTGTGCGCCAGCGTGCGGTTAGCGAAGGTGCCAACAACCGCGCCCACGCCCAGAGGCAGCAGCTTGCCCAACCATGCAGCCTTGAACTTCTTACCCATGCGCTTGACCGCGGCGGCAGTCAGCTTAGAGTTGACGTCCTTCAAACGCGGAGCACCAAAGCGGGTGAGGGTGGCGGCGACAGATGCGCCATTTTTCTTGTTCAGATCGCCCACCGCGGCGTCAACAATCAGAGTGCCGGCCGAACCTAACAACACCACCAAGATCAGTGCACGACGACGTTCCTCGTCGTGGATATCGACGCCGCGTAGATGCGCCGACGCCATCACATACAGCGTCGCAGCATCAAGAAACACCAAAGACTCCGCGCCAACAGCAGCGGCACCAGTGACGAAACCGATCCCGGGGATCGCAGCTGCAGCACCCGCACCCGCACCCGAGCCCATAGCCAGGCGCTTGAGATGCTTGTCCATCATTTTTTGAATCTCGCTGGGCGACGCGTCGGGGTTTCCGGCACGCAACCACTCGACGTATTTGACGATGGCACCGCTTTGCATATGGGCCGCGCGATCAACAGCCTTGATCAACATCCGCCCGCTAGCGCCCGCACGCTGCTCAAGTGCAGCGGGATCAGAGTTCACAGCGTCTGTAATGGAATCCGTATTGGTAGCCATAAGCACACAGTCTAGTAGGGCTTCTAACTGCAGCATTTGTTAGCCTGGAACACTAACAACGCACGACCGCCACACGGATAGGGCAGCACCCATGACATCCCCACCTGACAGCGCAGCGCATCGCGACGCCGTCCTGAGACAGTGCGCTCACCTGTGCGCAGACTACCCACGTTTTGCCCCAGCGCTGCACCCTCAGGATGAGTCGCGGACCTTAACAAATGATGAGCTGCAGCAGCACATTCCACGCGCAATTGCTGATTGTCAGCAGCGTTTCAATCTGGAGCAGCCTAAACATGCCGCACAATTGTGGTGGTTTTCGGCGTGCAATACTTTTGTGGGGCCGGCTGTGACCGCAGCGGTGGAGTACGCCGCCATTCTTGACATGTATCTGGATGATGGCCAGCTGTTTCTTCGCGATGACGAAGACTACTGGTTGGGTTTCATGCCCGGACGGGTCCATAGGCTCGAAGACACCACCGACGAATCCACATGCGAGCTACTAGCCGAACAAGCAGCCGCGTTCGCTCGCAGCATCACACCGATTGTTGAGCAACTGGCCGAGCAGGCATCTATGCGGCCCAAACCTTTGTTCGCGATCGCCTATGACGCACTCATCCAGGCTGCGATCAATGCTGGTAACGACAGCTTCGATCCTGCGGAAGGCATAAGGGTCGCCCATGCCTTGGGGCGGGGTTTTGGTTCAGTCACCGGGATCGACAATCTCATCGTTGAGGTAGTGGATGGTCAGTGGGAGGATGCTGACGTCGCGGGGGCCTTGGCGGGCGAAATGTGCGAAGGGCACCACGTGGCGCGCCGGGTGAGTTGTTGCATGATTTTTCACTCCGCGAGCAGTGGGAAGTGCGCGAATTGTCCTCGTCAGACCCCGCAGGATCGACATGCAGCGGTGGCATCGATCGTTGAATCGGACTTTTAGGGGCCGGCCGCGGGGTGCGTCCTTCGGCTAGGCTAGGTGTCGTCGCGGGCAGGCGCCGTCTGTTTGTTGAAACTTTCCGTAGAAAAGGTGTGTCGTGAGCTTTTTTGAAGACATTGCTCTGGCTCTGGATGCTGAGGGTATTGAATCTCGTGCCACGGAGGCTCCAGATCCCACACTCTTTGTTCCGATCAGTGCGGATGTGGAAATTCAATTTGTAGAAACTGATCCCGTGCTTCCCGCAGCCAACGTGTATGTCGCTGCGGCTGACGTTGATGAAGACGATGAAGATTTTGACGCCGTGCTCACCTCTGTTGTGTTTTCGGTTGAGGATGCAGTCGCTGCGGTGGCCCAGCACATCGCAACCGACCAATTGGTGAGCATTCTTCGTGAATTGTTGGAAGGCTCCGATAGCCGTTTGCAGGATCTGCAGTTTTTCCAGGATCCTGTCGTTCCTTCATTGGTGACGGCAGAGGTTGGTGATTCATCCACCCTTGAAGTGAGTGTTTCAACGGTGGATGCTGCACCGGTGGCTCGGGTGCGTTTTATCTGCCCGGCACCGGTTGACGCCGATAATCTGGCGCAGCAGTGTGAAGAGTGTGACACAGATGCGGTGGCTGAAGAAGTGCTGGAACTAGGCACTTTTAAGGAGATCAATCGGCTGTTTGACATTGTTGCTTTCGCAGCGGAGCAGGCGGATTCGTGGGAAGAGCAGCTTGTTCCGGTAGCCGATTACGAGGCCTATGGCGATCTTTACGATCACCCGGCAGAAGCACTCGATGACATCGATGGTGTTGATGACGTCGAGCAGTTCTGAACAATCACCTTCGCACACTCCGATTCCCAGAGAAATTTGGGTGCTGGTTAGTGCTGCGCTGGTCATTGCGTTGGGCTATGGCATGGTCGCGCCGATCTTGCCCCAGTTCGCTAAGAGCTTTGATGTAAGTATCGCTGCGGCATCCGCCGTGGTGAGTGCTTTTGCGGGTATGCGTTTGCTGTTCGCTCCTGCAGCAGGGCGCCTGCTTAACGCTTTCGGTTCTCGCACCGTGTACCTATCCGGTTTGTTGACGGTGGCCGTGTCCACAGGGCTTGTGGCAACCGCACATGACTACTGGCATGTGTTGGTGTTGAGGGCTGCGGGCGGTATTGGATCCACCATGTTCACGGTGTCTGCGATGGGGTTGATTGTCCGCATCGCACCGCCATCCATTAGGGGTAAAGCCTCATCGACGTATGCGACTGCGTTTCTGTTGGGCAATATTTTGGGACCTTTGTTGGGTTCGGCATTGGCAGGCTTAGGTATGCGGGTGCCTTTTATCATCTATGGCATCGCCCTGCTTATTGCCACTGCTTTGGTGTGGATCATGCTCGATCCTGCGGTTATTCGTGACGTCGAGCAGCATAGTGCTTCTGCGATGCGGTTGCGCGAGGCATGGGGCCGTACGTGCTATCGAGCAGCACTCGTCGGGGCTTTTTACAACGGGTGGGCAAACTATGGAGTCAGGGTTGCGATTATCCCGCTGTATGTGGCGACGTTTCACAGTGCTGCACTGACGGGCATGATTTTGGCGAGTTTCGCAGCGGGTAACGCTGTTGCATTGCAAGGAGCCGGTCGTCTGGCGGATACATTGGGGCGAAAACCGCTGGCGCTGACGGGCATAGTGACAAATGCCACTTTCACAGCTGTGCTGGGGTTGAGTCAGCACACGGCCGTGTTGATCGGTGTTTCGGTTCTGGCTGGTGCAGGAGCGGGTATTTTAGCGCCCGCACAACAGGCTACTGTCGCCGATGTTATCGGACAGGAGCGTTCGGGAGGCGGGGTGCTTGCGACGTTCCAAATGGTGCAAGACCTGGGCACAATCAGTGGCCCACTGATTATCGGAATGGTTGCTGAAGCATTCGGTTTCAGGTGGGCCTTTGCCTTGTGTGCGGCTATTGGATTGGTGGCTGTTGCGGCGTGGGCGCCGGCTGAAGAACCGCTTGGGCTCGGGCAGTCCAGGCCTCAGCCAGCCTGATGTGCTGACGCCACGCGAGGCCGTCATAAATAGCTAAACAGGGGCGGAACGCGTACAGTGGCTAAAACAATGAGCAATACCGATAACGTCACCAGCGGCGTTGAAGAGCTGGAAAACGTGAACTTGTCGGAAGTGGAAGATCATTCGCAGGACGTCCAAGAAGACGTCAGGGAAGCGAAAGAATCTGAGGCTACCGGCCCGATTAATGGTTTTGAAAGCCTTGGACTCCCTGCGAATGTGCTCGCAGCAGTCAAGAAGGTGGGCTTCGAGACCCCGTCCCCCATTCAAGCGCAGACCATCCCGGTGCTGATGGAAGGCCACGACGTTGTGGGCCTCGCACAGACCGGTACTGGTAAGACCGCTGCATTCGCACTGCCAATCCTTTCCCGGATTGACCTGAACATGCGTAAACCCCAGGCTTTGGTCCTGGCCCCCACCCGTGAGCTAGCACTGCAGGTTGCAGACAGCTTCCAATCCTTCGCCTCCAGCCTTGGTGGCATCCACGTGCTGCCGATCTACGGTGGCCAGGCCTACGGCATTCAGCTGTCCGGCCTTCGCCGCGGTGCGCAGATCATCGTCGGCACCCCGGGTCGTGTCATCGACCACCTCGAAAAGGGTTCCTTGGACATCTCGGATCTTCGCTTCCTCGTGTTGGACGAAGCAGACGAGATGCTCAACATGGGCTTCCAAGAAGACGTCGAGCGTATTCTCGCCGACACCCCGGAAGACAAGCAGGTTGCACTGTTTTCCGCCACAATGCCCAACGGCATTCGCAGGATCGCCCGCGAGTATCTGCGTGAGCCGAAGGAAATCTCGGTCAAGTCCGAGACCCGTACCAATACCAATATCACCCAGCGTTACCTGTCGGTCGCGCACCGCAACAAGCTCGACGCCTTGACCCGCATTCTTGAGGTCACTGAGTTTGAGGCCATGATCATGTTCGTGCGTACCAAGCACGAAACTGAAGAACTCGCTGAAAAGCTCCGTGCACGCGGATTCTCTGCTGCAGCTATCAACGGTGACATCGCGCAGGCACAGCGCGAGCGCACGGTCGACCAGCTTAAGGACGGCCGTCTCGACATTCTGGTCGCAACAGATGTTGCTGCCCGTGGTCTTGACGTTGAGCGGATCAGCCACGTGCTGAACTATGACATTCCGAATGACACCGAAAGCTATGTCCACCGCATCGGCCGTACTGGTCGTGCTGGGCGCTCCGGCGAAGCTATTTTGTTTGTCACTCCCCGCGAGCGTCGCATGCTCCGTTCCATTGAGCGCGCCACCAATGCGCCCTTGAATGAGATGGATCTGCCGACCGTCGATGAGGTCAACGAATCCCGCAAGAGGAAGTTCGCGGATTCCATCACCAATGCGCTTGAGCACGCTGAGGTTGCTGTGTTCCGCAAGCTGGTCAAGGAGTACTCGGAAGAGCACGATGTTCCCCTTGAGGACATTGCTGCCGCTTTGGCCACCGAGGCCTCGTCCGGCGATGAGTTCTTCATGAAGGAACTTCCCCCGAGCAAGCGCGATCGCTTCGATCGTGACAACCGCGGCGACCGTGGTGATCGTGGCGGCCGTCGTGATCGCTTCGACCGCGAAGCCCCCACGCGTTTCGATCGCAGTGGTAAAGAGATGGCCGTATACCGCTTGGCAGTAGGCAAGCGCCAGCACGTGCGCCCCGGTGCTATCGTCGGCGCTCTTGCTAACGAAGGTGGTTTGAGCAGCAAGGACTTCGGCCGAATCAACATCGCTGTTGATCACACCCTGGTCGAGCTTCCCAAGGACCTTCCGAAGGAAGTGTTCGAGGCACTCGAAGACACTCGTATTTCCGGTCAGCTGATCAACATTGAGCCAGATCCCGGCGCGCCCATGGGGCGTCCTGCAGCGCATCGCTCCCGTGAGGACCGCGATGATCGTGGCGGCCGTGGTGGCTTCCGTGGTGGTCGCGACGACCGTGGCGGCCGCGGTGGTTTCCGTGGGCGTGATGATCGTCGTGACGATCGCGGTGGCCGCGGTGGTTTTCGCGGTCGTGATGATCGTGATGATCGCGGTGGCCGCGGTGGTTTCCGTGGGCGTGATGATCGTCGTGACGATCGTGGCGGCCGCGGTGGCTTCCGCTCACGCAACAACGATCGCTACTAAAAACAGTCGTTGGCTTGAGGCCGACTAGCTGCTAAAGCTTAAGGGCTGTGAAGATCTCAAAGAGATCTTCACAGCCCTTAAATGGCTTTTAGGTGGGTTTTAGATGAACATCAATACCGCGGCGATGATCCACAGTGCGTTGAAGATTCCAGAAAACATGGCGAGTTGCTTCTTCAGCGCGGGGGCTTTGTCGGGTTCAGCTGCGTGCGCTGCGGGGTCGGTAGCGAGCGCCAGCAAGGCTTTTTGGCGGGGGAGAACCAGGAAGAACAGGACAGCCCAGGCGATGACGCTGATGAGGATCGCGGCGTGAAACTTACCTTGCTTCATGTAGGCACTGTCGAAGATGAACATTCCCAGGCCTGCTAGTGGCACGAGGAGGCTCAGCAGTGCGTAGGTGTTGGTGATGCGGTGCAAGATGCGGGCAGAACCGAGGGAGGATTGGTCGCCGCCTGTGGCTTGGAGTGCGAAAGCGGGGTAGAGGGAGGATGCAACCGCCACGGGCCCGAGGAACAGGATGGCAGCAATGATGTGCACGATAACGAGGATATTCACCCGCTAAACCCTACCCAAGGGTTGCGTGGAGCGCATCTTGGACGATGCAGGCGCGTTTCATGGTGCTGACGTCGTCGTTGCTCAGGTTTAACTGGTAGGTTGCTGCAATCAGCGCTATTCTGCGTGCGTACCAGCAGTGCACGGCGCGGTCGGGCGGCATCCATTCGGCTGGTAGTTTGTCGCCTTTGTCTTGGTTGTGTGTGCGGGACACGGCGACGAGGTTGAGTGGGTCGTTGGCGAAGGTACGCATTGTTGTGTGGTCCCAGGTGTAGGCGCCCATGTCCCAGGCTGCTGATAGGGGGAAGATGTGGTCGATTTCTATCGCTTGGTTGACGTCGGGGCCCATCCGTCCATTGCCGTAGGGGTCTGCTGCCTCACCGCGGATGAGCGTGCAGCCATCGAGTGATTGTGGGCCGAGTGCTCGGGAGAGTTCGCGTTGTCGCGTGGTACACGGATGGGTGTTGACGTCGGCCGTGGCCCATCCTCCGAATTGCTCACGGTGGTAGGGGGCTGTCGCCGGCCGGTCGCTGCGCTGTCCCCTGGGTATGTGGGGCAGTGTGTGCGCTAGTGGAGGGTCGTAGGTGAAGCCTTCTGGTGGGTGGCCGGGGTGTAGTGAGTGGGCGATGGTGACGATGGTGGCAATAATCAGCAGGCGTTTGTAGTTTCGGAGGGGGTCACGGAGCATATCTACATAGACGTCGTGGTGGTGGGTGTGGTTCCGGGGCCGGGTAGTCTGTAGGTCATGCCCACCCCAGATTTTTTGCTTCACGGCACAGTTGCCGCTGATGGGGTGCTGTATTTGTGGATTGAGCAGACCCAGGGGCACCGTGTGGTGACGGTGCAGGATGTGCCGGGGGATACTTTCCCGCCGGTGATCCATGGGTTGTTGTCGTCTTCTCGGGTGCGGGTGGCTAAAAATATTCGGGTGCATACGCCGAAGGGGAGGGAAGTCCGGCTTGATATGCAGGCTGTGGGGTTGATCCCGGAGCAGGCGGTGCGTTTTTTATCGAGCGCGGCGTTTGTTTTGTCTGATTCGCCGGCGGCGACGCGGCGTCAACGTTCGGCGATCGCACCAGATCTAATGTGGTTGCTGTCCGCGTATGTTGGCATCGAGCGTTTTGTGCGTTCGGGCGGTTTTTTGCCCTCGGTGCGCTGGGAGGATGGCAGCTGGTATGGGTGTTGGATTCTGGCAAGTGGCGTGAGGGAACGGGCTTGGCAGATTGATATGAGCCGTGCTCAGCCGGGGGTTTTGGAGGCCAATTTTGGGCCAGGGCTCATCGAGTGGTTGTGCGGGCGCTACGCCCATTGGGTGGTTGTGAGCTTGGTGGATGACACAGCACTAGACGACCCGCACCCGTTGGTGCGTTCACTGGTGGGATATGAGCCTGTGCGGCGGACCCGGGAGAGTTTTGTTCAAGAGCTCAACGCGTGGGTGAAAAGTGCCAACACGGTCCCTATGCAGGTTGTGGTGATGGTGGAGGAACCAGTCGATAGCTTGTGGCCGGTGAGTGTACAGGTGCGTGTGGGGGTGGATGCGCCCGTGCCGGCTGCGACGCTGTCAGCTGATTTCCAAGTGGAGGCGCAGCAACTCATCGAAGAGGTCGCCGACGCCGCTCCAGGGGTATCGTGGTGGCCCAGATGGCCAGATGACTGCGTGGAATTGGGGGTGGAGGACATGGCCACCCTCATCGATCGTGACATAGCCGAGCTCAGTCGGGCCGGGGTGAAAGTGATGATGCCCCAATCCTGGTCCAAAGGTTCGGCCACAGCAACGCTTAAGGTTCGCTCCAGCCAGCAGCCCGGCGCGATCGTGCGTCATTTTGGGATGGATCAGATTGTCGAATACGACTGGAAGCTTGCGGTTGATGGCCAGGAGCTTGATGCGCAGGCGATGAATGAGCTGATCCATAGCAGCCATAATTTGGTGAAGATCCGCGGCAAGTGGATCAGTGTTGATCAGCGGATGCTTGGCAGGATTCGCCAGTATATTGAGCGGGCGGCTCAGGCGGATCGTCGTCTGCGAGGTGAGGGCACGGCGGCTGCAAGTGGGGTGATGAGCGCTGCTGACGTGCGTGCTTTGGCGTTGGAGCAGGCTGCAGAGGACGTGCTGGATCGGGATGTGGAGATTGCCTCCAATGATCCCTGGGTGGAGGCCCTGTGGGGTGCGGAGATGCCGGCCCCACAGCCGCGCGAGGTGCCGAACACTGTGCAGGCTACGTTGCGGCAGTATCAGCAGCGTGGCTTGGATTGGTTGGCGTGGATGTCGGACAACAACGTCGGTTGTATTTTGGCCGACGACATGGGTTTGGGCAAGACCCTGCAGATCCTGGCGCTTGTGGCCTACGAGCGTTCGGGTGCGTCTGCCGCCGGCAGGGCCGCAAAGCCGTCGATCGTGGTGTGCCCTACGTCGTTGGTGCATAACTGGGTGGCGGAGGCGGCCAAGTTCGTGCCCAGCCTCAACGTCGTTGCTTACCATGGCCCGCGCCGAGACATCGAGGCGGTGCGTCATGCGGACTTGGTGGTGACTACCTACACCACGGTCACACGCGACGTCGAAACCCTCAAAGACATCGAGTTCGACCACGTCATCGCCGATGAGGCCCAGGCGATCAAAAACACTGCGACAAAGGCAGCCCGCGCTATTCGTCTGCTGCCCGCGCGCCATCGCATCGCTTTGACCGGTACCCCTGTGGAAAATCGCCTGATGGAGCTGCGGGCGATTATGGATTTCTGCAACCCCGGCATTCTCGGGACGCAGAGTTTCTTCCGCAATTATTTCGCCAATTCCATTGAACGGGATGACAACCTTGATCTTGCGGACACGTTAAAGAAATTGTGTGCTCCGTTCATGCTCAGGCGCATGAAAACCGACCCCAGCATTATCGATGACCTACCGGACAAGAGCGAGCACATCGTCGAAGTGTCCATGACCGCCGAGCAGGCCGCCCTTTACCAGGCGCTTGTTGATGAAATCACCGCGGTGCTCAACAGCACGGATGCCAACGAACGCTCCCGCCGCAAAGGCTTGGTGCTCAGCTCGATCACCCAGATCAAACAAATCTGCAACCATCCCGCCCACTATCTCAAAGACGGCAGCCCCATGATCCTCAAAGGTCGGCACCGCAGCGGGAAAGTCGAAGCATTAATGAATATTGTTGACGCCGCGTTGCGTGCAGGTAAGCAGATTTTGGTGTTCACGCAATACCGCGAGTTCGGCACCATGCTGCGAACCTATTTGAGTAAGTACACCGGAAGCGACATCGACTTCCTCCACGGTGGTACTACCCCCCAAGGGCGGCAGCAGATGGTTGAACGCTTCCAACAAGGTGATGCGCCCATGTTGATCGTTTCGCTCAAGGCTGGTGGCACGGGCCTGAACCTCACCGCAGCAAGCGTCGTGGTTCACATGGACCGGTGGTGGAATCCAGCGGTAGAAAACCAAGCTACCGACCGTGCGTACCGCATCGGCCAGTGTGACAATGTTGCCGTGTATAAAATGGTCACCCTATCGACCCTCGAAGAATCCATCCACGATGTCCTGGCCGGAAAACTCACTCTCGCCAGCAGCGTGGTGGGGGCCGGAGAGGGCTGGCTGACAGAACTGTCGTCCGAAGAATTCACCATGCTGCTCCATGCGGACAGCATCAGCGAACGCACGACCACTTAAAAAAGGGGGGAAGAAATGAACACAAGTGACACACCACCGGCACGCTCGGTCAAAGACAACGTCATCTACGCCAAATTCGGCGCATCCCAACAACATGACGAACCCGCACAACAGGCAACCCCCACCGCAGTCGCCCCCACGATTACCCCGCACGCGCAGCTGCGCCTGCTGCTAGCCACCATCTGCGAGCGCGGCCGCTACACTCGCGGCGTCAACTATCATCGCGATGGGCATGTCATCAGCACCGACGTTCGCGCCGGGCTGGTCACAGGGCTGGTGCGCGGATCTCAATTGGATCCCTTTGAAGTTGCCCTCCACTTCGCATCCAACCCCCTTGACCGCGACAGCATCACCGGCATACCCCATGCGTTGACGTTGATGAGCAAAGGCACATACCCGCAGCAGATCGCGACCCAACTGTTTGACATCCAGCGTTGCGAGTGCACCTGTCCGGACCCAGCTCCCGTGTGCAAACACGCCGTCGCCGTCGGACTCGCCTTCGCAGATATGCTGCACAGCAACCCCGAAAAAGCACTCGCCCTCCGGCACATGAGCCTGGCAACCATAGCTGATGCCATCGATGCCCCACCCGCAGCCGATTTTTGGAACGGCGGGCAGTTGCCGCCACTGCCGGACATAGAACCCGACAGTGCCCTCGAACGCGGCGACCGCACGCTGCTCACCCAAGCTATACGCGCGGCATCATTAAACTCCGTAGAAGCACTCAGAGGCATGTATCAACTCGAAGAAATCTACGAGCACATCATGCCCACCAACCCTCGCTAGGACACCATGACACGCTTCATCCACACCTCTGACTGGCAGCTCGGTAAAACCTGGGCCAGGCTGCGCCCCGAAGCCGCAGCACGCTTGGCCGAAGCACGCCTCGAAGCCATCCGCACCCTCGGAAAGCTAGCCAGTGAACACGGCGCAGAGTTCATTGTCGTCGCAGGCGATGTGTTCGAGCACAATAGCCTCAGCCGCGAAACCCTCGGCCGTGCGCTCGAACAACTCAAAGCACTACCCGTGCCCGTCTACCTCCTACCGGGAAACCACGACCCCCTGGTCGCCGACAGCATCTTCTACGAAACTCAGGACATCCCCGGCGTCCATATTGTCACCGACCACACGCCCATTCGCGTCGAAGGCACCAGCACACCGGTAGAAATTGTCGGAGCCCCCTTGCTCACCCGTCACCCCGACACAGACCTCGTCGCACTCGCCCTCGACGCACTACCCGATGACCCTGAACACCCAGCACGCATCCTCCTAGCTCACGGACAAGTACTCAACCGCGACTCCATCGACAACCCCGCCACCATCGACCTTGGGCTGATTGAAGACGCCCTGCAACGCGGCGTCATCAATTATGTTGCGATGGGCGATACACACTCCGCGCAAACAATCGGACACAGCGGCGCCGTGTGGTACTCCGGAGCACCAGAACCCACAGACTTTTTCGACACAGCAACCGGTGGCGGTGAAAACAACAGCGGCCACGCCCTGCTGGTCACCCTGCGCGACGAAGGGGTCGATGTCGAAGAACTATCCACGGGCACCTGGACCATGGAAGCCATCGAAGCCGATGTCAACAGCATCGATGACGTCGAGGATTTCCTCGCACGCCTCGACGCCTACCCCAACAAATCAAAAACAGTCATCAAATACACCCTGCGCGGCACCATCGATCTCACCGCAATGAACCACCTTGACGCAGGACTTGACGCACGAACCCCCATCTTCGCCGCACTCTACCCACGCGAACGGCTCATGGACCTCACACTCGCCCCCGGCACCGAAGAGCTCGACACCCTCCAACTAGGAGGCTACGCAGACGGAGCACTCCGAGAACTCCTCGAGGCAAGCGCAGACGGCGACACAACAGCCGAAGACGCCCTCCGCCTACTGTTCCGACTCCAACACTAAAGACCCCACACGAGGACACCATGCGCATTCACAGCCTGAGCTTCGACAACCTCCGCGGAGTCGAACACTTCCAGCTATCCAACATCCCAGACACCGGTGTTGTCATCGTCAGCGGCAGCAACGAAGCTGGAAAATCCACCATCCTCGACGCCCTCGACATGGTGCTGACCCAAAAACACACCACCGGAAAAGCCCAGTACAAACTCATGCGCCCCGTCGGACGCGACGTGTCCACCACCATCACACTCGACGCCACCATCGGGCCGCACCACATCAACGTCACCAAAACCTACTTCAAACAAAAACGCTGCGAACTACGCATCCTGACGCCCACCGTGGAAAACCTCACCGGCGGCGAAGCCGAACAGCGCCTCGAAGACATCCTCGCCGAACACATCGACCCCACCCTGCTCAGCGCATTGTTCGTCCGCCAAGGAACCATCGACGAACGCATTAATGCCGCAGGAATCCCCAGCCTGAGTGCCGCACTCAGCGCCGCCGGCGCCGCCAACGACCTCGACAACGGCAACCCCACCGAGGTGACGGGGGACAACACCGCCCTCATGGACGCCGTCGCAAAAGAATACGGCCGCTACTTTAGTGAAAAAACAGCCAAACCAACGGGCGAATATAAACAAGCAGAAGCGGACCTCGCCGCAGCAGAACAACGCTATGCCCAAGCACAAAGCGACGTTGACAGCGTAAAAAACTACGTCGATCGGGTCGGCGAAGCAGAAGCCATACGCGACGACGCCGCCCAACGCATACCCGGTGTTCGTGAAGAACTCGAACAAGCCCGCGCAGACCTCGCCGAAGCCCAAGAAGCCACCAAGCACGCTCACGCAGCAACCGAGAAAAAGAACAGTGCACAGATCGTACTAGAAGCAGCAGAGCAACGCCTCGAGCAGCGCACAGCACTCAAAACCCGCGTCGCCGCACTGAGCAAGCACGTCGAAACCCTGCTGGAACAACAACCAGAACTCGAACAAGCCCACCAAGAAGAACAACAGCGCGCAGCCGAACTCCACGAACGCGTTACCCAAGCCCAACAACTGCGCGATACCGCGGCAGCTGCCGTGCGCGACGCCAAAGAACAACTCACCCGCGCCTCCCAACTGCGCGACTGGGCACACAACACCCAACTGCTCGATCAAGTAGCTGGCATTAACGACCAGATCGTCGAGCTGGAAAACATGCTGCCTAGCAACCCCATCAGCGCCGAGCTCGTCCAGAAGATCACAGAGGCAGAACGCGACACACGCGAGGCACGGATCCGCGCCAGCGCCGTCGCAGCAAAAATCACCACCCAAGCAGTAGGGGAGGGCGCCCCCGCAGAAATCCTCCTCGACGGCGAACCCACACCCGTAGGCGAGACCCATACACTCACCCACGCCACCACCGTCCGCATTGCCGACGTAGACATCCACATCACCCCTGGCCTCGGAAACGAGGATGTCTTCGCCGACCTCACACGATGCGAACAGCAACTCACCGCATTGCTCGACGACGTCGCGGCGTCATCAGCCGAAGAAGCACTCAGCAGGGCGCAAGCCGAACGTCAACTCGCCGAAGAAATCACCAGCTTGACCCGCGAACGCACCGCCATCATCGGTACACGCGACGTTGAGGACATGCGCAGGCACACCCAACGCATCGAACAACTCCTCGGCGACTTCGACCCCATCACCGTCGACGAAGCAGAACAAGCATTGGTTAAAGCCAGCGCTGCTCACGAAGAAGCCGAAGAACACCACACCCAAGCCGACAGCGACGCCCGCGTGCACGAAAGCCGCGTCATGGCACTACGCACACCCGCAGAAACAGCCCTCAACATCCACCGAAGCAACCTCGAAGTCGCACAAGCAACCCTCGCGGAAGCCGCCGACGAACTAGCAACCGCAGAGCTGGAGCACACGCAAGAACAACTCGACGCCGCTCACGCGCAGGCCCTCAGCAACTTCGAACAAGCAACAGCCGCCGAACAACACGCCCTGGACGCACTAGCCCAGGCGGACCCTGAACTGCGACGCAGCCTCTACGAAGGCGCCCAAGCACAACTCGACAGCCTCCGGGAACGCATCGATGATGCCCGCACCACCATCGCCACCTGCACCGGGTACATCGAACAGGCACAAGGTGCGGCTGAACGCCTGGAAAACAGCCATGCAGAAGTCGACAACGCCCGACGGCACCACGCATCAATACAACGGCGAGCCGAGGCAGCCAAGCGCCTACGCGACGTCCTCATCGGCCACCGCGACGCCGCGCGCGCAGCCTACGCCAAGCCCTTCGCCGACAAACTCAACGACCTCGCCAGGGCAATCTTCGGGCCCGACCAACGTTTTGACCTCGATGCGGAACTCGGGATCGACAGCCGAGTCAACATCGGCAGCGATGGCAGTGCCCTGACCAGTGTTCCGGTCGGCCAGCTCTCCGGTGGCGCCCAAGAACAACTCGGCATGCTCCAACGTTTTGCCGTCGCAGAACTCGCGGGCTGTAACCTGCCAGTGATCATCGACGATGCACTTGGGCACACCGACACGCACCGACTATCACGCATGGCCACCGTGCTCAGTAGGGCTGGGCGTCAGCAGCAAATCATCGTACTCACCAGCACACCAGCGCGGTTCGAAAAAGTCGTTGGCAAGAAGGAATATTCCGTCACAGACCTTCAGATGTGACAGGGCTGCGGCACTAAGGAATACTTCTAACAAGGAGGTAAGACATGAGTACTCAACACCCGCTTAACCTCGAAGGCGACGACGGTCGCGACGCCCGCGGTGAACTGTGGGCCCGCATCACTGCAGCAGGCCTCGCCGTACACAAGGCCCTCGATGAAGGACTTCCCGGAGGAATCAGCAGCGCTGACTACTCCATCCTTTCCGTGCTGCGCGCAGCACCCCACGTGCCGCTAGACCACCAACACTGCCACGCTTTCGAACTTCGCCTAAAGGAAATCTGTGACCTGCTGCAGTGGGACCGATCCAGAGCATCACACCAAGTGATCCGCATGGAAAAACGCAACCTGGTCGCGAAACATCCCTGCAGCAGAGACGCACGCGGCGTCGTCATTCGCTTGACCGAACAAGGCCAAGAGATCATTGAAAAACTGCATCCCCAATACCTCGACGCCATTGACGAAGTATTCTTCAGCAAGCTCGACGCGGAAGAAATCTGCATGATCAGCTCAGTCGTCGACCGTGTGCTGGGGCCACAAAAACAAAAGCTCCAAGAGTTGGCGTAGCACTAGAGTCCGCCGCCCCAGCCGGCAAAAACAAAGCCCGCCTGTGTGCAACAGACGGGCTAGATGTGCCCCCGAGACGATTCGAACGTCCGACCGCTGGTACCGGAAACCAGTGCTCTATCCCCTGAGCTACGGAGGCATGTGCAAAACAAGCGCTTGCAACCTCAGCCATGTTACCACCCAGCCAGACACGGCGTGAAAAAGCCCCGCCACACGGATGTAACGGGGCAGAAAGAAGCGACCTGAACTGGTATTACTTCTTGACGATAACCACGATCAACGTACGCGGACCGTGCACGCCCTCGACACGATTGAGCTCAATGTCTGACGTCGCGGAAGGACCGGAAATCCACGTCACCGGCGCGGTGCGGGACAGGCGGGCGACCGTATCGGGAATGCCGTAGGTGATGGTGCCCTCGCGGACGATGCACACATGGCAGTCCGGGACCAGGGTCAGCGCACGACGCCCACACACTGGGTTGGATTCCAAAGAAATCGTGCCGGTCTGGGCGCAGGTCACGTGACTGTCGGTCACCACGGCGTCAACCTCATTGAGTAGACGCGGATCTGAGGAACGATCATCCGGGGTTGCTTCACCGCTGAACTTCTCAAACAGGGCAGGATCGAGACCCTCTGCGTAGCGGACGGTGGATGCACCGCGCGAGTTGAGGATGTCACCGATAGTGGCGGACAGCTCTGCCTCAGTGGTCTCCGTGACCTCAGCCTTGTAGTCGATCAGACGATCGATGAGGATCTCACGGAGCTCCTCCGGGCTGTAGTGGTACTCGCGGTTGTATTCGCGGGGAACCTCTACCGGACCCGGGGCGGTGTTAGCAAGCTTGTGTGCGTTAGCGATCCTGCTGAGGATTTCCTTCTTCGCCGCTTGGTTGCGGGCGGAGTTGATGACGCTCACTTTGTCTCCTCGGGGCTAGTGGGATGTGCGGGCGGCTGGGCGGGAATGCCTTCGGCGCGCGCTGAGGCAAGCAGCTGTTGTGCTTCCTCACTGTCGAACCACTGGCGGAAGGACTTCTTCGGCGGAACCGCGGTGTCGCGAACGTCAGTCCATCCGGCCAAGAAGCTCGGAAGGTGGGTGATTTTTCCGTTGAAACCACCCAAAATACGGCCGAGGGAAACCATGTGGGTGGACAGATTCCACAGCTTCTGGTTTCCGAAGACAAGTCCCATGCCGCCCATGATGACGCCCTCTACCTTGGGCTTGTGATTTTCGATCTTCTTGTGACGCAGTTCCAGTAGTGCACTGGGGATATCGATCTTGACCGGGCAGGCCTCGAAGCAGGCGCCACACAGGGTGGATGCGTAGGGCAGGGATGCGTTGGGGTCGTGCGAGGAATCCATGCCGGTGAGCTGCGGCGTCAGGATCGCACCGATCGGGCCGGGGTAGGTGGAACCGTAGGCGTGTCCGCCCGCGCGTTCGTACACAGGGCAGACGTTCAGGCACGCAGAACAACGGATGCACTTGAGTGCCTCACGGCCGATTTCATCAGCCAGTGCTGCGGTGCGGCCATTGTCCACCAAAACAATGTGGAAGTTCTGGGGGCCGTCGCCTTCGGTCACACCCGACCACATAGAGGTGTAGGGGTTCATGCGCTCACCGGTGGAGGAGCGGGGCAGAAGCTGCAGGAATACCTCGTAGTCCTGGAAGGTGGGTAGCAGCTTTTCGATACCCATGACGGAGATGAGGGTCTCCGGCAAGGTGAGGCACATGCGGCCATTACCTTCGGATTCCACGATGGTGACGGTGCCTGTCTCGGCGATACCAAAGTTTGCGCCAGAGATAGCCACCTTGGCGTCCATGAACTGCTCCCGCAGGAAGGTGCGCGATGCTTCAGCAAGCTCTGCCGGATCCGACGATAGTGTTTCGTCGGTGTTGGGCATCTCTTTGATGAAGATGTCGCGGATCTCTGCCCGGTTGCGGTGGATAGCCGGAACCAGAATGTGCGATGGGGTGTCCTTACCCAGCTGGACGATGAGCTCAGCTAAGTCGGTTTCGCGGGCTTCGATGCCGGCTTCGCGCAGCTGGTCGTTAAGGCCGATCTCCATGGTGGCCATGGACTTGATCTTGACGACCTTCTTCTCACCGGTCTCCTGTACCAGTGCGGTGACAATCTCGCCGGCTTCCTTGGCGTCGCGCGCCCAGTGGACGTGACCTCCACGCGCAGTGACGGCAGCTTCGAACTGCTCCAGCAGCTCAGGCATGCGGGCCATCACGTCGCGCTTGATGTGCGAACCGGCCTCGCGCAATGCCTGCCAGTCATCGATCTCAGCGATGACGGCAGCACGCTTGTCGCGAATGGTGTGCGTTGCCTTGTGGAGGTTGCGCCGCTGGGTGGCGTTGTACAACTCGTGGTGGGCAGCCTTGGGGAATGTTTCGGTGCCGCGCAGGTGACCAACACCCTCAGGTGCGCGGGGCGGCATGGTCGGCTTGCCTAGGAAGACGCTCACAGCATTGCCTCCTTGGTGTAGATTGCGGACGAAGGCGTCCAGGGGTGGTCTTTGGTGGATGCCAGAATCTCAGCCATATGCACGGCACGAACACCAGCGTGCTGGCGGGACAAAGCGCCGCCGATATTCATCAAGCAGGAAGCGTCACCTGCAGTGACGTATTCTGCCTCGGTGCTCTTGATATTCCGGCACTTGTCGCTCACCATCGATGCGGACACTTCAGCGTTCTTCACAGAGAAGGTGCCGCCGAAGCCGCAGCATTCATCGGCGTGGGGAAGCTCGACCAAGTCAATACTCTCTACGTTGCGCAGCAGCCGCAAAGGGCGGTCCCCAACCTTGAGGAAACGCAGGGAGTGGCAAGTGGAGTGGTAGGTGACGCGGTGGGGAAAGAACGCGCCAAGCTGATCAGTGCCCGCGACGTCAATAAGAAACTCGGATAAATCGTAGGTCTTTTTCGCAGTGGCACGAGCACCGTCAACCAGTGCAGCGCTGCCGTAGCGGGAGGCGACGTGTTCGTGTTGCTCGCGAACAGCGCCGGCGCAGGAACCCGACGGGGCGACGACGCAATCGATCGACGGATCCGAAAAAGCGTCGACATAGTTCTTGATCTGGGGGATAGCCTCGCGCTGGTACCCGGTGTTGACGTGCATCTGGCCGCAGCAGGACTGTTGCTCCGGGAAGACGACTTCGTGGCCGAGGCGGGAGAGGATGACTGCAGTGGCCTTGACGACGTCCGGGAACATCGCATCGCCAATGCAAGTCGAGAAGAGAGCGACGCGCATGGGCTGCTCCTTTTCTTTTCAAGCGGGTGAGTTGTTTTCTTTTAAATGCGTTTAGAGCTGTTTAAAAACCACAAACGTATGCGTCAATCCTAGCAAACAAATCGGCGTCGATTTTATAGATGACCGGCAATAATCCCGGCGTTGCACATGGGGCTGATGTGTAAAACCAAGGTTTAACTCACAAGAAATTAATTCGTAATTCCTGCAGGGTGACTTAATGCAGCTTAGGCAGAATTAAACTATTGGACTTTTTGAGTTTGCTGTCGGGAATTTGTAGGTATTTCGAGGAGTGTTTGCTATGAAAATTACAATGACAACGTTGCGGAAATGGGTGTGGGGCGCCGAAAGACGCCCCACAGTCGCTGATGCCCTGGCTACACGAGGAAGCTCAGAACGTTGGTCTGCAAGTAGACCAACAAGCACACGGCGAAGAGCATGCCCAGCGACCAGCCGACGACGGACTTGAAGATGGAGGATTCTTCGCCCTCCAAGTTCACTGCAGTTGCGGCAATAGCCAGGGACTGCGGGGAAACCATCTTGCCAACAACACCACCCGTGGTGTTGGCGGCGAGCATGAGGTCCGGGTTCAGGCCCGCGTGCTCAGCTGCGGTTACCTGCATCTTGCCGAACAGGGCGTTAGCGGATGTGTCGGAGCCGGTGACTGCAGTACCAACCCAGCCCAGAGTCGGCGCGAGGAATGCGTAGACCGCGCCTAGGGATGCGACATATTCGCCGATGGAGACGGTTTGACCGGAGTAATTCATCACATAAGCCAGAGCCAGCACAGCAGCAATCGTCAGGGCTGCGTGGCGCATGCGGAACATGCAGTGGCCGATCTCGGCGAAAACCCGACCGAGGTCGGTCTTGTAGCGGCCACCCTCATTGAACACCGCGTAGATCACACCGACGATCAGGCCCGAAATGAGCAGCAAGGTGCCGGGGTTGTTGATGTAAGCAAGCGAGTATGCGGACTTCACAGGCTCACCGGAGGCGGTCAGCAGGTGGTCCTTAAGGACCGGCCAATCGAAGGAGATCATGAAGGTCTCCTTCAGCCACTTCGGGAAGGGGTTGGTGAGCGACCCGAGTTTGTCGAGGTTGCACACGCCGAAAATCAGGGTGACGACAAGGTAGGGAAGTAGTGCCATCCACACGCGGACGCCGGGTAGCTCATCTTGGATTGCTGCGGGGCCGACTCCCATGCGCGCACGCATTTCTTCGACGCCGAGGGGCTTCCAGAACCGCAGGAATCCGACGGCGACGCCGAGGGAGAAGATGCAGGCGACGATGTCTGTGAGCTGGTACGCGAAGAAGTTAGAGGTGGCCCACTGGGCGATACCGAAAGCGAAACCGATGACGACGGCGGGTACCCATGCGTCCTTGACGCCGCGGACACCGTCGAGGATGAGCAGCAGGATCAGCGGCACGAAGAATGCGAGAACCGGCGCTTGGTGGCCGACGATCGCTGCGATGTGGTTGGTTTCTTCGGCGGTGCGGCCGGCGACTGCACCGGCAGTGGTGATCGGGATGGCGACGGCGCCGAAGGCGACGGGTGCGGTGTTGGCCAGCAGCACCACGGTGGCGGCACGCAGGGGCTTGATGCCGAGCGCGAGGATCATCGTGGCGGTGATGGCGACGGGGGCGCCGAAACCTGCGAGTGCCTCCAGTAGGCCACCGAAGCAAAAGGCGATGAGGATGGCCTGGATGCGGATGTCGCCATTGCCCAGGCGGTCGAAGGTGCGGCGGAGGTCTTCGAAGCGGCCGGAGATGACGGTGACTTCGTAGAACCAGATCGCCATGACGATGACCCAGACGATGGGAAGCAGGCCGAAGAGGCCGCCGCGTCCGGCAGAAGAGACGGCGAGAAGCCAGGGCATCTTGAAGCCAACGATGGCCACAAGAATTGACGCCGCGAGGGCGACGAGTGCGGATGTATGGGCGCGTGCCTTGACGCCTATGAGCATCACAAAGAATGTGAGTAGTGGAATGGTCGCTACGGCTGCGGATAGGCCGAGGCTTCCTGCTACGGCACTGGTGTCAGCAACAAAGCTCTCCATCGGTGCTCCTTGTTAGAAGTAGGTGTGCAAAAAACGTTTGTGTGCGTTAGGCCACTTTTATGGACGCCGTTAAGATTCTCGCAATCACAATACCTATAGGATGTTACTGCTATCACTCTTCCTATCGCTATGTTTTACCCCTCCTATAAAAGCTATTGTTCAACAATCGACTTTCCAACCTGTAAAAATGTGTAAGGCGGTGAGTTTTGTCACCTCCCGCGGGCTCCCCCCGTTGCCTGCCAAACCCCAACGAGGGGCAATATTGTGTGCGACAAACCAGCTTCGATAGGCTTGCAGGTTATGACTCCCGCAGACCTTTCACAGCTGATCCGGGCTGTCGCAGTGGACTACTTCACTGAGCAGCAGCTCGATGCCTCCGTATTGCCTCAAGAAGTAACCGTTGAGCGCCCCCGAAACCCGGAGCACGGCGATTACGCAACCAACGTGGCACTGCAGGTAGCAAAGAAGGTCGGCAAAAACCCGCGCGAGATCGCCCAAGGACTGGCCGACGCACTGAGCGCACAAGACGCGATTGCCAGCGCTGACGTCGCGGGCCCCGGCTTCCTCAACATCCGCCTGGCCGCAGCAGCCCAAGGACAAATCGTCGCCACCATCATCAATGCAGGCCAGTCCTTCGGCCACAACGACAGCCTGAGCGAAGCAGTCATCAACCTGGAATTCGTGTCCGCCAACCCCACCGGCCCCATTCACCTCGGCGGCACTCGTTGGGCGGCAGTAGGCGATGCTCTCGGTAGAGTGCTAGCAGCCAACGGCGCGCGCGTCACGCGCGAGTACTACTTCAATGATCACGGCACCCAGATCGACCGCTTCGTGCGCTCCCTCATCGCTGCAGCCGAAGGACAACCGACCCCTGAAGACGGGTACGGCGGGGCCTACATTCAGGACATCGCGAAGGCTGTCGTTGCGGCCGAGCCTAGCGTGCTTAACCTGCCCGAAGAACAAAAAGCAGAAGCCTTCCGCGCACGAGGCGTCGACATGATGTTCGCGCAGATCAAGGAGTCACTGCACGAATTCGGAACAGACTTTGACGTCTTCTTCCACGAAAATTCCCTCTTCGAATCCGGCGCCGTTGACCGTGCGATCGCGATGCTTAAAGACAACGGCAACCTCTACGAAGCCGACGGTGCGTGGTGGCTACGCTCCACGGAATTCGGAGACGACAAGGATCGCGTCGTCATTAAGTCTGATGGTAACGCCGCGTACATCGCCGGCGACATTGCCTACGTGGTCGACAAATTCGAACGCGGCCACAACCTGTGCATCTACATGCTGGGGGCCGACCACCACGGTTACATTGCCCGCCTGAAGGCAGCAGCTGCGGCATTGGGGTACGACCCCAACCAGGTCGAAGTCATGATCGGTCAGATGGTTAACCTGTTGGAAAATGGCGAAGCTAAGAAGATGTCCAAGCGCGCCGGCACTGTGATCACCCTCGAGGACTTGGTGGAGGCAATTGGCGTCGATGCAGCCCGCTATGCCCTGATCCGTTCCTCCGTGGATTCTTCTCTGGACATCGACCTCGGGTTGTGGGCGTCCCAGTCCAGCGACAATCCGGTGTTCTACGTCCAGTACGGTCACGCCCGCTTGTGCTCGATTATGCGCAAAGCCTCCGAGATCGGCATTGAGGTTCCCCTTGACGCCGCGGGGCTGTCCGCCATCGACCTGTCTTTGCTCACCCACGAGCGCGAGGGCGACTTGATCCGCACCTTGGGTGAATTCCCCGCAGTGGTTAAAACTGCAGCTGAACTGCGCGAACCCCACCGCGTTGCTCGTTACGCCGAGGAGCTGGCCGGCACCTTCCACCGCTTCTACGACGCCTGCCAGATTCTGCCGAAGGCGGATCAGGACGTCGAGGGTGTTTTCCGCGCGCGCTTGGCGCTTGCGCAGGCTAGCCGCCAGGTGTTGTCCAATGCTCTTGGACTGTTGGGTGTTAGCGCCCCGGAGAGGATGTAGATGCTCGACCAACCCAAACCCTCGACCCCGCAGCCGACCATCCCGAAGGTGGATCGGGCAGAAATCCCCGACTTCAATGACCTTCCGGGCCAGGTGTGGCCAAGGAACGCCCAGCGTCAGGAAGACGGAGTGGTCACCATTGCTGGTGTGCCGCTTCCTGAGATCGCGGAAGAATACGGCACCCCTGTGTTCGTTGTCGATGAGGACGATTTCCGTTCACGCTGCCGCGATATGGCCCAGGCTTTTGGCGGCGGCGAGCATGTGCACTATGCGTCCAAAGCCTTTCTGACAACCACGATTGCACGGTGGGTTGACGAAGAAGGCCTGTGTTTGGATGTCGCCTCCGAAGGGGAACTGCGGGTCGCATTAGCTGCGGGATTCCCGGCAGAAAGGGTCACCGCCCACGGCAATAACAAGTCCACAAGCTTTTTGAAGTTGTGTGTCGACGCCGGCGTTGGCCACGTAGTGCTTGATGCACCTGGGGAGCTGGATACGCTGAACGCTGTCGCCGCCGAGGCCGGTCGTGTCCAGGAAGTCATGGTCCGAGTAAAGCCCGGCGTGGAGGCGCACACCCACGAGTTCATCGCCACCAGCCATGAGGACCAAAAGTTTGGTTTCTCTTTGGCCGCTGGGTCGGCGCATCGGGCGGCCCAGGCCGTCATGCGTGCCGAGAACTTGTCGTTGGTTGGTTTGCACTGCCATGTGGGCTCCCAGGTGTTCGATGCGGAAGGCTTCAGCCTCGCAGCCGAGCGCGTGTTGGGTTTGTGGAGCCAGCTGGCCAAGGAGGGCGCCGAGTTGGAGATCCTCGATCTTGGTGGCGGCTACGGTATTGCCTACACCGCTGATGAGCAGCCCTTGGATGTCAAGGCGATTGCCGCGGATTTGTTGGCCCGCATTGACGCACATGCGGCGGCGCGAGGGATTGAGGCTCCGAAGATCATGGTGGAGCCGGGTCGTGCCATTGCCGGCCCTTCGACGGTCACCGTCTACGACACGGGTGTGATCAAGGATGTTCACGTCGATGACAACGCCACTCGCCGATACATCGCTGTTGATGGTGGGATGAGCGATAACATTCGACCTTCACTGTATGACGCCGCGTACGATGTGCGCGCAGTCAATCGTTTCTGTGACGGTGCCCCTACCGCGAGCCGTATCGTGGGTAGTCATTGCGAGTCCGGTGACATTTTGCTGCGCGACGCGTTGCTTCCGGACGATATCGCGACCGGTGATCTGCTTGCCTTCGCCGCTACTGGCGCCTACTGCTATGCGATGACAAGCCGCTATAACTACATGCTTCGGCCTGCAGTGGTCAGTGTTCGCGCTGGACAGAGCACTTTGATGGTGCGGCGCGAAAGCATTGACGACGTGCTGGCCATGGAGCCTGGCTACACCCCACCGACGCAAACAAAAAACTAAGGCTAGACTTTCAAGCAGCCCTACCCCCCCCATCAGCATCGAAAGGCAGTCCCCTAGGAATGTCCACCATTTTTGTTCTGGTCAAGCACGTGCCTGACACGTGGTCCACTAAGACGCTGAACCCCGATTTCACTCTCCACCGCGAAGGTGTAGACGAAGTCATTGATGAGATTAACGAGTACGCAGTGGAGCAAGCGCTCCGTTTGAAGGAGTCCTTGGGCGAGTCCACCGTTGTGGCTTTGTCCATGGGTGCGCCTTCCTCTGAGGAAGCGTTGCGTAAGGCACTCGCTATGGGGGCGGATCATGCTGTGCTGCTCAGCGATCCTGCGCTTGCTGGTTCGGATGCCTTGGGGACGGTGTGGGCTTTGAACTGTGCAATTGATGCCGCGGCCCAGACGTTTGGCGCGCCCGATGTGATCATTGCGGGCAATGCATCCTCGGATGGTTCGATGGGGGTTGTGCCGGGTGTGCTCTCGGAATACCGCCAGGTACCTGCGCTGACCAACGTGCGTGAGATCAGCGTTGACGGCGGCGTCATTAAAGCTGTTCGCGAAGACCATTCAGGTACCTACCAGCTCAGCGCCGCGATGCCGCTGGTTATTTCCGTGACGGAGAAAAACGACAAGCCGCGTTTCCCCAACTTCAAAGGCATCATGGCGGCGAAGAAGGCGGAGATCGTGCGCCTGAGCCTGGCCGACACCGCAGCTGAGGCCGCGCAAGTTGGTTTGGCGAATGCCGCGACCGTGGTGACTGCAGCGGCGAACCGCCCCGAACGCAGTGGCGGACGGATCGTACGTGGTGAGCAAGGCGTGGAAGAGCTTGTCGCCTTCCTCAAGGATCGCATCTAGCGCGAAGGGACAATGACAATGACTAACGTTTACGTACTTGCAGAATCTGCCGCTCATTCCGCGATCACTGCGGAGATGATTACTGTAGCGCGCAATCTCGGCGACGTCACCGCCGTGCTTGTTGACGCCCCGGAGCTCGCCGAAGAGATCACGCAGCTGGGCGCCCAGCGCGTGGTGCACGTCAACTCCCAGGGCAGGGTCCTGCTGCCGGCAGTCGATGCCCTGCAGACCCTGGCGGCCGCCCAACCCGGTCCCATCATCGTGCCCGGCCACGCCACCGGCAACGAGATCGCCGGTCGCTTGGCGGCGCGCCTGGCAAGCGGCGTCCTGTGTGATGTTGTTGGAGTTAATCCCGACCGCACGGCACAGCAGTCCATTTTCGGTGACACTGTTTCTGTGAGCGCGGCTGTCGGTGGCGAATGCCCGGTGTACACGCTGCGCCCGGGTGCTGTCCCCGCTGAGCCTGTGCCGGCTGCCGACGCCACAATCGAAACCCTGGAACTTGCCGGCCCGGGTGCACTGGACGCCACCGTCGAGTCCTTCACCCCGGCAGTGCACGGAGACCGGCCCGAGCTCACCGAGGCCAAGGTTGTTGTCGCCGGTGGCCGTGGGGTCGGCGAGGACGGTTTTGCAACACTCGTGGAAACCCTTGCAGACGTTTTCGGTGCCGCGATCGGTGCTACCCGCGACGTCGTCGATCAAGGCTGGGCTGACGGCAGCATGCAGGTGGGGCAAACGGGTGTTACCGTGTCCCCCGATTTGTACATTGCGCTGGGTATTTCCGGTGCGATTCAGCACAAGTCCGGCATGCAAACCTCCAAGGCCATCGTCGCTATCAACAACGATGAGGACGCGCACATCTTCGACATCGCCGACCTTGGGCTGGTCGCCAATGTTGAAGACGTCGTGCCCGTACTGATCGAACGTTTGAAGTAGCCCCACGGCAGTTATGCAGGTTTTTCTCGATCACGCCGCGACGTCGCCCACCCGCGAGGTCGCGATCGAGGCCTACCTTGAGCACGCGCATCTTCTTAACCCAGGCGGCCAATACGCTTTAGGCAGGCAGGCGAAGGCAGCCCTCGAGCAAGCCCGCGAAGACATCGGGGAGCTGCTGGGAGCAGAACCCATTGAGGTCATCTTCTGCGCGAGCGGCACAGAGGCAGACAACCTCGCAATCCACGGACTGTGGGGGAATGCGACACATGGTGTGGTGTTCACCAGCCCACTGGAGCACCCTGGCGTTCGGGAACCCATCAAGCATCTGGCCGGCGCGCGTGTGGTCGACATGCCACTAGAACGAAACAACACTGCACGGGTCGACAGCGAACTTTTCCGTCGACAACTGGTGGAATTCGCCGTGGCGCACTCTGCAGGGGACACAGCTGATATTCGGTTTGCCACCTGCATGATGGCTAATAATGAGACCGGCGCCATCCAACCTATCGCCGACATTGCCCGGCTGTGCGCGCAGCCCCCGGCAGTACCCGGTGCAGGGCCACAATTAACACCTTTCCCACTGCATGTTGACGCGGTGCAGGCCGTCGGGCACATACCTGTTGATTTTCATGCACTCGGTGCGACAACGCTTGCCGCGAGCGCCCACAAGTTCGGTGGAACGAGGGGCGTGGGGCTGCTGTTGGCCAGACGTTCCCCAGCTCTGCACCCGCTGCTGACAGGTGGGGGACAGGAGCGCGGCATCCGGCCCGGCACCCACGACGTTGCCGGCGCCGTCGCCACAGCTGCCGCCTTAAAAGAGGCCTGTTCCGAGATCGACGCTGAACACCAACGCCTAGCTGGCCTGCGCGATCAGATGCGCGAACGCATCACCGCAACCATAGACGACGTCATCATCCACACCCCCGAAGACGACGTCCTGCCCGGGCACCTACACATGTCCTTCCCCGGGGCAGAAGGCGATAGTTTGTTGATGCTTCTTGACGTCGCGGGCATTGCGGCGTCCACAGGGTCAGCGTGCGCCAGCGGAGTCAACCGGGCCAGCGAAGTGCTGCTGGCCATGGGGGTGGACGAACCCACCGCGCGCGGAGCCCTCCGCATCACCCTCGGACGTACAAGCACCCAGGACGACGTGGACAAGCTACTGGCAGTGCTTCCGGACGTGGTGTCCCGCGCCCGCCTGGCAGGCATGGCCTAGCAGGTAGTAGGGTACTGCTAGTATTTTCCCGGATTCACCCACCACCCAATCACCCACCATCCCAATGAGGAGACCATGCGAGTTGTAGCTGCGATGAGCGGCGGTGTTGACTCGGCGGTGGCTGCGGCACGAGCAGTCGAGGCCGGGCACGATGTTGTTGGCGTCCACCTAGCCCTGTCGAAGGACCCACAATCGGTGCGCGAATCTTCCCGCGGATGCTGCTCGCTAGAAGACAGTGCCGATGCCCGACGCATCTGCGATAAATTGGGCATCCCGTTCTACGTGTGGGATTTCTCGGACCGCTTCAAAGCAGACGTCATTGATGATTTCGTTGAATCCTACGCAGTCGGCGAAACCCCCAACCCCTGCCTGCGGTGCAACGAAAAAATCAAGTTTCGCGCACTGCTGGAACGCTGCGTTGCCCTCGGCTTTGATGCCGTGGCGACCGGGCACTACGCGCGGCTCGTGCAGCCGGAGGATGGCGGCGACGGCTACCTGCGACGTGGGGACGACCCCAACAAGGACCAGTCCTATGTGCTGGGGGTGCTGACCAAAGAAGAACTCAGTCGCTGCATGTTCCCCGTAGGTGATACCGAAAAGCCACAAATCCGCGCGGAGGCCGCCGCCCATGGTTTCTCGGTAGCATCCAAACCGGATTCCTACGACATCTGCTTCATCCCCGACGGCAACACCCAGGCCTTCTTGGGCAAACACATTGGTCTGCGGCCAGGCATGATTGTGGACCAACAAGGCGCCCCGCTGAGGGAGCACTCGGGCGTACACGAATTCACGATCGGACAGCGCAAAGGCCTGGATATCAAGCAGCCAGCCGCCGATGGCAAGCCCCGATACGTCACCGACATCGACGCGACCACGGGCACAGTCACGGTTGGCTCACGCGCCGACCTGTCGGTCACTCACATCGAGGCCGACCGCGTCAAGGTACTGCACCCGATGATGGAGCAGTCGGAACCTTTCAATTGCGAAGTCCAGGTGCGTGCCCACGGCGGGATCGTTGCCTGCACCGCCCAGGTTGATGGTGACCGCATCCGAATCGACCTCGCCGAACCACTGTCCGGCGTTGCACGGGGGCAAGCAGCAGTCCTCTACCTTCCCGACGACGGCGGCGATATTGTGCTGGGCTCCGGAACCATCTGCGGGACGTCGCGTGACTGACGGTCTGGATCGCGGAGAGCATGCAGGTGGCGTAGGCGGCGGAGAATGCGTAGATCACGTAGAGCGCGTCACGAGTGCGGCGCCCTCCCACTTCCCTGGAACGGATATGTCCGTTGCATGTGACATCGTGGGCAGTGAGTCAGCGGCAGCCTGCACGATCCCCTTGCTGCCGGAACGAGGTGCGCACGCCGAGCTTGTAGGGCGCACAGCAGTCCTACTGCCCGAAGTCTACTGCGAGGTAGGCGCCCGCAGCTGGGTCCTCACAGATCGACCCCAGTTGACCACGCGCCGGGCCGTAGACACCTGGCGGTGGGACCTTGACGCTTGCGAACAACAGTGGGGCCAACGTGACGTCATTGTTTCTGTGATGGGCCCGTGGTCCTTGGCGACGGCCCTCGAACTGCCCAATGGGCACAGGGCGGTGACGGATCCCGGTGCTCGGCGAGATCTTAACCAGGCGCTCGAAGCGGGGGTGGCGGAGGCCGTCGCTGGGCTGTCGGCGCGTTTCGGTGGCGCCGTGCAGCTCGTGCTGGAGGAGCCCTGGGTGCCGGCGTTGCTTCAGGGATCGGTGCCTGGCACGAGTGATTTCGACGAGCTTGCGGCCGTGCCTCAGTATGAGATCAGTAAGGCGTTGGATGCACTGGCGGTGGGGCCAGCCTGGTTGGATTGTGCTTCGTTGGCGACGTTGTTGCAGTGGGAGGGTCCCGTGGCGTTCGATGCGCTGGGATTGAAGGGGACGGCGGGGTTTGATGCGGCGGCGGAGTTGCTGTCGGTGGACAAGGGGGTGCGGCTGACCTTGTCGGTGGATGAGTTGATGGGGGCGGGAGATGATGCGGCGCGTGGGGTGGCGGTGCGGGTCGCCAGGTTTGTGGACATGTTGGGGGTGGGGAGGGAGGTGCTGCAGCGGATTGCGGTGTGTGCCAAGGATGGCAGGGATGCGTTGGGTTTGGCCGGGGCGATTGCGGTGGCGAGAGAGGCGACCGACATGCTGCATCGGGATGCGGGGGATCTTTAGGTTTACGGGCCAGGAGGATTGCGCGTGCTGGGAGGGTGAGGGAGGGGATTGTGTGTGGGAGGCGTTCTGCATGCCAACTTGAGAGGTTCGATACCGCCGGAATATAGTGGCGCAAATCACTTTAAGTATCCTTGCGGTTGCCTATCTGTTGTTGATAAACTCAACGCAGAGTTGATCCTCAGTAAGCGCCGGCTAGTTTCCGGTGGCGAATGCTCCGCCGGGGCCTGTTAACGCAGGTCCCGGCCTTTTACTATCTCAAAGGTGTAGCAATGACAACTGCAGACGTGCGCGTTTCCGCTGATAAAAAGCATTATTTAGTCGGTATCGATGTTGGTAGTTATTCCGTCGGCTTATCTGCCGTGGAAGTCGACGAAGATCGTAACCCTGTAGGTTTGCTCAGCGCGGTTTCCTATATTCATGACGCTGGAGTTGACCCTACCGCCCGCAAAGAAGCTGCAACTCGCCGTGCTGTATCCGGGGTAGCGCGCAGGACTCGTCGGTTGTATCGCCGTAAGCGCAAGCGCTTGGTGAATCTTGATCGTTTCATCGAGAAGTGCGGCTGGCCTGTGGTTGATAACGAGGCTTTCGACGATCCACTGCTGCCGTGGCGCGCACGCATGGCGCTTGCCGAGGGCTTTATCGAGGATGACAAGCAGCGGGCACTTTACCTGTCGATTGCCATGCGGCATATCGCGCGGCATCGTGGCTGGCGTAACCCGTACACCAAGGTACAGAGCCTTCATAGCCCACAAGAACACAGTGACGCGTTTAAAGCGATTCGGGAAGACGTAGAGAAAGAGCTCGGAAGGCCACTTCCGGAGAACGCAACAGTGGCTCAGGTGATCGGTCAGCTAATGGTCGCTGGTCGACGTTTGCGCGGCGAAGGCGGAGTGATTTCGGCCCGCCTCCAGCAAGTAGACCACGCGCTGGAGATCAACACAATTTGCGCCAAACAGCGCATTCCAGATGATCTACGCAAGCAGCTGATGGACATGGTTTTCGCAGCTGAGAGTCCAAAGGGTGCTGCCAGCGGCAGGGTGGGGAAGGACCCGCTCTCGGGTCGGTGCAGGGCTGGAAAAGCTAGCGATGCATTCCAGCGATACCGTATCGCGGCACTGACTGCGAACCTGCGTATTCGTCAAGGTGGGGACAAACGTAGGCTTACTCAGGTTGAGATGGCCCTGGTCAATGACCTACTGGTCAATGCCAAGGGGGCAAAGCAGCCCACTTGGGTCGACGTTGCCGAGGTTCTGGGCATCGACCGAGGCCAGCTACTGGGGACCGCCACGATGTTGGATGACGGCGAGCGTGCGGGTGCAACGCCTCCGGTGCATGCCACCAATCTCATGATGGCCAGTGTGCGGATTGCGCCGCTGAAGAATTGGTGGTTGGAGGCCGATCAGCCCGCGCGTGATGCGATGATTAAAGCCTTGTCGCTTGCTGAAGCTGACGATTTTGACTCACAGGAGGGCGCTCAGGTCCAAGCGCTGTTCAGTTCACTGACGGACGAGGAACACGAGAAGCTCGATGGACTTCACTTGCCTGCAGGTCGCGCGGCTTATTCTGAAGACACTTTGCGTAAGTTAACCGAGCATATTCTCGCGCACGGTTCAGACCTATATGAAGCACGTCGCGCGGTATTCGGAGTGAGTGAAGACTGGGCGCCTCCGGCCCCCGATATTGCAGAGCCCACTGGAAACCCCGCTGTCGATAGGGTTTTGAAGATAGTCAACCGATGGTTGTCTGCAGCTGAAGCGGAGTGGGGAGCACCGCTGAGCGTCAACATCGAACACGGACGAGATGCGTTTGTCAGTGAGCTGAAGAGCCGAGAGATAGATCGGGATATTCAAAGGCGCACACGACGCAACTATGACCTGTTAAAGACGATGCAAGAGGAGCTTGGCATTGATTCCAAACCCAGCCGGGCAGACCTCTGGCGTTACCAGTCAGTACAACGTCAGAACGGACAGTGCGCGTACTGCGGTAGCCCCATTACCTACTCGAACTGCGAGATGGACCATATCGTTCCTCGCGCGGGTCAGGGGTCTACCAACAAGCGTGAAAACCTGGTGGCGACCTGTGCTCGGTGTAACCGTTCAAAGCTGAATATTCCTTTTGCGGTATGGGCTGAGCGGTCCACTATCCCAGGGGTAAGCGTTAAAGAAGCTATTGATCGTACCAAGATGTGGCTACCAGATTCAGGCATGCGTGCGGCTGATTTCCGCAGTTTTGTGAAACAAGTGCAGGATCGCTTCCGCAGGACCACCCTAGATGAGCCGATCGACAACAGGTCTGCGGAATCAGTCAGCTGGATGGCTAATGAATTGCGTGCACGCATCGCACAACATTTTTCGAGCGAAGACGACCAGGCGGATACAAAGGTCCGAGTGTTCCGTGGGGAGATTACTGCGCGAGCGCGCGCGGCGTCGGGAATCCAACGAGACCTCAACATGATTGGCGGCAAAGGAAAACAACGCCTCGATCGCCGGCACCATGCTGTTGATGCCAGCGTGATTGCACTTATGCAGGCCACTGTTGCCCAGGTGTTGGTCGAGCGCAACGACCTGAAGCATGAGCAGGCTCTGCGTCGGCAGGCACCTCAGTGGAAAGAATACGAGGGTGCTGATGAAGGGACGCGATTCCAGTTCCGGCAGTGGAAGCGCCGCATGCACTCTCTGTTACGCATTCTGAACCAGGCCCTCGATGAAGACCGTATTGTGGTGATGTCTAACCTGAGGCTTCGTCTGGGCAATAGCCAGGTCCACGAAGCACAGATCGGCAAGCTGGCGGCTAAGAAGGTCGGGGATGCGTTTTCTGTGGTCGAGATCGATCGTGCATCCAGCGAAGCCCTATGGTGTGCGCTCACTCGCGATCCCGATTATGACCCCAAGGAAGGATTGCCGGAAAACCCCGAGCGCACCCTTCGCGTGCATGGCACACACCTGTCTGCCAATGATGAAGTGCACATTTTCCCAGTAGGTGCAGCAGCCATCGCAATTCGAGGAGGTTACGCCGAGCTTGGTGCATCATTCCACCACGCTAGGATCTATCGAATCAACGGTAAAAAGCCTTCTTATGGGATGGTGCGTGTATATTCCGTTGATTTACAGAAGTTCCGCCAACAGGACCTGTTCAGCGTAGAGCTCAAGCCTCAAACCGTCTCTATGCGATATGCAGATCCGAAGGTACGTAAGGCGATTGCGGAAGGCAACGCGGAATACCTTGGCTGGTTGGTGCCCGATGATGAGTTGCTCTTGGATGCTAGCTCCTTCACTGGCCAAGTTGCTGATACGCAGGCAGCTTTGGGTCCGATCAAGCGATGGAGGCTCGATGGTCTTTTCAGCTCTTCGAAGCTTCGACTGCGCCCGTTGCAACTTGCTGCGGAAGGTCTGGCCTCAGACAGTGAAGACTATCTAAAAAAGACCTTAGACATGCCAGGGTGGCGTCCTGCCGTTAACAAGTTGCTTTCAGTTGGGCGAGTGACTGTTGTGCGAAGGAACGCGTTGGGGCGTCCCAGGCTGGAAAGTGTGGCAAACCTTCCCGTAACGAAGAGCTTCTGATGCCCCCGCGGTTAAACCCTGGGTGGCAGATGCTCGACTGCACAGGCCTGGAAGGCAGCATCCACTACCGGCGCGGACAACTGGTGATCCATAAGGGCGAAGAATGCGTTTCCGAGGTGCCGCTTTCTAGGATCGCCGTCGTGCTCGTTGGCTCCAAAGTATCTATTTCTGGTGCGGTGCTGATGAAGCTCCGTGAATATGATGTGTGCCTACAGGTGTGCGATTGGAAGGGGGTCGTTGCTGCCGTACTATATCCAATGTCCTCGCACACGCGTGTCGCAGCACGCCACCGTGCTCAAGCAGGCATGTCGCTACCTAGGAAGAAAGCTGCGTGGTCGGCGCTGGTTCGCGCAAAAATCCTCGGTCAAGCCAACGTACTGTCTGCGTTGGGGACCTCCTCTAAGCCCCTTCGGGAATTAGCCAAGAAAGTACGTAGTGGAGATAGCGACAACTGCGAGGCCCTGGCAGCAAGGATGTATTGGGGAGCCCTTATGCCTGCAGATTCAACTAGGATGCCTGGGGCGCAGTCGGACTCGGTCAATGCTTGTTTAGATTATGGCTACACGGTTCTCCGTTCTCATGCGATTCGAGCGGTCGCTAGCGCAGGCTTGTGCGGTCCCCTCGGCGTGTTTCATCGAAGCCGTGGCAACCCATGGTGCCTCGCGGATGATTTGATGGAGCCTTTTCGGCCGTGCATTGATTTTGTGGTGCTTAAGTCAGCCAAGGACGGGACGCTCGATTTCGATGCGATGAAACCTGTTCTGGTCGATGCCGCTAGGGGTTCGTTTAACCAAGACAACCCAGCAGCGCCTGCAGCTCTGGTTGAGTTAGCCCAGCAATTTGGGAGGTACGCAGAGAAGGAAATCGACCGCCTCCTGGTCGATAGCTGGAGTCCTGTGGAAGTGCTATCAGATGAGGTCGCTGGTGAGTGAGCCAATGTGGAGCATGGTGCTGTTCGATCTCCCGGTAAAAACAAAGCGGCAAATGAGCGAAGCAAATCGCTTCAGAAACGAGTTACTTGATCTCGGTTATCAGAGATTGCAGCTGTCGGTGTACGTGCAGTACCTGCCTTCAGGTGCAAGGGCGGTTGGCCTAGTAAAAGCAATTAAGCGAGCTATTCCTCCGGAAGGTGAGGTTCGAATTTTTGCGATAACAGATAAACAGTGGTCGACAGCATTCAGATTTATCGCTGCAGCAGAGTCTGAGGTCGAAGATAAGCCCTCTCAGCTCCAGATTTTCTGATACCAAGGTTGAGGAAACCCCCTGGTAGAGATAGGATTTTCTTCCTATCTGAAGTCTACCAGGGGGTTTGAGAGTTGATCCCCAGCACTCACGGCCCTTAGTGACAGCGTCACCGAAGTCTACCAGGGGGTTTGAGAGTTGATCCCCAGCTAGGGTCGCTTTCCTGAATGGTGGCCCCGAAGTCTACCAGGGGGTTTGAGAGTTGATCCCCAGCATTGATCCTAACGGCGCGGATGTGGATGGAAGTCTACCAGGGGGTTTGAGAGTTGATCCCCAGCTTGAGGCTAAGACCCTTTACCGTCATGTGAAGTCTACCAGGGGGTTTGAGAGTTGATCCCCAGCTCCGTGGACACGCAGGTATCGCAGAGCCGAAGTCTACCAGGGGGTTTGAGAGTTGATCCCCAGCCTGAACCGCATCCATAGAAAGGGAAAAAGAAGTCTACCAGGGGGTTTGAGAGTTGATCCCCAGCACTGGTTAAATATGACGGATTGGGCGGCGAAGTCTACCAGGGGGTTTGAGAGTTGATCCCCAGCTTGAGGCTAAGACCCTTTACCGTCATGTGAAGTCTACCAGGGGGTTTGAGAGTTGATCCCCAGCCTGAACCGCATCCATAGAAAGGGAAAAAGAAGTCTACCAGGGGGTTTGAGAGTTGATCCCCAGCACTGGTTAAATATGACGGATTGGGCGGCGAAGTCTACCAGGGGGTTTGAGAGTTGATCCCCAGCCTTGTTGGAGGTTCATGCCGGACCCCAAGAAGTCTACCAGGGGGTTTGAGAGTTGATCCCCAGCCCGGATATGGAGTATTCGACTGCCTCACGAAGTCTACCAGGGGGTTTGAGAGTTGATCCCCAGCCTGCGCAGAAAACCCGCATGATCGTTGTGAAGTCTACCAGGGGGTTTGAGAGTTGATCCCCAGCCTGCGCAGAAAACCCGCATGATCGTTGTGAAGTCTACCAGGGGGTTTGAGAGTTGATCCCCAGCTAAACATCTAACGTCATTTTTGCAGAAGGAAGTCTACCAGGGGGTTTGAGAGTTGATCCCCAGCATAGTGGGAGTTGATTTGTCGGGGCGTGGAAGTCTACCAGGGGGTTTGAGAGTTGATCCCCAGCCCACTAGCCGCTCTCCCGGGGTCATCTCGAAGTCTACCAGGGGGTTTGAGAGTTGATCCCCAGCTTTGAAGAACGTTGAACTGCGCGTCACTGAAGTCTACCAGGGGGTTTGAGAGTTGATCCCCAGCCAGCATCCACGCTTAATCACCTCACGATGAAGTCTACCAGGGGGTTTGAGAGTTGATCCCCAGCATCAACCTCTATTTACTGGAGAGATCGAGAAGTCTACCAGGGGGTTTGAGAGTTGATCCCCAGCACCTCGGCGTTCTCGCAGGCTCGCGCAAGAAGTCTACCAGGGGGTTTGAGAGTTGATCCCCAGCAAGCATCGGCCTTTGGCTCAAGCTCTTTGAAGTCTACCAGGGGGTTTGAGAGTTGATCCCCAGCCTCGTCTACTAGGTTGGCTGCGGCGAGCGAAGTCTACCAGGGGGTTTGAGAGTTGATCCCCAGCTTATGGCTTTTTTCATCGCCTCAGTGGCGAAGTCTACCAGGGGGTTTGAGAGTTGATCCCCAGCTACGCAGTCGACGACCAAGGACGCTTCAGAAGTCTACCAGGGGGTTTGAGAGTTGATCCCCAGCGTTACCCTACCCCTGGGGCACCTTTGGTGAAGTCTACCAGGGGGTTTGAGAGTTGATCCCCAGCTCGAGGATTGCCTTAATCTCGCGGGCGGGAAGTCTACCAGGGGTTTGAGAGTTGATCCCCAGCAGTAATGCAAGCTGAAACGGGCTATTTTGAAGTCTACCAGGGGGTTTGAGAGTTGATCCCCAGTGGACGTTGGTTGTTGGCGGCGAGGTTGCTGGCGGCTTGACGTACATCGTTGATGACGGTGGTGAGTGTGTTGGCGAGGTTGCGCCAGGTGTGTTCGGCTGAGCTGAAGGCCCCCGTGTTGGTGGTGGCTAGTGCGTTGGCGAGCCAGGTGAGGGATGTTTCGGCGTGTCGCTTGGTGTGGTGGAGATGTGTGTCTGAGCGCCGTTAATGTACTCAGACGTAAAAGATACCTGAATCGGTTCCATGGGGTAGCAGAAGTGATAAAAAATTTTCTCCTACGGACTGCCCCACAATGACTAGCCGATGAACGCCGGCAGCCTATGCGCTCAAGCGGGCGTGCTGTTCAATCTCGCCGACCACCAACGAGCGCACCCGACGATCATGCGGCATATTTTCATGCAACACCACAACATGCGGGAAGAAATCCTGCACATAGGAATTCTCCGCACCCTCAAGGAAACACGACGTAGAAGGCACCACCGTTGTATCCGTTTTCGTGGCCAGGCAGGTGTACATCACCCCAGGTAGCAAGTCACCGTCGGCGTTCAACTGCTCCAAAACCTCGGAACCAGCGATTTGTTGCATCCCAGCGGGGCCAAAGTAGTTGTCGATCATCGACTTCATCAGTTCCGCGCGGCGCTCATTGGTCACCCGCGAGGACAGCATCCCGCCCAGCGAGGTGCCGTGATTGGGCGTCGACAAACAAATGATGTGGCGAGTGGGAATGTCAAAAAATTTAGCGCACCAGCGGGCAATCAGCCCGCCTTGCGAATGCCCAACCAGGATGACCTTTTCCGCGCCGGTCGCAGCCAGCACTTGGCGGATGTAGGCAGCTACTTGCTCTGCAGAATCCGGCACACTAGACGTCGCGCGCTGCCCATAGGCCGGCGCAAAAACCACCCACCCGAGTTTTCGTAGTTGGGTGCTCAGCTCCAGCCAGTCACCGTTGGACACGCTCGTGCCATGCAGCAGAACGACCGGCCACGGGCGCTGCGGTGTGGGACGTGCGCGCCAGTCGTCTTCAAACCAGCCGCGCGTCGGTAAATAAGTAGAAACTGGCACGGGTTACTTCCGTTCTTGATTGCCGTGGGGTGCGAAACGATTCTGCGGTGCAGCAGGATGTTGCTGCGGGCGTTGGGCTGGGTACGGCTGCTGCATGGGCTGCTGTTGTTGCATTATTGGCTATTGCATCATCTGCTGAGGTTTGTTGCTTCCACGGCGGCCGATCAGAACAATAACGCCGACGACCAGCAGCGTCGGCACTATCCAAGCTGCAACGATGATCAACAGTTCAACAATTCCAACGCTTTCCATGTGCCCAACCTACCAGGCAGCAAACCGGGAAAACGCTGGGCGTAGGCATCCCGGCCAGCAAGCGGAAGTTCCAAAGTAGCAGCAAGCCCCACGACGTCATTACCCATATTTGTTTTCCTCCGCTAGCCGCGCATCGGCCACGACATATTGAAATCCGACACGTCCCGCCCCTGGCCCTCAAAGTACTTCTTCAAACCGGCCTGCTGCTTGTAAAACCACACGGCCTGCTTTTCCATCAACTCATCCACGTCCATCGTGGTGAGCTCCGGGTGCTTCTTCGCCAACTTCCAAGCAATGCGGGCCGCAGCCAAGGCATCAGCAGTCGCCTCGTGTGCGTTATCCAGCGGCACACCATGGTGCTCGCACATCGCGCCCAGCGTGCGCTTGCCTTTGCGGTAAGGATCAAAAGCCTTGTCCACAACATAGGGGTCGAACACAGGGCCGTCGACCGTGAAATTGCCGCTGAGCTGCCGTAATACACTCAAATCAAACGCTGCATTAAACACGATCAAGGTGTGGCCCTTGTCCCAACCCTCGCGTATGGCCTGGATGGTCGATGCCAAGACATCCTCGTGCGGCTGGCCGTTCTCACGCGCATACTCGGTGGTGATCCCGTGCACCTTGGTGGCTTCCTCCGGAATGTCCACGCCCGGATCCGCCAGCAGCTCGACCTTGTCTACGTCTTTGCCCGCAATGGTGATCATTGCTGACGTCACGATCCGCGCGGTCGCAGGATTCGGTGAGGTTGTCTCCAGGTCAAAGGACAGCATCGAAGCAGGATTAAACGTAGCGGCGAGAGGCATGGTTACAGTATGCCAGCGCCATAACTTATCGGGGTGCCAAGTAGACTGGGGCGCTATGAGCCAGGCCCCCCACAACGACAGTCAGCTCCGCCGACAATGGGACGAACTTGCGGAAAAAGTCCGCTACCACCGCGAGCAGTACTACAACGGTGAACCATCAATCCCCGACGCGGATTTCGACGCATTGTTCCGCGAACTGGAGCAACTCGAGCGTGACCACCCCGAGCTTGCTGTTCCCGACAGCCCTACCAAGCAGGTCGGTGCACCTGTACCGGAGCAATCCACCTTTGACAACGTTGAGCACCTCGAGCGCATGCTCAGCCTGGACAACGTATTTGACGAGGCCGAACTAGGGGAGTGGCTAGCCCGTACACCCGCGGAGAAGTACCTGTGCGAGCTGAAAATCGATGGGCTCTCCCTCGACGTCATTTACCGCAACGGTGTGCTTGAACGCGCAGCCACCCGCGGCGACGGGCGCGTGGGTGAAGATGTCACAGTTAACGCCAAAACTATCACTGACCTGCCTCACGAGCTGCACGGCTCGGATGACTTTCCTATCCCGGAGGTCCTCGAGGTGCGCGGTGAGGTCTTTATCAGCGTCGCCGATTTTGCCGACGTGAATGCAGCGCGTATCGAAGAAACGGCCACCGAGAAAAACCCACAGGGTCGCCCCTTTGCCAACCCGCGTAACGCAGCCGCCGGAAGCTTGCGGCAAAAGGACGTCGAGCAAGTCCGCCGTCGAAAACTGCGAATGATCTGCCACGGCCTCGGCCACTGCGAGGGCTTCACCCCCACTTCGCAGCATGAGGCCTACCAGGCGCTCGAAGCATGGGGACTACCCGTCAGCCCCTACACCGAACTTGTTGACGCCGCGGACGTGCCGGGCCGCGTGAAGTACTGGGCTGAGCATCGCCATGATGCCTTGCATGAAATGGATGGCCTGGTGATCAAGGTCGATAGTATTGCCGAGCAGCGGGACCTAGGGGCAACCTCCCGCGCGCCGCGTTGGGCTATCGCCTATAAATATCCGCCGGAGGAAGTAACCACCAAACTCGTTGATATCCAGTGCGGTGTGGGCAGAACCGGCCGCATCACGCCTTTTGCCATCATGGAACCGGTGTATGTGGCCGGCTCCACCGTAGAGATGGCGACTTTGCACAACCAGTATGAGGTTCAGCGCAAAGGCGTACTCATCGGAGACACGGTCGTGCTGCGCAAAGCGGGCGAGGTTATTCCCGAAGTTCTGGGCCCAGTTGTTGAGCTTCGTGACGGCAGTGAAACGCCCTTCGTTTTCCCCACCACTTGTCCTTCTTGTGGCACTACCTTGGCCCCGCAAAAAGAAGATGACAAAGACTGGCGTTGCCCCAATAGCCGTTCCTGCCCAGCACAACTGTCCGCACGCTTGACCTACCTGGCGAGCCGCAGCGGATTCGACATCGAAGCCCTGGGGGAGAAGGGTGCGCGAGACCTGATTGAGTCCGGAGTCCTTTCGGATGAAGCGGGGTTGTTCGATCTTGATGAGCAAGCCTTGCAGCGCACCCTGGCCTATACAAAAGGCAGTGCGCGCGATAAGGACAAGGTTCGGGCGCGACGGGCCGAAGACCCCACCTTTGTGTACGAAGGCGAGATCAACGCTAACGGGCGTAAGCTGCTCAAAAACCTCGAGGAAGCTAAAAATACAGAACTGTGGCGGGTGCTCGTCAGCCTGTCGATCAGGCACGTCGGTCCCACAGCAGCCCGAGCTTTGGCTGACAAGTACCACAGCCTTCCTGCGCTTATTGACGCCCCGGTGGATGATCTCGCGCAGATTGACGGTGTGGGGGAGATCATCGCAGCGTCATTCAAGCAATGGTTTGAAGTTGATTGGCATCGTGCGATCGTCGACCGTTGGGCTGCAAGTGGTGTGACCATGGAGGAAGAGGTCGGCGAGCAGCTGCCCCAGACCCTGGAGGGGCTGACTGTTGTGGTGACGGGGTCCCTCGAGGGCTTTACTCGTGATGGTGCCAAGCAGGCGATTGTTGAGCGCGGTGGTAAAGCTGCCGGGTCGGTGTCGAAGAAGACGGACTTCGTGGTGGTGGGCGAAAATGCGGGTTCGAAGGAGGCTAAAGCTCGCGACCTGGGCCTGCCGATTCTGGACGAGGCCGGGTTTGTGCGCCTGCTTGACAATGGTGTGGAGGAGTAGTTCAGCTCACAGTTGTGTTTTTATTAAGTTTTCAATAAGGTGGCGGCTAGACAATAACCCCACCACCTTTTGGAGGTCACCATGCACAACGTTCACGAAAGCCACGACCACGTCCACGGTGAAGGCTGCGGCCACGTCGCCGTCCCCCACGGTGACCACGTCGACTACGTTCACGATGGCCACCTGCACCACAATCACGACGGCCACTGGGACGAATGCGGCCACAGCACCTGCGACGCAGAGCACCCCATCCACGAAGGTCACGACCACGTCCACGGCGAGGGCTGCGGCCACGTAGCCGTCCCCCACGGCGACCACGTCGACTACGTTCACGATGGCCACCTGCACCACAGCCACGATGGCCACTGGGACGAATGCGTCTGCGACTGCGCCTAAGCCTAAGTAAAAAGCGCGTTACCTCCACAAACAGTGGGGTGACGCGCTTTTTGCAGCTCACCGAATAGCTACAAAGCCAAAGGCTAACCGATGATAGCCCCGGCAATACGCCCCAAATTGCCCAGGTGCTCGACCTCGCTAGCCAAGAAATCCGGACCACCAGGGCGGCCGAGTATCAGTAGTAGCGAATCACCCACCGGGGTCGCAGCCAACGCCGCATCGAGCAACGCCCACGGCTCCGGAATCCACTGTTCGGACTCGGGGTCCAAAATGCGCGCCCCGTTGATCTCGGGCATCACAGGATTGTTGCCATCGTCTTCCGGCGCTGCTGCAGAGGCAGCCACACGACGCGAGGACCCCGACACGTCCAGCAGAATGGCCCAACCGGCAGTCATCGTCTGGGGCAGTGCGCTGACAAACCGCTCCGCCGCACGTTCCTTGTTGTGCCGATTTGACGCGACGTCAGCAAGCAAAGCGATCTGGCCACGGCGGTCGACAGCGCCGGAAAATGGGCGGATCGAATCAACCTCCACGCCGTCCAGCCCCTGCGCCGCGGTAATGAGGGTGTCAGGTAGGGAAGAAGCGGGGATCTCCACCACGAGATCATCCATCGCGGTGCCTTCGGGGAATGTCTGCACAACGTCGACGGAGCGAATGTTGCAGTCCACCGTGCCCAGCGCATCAGCAAGTCGGCCCAGGCTACCTGGGGTATCGGGGAGTAGAACCCGGAGAAGGTAAGACATTGGAAACCAATCTGAAAATGTCGGTGGTGTGAATCAGTGTTCCCTAACTCTACCAACACAAGTACCTATCACGTCGATAGGCACCCGCTAGAGCGCATCCCCGGGTGGGGTGCAGTAGACTGCTAGAGATCGATCCCTTGAATCCCCGTAAAGGAATGAAGACGTGCCAGAAATTTCGCGCGACAAGGTTGAGCACCTCGCCAAGCTCGCCCGACTTGCCCTGACCGAAGAAGAACTTGAACAGTTCGCAGGACAGATCGACGGCATCATCGCTAACGTGTCCGCGGTGGGCAAAGTCGCCGCCGATGGTGTGGAACCTATGAGCCACCCGCACTCCATTCAGACCACCATGCGGGAAGACGTCGTGGTGCCCACCCTCACCGCCGAGCAGGCGTTGGAGATGGCACCGGCTGTTGAAGAGCAGCGCTTTATGGTCCCGCAGATCCTTGGCGAAGAAGAATAGGAACGGCACGAACAATCATGACTGAATCTACCTACCTTGCTTCCCAGTCGCCCAGCGAGCTGACTCGCATGACCGCGGCGGAGCTAGCCGACAAGATCCACAGCCGCGAAGTGTCTTCTGTCGAGGTCACCCAGGCTCACCTCGATCGCATCGACGCAGTTGATTCCGACCTGCATGCCTTCCTGCACGTAGGTGCCGAGGCTGCTTTGGAGGCCGCTTCGCGTGTTGACGCCGCGTTGGATGCGGGTGAAGCTCCCGCGTCGCCGTTGGCGGGTGTGCCGCTGGCACTCAAGGATGTCTTTACCACCACGGATGCCCCCACTACGTGCGCCTCCAAGATTTTGGAGGGCTACGTTGCGCCCTACGATGCAACCGTCACCCGGAAGATCCGGGAGGCCGGCATCCCAATCTTGGGCAAAACCAATATGGACGAGTTCGCCATGGGCTCTTCTACCGAGAACTCTGCTTACGGCCCCACCCACAACCCGTGGGATGTTGAGCGTACCGCTGGTGGCTCCGGCGGTGGATCTTCAGCGGCTTTGGCTGCTGGCGAAGCCCCCCTTGCTATCGGTACCGACACCGGTGGTTCCATCCGCCAGCCCGCAGCGCTGACCAACACCGTTGGTGTGAAGCCCACGTACGGCACTGTGTCTCGCTACGGTCTTGTTGCGTGCGCCTCCTCGCTTGATCAAGGTGGCCCGACTGCTCGTACAGTGCTTGACACGGCGCTGTTACATGAGGTCATCGCCGGGCATGATCCCTTCGATGCGACCAGTGTGAACAAGCCGGTGGCCCCGGTTGTCGCGGCTGCTCGTGAAGGTGCCAACGGTGATCTGAAGGGTGTGCGCGTCGGCGTCGTGAAGCAGTTTGATCGCGAGGGCTACCAGCCCGGCGTGCTCGAGCAGTTCCACAAGGCTGTCGACCAGCTCACCTCCCAGGGGGCAGAAGTGGTGGAGGTCGATTGTCCTCACTTTGATGATGCTTTGGCGGCTTACTATTTGATTCTTCCCTGTGAGGTGTCCTCTAACCTCGCGCGCTTCGATGGCATGCGCTACGGGCAGCGAGTCGGAGACGATGGCACCCGCTCTGCTGAGGAAGTCATGGCAATGACTCGTGCGGCTGGATTTGGCCCCGAGGTTAAGCGCCGCATCATCCTTGGCACCTACGCCTTGTCTGTTGGCTACTACGACGCCTACTACTTGCAGGCTCAGCGCGTGCGCACGCTCATCGCCCAGGACTTCGCTGCCGCATACGAGAAGTGCGACGTGTTGGTCTCGCCGACCACCCCCACCACCGCGTTCAAGCTTGGTGAGAAGGTCTCTGACCCGCTGGCGATGTACAACTTTGACCTGTGCACCCTTCCGCTGAACCTTGCAGGTCTGTGCGGCATGTCTGTTCCTGCGGGTCTGGCATCCGACACTGGTCTCCCTGTTGGTTTGCAGATCATGGCACCTGCATTCGCTGATGATCGCCTTTACAAGGTGGGTGCAGCTTTCGAAGCTGGGCAGAACTAAACACCCCCTCTTTGGCGGGGCAGCAGGCACGCATGTGCTGGTTGTCCCGCTTTTTTCATGTCGGCGGGGGTAATTGCGATGCGGATAGTATTAAGCCCGCCACCGAGTATCGAGGGGCAGGGTGGCGGGCTAAACGGAACTCTGCAGCCCCTTTACCGGGCGTCGGAGAGGAAGTGCGCAGTGCACGCAGCCGCGCCCGTAACAGCGATGACGGAAGGCCACGCGCCGATCTTCTTCGCAAGCGGGTGGGAAGCACCAAAGGCGCCAATGTAGGCACTGGTCAAGCCCGCAGCCAACGTGACACCGCCCTTAGCCCACCAACTGCGTGCAGCCCAGCCACCGGCAGCGGCCAACAACGCACCGCCAAGGGGGCGGATACCGGTCTCGCGGGCGATGAGCCAACCGCCCACCAACCCCACGCTGACGAGAGCTGCAGTGTTGACGTCTTCGGGGGCTTTAATGTCGATGGCGCTGGAAGTCTTTTTCGAGTTACTCATGCATTCAACTGTAGACCGATTATCGGAATGCGCCAGAGTCACACCCGTTCGGTAGGGGGATTAGGTGGTCGAAAATTGGGACTTTAGACTGATATACGACCATGGAGCGGATGCGAGGAACCCGGTGGGAATCCGGGACTGGCGCGCAACGGTATTGCCCTTAAGGGCACAAGTCCGATACTCGCCCGTTCACCATGTCTCGAGTGCGTACCTCGCGTCCAGGTGCTGCTCACGAACGAAAGGCCCAGCGTGAGGCTGTCTTTACTCTCGCTACTGCTCAGTATCCTGTTGCTTTTAAGCCTGATCGCATCCCTCACCTTTGGATCGGTGGAATATTCCCACGCCCAAGTATGGGAGGTTGTGTCAGCTCGTTTGCAGGGGATGCATGGCCCCGACAAAGCCATTGATTCGATCGTGTGGGAGTTACGTGCACCGCGCGGACTTCTTGCAGCCGTGGTTGGCGCCGGCCTTGCACTAGCCGGTGTCGCTATTCAAACCTTGGTGAGAAACCCACTGGCAGACCCATACTTGTTGGGTATTTCCAGCGGTTCAGCGGTGGGCGCCACCGCGGTGATCACCTTTGGCTTGTTTTCCGGACTAGGTGTGTACGCCTTGTCCGGTGGTGCTTTGCTCGGTGCCATCGCGGCAACAGCAGCGGTGTATCTGGTGACCGTCGCGCAAGGCGGTATCACGCCACTGCGTTTGATCCTCACAGGTGTTGTGCTGAGCTCCGCGTTTTCCGCGGCGTCAAGCTTTCTGGTTTTTAAAGGGCCAGACCCCCGGGCAGCACAATCGGTGATGTTCTGGATGCTGGGCTCTGTTGCCGCAGCACACTGGGACACTCTGTTGTTGCCCGCCATTATCGTGGCTGTGTCGTTGGTGATTCTGGTGCTGCTGTCGGGAAAACTTGATGCTCTTGCTGCGGGACCCGATACTGCTGCTGCCCTTGGCGTCGATGTTGGAGCGTTGCGCAAGTTTCTATTTTTCCTCCAGGCCCTGTTGGTGGGCACCATGGTCGCGGTGGCCGGTGGAATTGGCTTCGTCGGGTTGGTTATTCCCCACATTGGTCGTTTATTGGTGGGATCGCTGCACCGCAGGCTTCTGCCCATCGCGGCACTGTCCGGTGCGATCTTCTTGCTGTGGGTTGATGTGGTTGCGCGCATTTCCGCCCCGCCACAAGAGATCCCGCTGGGTGTGGTTACTGGTGTCATCGGCGCCCCGCTCTTCCTATTGCTGATGGGGCGTAAAAGCACACTCAGTAGCGAGGGGGCGCGTTAATGACACAGCTTCAATGTCACAGTGTGCTCGCCGGTATTGATGCCAAGCATCCTATTGTCGGCGGCGTCAGCTTCACGGCTGCTCCCCATACGATGACCGCGATCGTCGGCGTCAACGGCGTTGGAAAATCCACCTTGTTGCGTTCGCTTGCTGGGATCACGCGGCCTTTGGACGGCACCGTGGAGCTTCAGCTTGATGGTGCTTCCGCGCCGGTTGATGTGCATGGGTTAAAACCGAAGGCCCGCGCGAAACTCATGACTTTGGTCGGCCAAGAGGAATCCCCACCCGGGGATCTTACCGTGGCTGAAGCAGTGCAACTTGGCCGTCTGCCGCACCTGAAGTCTTGGCAGATTGGTGGCAAATGCGAACGCGCTATCGTCGAGGAAGCGCTGGAGCTGGTGGGAATGTCGCACGTCGCCGACCGGCCCACTGCCCAGCTATCCGGTGGCCAGCGGAGGCGCGTCATGTTGGCCAGAGGTTTTGCCCAGGGCACGGACCTCATTGTGCTAGACGAACCTACCAACCACTTGGACGTCCACCACCAGCTACATCTGCTGAAAGTGCTACGCGAATCCGGCCGCACCATCGTCGCGACTATCCACGATCTCGACTTGGCGATGGCTCACTTCGATCACGTCGTCGTACTGCACAAGCAGCCGAATGATGACGTCGCGGGGGTACTTGCCACCGGACACCCCCACGACGTCCTCATCCCCGAAACCATTCGGGAAACATTCGATGTCCGCGCGCTCGTCGCGCAGCCTGAGGGTGCATGCAGCCCCCATGTGCTGATTGATTCCCTGTAGAAAACAAACCCCAAACTAGCTGCCTTTCAAGCTAGTTGATCACAAGGAGAACACTTATGAACACGTCTACCCAACGTTCCCGCAAGATTGCAGTCAGCGCATCAGGTCTGGCGCTCTGCGGCTTGCTTGCGGCCTGCTCTGGTAACACCGCCCAAGACGCATCCGGCTCGGCTAGCACCCAAGCCCAGGGTGAAGGCACACCGGTAACCATCGTCAACTGTGGCGAAGACGTCACCTACGACCACGCCGGCAGCCTTATGGTCAACGACTCCAACATTTTGGCCGCCGTCTACGCAGCGGGTGCAGGCGACAAGGTTAAAGCAGTCACCTCAGTTAACAAAGACAAAGACGTGCTGGTCGAAAAATACGGCAAGATCGCCGACCGTGACGAGCTAAGCGACAAGGCCGCCGGACTCGAACAAATTATCGCCGAAGCCCCCGATGTTTATGTCGCTGGCTGGAACTACGGTATGACTGATGCCAACGGAGTGAACCCCGAATCCCTCGCCAGCCATGGCATTGGCGCCTACGTACTCACCGAATCCTGCCGCCAGTCCGACGGCGCAAAACGCGGCACCGTCGAACCGTGGCAGGCCGTGCGCGAAGACCTTAACAACCTCGGCACCGCCTTCGGTGACGAAGAAACCGCCAAGAAAGTCATTGAAGATCAAGACTCTCGACTTGATAAGTTGAAGGCTGCGCCGCAGGCGGACACCAAGCCTGTCGCCTTCGTTTTCGACCAGGGCCGCGACGGTGTGTTTACCTCCGGTCGCTTCGGCGGTCCCGAGGCCATCATCACGGCAGCCGGCGCCACCAACGCAGCGGGCGATGTTGATGACACCTGGACCACCGTCTCCTGGGAAAAGCTCGCATCCACCAGCCCCGACGTATTCGTCTTCGTTGACTACCCCGGCCAAAACCTCGAAGAGAAAATCGAGATGCTCAAGACCAACCCGGTCACCAAGGATCTGCCCGCGGTGAAGGAAGAACGCTTCGTCAACCTGCCCTACGTCATGTGGACCTCCGGCCCCTTAAATATTGACGCCGCGGAACTGGTGCGCAAAGCACTCGAAGGCTACAACCTGGTGCCCGCAAGTGACATCCAGGCACAGTTCCAGCTGCCGGCCAGTGTCGCCGGACAGAACTACTGGAACTCCAAATAAACAACTCAAGGTGTACCCTGTGTGCGTGAATTCAACCCCGCGCACCCAGGACACACCGCCCGCCGATGCACACGGGCAGCAGTCGCAGCTTCCAGAAAAACAAGCGTGGAAGGCTCTGACCGCCCTGTGCATCGGCTTCTTCATGATCCTTCTGGATCAAACCATCGTGGCGGTTGCCTCGCCGAACTTCCAATCAGAACTCGACGCAAGCCTCAATGCCGTCGTCTGGGTTACCTCCATCTACCTACTGACCTTCGCAGTACCTCTTCTTGTCACCGGAAGGCTAGGGGATCGCTACGGTCAGCGCAACGTCTACATCGTGGGCATGAGCCTGTTTACACTGAGCTCTCTAGCATGCGGGCTTGCCCCAAACATTTATTTCCTCATTGTCGCCCGTGCATTCCAAGGCCTCGGCGCTTCCATCCTTTCGCCTCAAACCATGAGCGTCATCAACCGGCTATTCGCCAGAAACCGACGCGGCGCAGCCATGGGAGTCTGGGGCGCAGTCGCGGGACTGGCAACCCTTGCCGGACCACTGCTTGGCGGGCTTCTGGTCGGAACCGTTGGCTGGGAATCCATCTTCCTCATCAACGTGCCCATCGGAGTCGTATCGATCATCCTCGCCCTGCGCTGGGTGCCCAAGATGCCACGCACCGCACGCAGCGTTGATGCAGCAAGCGTCGCGGCGTCAATAATCGGTGTTTTCTGTCTGGTGTTCGCAGTCCAGCAAGGTCCCGAACTCGGGTGGCCGGCGTGGATTTGGGGCGTGCTCGCACTGGGAATCGCAACAATGGCAGGCTTTGTCTACCTGCAACGCCAAGCCACCGCGCAGGGGCGCGACGCACTGGTCCCGCTGGGGTTGTTCCGTAACATCAACTTCGCACTCGGTACCTTTTCCATCGCCATGATGGGATTCACCGTCGCAGGCACCATGCTGCCCATCATGATCTACCTCCAAGACGGGGCAGGGCTTAGCGCGGAAGCAGCAGGGCTGATGCTCACCCCCATGGCGCTCATCTCCGGCATGCTCGCACCATTCGTCGGCAGGCTATCCGACCGCGTGCACCCCCGCATCCTGTCCACAGTTGGGTTTTCGATGATGCTCATCGCCATGATTCTCATGGCCATCACGATGAACGACCACGTCTCCTACTGGTGGGTACTCGTACCCATCGCGGCTCTCGGCGTAGGCAACGGCTTCGTATGGTCACCCAACTCCGCAACCTCCATGCGCGACATCGACGTCACCAAAGTCGGAGCCGCCTCCGGTGTGTACAACACCAGCCGACAAGTAGGATCCGTCATCGGTTCCGCAGCCATCGGAGCAGCCATGCAAGTCGGTGTGACCCACACATCCGTGGCCAACGCGATGGGACACGTCATGTGGCTGCCTGCTATCGCAATGCTGCTCGGCCTGATCGCCGTTACACAGTTCCGCCGCCACGCCAACTAAAACCGCACTCCACCTAGCGCTTGGGTACCAGAGCACACACACGACTAAGCTTGACGCTATGCGAATTGCAACTCTCACCTCCGGTGGCGACTGCCCAGGGCTCAACGCTGTCATCCGAGGCATAGTCCGCACTGCTGCCGACTTCGGGTCTACCGTAGTAGGCTACGAAGACGGCTGGGTCGGCCTCATGGAAGACCGACGCATCCAGCTTTACGACGACGAAAACATCGACCGCATTCTGCTGCGCGGCGGCACAATCCTCGGCACCGGTCGACTTCACCCCGACGAGTTCAAATCTGGTATCGACCGCATCAAGGCCAACTTGGAAGACGCCGGAATTGATGCGCTCATTCCCATCGGCGGCGAAGGAACCCTCAAGGGTGCCAAGTGGTTGGCCGACAACGATATACCCGTCGTAGGCGTGCCCAAGACCATCGACAATGACGTCAACGGCACCGACTACACCTTCGGCTTCGACACAGCAGTGTGCGTAGCGACCGACGCGATCGACCGCCTACACACTACCGCTGAATCCCACAACCGCGTGATGATCGTCGAAGTCATGGGACGACACGTCGGATGGATCGCCCTGCACTCCGGCATGGCCGGCGGCGCGCACTACATCGTTGTTCCCGAAGAACCCTTCGACATCGCAGAGATCTGCAAGGCGATGGAACGTCGCTTCCAGATGGGCGAAAAATACGGCATCGTTGTCGTCGCTGAAGGCGCACTGCCGAAACCCGGCACCATGGACTTCAATGAAGGCGGGGTCGACCAGTTCGGCCACCAAACTTTCAACGGTATCGGGCAGGTTATCGGCGATGAAATTAAGCGCCGCACTGGCCACGACGTGCGCACCACCGTGCTCGGCCACATTCAGCGCGGCGGAACACCAACCGCCTACGATCGCGTACTAGCAACCCGCTACGGAGTCCACGCTGCCCGTGCCTGCCACGAAGGCAAGTTCGGAATCTGCGTCGCCCTTCACGGTGAGCACATCGATCTCATTCCTCTCGAAGAGGCTGTCGGCACCCTCAAGCGTGTTCCGATCGGGCGTATCCGCACCGCGCAGCAGCTCTTCGGCTAAAACTGGCCCCTGGCACTAATGAGTGCCTACCTGAGTGCCCAGATCGGTGGGCACTCAGGTAAAATCCTTAGCCATGTCTTTGCTGATGGATTACGACGACGTCGTCGAGCAGTTCGACCCGGTGATGGGCCTGGAAGTGCACGTAGAGCTCGCAACAGAAACCAAGATGTTTTCTGCTAGCTCCGCCCACTTTGGTTCCGCCCCCAACTCCAACGTAGACCCCGTGTCATTGGGCTTGCCGGGCGCACTGCCCGTAGTCAACGCCAAAGGTGTGGAATGGGCGATCAAGATTGGCTTGGCACTCAACTGCTCCATTGCAGAATCCTCCCGCTTTGCTCGTAAGAATTACTTCTACCCGGATCAGCCGAAGAACTACCAGATCTCGCAATACGACGAGCCCATTGCCTACGACGGCTACCTCGATGTCGTCCTTGACGACGGCACCGAATGGCGCGTAGAAATTGAGCGCGCACACATGGAAGAAGACACTGGCAAGCTCACCCACCTCGGCGGTGCGGACGGCCGCATCCACGGTGCTACCCGCTCGCTCGTAGACTGTAACCGCGCAGGCATCCCCCTCATTGAAATCGTCACCAAACCCATCGAAGGGGCAGGGGAGCGTGCACCGGAGGTCGCCCGCGCCTACGTTTCGGCACTTCGTGAACTGGTCAAGGCTCTGGGCGTGTCCGACGCTCGCATGGATCAAGGTTCCATGCGCGTGGACTCCAACCTCTCCCTCAAGCCCAAGGGGCAGCAGGAGTTCGGCACCCGCACCGAAACCAAAAACATCAACTCTCTTAAGTCCGTTGAGCAGGCTGTGCGCTACGAAATGATGCGCCAGGCCCAGGTCATCGTCGATGGCGGCACCATCATCCAAGAGACTCGCCACTACCAGGAAACTGACGGATCAACCACAGCGGGTCGTCTGAAGGAAACAGCGGAAGATTACCGCTACTTCAACGATCCCGACCTACCTCCGGTGATTGCACCGCGCGAATGGGTTGAAGAAATTCGCGCCACATTGCCGGAGTTGCCCTGGGTGCGTAAAGCTCGCATCCAGAAGGAATGGGGACTGTCCGACGCAGAAATGCGCGACCTCGTCAACGCCGGCGCTCTGGAACTCATTATTGAAACTGTGGACGCCGGTACTACCCCCGGTGAAGCCCGTTCGTGGTGGGTGTCTTACCTGACCCAAAAGGCTAATGCTGCGGACGTTGAGCTCTTTGACCTGGCTATTACGCCCGCTCAGGTGGCTGAGGTTGTGTCGCTAATTAACGAGGGCAAGCTGACCAACAAGCTCGCCCGCCAAGCGGTTGACGGCGTGCTCGAAGGCGAAGGCACGGTCTCTGAGGTTGTGGCCGCCCGTGGTCTCGAGGTCGTCCGCGATGACGGCGCTATCGAGAAGGCAGTCGATGAGGCCCTGGCCGCCAACCCGGATATTGTCGAAAAGATTCGCGGGGGTAACGCCAAGGCCGGCGGCGCAATCGTCGGAGCCGTCATGAAGGCCACTCGCGGCAAGGCGGATCCCGCGCTGGTCAACAAGCTGATTGCAGAGAAGACCCGCTAAAAGCTCGTGGTCATGTGCTATGACCCCAGTGCTTGAATGAATCAAAAAACGGCCGGCGGAAGATTACTTCCGCCGGCCGTTTTGCGCAATACCAGATCACTGCCATGACCTGTTTGATTGGGGGGTGAGGGGCCCTAGTCGTGCACTTTGTCCGTGGCAACGGCGTTTGGTGCTTCGGTCGGGTGTATGGGCTGAGTGTGCTCGTCGATTTCCGGGATTTTTCCTTCATCGGCATGCATGCGGTAGTTAAGAATTTCACGACGCAAGGGGCCGGCAAGTAGGTACAATATGTAGCTCAGCTACTCGCGCACGTGCTCACTGATCGTTAGTGATCGCACTGAGAGCCGGCTGCGCAGTTCGAAACTGACTTAGTGGTTATGTACACTGTTAAAACGTTCGGTGCCCAGTGCGCCGGAGTGGCCAGCCAGCGACACACGCATTGGGGGATGTGAACGCATGATCGGCAGGCCGCCTCTCACCTGAAAGGTTTTCTCGTGAACACCGTGGTTAAACGCGTGTTGAGTATCTCTATGGCTTTCGTCGGCCTCAGCGTCGGCGCAGGCTTCGCCTCCGGTCAGGAGGTTTTGCAATTCTTCGTCAAGTTCGGCATGAAGGGTGTCTTGGGCGCCCTCGCTGTCGGCGTCGCAATGGCCTTCATCGGCATGATCATCCTCCAGCTCGGTAGCTACTACCAAGCGGACGGCCACAATGTGGTGCTCGATAAGATGGCGCACCCCATCACTGCGAAATTCCTCGATTTCTGCGTGATGCTCACCATCTTCTCCATCGGCATGGTTATGTTTGCCGGCGCCGGCGCCAACTTTGACCAGCAGTTTGGCTGGCCATCATGGACAGGGTCAGTTCTTCTCCTAGTTCTTACCCTTGTTCTTGGTCGCTTTGATGTCGATAAGGTCTCGCAGATTATTGGTGCGATCACCCCTGGCATCATCATCCTGGTCTTGGTTGCCGCTGTGTACTCCATCATGCATGCTCCGAGCGACCTGTCTGCGCTGGAGCCTATGGCTGCAGAAATCCAGAGCACGCTGCCCAACTACTGGATTTCGTCCCTGAACTACATCGGCTTCTCTCTCATGGTGGTCGTGTCCATGTCGATCGTTATCGGCGGCTACTACCTCAACCCCCGTATTGCGGGCATCGGTGGCTTGGTCGGTGGCGCCGTGTTTGGTGCTCTGCTCTTCCTCAGTGCGCTGATCCTCTTCCTCCAGGTTGGCGACCTTGGTGATGCCGATCTGCCGATGCTGACCCTGGTGACCAACATTCACCCCATACTGGGTCTGCTCATGTCGATCGCTATTTACGGCATGATCTTCAACTCCGCACTGGGCATGTTCTTCGCCCTGACCTCTCGCCTGACCACTGGGCACCCTGAGCGCTTCAACAAGGTATTTGTTATCACCGTGCTCATTGGCTTTGCGGCCAGTTTCATGGGCTTCAAGACCCTGGTGAGCTACGTTTACCCGGCACTGGGTTACGTTGGCGTTCTGCTGATGGCTTTGCTGTGCATCAACTGGATCCGCGACCACGCGACCATCAGTGCAGAATCCCGTCGACGCGCCCGCATCCGTGACCTCGTTCGCCTCAAGCTGGACCCCGCGCAGCGCTTCACAGCCAAGGACGAAAAAGAATTGGCCAAGCGCGTGTCCAACTCCAACATTGCAGACGCCGACCTAATCGAAACCGTTCACGAGAAGGTCACCGAAGAGCTCGTCGCAGATGATGACATCGAATTCACCGAAGAAGACGCCGCCGTCGTCATGGAAGAATTGTCGACCTCCGAGGAAGGCACCGTCGCTGAAGTTAAAGGCGCGAAGGGCGATAAGTAGCTAGACTGATTCTTTATGAATCCGGCTCACCTCGCGACCCTCCTCGCCGTACTAGACGAAGGCACGTTCGAAGCCGCGGCTCACTCACTGGGGATCACCCCCAGTGCCGTCAGCCAGCGCATTAAAGCACTCGAGTCCCAAGCGGGCCGAGTGCTTGTGCGTAGGTCCACCCCACCCACCACAACCCCAGCGGGCGAAGTATTCGCACAACTTGCACGGCGCATGCAACTGCTCCAAGCCGAAGCAGAAGCAGAAATCGGCAGCCTACTATCCCGCGTTCCGCTCACCGTGGCCGTTAACGCCGACTCGCTAGCAACATGGTTCCGCGACGTCATCAGTGAAGTAGCACATTGGGACAACGCCACACTCAACCTCCGGGTAGAAGACGAAGCAGCAACTCTCAACCTGCTACGACTGGGCGAAGTAGTCGGTGCAATCACCAGCGAACCCACCTCGGTCGCAGGATGCGATGTAGTACCCATCGGGGAAGTCCGCTACTACGCCTGCGCCACTCCCTCACTAACAGCAGCACACGCGGCAACAGAGCCCACCAACGGGGAGCTCTACGATCTCCAGTCCATGCCCTCCCTGCGCTATGGCCCCAACGACCGCATGTCTGATCGTTTGATCAGCTTCAACGAACTCCACCACGTCAGCGAAATTCCGAGCTCTGAAGCCTACCTGCATGCTGTCACCGCGGGCCTTGGATGGGGCCTGCTGCCGGAAGCCCAATGCGCATCCCTGCTTGAAGAAGGCAAACTGGTGCGCGTCGACCCTCGCGACGTCATCATCCCAATGTTTTGGCAACAATGGCGTCTCGAATCCGACATGCTCAGCCGACTCAGGGACGCAGTGATTAGCGCAGCGCCGCGCCCCGCATCCACCACATAAGGGTGATTGTCACCTAACCTTAGATGTATGTCTGAAAACACCCCCGATCGCGCAAACCCAGCGGACTCTCTGGACGTCCCCACCTACCAGCAGCCCAACATCCACGAGCGTGTGGGACGCGCAGCACCCCAGCAGATCCCTGCGCAGGGGGCTGCTCCGGCTGAATCTGAGGCTGAAGCCCAGCCGAAAGACGAGCATTCCGCACCCTTAGCCTCTGACGCGCCAACCACGGCGTTCGACGAAGTCTCCGTCGACCAACCGGCTGCAGCACCCGCGCAGGACACCACCGTGGCGGAACCCGCCACCACCCCTGCAGCTGTCGCTGAGCCGGCAGTAGACCCCGCCCCCACCACGGTCGCCCCGGCTGTCGTTCCTGCAGCAACCCCTGTTGCGGAGCCGGATGAACCCATGGTTCTGGACGAGAAGAACGTCACCGTCGTCTCTGACCGCCGCGGCACCCTCAACTTCGGTCTGTTTCTCATTCGCGCAACTGTTGCCTCCGTGCTCATCGCGCATTCCGTGGTCGTATTTTTCGGGCTCGGAAGCTCTGCAGGACTCAGTGGACTCCAGGCAGACTATGCAGCATACAGCCAGCCTTCTATCCTGTCGGTCCTCATCCCGTCCCTCGAGCTGACCGCAGGCGCCTTCCTACTGCTTGGCCTGATCACACCAGTTGCTGCCAGCCTGGGCCTCGTAGCAACAGGTTTCGCCATGCTGCACGATCTGAGCACCAACGGTCTACGCGACACCGCAGCAGGGCACGACAGCTACACCGCCATCATGCTCTTCCTCTTGGTCCTCGGCCTTCTGTTTACCGGCCCCGGCCGTTGGTCTCTGGACTTCTCCCGCAGCTGGGTGCGTCGCCCGTTGGCATCCTCGTGGATCTTCGCATTCGTCGGTATCGGCGGTCTCGTGGCCATCTGGTGGTTCCTGGCTGGCACCTTCTAGCCTCTCTGCAAGTGTTGACCGCAGTCTCGGCGATCACCCTTGGGGTAAAAAGCTCGCCACGGGGTGCAGAAGTTAACATTGCGGACACAAAGTGGGGCTGCTTCCTTAACGTTTTGGAAGCAGCCCCACTGGCGTATCTGCCTGCTAATCGACCTGGCGGACCGCGCCCTTATCTGCTGACGTCGCGAGCTTCGCGTACGCACGCAGCGCCTTGGTCACCGTCCGCTGACGCGACGTCGGGCTGAAGGGAACATCCCTTTGCAATTCCTGTTCGCGCCTGCGTTCGATCTCGGCTTCGTCGAGATCTACGGACAGTTCACGAGTGTGCACATCAATGGTGATCTGGTCGCCGTCGCGAACCAAACCAATCAACCCACCGTGCGCGGCCTCGGGGGAGACGTGCCCAACAGACAGTCCAGAAGAGCCACCGGAGAAACGGCCGTCGGTGACCAACGCGCACTTCTTGCCCAAACCGGCACCCTTGAGGAAGGCTGTGGGGTGCAGCATTTCCTGCATACCGGGGCCACCAGAGGGGCCTTCGTAGCGCACTACCAGAACTTCGCCGGCCTGGATCGTGCCATTCAAAATGACAGATACGGCCTCTTCCTGCGATTCAACAACGCGCGCCGGCCCGCTGAAATGCCATAGGGACTCGTCAACGCCTGCGGCCTTGATGATAGCGCCGTCGACTGCCAAGTTACCTCGAAGGACGGCGAGCCCACCGTCTTTGGTGTAAGCATGCGCGACATCGCGGATGCATCCGCTCGCGGCGTCCACATCCAACGAATCCCAACGGTTGTTGGTCGAGAAAGGCTCCGTGGTGCGTACACCACCGGGAGCGGCGTGGAACAGCTTGATAGCCTCATCGGTCGCCTTGCCGCCGCGGATATCCCAGTCGTCCAGCCACTGCTGCAAAGAATCGGCATGTACTGCACGAACATCGTCATGTAGAAGGCCGCCCCGATGGAGTTCACCCAAAATAGCGGGAATGCCGCCTGCACGGTGGACGTCCTCCATGTGGTAGTCGGAGTTTGGTGCGACCTTGGACAAGCACCCAACCCGCCGAGACAACGCGTCGATATCGTCGAGGGTGAAGTCCAGCTCTGCTTCCTGGGCGGCGGCAAGGATGTGCAACACGGTGTTGGTCGATCCGCCCATAGCCATGTCTAGCGCCATAGCGTTATCAAAAGCGTGCGCGTTGGCGATGCTGCGGGGGAGCACAGATTCGTCGCCTTGCGCATAGTAGCGTTGGGCCAATTCCACAATGAGTGAACCTGCGCGTTGGAACAATGCCTTGCGGGCGGCGTGTGTGGCCAGGGTGGTGCCATTGCCAGGCAAGGACAAACCGAGTGCTTCGGTAAGGCAGTTCATCGAGTTGGCGGTGAACATGCCCGAGCACGACCCACAGGTTGGGCATGCAGAGCGTTCGACTGCGTCTAATCCTTTCTCATCGACCTCATTATTCGCCGATGCAGAAATAGCGGTGACAAGGTCGGTGGGGGCGTGGGCCACACCATCAACCACGACAGCCTTTCCGGCTTCCATGGGGCCACCGGAGACGAACACTACCGGGATGTTCAGGCGTAGTGCAGCGTTCAGCATCCCGGGGGTGATTTTGTCGCAGTTGGAGATGCACACCAGCGCGTCGGCTGTGTGGGCATTAACCATGTATTCCACAGAATCCGCGATGATTTCGCGGGATGGTAGGGAGTACAACATGCCACCGTGGCCCATGGCGATGCCATCATCGACCGCAATAGTGTTGAATTCTTTTGCTACACCACCGGCCGCATGCACGGCTTCGGCGACGATGCGCCCCATGTCGCGAAGGTGAACGTGGCCGGGTACGAATTCGGTGAAGGAGTTAGCGATGGCGATGATCGGTTTGCCGAAGTCGCTGTCGGTCATTCCGGTTGCGCGCCAGAGGGATCGGGCACCAGCTGCGTTGCGGCCTACAGTTGTGACCTTTGAACGTAGAGGGATGGCGTTGGAATTTCGAGGGCTATTCATCAGGTGTTTTCCTCAACAAGGCTTTGGGGTGGTGCACCACGCAGGGGCTGCGCGTGATGCTGTGTCGTGTGTTAGTTCTCGGACTGTTCGGTGGCTGCTTTGTCCGCATCTACTAGAACTTGGCGGCCGTCGCGGTGGATGATGGTGACTTTGTCGTGGGAAGCTTGTTCGGCTTGCGCAATGACGTCGGGGATGCGTCCTCGGGATGCCTCCGCCAGCTTGGACACGTCGTTGAAGCTGACGCCGGGTAGAGAGTGCTGTGAGCCGTCAGTGGTGGTCACTTTCGCAAAGCTTCGCCCGAATCCGATGCCGTCAATGTTCTCCCAGGTTAGATCCACTGGTTTTTTGAACACGTAGCGGGCGTGGATGCCTTCGTCGTCGACTCGGGTGGACGAGCGCAGTACCCACACGATCAGGCCAATGGGGATGATGTAAAACCAGCCAAGGAGGAGCGGCTTGTGGCCGACTGTTAAGGTGAGCATCATGGCCATGACGATTGCGCTGATCAGGTTCATCCGATCAACGCGGAACAGGTTCTGGCCGCTGTGTGCGGAGGCCTGGGTGGTCACGGCGGGCTGGTCGCTGGTGCTCATGAGCTAAAGATTCTACCGTCCGTTTAGTTTTGCTGGTTGGATGGGGTGGGTTGGTCCGGGTTGACTGCGGGCGCTGGGGCTTGGGGTTGTTCAGCGCCGCCTGCTGGGGGTTGCGCGGGTGAGGCTGGTTCATTGCCTCCGGTGGTGTCATTCTGGCTACCTGCGTCGGAGTTGCTGTCGGGATCGGTGGGGGTGCCGGTGCTGTCGGTGTTTTTGTCGTTTGCCTCCTCTTTGTCTTTATCTTCGGTGTTAGTTGTGGACGTGGTTGTTGTTGTTTTTTCTTCGGTTGATGACGTCGCGGGGGTCGTTGTGGACGTCTCTTGCGTAGGCTTGGCGGGGGTGGTAGGGGAGTCGGTGGGGTCTGCTGGGGCGGTGGTTTTGACGGAGGGGGCGAGGATGCCCCTGTGGAAGCGTTCGTCGTGCTGGGATCCGTCGAGGGATAAGCCCTTGAGAGTGAGGAAGATGATCAGTAGAACGAGCAATACCGTGGTGGAGGGGCGGCAGCGGCCATTGATCGACAGTGCGCGGGCGATGTTGCTCTTGAACGGTGGTTGCCCGCTTGTGTGGGAGGTAGAGTGCGTCGAATCGGTTTCCGCAGTGGTCGGGATGTTTTTGACCGAAGCGTAGTCGTTGGTGGGGGCGCTGAGGTCCGCTCGACCGCGTTCTTTCGGTGAGGCCGCATCAGATTCGACTGCTGTGGTGTGATGGCTAGTGGTGCGTGTGACCCGCTGGGCGGGGTCTTTGGACACGTAATCCGCCAGGCGTCGTGTGCTGAGCGCAGGGTTGGATGCGACGTCATCATCAATTTTTAGACCCGGTAGTTGCTCGGGCGATAGCTCCGACGCGGGAGTGATGGTGGCGAGCTGATCGAGGACCACGCCACTGGTTGTGGTTGCCGACCCGTACTCTTCCCAGAATTCCTCCAGGATGTAGGTGCGGATAGTGCGTTCAACAATCCATTGCTTTGCGGGATTAACTTGGACGACGAAGCGCATGTTGACCATCCAGGGCATGCCCACGACCGTTGGTTTTTCGATACCCACAGCCGGGTGAACGTCGAGTTCGCCGCGGATATCCTGTCGAATTTCGGGATCGTTGAGGGCCCGGAGTGTGGCAGCAGTTGAGCGGTCAATCGCATCCTGAATAGTGGCTGAACCCAACAAGGGAACGGGAACGACGGCAACAGCTCTAGCCCAGTAATTGGATTGATTGATGCAGATTCTGGCGGCGGAGTTGGGCACGATCACGGTTTCGCCGTTAAGGGTTCGCACCGTAGTTGCGCGCATTGTGATGCCAATGACATCACCTTCGACGTCCACACCGGAGCCCTTAAACGACACCCAGTCGCCCACACCAAACTGTTTTTCCTGAAGAATAAAAAACCCGGCGAGGAAGTCCGCGATGATCGATTGGGCACCCAAACCAACAGCCGCTGAAATGACGGTGGCTGGTATAGCGACGCCGGCCAACGACACCCCGAGATATTTCAGTAACAGCACTGCCGCCAGAAAATATAGGATGATTTCGCCGATGTAGACGAAGGTCTCGAGTAGTGCGCGGCGGGTCTTGAATTCCTCTTCCTGCTGATCCATGCGGCTGGACAACCCCCGCACAACCATGCGACCGATCCGAGGGATCAACATCACCACGATGATGAATATCAGCGGAGTGAGCGCTGTCGTGAGGAACCATGTCCAGATCGAGTACAGGATGTAGTTGACGGGCATGGCCGCCATACTACCCCCGCTTGTCTACCCCTATGCCGGGGGTGCATGTGATCTAGACCGTCCGATAGCGCTATAGTTCTAAGCCATGACGATCGTACGAATTATTAACGTAGTAAAGCCTCGGTGTTTGGCTTAGGCTGCAACGTTATATTCGTTCGTTCAAGTCAAACACCCTCGTTAGGTGCCCAGTGGAGGTGCCACGCGAGGGTTTTCGTTTTCATAGGGACGCCGCATATCCCCTCGAAGAAATGAAGGAGCCAAAAGATGCCTGAATCTACGCCGCAGAAGATGACGGGCGCGCAGGCCATTGTGCGCTCGTTGGAAGAGCTCGGTGCCGACGTTGTGTTCGGCTTGCCCGGAGGCGCAGTCCTTCCCCTGTACGACCCGATTTACTCTTCGGAGAAGCTCCGCCACGTGCTTGTGAGGCATGAGCAGGGCGCAGGGCACGCTGCGACCGGCTACGCTCAAGCGACCGGCAAGGTGGGTGTGTGCATCGCAACGTCGGGGCCCGGCGCCACGAACTTGGTGACACCCCTGGCTGATGCCAATCTGGATTCAGTTCCGATTGTTGCCATCACAGGCCAGGTCGGGCACACCCTGCTGGGTACTGACGCCTTCCAGGAGGCAGACATTCGCGGCATCACGATGCCTGTCACCAAGCACAACTTCATGATTACTGACGCCAATCAGATACCTGCGGCGATTGCTGAAGCGTTCCACTTGGCATCGACTGGCCGCCCTGGCCCGGTGTTGGTGGATATCCCGAAAGATATTCAGAACTCTGAGATGGAGTTCGTGTGGCCGCCTGAGTTAAACCTTCCCGGTTACAAGCCGACAACTACACCGCATCCGCGCCAGATTGAAGAAGCGGTCCGGATGATCTCCGAGGCTAAGCAGCCGGTGTTTTATATCGGTGGCGGTGTTATTAAGGCAGATGCTCACAAGGAGCTCCTGGAGTTTGTCGAATACACCGGCATTCCCGTTGTGACTACTTTGATGGGCTTGGGTTCCTTCCCCGACAGCCATCCGCTGCACCTCGGTATGCCCGGCATGCACGGCTCCGTGTCGGCTGTGGGTGCCATGCAGCGTTCCGACCTTTTGATCACCATTGGTGCACGTTTTGACGACCGCGTGACCGGCGACGTTGATTCTTTCGCTCCGGATGCTCAGGTCATTCATGCCGATATTGATCCGGCTGAGATTTCTAAGATCCGTGAAGCCCAGGTTCCGATCGTCGGTGATGCTCGTGAAGTATTGGCAGCGTTGCTCGACGTTTATAAGCGTCTGGATTTGCCTCGCCCGCAGATTACGGAGTGGACTGCCTACACCGCTGGTCTGAAGAGCAACTTCCCACGCGGCTGGGATGAGCCTTCCGATGGCAAGATCAGCCCGCAGTATGTCATCAACACCCTGTCGAAGATTGCTGGGCCCGACGCGGTGTATGCAGCTGGCGTCGGCCAGCACCAGATGTGGTCTGCGCAGTTCGTTGACTTTGAAAACCCTCGCACGTGGTTGAATTCTGGTGGCGCAGGCACCATGGGATACTCGATTCCTGCAGCGATGGGGGCTAAGGCTGGTTGCCCGGATAAGGAAGTGTGGGCGATCGATGGTGACGGTTGCTTCCAGATGACCAACCAGGAGCTCACCACCTGTGCTGTGGAGGGTTTCCCGATCAAGGTTGCTTTGATCAACAACGGTAACTTGGGCATGGTGCGCCAGTGGCAGACCTTGTTCTATGAGGGTCGTTATTCGAACACGAAGCTACGCCCGCAGGACGAATACATTCCGGACTTTGTTGGGTTGTCAGAGGCCATGGGCTGTGTGGCTATTCGTGTGACCAAGACGGAAGATGTCATTCCTGCTATTGAGAAGGCTCGGTCTATCAATGATCGTCCGGTGGTGATTGATTTCATCGTGGGGGAGGACGCACAGGTTTGGCCGATGGTTGCCCAGGGTAAATCCAACTCGGATATTGAATATGCGCTGGGGTTGCGCCCGCTGTTTGATGAGGATTCTGCTGCGGAGCCGCCGGCGGTTATTGATCGCGCGGTGGACGACAATGCTTTTGATGCTGCCAAGCGTGGTGGTCATGGTTTCGGTCATAGGTCCGATCCGGGTGGCGCAGCTCCTGGCCCTGCGGACTCTCGGGCGGCAGGCCATCATACTGCTGCCTACAATGCGGCTCACGCTGAGAAGGGAAAATAATCATGGGTGCATACGCTTCAAACAATAGCGAGGCGACTAACCGCCACACCTTGTCGGTGTTGGTTCAGGACGTTGACGGTATTGCCTCCCGCGTGGCCGGTATGTTTACCCGCCGTGGTTTCAACATGTATTCGATTGTGTCGGCGGCTACCGAAACCGAGGGCATCAGTCGTATTACGGTGGTTGTTGATGCGGATGAGGTTGTTATCGAGCAGATCACTAAGCAGCTCAACAAGTTGATCCCGGTGCTTAAGGTGGTGCGCTTGGATGGTGATTCCTCTGTTGCTCGCGCTTTGATGCTGGTCAAGGTTGCTGCTAACAACGCGAACCGTCCTCAGGTTGTCGACGCCGCGAATATTTTCCGCGCTCGCGTTGTGGATGTGGCTCCGGATTCGGTTGTTTTGGAGACCACGGGTAACCCGGGCAAGCTTGAGGCATTGCTGGAGGTTCTGCAGCCTTTCGGGATCATCGAGATGATTCGTTCTGGTGAGATTGCTTTGAACCGTGGGCCGAAGCCGTTGTCGATGCGCCGTTAGGCCCTAAAGCAACCGATGTTCCACATTGTGGGAAGTACATTCTACAATGTGGACATGTCGGGTGCTGTTTTGCTATAGTTTTTTCTGACGTCGGGGAGTGTCTCCGGCACAATGTGAAAGGTTTATCCATGGCTATTGAACTCTTGTACGACGCTGACGCTGACCTGTCGCTGATCCAGGGCCGCAAGGTCGCCATCATTGGCTACGGCTCCCAGGGCCACGCACACGCGCAGTGCCTGCGTGATTCTGGTGTTGAGGTTGTCGTCGGTCTTCGTGAGGGCTCCAAGTCCGCTGCGAAGGCAGAAGAGGCAGGTTTCACCGTCAAGAGCAACGCCGACGCAGCAGCATGGGCCGACGTGGTTATGCTTCTTGCTCCCGATACTTCCCAGGCACAGATTTACTCGGACGACATCGCCCCAAACCTCAAGGATGGCGACGCCATCTTCTTCGGCCACGGATTGAATGTCCACTTTGATCTGATCAAGCCCGCCGATAACATCACCGTCGGCATGGTTGCCCCCAAGGGCCCCGGCCACCTGGTGCGCCGCCAGTTCGTCGACGGCAAGGGCGTCCCCTGCTTGATCGCAGTTGACCAGGATCCTAAGGGTGAGGGCAAGGCTCTGGCTCTGTCCTACGCGGCGGCTATCGGCGGTGCTCGTGCGGGCGTCATTCCCACCACCTTCAAGGAAGAGGTCGAAACTGACCTCTTCGGCGAGCAGGTCGTGCTGTGTGGCGGCCTTGAGTACCTGATGATGGCTGGCTTCGAGGTACTCACCGAAGCTGGTTACGCACCGGAGATGGCCTACTTCGAGGTTCTTCACGAGATGAAACTCATCGTCGACCTCATCTGGGAGGGCGGCCTGGAGAACATGAACTACTCCATCTCTGACACCGCAGAGTTCGGCGGTTATGTTGCTGGCCCCCGCATCATTGATGCAGACACCAAGCAGCGCATGAAGGATGTTCTGGCGGATATTCAGGACGGCACCTTCGTCAAGCAGCTGATCGCTAACGTTGAGGGCGGCAACAAGGACCTCGAGGCTAAGCGTGCAGCTGTTAACGCTCACCCGATCGAGGAGACCGGCAAGAAGCTCCGCGATTTGATGAGCTGGGTGAAGAACCCCCTCGACGCTACCGCCTAATGGTGGCGTAGCCGGGGGTAGCCCTAGCGCATAGTTACAAGAAGGCGGGTGCCGTAGAACCTTTTCTACGGCACCCGCCTTCTTTCGTGTTAGCTCAGCGACAAGAAGAGTTTTTCTAGCTTTTCTTCATCGATGGAGCTGGCTCCCTCGCCTTCCGCGAAACACTTCTTCATGCCAGTGACGATGATGGAATACCCGGCTTTGTCGAGCGCTTTTGATACGGCTGCGAGCTGCATGATTGCCTGGTCGCATTCGTTGCCTTCCTCCAGCATGCGGATAACGCCCGCGAGCTGACCGTGAGCGCGTTTCAGCCGGGTCACGGACTTTTTTACTTCATCGGGTTGTAAGTGCATAGTCCGCCTTTAGCTGCTCTCGTAGTTCGCCTGCGAGTAGGTCAGGTAACCGCCGGCTAGGTTGGATGCGGTGACGCTAGTGTCGCCCACGGCTGTTACTTCGGCATAGGCGTGCTGCGGTGGACATGCCGCCGGCGACGCCGCCGACGATGATGGTCGTGGGGGCCGTCTTGGGCGTTGTTGTTTCTTGCGCTGTTGTTTGGGTGTGGGTGTTCATCGCGTACTCAACCTTGTCTCATGCGTGTGGCGAAGGATCTTGCGACTAGTTCTTGCCGAAGATCTTGGACAAAAATCCACCGGCGTTGTTTTCACGCGGGCAGGTGCACCATTGGCCGGCGGGAACTTGGGCCTTTACCTGGTCAATGTGCTGGCCGCAGCCGGCCCAAGTGGTTTTTCCGCATTTGGAGCAGGGGACAGGACGACACATGGGAAACTCCTTCGTGTTGTGCCGGGCCGGTGGTGGCCCGGGCTGTGGATTTTCGTGATGCGTGAACATCAACGAGTTTGATTATACCCCCGGGGGTATAGATAGTGGGTTTTCATTAAGGTGTCAATAAGGATTAAGGCTGTGGTAAGGTGGCTGCATGCATCGCGACAACAGCCAGCGCAGAGAGCATGCGCACGGCCATGATCACGCCCACGAGCATCACCACGGGCACCACCACGTCCACGGCCATGATCACGTCCACGGCCATGATCACGGCCATGATCACGTTCATGGGCATACTCATGCTCCGGATAGCGTCAAGGCGCTCGTCGGCGTCATCATTCTGACGACCACCATCTTCGCAGCCGAAGTTATCGGCGGTTTCCTGTCGGGCTCACTATCGCTGTTGGCAGACGCCGCCCACATGCTGTCGGATTCTGCTGGGCTAATCATGGCCCTGGTTGCCGCGATCATCGGCCGCCGGGAGGCCAACAACAAAGCCACCTTCGGTTACAAGCGCGTCGAGGTGTTGACCGCAGCCATTAATGCTGCAGTGGTCGGCGCGATTGGCCTATGGATCGTCGTGGAAGCGGTAATGAAGCTCTTCCGGCGGGTCGAGGGCCAACCCATCGATACCGGTTTGATGCTCATCGTCGCCTTGATCGGCCTGGTCGCCAATGGCGCCTCCGCATTGATCCTGGCCAGGGGTTCGCACGACAGCCTTAATATGCGCGGAGCCTACTTGCATGTCTTGTCGGATTTGGCGGGCTCGGTCGCGGTGATCATCGCGGGCTTAATCATCCGCTACACCGGGTTTCATTACGCCGACGCTATCGCCTCCATCATTATTGCGATCATTATTTTGCCGCGCACCAAAAAGCTTCTTGATGATGCCGTGAGGGTCCTTCTCGAACACGCGCCTGCGGGGATCGACGTGGATGAAGTGCAGTGCACTGTTCTCGCCATCAACGGCGTGATTAGCGTGCACGATCTGCACGTATGGTCCTTGGACGGGGCAAAGGCGTTGGTTAGTTGCCACCTTGTCGTCAACGCGGATGCCGATGGCAGCCCAGAGTGCGTGTTAAAAAATCACGTCAATCAGTGCGCGGTACTTGACGAAGCGGAGCGACGTCTAGGGGAACTAGGCATTTCGCACACCACCATCCAGATTGAGGGGGCCCAGCACTTGGGGCATGAAAACGACGCTAATGACTGCGGAGCGACCGCAGCCAGCGCGCCCAGTAAGCACTAGTGCTACGCCGTCGGTGCAGGTGAATGGCCCACCGGAGTAGCGTTAAAGCCATGGGTTTTTCTACTCCGAGCTACGACCTCATCGACCTTTTTGCCCGCATTGATCGCGGCGATCTGCAGCTTCCAGATTTCCAGCGGGAGTACTCCTGGGATATTGATCGGATGCGCGCACTAGTAGTGACCGTCCTGCGCGGTTATCCCATGGGGTCGATTATGGCCCTGGATACTCGCAATACGCCGATGCGTTTCCGTCCGCGTCCTTTGGCCGACGCGCCCGACCATGGGGTGAACCCGGGCTTGCTGTTGCTCGACGGCCAGCAGCGTTTGACCACTTTGTATCACTGCCTCCGAGGTGACGGATTTGTCGATGCACGGGATTTTAGGAACAAAAAAATCAGGCGTGCTTTTTATGTGGACATCGCCAAGGCTGTCAGCCAGGATGTGATGCCGGATGGCGCCGTGATTTCAGTAGATGGACGCGGCGTCATACGTAGTCATTTTTCTACCCTAAAGCCGATCGATCTTGATGATCCTGCCAGCGCCCTGTCCCACGGGGTGATCCCTGTTGCCGCATTGCTCAGCGACGAGGGCACCGATATGTTGTTCGATTTGGCCGAGCAGAAGCCCGACATGAAGGAGGCAATCAAGAGCTTCCACAATCAGGTCGCAAAGCCTCTTATCCGCTACCAGGTCCCCATGATCAGGCTCGATCGTGAGACCGCTCAAGGTGGAGTTGGTTCCATTTTCGCCGCAGCGAATAATGCGGGCCTGCCGATGGGCATTTTTGACCTGCTCACCGCGGTGTTTTCCACCCAAGACCCAGATTTCAAACTGGTTGAGGATTGGGAACGCACCTCGGCACAACTGCGCCAGCACCCCAACCTCGACGGGATCAAGCGAACTGAGTGGCTCCAGGCCGTCGCCCTGTACGTGACTGCTCGCGCCGGGCATTCCAGCGGTCAGCACGAAGACATTTTGAACCTCACGCTGAAGGACTACCTCGCCGCGGCACAACCTTTGCGGGAGGGCTTCATCAAGGCTGCAGATTATCTGGCGGAGCGCTGCATGCTGGCCCGCAGTGATGTGCCCTATACCTTCCAGATCGTGCCGTTGGCTGTCATTTTGACGCTGCTTGATCGAAAGCTCGCAGCCGAGGGCGAAGCAGCGATGACTCAACCCCAGCTCGATCGGCTCAACCGGTGGTTCTGGTGTGGTGTGTTCGGTGAGCTTTATGGTTCCAGTGCGGTGATCCATCGGGCCGCCATCGACATCGCTGAGGTACCCGCGTGGGTGCTGGATGCGCCCGCACCGGGTGAAAAGGGCAGTAAAGACAGTAATGACGTCGCGGGGCGACCTGGCGTTCAGGTTCCCTCCAGCGTGCAGGGTGCAACCTTCAACGAATCACGATTGCTGTCGGGCACCGACAAGTCGGCCGTGTACAAGGGCGTGTATGCACTGATCCAGGGGCGTGGTGCTAAAGATTGGCGCAGCACGCTACCCTTCAAGGGCAACCAGGAACAACTTGACCCGCATTTTGCACCGATGTTCCCGCTGGCGTGGTGTGCGGAAGTGGGCATCGAGCCAGCGCTGGCCACCTCGGTGATCAACAGGACACCGATGTCACCAAAAACCCAAGTGTTGATTGATGGAACCCTGCCCACCCGATACCTGCCACGGGTGCAGTCGAAATCACTACTTGATGACGCAGAGTTTGACGCTGTGCTCACCTCCCATTTGATTGATCCAGAGCTGCTTCACCGTGGTCAGGCCATGGAATTCTTCGCCGATCGACGCGACCGGCTAATCGGCATGGTCGAATACGCGATGGATTCTACTGCGGTACGCGACGTCAACGAATCCGATCTCAGGGGCGGCGAGGAAGGACCCAACGCCTTTATCTGATCCCCCCCACCCATTAACCCCGGCACCAGCTTTGGCTAGCCTGCCAGCTAAACTTTGTGCCGGTATCGCGCTTGCGATGCAAACAACAAAAGACGCTTTCAGGAGCATGAAGCTAGTGAGCCAACCGGTAGTACTTATTGCAGACAAGCTCGCCCAGTCCACAGTGGACGCCTTGGGCGATAAAGTAGAGGTCCGTTGGGTAGACGGCCCCAACCGACCCGAACTTCTGGCCGCTGTGGCGGACGCCGACGCACTGTTGGTACGAAGCGCCACCACCGTTGACCGGGAAGTCCTCGAAGCCGCACCCAACCTGAAGATCGTCGGCCGCGCGGGCGTCGGTCTCGACAACGTTGACATCCCCGCCGCAACCGAACGCGGCGTCATGGTGTGCAACGCACCTACCTCCAACATCCACTCCGCATGTGAACACGCAATCGCCTTGCTGCTGTCCACGGCCCGTCAGATCCCCGCAGCAGACAAAACTCTGCGCGAGGGCGAGTGGAAGCGTTCCTCCTTCAACGGAGTCGAAATCTTCGGCAAGACTGTCGGCATCGTCGGCTTCGGCCACATCGGCCAGCTGTTCGCCCAGCGTCTTGCTGCATTCGAAACCACCATCATCGCCTACGACCCCTACGCCAACCCCACCCGTGCAGCCCAGCTGGGCGTGGAATTGGTTGAGCTTGAAGAGCTGATGGGTCGTTCGGACTTTGTGACCATTCACCTGCCGAAGACCAAAGAAACCGCAGGCATGTTTGACAAGGACCTCCTGGCGAAGGCCAAGAAGGGTCAGATCATCGTCAACGCAGCACGCGGCGGCCTGGTTGACGAGCAAGCTTTGGCAGACGCTATCACCTCCGGCCACATCCGTGGTGCGGGCTTTGACGTCTACGCAAGCGAGCCCTGCACTGATTCGCCTCTGTTTGCTCTGCCTCAGGTTGTCGTTACTCCGCACCTTGGAGCCTCCACCGTGGAAGCTCAGGACCGCGCAGGTACCGACGTTGCAGATTCTGTGCTGAAGGCTCTGGCTGGCGAATTCGTCGCAGACGCAGTCAACGTTGAAGGTGGCCGTGTGGCCGAAGAAGTCGCACTGTGGCTCGACCTTGCGCGCAAGCTCGGCCTGGTTGCTGCTGAGGTGCTGGATTCTGCCTGCGACACCATCGAGGTTGAAGCACGCGGCGAGCTCTCCCACGAGCAGGTTGACGCCCTGGGCTTGTCCGCTATGCGCGGTGTGTTCAGTCGCATTGTTGACGAGCCCGTCACCTTCGTTAACGCTCCCCGCATTGCGGAAGAGCGCGGCGTGACCCTCAAGGTCAGCACTGCCCCCGAGTCCGCTACCCACCGTAGCGTTCTGGAAGTTAAGGCCATTTCTGCCAGCGGCCAGGTTGTCTCCGTCATCGGTGCACTGACCGGGCTGGAGCGTATCGAGAAGATCGTTCGTATCAACGGCCGTGGCTTGGACATGCGCGCAGAGGGGCGCAACCTCTTCCTGCACTACAGCGATGTTCCCGGCATGCTCGGCAAGGTCGGCACCATGCTTGGTGCTTCCGATATCAACATCAACGCGGCTGCGCTGTCCCAGGACTCTGATGGCGAGAAGGCCACCTTGATCTTGCGTGTAGACAAGGAAGTTCCGGAGGCTTTGCTCGAGGACATCCGCACCGATCTTGGTGCTGTTGCCTTCCAGCTTGATCTGGACTAGCCCTAGCCCTTAGCTAGAAATCCCGCCGCCCACACAAGAGTGGGCGGCGGGATTTGTGCTTTGTGCTGTGTTTTAAATGATTGGTAGACCGATCGGTACGTCTAAACTAGACAAAGTAGTCTCTAGGCGGCTAGGGTGGTTAATGCTTCGCCAAACGGCGTCGTTTTACACACATCCTCCGGCCCCGCAAGCCATGGGGCTCGAGTATCGAGTACAAGGAGCACTCACACTATGTCCCTCACCCCGAACCACCTCCAAGGGCAGCCCCTCGAGCCGATCGACGCGCAGCGTCTGAGCGAACTAGCGCAAAAAAATATTGACAACCCGGAGGGTGGCCGCAAGACCATCCGCACCCACACCGAGGCCGACGGCCAGTTCCGCAACTACACCCAGATTCGCGACCTCAAGCCGGTACTCGTATCGGAGCCCCCAGCACTACTTGGTGACGATAGCGCCCCCAACCCCACCGAGGTCGCCCAGTCGGCCTTGGCCGCGTGCATCTCCGTAGGTATTCAGGCAATCGCAACCCATCGCGGCGTCACCCTGACCAACATCTCCATTGATATTGAAGGCGATATCGACATCTCTCCGACCTGGGGCGTGGGCGACCTGGGTGAGCACAAGCGACCGGGTGTATCCGACGTGAGGGTGAAGGTGACGCTCGAGGGGGATGCTGATCGCGAGACGCTGCAAAAGATCCACGATGATGCGATCGCCTGGTCGCCCGTGGTGAATACATACACCCGTCCCGCCACTCTGACCTCCGAACTGGTATAAGCCATGGCACAGCTGAGTACTAAGGTCGCGCGGCGCCTGGACGACAGTAAACCGGCTCTTTTAGACACGGTGGGTGACCGTGCTGCGGCCGTTGATAAAGGAGAGCTCTCGGCGTACTACATTTTCGAGGAGCTCGCCGCCCGGCACGGCTTTGCTTCCAGCAGTCTGGCTGCCCGCGCTCAACTGCTGTTTGATCTTGCAACCAGGGATCTCTCCGTCGCTTTTTCAACCTGGGCTCAGCTGATGACGCTCGAATACTTGCGGCATGGAAATGCCAGCGCTTACATACAACAGCGCATCTCCGAGTTGGAATCTGGTCGTCCCGGTGTCACAGGCATGGCGGCCGCGTTTAAGTACGCCAGTGGCTGCGGCGACATACCGCTCATTGCAGAGCCGCAGCCTGACGGTGCATGGCGAGTCAAGGGGCGTTTGGCCTGGGCGTCAAACCTCTATCCAAACGCGGTGATTATCACGGCGGCGGCTGTCCGAACCGGTATAGAACACGAGTGGGAGGGCTGCGCGCATGCTCGACAGGGCGAGCGTCCGCAGGTGTTGATCTTTGCTGTTGACGCCAATGCACAAGGCGTCACTATTGGCGATGAACTGTCGCTACTTGGATTGAACTCCACGGCAAGTTCCTGGGTCGATATCGACATTAGGGTTAGGCAGGAACAGGTTCTGAGCTTCGATTTCTGCGATTTTGTCGGCGCCGTGCGCCCCACTTTTTTGCTGTTGCAGGTGGCCGAGTGCCTGGGAGTTGCGCAGGCCGCACTCGACGGCGCTGCGCCGCGTTTTGTAGGCGTCAACCAATCCCTAGGGTGTGAATACCGCACCGTTGTTGAATCCTTAGCGCGTGCGCGGCGTCATCATTCCGAATTGATCTCCGAGGTCGAGTTGGGTGCTTCTGTAAGTAAGGTGGACTTGCTGACGCTGCGTTTAGAGGCCGCAGAGCTGGCTACCCAGGCTAGCCGCTTGGAAACTCGAGTGGCTGGCGGTGCGGGGTATGCGCGGTTTAGCCCGGCATCGCGCCGGATGCGGGAGGCTGCGTTCCTGCCCGTGCAGTCGCCTTCTGAGGCGCAACTGCGTTGGGAGCTGGCTCGTGCAGAGGCGGCCGAGGTGTCAGAGTTGTTTTCGCAACTGCTGTTGTCTAGCGGTGATCACTCTAGGGGGAGCAGGTAGTGTTGATTGCCATGGATACGGTCACGGGTCAGCAACTGCGAGCTTCGGTGGGTAGCTTCCCCTCTGGTGTCACTGTGGTTACCGGCGTTGATTCTTCGGGTAGAGACCATGGGCTGACTGTCAGTGCTTTTTGTTCGCTGTCTCTGGAACCTGCGATGGTGCTGGTGAGCATTGATAGTCGCTCGCAGACCCTTGGCAAGCTTGAACCTGGCCAGGCCGTGGGGGTGAGTGTGTTGTCCGAGGATCAGCTTCAGATCGCAACCCAATTCGCTCGTCATGTGCCCGATCGCTTCGCTGGTGTCGAGGTGGAACGCCACGGGGGTGTGGCGTTTATTGCTGGCGCTGCGGCGTGGTTCTTGGGCACCGTTGAGAGCTGGCTGCCGGGGGGAGATCACACAATCATTACTATCCGCGTCAATGATTGTGGGCATGATGACGCCGTGTTTCCTCTGCGTTACATGCGGGGAAAGCTTGAAACGTGGGGTGGGGGATCGGACAGTCGCCCCTGAGGTGGGGGTGTTGGTCGGTGGGGCTGCTACTATAATTGCATTAGTTCCATGTAGTGGGAAAGGTATTCCGCAAGATGAAAATTGCAGTTATTGGTGGGGACGGTATCGGCCCCGAGGTTACCGCAGAGGCGTTGAAAGTCCTGCAGGCAGTCCGCGACGACATCACCACGACCGACTTCGACCTTGGCGCTCGCCGCTACCTGCGCAACGGCGAACTACTCACCGATGCTGACATTGAAGTTCTACGCGAACATGATGCCATTCTGCTTGGCGCCATCGGCGCTCCGGGGGCAGTGCCGCCCGGGGTTTTGGAACGTGGACTTCTGCTCAAGATGCGCTTTGCTCTCGACCACCACGTGAACCTCCGCCCCTCTAAGCTGTACCCCACCGCGACCAGCCCCCTGGCCAACCCTGGAGAGATCGACTTCATCGTTGTTCGTGAAGGGACCGAGGGACTGTACTGCGGAAACGGCGGCACCCTGCGTGAAGGCACGCCACATGAGGTCGCTTCGGAAGTCAGCCAAAACACCCGCTTTGGCGTTGAACGGGTTGTTCGCGACGCGTTCGAGCGCGCGCAGGCCCGCCGCAAGCACCTCACCCTAGTTCACAAGACCAACGTTCTGGTCAACGCGGGTTCACTGTGGCAGCGTACGGTCAACGAGGTCGCCCAAGAGTTTCCAGAAGTCACCGTCGACTACAACCACATCGACGCTGCAACTATCTACATGGTCACCGACCCAGCCCGCTACGACGTCATCGTCACCGACAACCTTTTCGGTGACATCCTCACCGACCTGGCTGGTGCAGTAACCGGCGGTATCGGCCTCGCCGCCAGCGGCAATATTGACGCCACCGGAACAAACCCGTCGATGTTCGAGCCCGTCCACGGCTCCGCGCCTGATATTGTCGGCCAGGGCATCGCCGACCCCACGGCAGCGATCCTGTCAGCCGCAATGATGCTTCGCCACCTCGGTGACGAAGACAACGCTCGGCGCATCGAAGAAGCAGTAGCCGAGGACGTCGCCGGGCGTGGCGATAGCCCCATTCGTACGGTTGAGGTGGGGGACCGTATCGCTAACGCGATCCGTGGCGGGGCCCAGCGATAGCGAACGTCTGTCTTTGTTGCTTGGTGAGCCTTATGTTGCATGCGCGCCACAGGATAAAGTGATTAGCATTGTTATCCAGATGCGCTAGTTGCCTTAGACACACCAGGCAGGAGGATACTTAAACATGAAGGGCGTCAAGGTCTCCGAGGTTGACATTGCTTTTTTAGGCCACCGTTTGGAAGGCGCGCGGACAGCCCGTTTTTTCGTATCCTTCCTTATCGACACCGCACCTGCTGTGTCCCGTAGAGAGTTCAACCAGGCGCCATTAGGGTTGGGTGCTAGCACCCACATGGTCGTCACACCACGCACGAAAGACGGCGAGATCTCAGAGGATTCTCCCGCAGGTCGCTCGGCTGCGCACACCACCACCGTCAAAAGCTATTGGGTTCAGCCTTTGGCCAGTGACAGTCGAAACTGGCTGAGTGAAATCACAGAATGGGCTTCCCGCCAGCACTTTAACGAAGGCCGGGTGGTGCACTACGCCGTTTATGTCGGTTCTGCGGCAGATGACCGGGACACACGTGTAGAAAGCACGATCGACGCCCCGGACCTTCTTCTATTGCACCAAAGTGCCTGCTAAAACCGCACGGAATAGCCCCCAAGGTCGCTAGAATCGCCATGTATGAGCGTCGAATTAGAAGAAGTACGCGGTTTTCTTGCAGGAATCGAGCCCTTCGCGCATCTTCCCCAGCAGGAGCTTGAGGGCCTCCCCAGCCGGATGACGATGCGCTACGCACGCCGGGGCGACATCGTGGTGAAACAGGGCGAGGTCAACTCTACCCTCTACATCATCCGCAGCGGCGGGATCGACATTGCTGGTGATGAAGGAATCCTGCTTGACCGACGCGATGCTGGGCGAACCTTCGGGTACTCCACCTTGGCCATCGGCACCCACCCTGCGGCGCCCTCCCGCTACGACATGATCGCCGTGGAAGACACTCTATTGCTGTGCCTACCAGCTGCGGTTGTCACAGAATTGGCCGAACGCCATCCCGACCTTGCCCGCTATTACTCTGGCCAATCCGCCCGCATCAAAGCCGCTGCGGAAGAACTACGCCACCACTCTTCAAGCGAGATCCTGCGCACGAGGGTGGGCGATTTTATGACGTCCGCTCCAGCCCACGTCGATAGCAACGCCACTATTCAGCAAGCTGCTCACACCATGGAGCAAAACAAAGTGTCCTCCCTCCTTGTGATGGACGGTGGCACACTCGTAGGCATCGTGACCGACCGTGACATGCGTGGCCGCGTTGTCGCTTGCGCCCTCGACGTCAACACCCCCGTAAACACAATCATGACGCCGCGTCCGCTCACCGCAGCACCGGACACCCTAGCGTTCGAAGCGATGCTGCTCATGGCCGAACACCGAATCCATCACCTACCCATCAGCGATGGTCAAGGCGGAGTCTGCGGAATTGTCGCCACTGCAGACATCATGCGTTTGCTGCAGGATGACCCCATTTACCTCACGGCGGATCTCAGCCAACGCAGTACTCCCGAAGAACTACGTGAAACCTACCAATCCGCCGGAAAGGTTGCTGCGCGCTTTATCGAACGAGGTGCCAGTGCCGAGGAAGTTACCGGCCTACTCACCGTCGCCGCCGACGCGCTCGCCGGACGGCTGCTCACGCTCGCAGAAGAACAGCTAGGCCAGCCACCGGTGCCCTACGCCTTTGTGGTTTTGGGAAGCCAAGGCCGCCGGGGAATGGGGCTTGCGTCAGATCAAGACAACGCCATCATTTTGGGCGACGACTATGACCCAAGCAACCCCCAGCACGTTGACTACTTTTCTGAATTGAGCCAACGCGTATGCACCGGGCTCGACGTAGCCGGCCAAGTACTGTGCCCCGGGGACATGATGGCTAGTAATCCCGAATGGCGAAAAACCACCAGCGAATGGGATCGCACCTTTCACCAGTGGATCACAGCGCCCGAACCCGATGCACTGCTCAACGCACAGGTGTTCTTCGACATGCGTGCCATCCACGGTGACCGCGAACTAGCAGAGCGGGTGCACAGTTACGCCGTCAGTACTGCCAAAAATGCGCGCCGCTTCCATGCCCACCTGGCAGCTCTGGCCGCGCGACGCGAGCCGCCCCTGGGCTTTTTCCGCGGTCTCGTCGTTGAACGCGGGGGCGATTACGCCAACACCCTCGACGTCAAAAAAGGTGGTATTGCGGGCATCGTGCAGATGGCCCGATTGTTCGCCCTGGCCAGCGGTAGTGAAGAAGTAGGCACCCGGCAGCGTCTCGCCGCAGCCGCTGGAGACTCAGTGTCCGAGCGTGGCGCGTCGGACCTAACCGATGCCTTCGACTTCCTTAACTCCATCGTGTTGCGCCACCAAGCAACGCACATCCGCGCGGGGCAAGACCCGGATTATCATATTGATCCGCAGTCGTTGGGGCGTCTTGATCGTGACCACCTCCGCGATGCTTTCCGCATCATCAAATCCATGCAAGACGCGCTAGCAACCAAGTTCCCGGTGAGGAACATCTGATGGCAGGCTGGCTAAAACAACTGATCACGGGCGACACCACCCGCCCAACCTCTGCGATGCGCACTGCCTCAACGGGAGCTCTCCGCCAGTTTTACGAGGCCGGAACCCCTGCGGCGTCAACACCGTCCGAGCAACTGCGCCTGCTCGCCGTCGACGTCGAAACCGGGGGCCTCGACCCCCACAAACACCCCCTGTTATCCATTGGGTGGGTTCCCATTAACGGTCGGGAGATTGACCTGTCTGGGGCCGGATATTATGTCCTCAACGATGGTAATGACGCCGCGGGGGTCGGAGAGTCAGCCACCATCCACGGACTCACAGACGATGCTGTGGCGGCAGGCGCTGACCCACAGCAGGCACTCACGGCGTTACTAAAAGCTCTCAGCGGGCGGGTGATGTTGGCGCATTTTAAAAACATCGAGCAAGGGTTTTTGTCACACGCTTGTCGGCGTTACTTTGGTGCGGCGCTGCATGTTCCCATCGTCGATACCTTCGCCCTCGAGCGCAGACATATGGAAAAAATGGGTACCTATCCACGCGGCGAAGACCTCCGGCTTGCACGAATCCGGGGGAGGTATGACTTACCCCATTATCCGAGCCATAATGCCCTCACGGATGCTCTGGCCTGCGCAGAACTCTATTTAGCCCTTGATGTATCCACGGGCGCTACCCTCAAGCAGCTGCTAAACCCCTGAATAAAGTTGTACACTACTGTGTCATGCGTTACGGACGAATTGCGACACCAGACGGAATGACCTTTTGCGTAGTGGAAGGGGAGGGTGACTCCATCCGCTACAAAGCCATCGAAGGGCACCCTTTTAGCGAACCGGTATACACCGGCAAAGAGTACGGCGCGGAGGAAGCACGCGTGTTGGCTCCCATGCTGCCCTCCAAGATCGTAGCGATCGGCCGCAACTACGCCGACCACGTCGCTGAGGTGTTCAAAAAGAGCGCTGAGTCCCTGCCTCCGACTCTGTTCCTGAAGCCCCCTACGGCTGTTGTGGGCCCCGAGGCTCCCATCAAAATCCCGGACTTCGCCACGCGCGTCGAGTTCGAAGGCGAGCTCGCTCTGGTCATCAGTCGCCCCTGCAAAAATGTCAAGGCGGAAGACTGGAAGTCCGTCGTGCTGGGCTACACCATCATGAACGATGTGTCTTCCCGCGACCTTCAGTTCGCTGACGGCCAGTGGTCGCGTGCGAAGGGCATTGATACTTTCGCCCCGATGGGCCCGTTTATCGTCACCGACCTTGATTCCATCGACCTGGACAACCTGCCTATCAAGGCGTACCTGACTCACGAGGGCAACACTGAGCTGAAGCAGGATTCGAATTCGGATCAGATGATCTTGTCGATCGGCGAGATTATTGAGCGCATCACCGAGTCCATGACTCTCCTGCCTGGTGACGTCGTGACTACCGGATCTCCGGCAGGTACCGCGCCGATGGTGCCGGGTGACTACATCCGCATCGAGATCCCGGGTGTCGGCACCCTGGGTAACCCGGTCGAGCGCGCCTAAGAGGTGGTTTAGACGCCGAGGGCGCGGCCAATCGTGCGAAGCTTAGCTTCCGCCTCCGCAACCTCGGCGTCAGGCGACGATGCGGCGACAATGCCGCCTCCCGCCCACGCGCGTGCACTCAAGCAATCGGGTGCGACCTCCGCGCAACGAATCGCTACCATGTATTCGCCATCGCCCTGGCTATCGCACCAACCGACCGCGCCGGCATAAAAACCACGGTCGAAGGGTTCTAAGTGGGCGATCTGCTCATAGGCATCTGAGGTGGGGGTACCGCAGATCGCGGGCGTCGGGTGCACAGCCATCGCGAGCTCTAATGCTGTCGTCGAGCCGTCCCGCAACCTGCCCGTGATGGGCGTAGCCAAATGCCACATCTCTCGGGTGGCAGTGACCTCCGGCTTCTCCGGGATGCTGAGCTCGCAGAACGGGGCCAAGGATTGCCTGAGGCTCTCCACCACAAAAGCGTGCTCGGTCAGATCCTTAGCTGAAGACAGCAGCGCGTCGCGGCGTCGTAAATCTTCCTGACTGTCTTCGCTGCGGGGCAGGGAACCCGCTAGGGGATACGCGGACACAACGCGCCTGTGGCGCCGAACCAGCACCTCCGGCGAACAGCCAACAAGCATGCCACCGCCAGCCGGAGACAAATCAGCAATAAAACCATTGCCGTGCAAAGATCCATCGATAAGGCGAGCGGCGATCAGCAGGGGATCAGTGGGGGAGTCGAAGCGATAATCCACCGCACGCGCCAAAACAACCTTGTCTAGGGCAGCGTCTGAACGCAGTACCTCGACCGCTTGGGCGACTAGCGCGGCGTGCTGATCAGCAGAAGGCGTCGTGTCCACCGCATGCGCGCTGGGAGCCGGCCCCCGATAATGCTGGTGCGGGTGGAGCTTGGTAGCCTCGCGTCGGATCACCTCGGGCACAGTCAGGGCTGCAGCCGCGCCACCAGCTCCTGCTGGGAGGAAAGGCAGCGCCCCCACCACCATCTCCACCCGGGAACTCTTCAGCGCATCCACCGCTGCCGAAGGATCCGTGAACGTTTCTACAGCCCCCTGCGTGAGCACCGAACCAGTGGAACGGGAGAGCAAAAAATCCGGAGCCGTTGAAGGGCGATCCCGAAAAAGAGAAGCCATGTGGGAGGCGAGAGCAGAAGTCACAACTAGCCGATTCTAGCAGCCAGGTAAGATAGAGCCTTATGTCTGACGTTCGCGTACGCTTTTGCCCCTCACCCACCGGAACACCCCACGTTGGGATGGTGCGCACCGCGCTATTCAACTGGGCTTACGCCCGCCACACCGGCGGCAAACTGATCTTCCGCATCGAAGACACCGATGCAGAACGAGACTCCGAAGAGTCCTACCAAGCAATCATTGACTCGCTGAAATGGTTGCACATGGACTGGGACGAAGGCGTCGAAAAGGGCGGCCCCAACGAGCCTTATCGTCAGAGCCAGCGCATGGACATTTACCTCGACGTGTTGGAAAAGCTTAAGGTAGCAGGGGAGATCTATCCCTCCTACTCCACGGCCGAAGAGGTCAAGCAGCGCCACATCGACGCCGGCCGCGACCCGCAACTCGGTTACGATAATTTCGACCGCGACCTCACCGAAGAGCAGATCGCAGCGTTCGAAGTGGAAGGGCGTAAACCTGTGTGGCGTCTACGGATGCCGAACAAGGTGTGGAAGTGGAACGACCTCGTGCGTGGCGAGATCGAGTTCAAGCCCGAGACTCAGCCTGACTACGTTGTGGCCCGTTCCAACGGTGCCCCGCTGTACACCCTCGTCAACCCAGTGGACGACGCGCTGATGGGCATCACCCATGTTCTGCGTGGTGAAGACCTTCTGCCTTCCACCCCGCGCCAGTTGGCGCTCTACGAAGCCCTGATCCGCATCGGTGTCGCAGAACGCACCCCGGAGTTTGGTCACTTGCCCTTCGTGATGGGTGAGGGCAACAAGAAGTTGTCCAAGCGTGACCCGCAGTCCAACCTGTTCAATCACCGCGATGCGGGCATCATCCCCGAAGGCATGCTCAACTACCTAGCACTCCTCGGATGGTCGCTGTCCAAGGACCAGGACATCTTCAACATCGATGAGTTTGTCGCGAACTTCGACGTGGCCGACGTATTGGGTAACCCTGCGCGCTTTGATCAGAAGAAGCTCGAAGCGATCAACGCCGAGCACATCCGCTTGCTAGAACTTGATGACTTCACCACACGCCTGCGTACCTACCTGGAGGAGTACAAGGACTTCCCCGCTGATTACCCGGCGGACAAATTCGCTTTTGCGGCAGAGCAGGTGCAGACACGCATCAAGAAGCTCGAAGACGCCTGGGGCTTGTTGAAGTTCCTCGTCACTGCAGATGAGGACATCAAGCTGGATGACAAGGCCGCGAAGAAGAATCTCAACGATGACGCCGTGCAGCCACTGACCGAAGCCATCAACGTTCTTGAAGGCGTTGACGACTTCACCACTGACACCATCGAAAAGGCCCTCTCAGCCAAGCTGATCGAGGAGCTTGAGCTGAAGCCGCGTAAGGCCTACGGCGCACTCCGAGTGGCCGTATCCGGCGAAGCTATCTCACCCCCACTGTTTGAGTCCATGGAACTGCTGGGCAAAGAATCGACGCTCAACCGTTTGCGATCCTGTTTGGCCCAAACCCCGTGGGTGAGCGAGCCTGCGCAAGGCTAGGTCTACACCCTCACAGTTTTAAGCACGTGGCCTGCTGATTTGCAGGCGCGTGTTTGCTGTGGTTATATTATTCCTCGTTGCTTACGCGGCTGACTCAGATCGCGAAAGTAAACGATGGCCTATGGTGTAATTGGCAACACTACGGTTTCTGGTACCGTCATTCTTGGTTCGAGTCCAGGTAGGCCAGCTGCAGTTTCTACTGCTAACGCTAGCCCCGTTCGTCTAGCGGCCTAGGACGCCGGCCTCTCACGCCGGTAACACGGGTT